>Ga0326726_10006250_pt1 | contig 10734 bp, 11 predicted proteins | sample MHFenrmetagenome_2_FD_207603 | JGI IMG/M metagenome (GOLD analysis project Ga0326726, IMG submission 207603) | Lab enriched peat soil microbial communities from Michigan Hollow, Ithaca, NY, United States - MHF15MN | ecosystem: Environmental > Terrestrial > Soil > Wetlands > Peat | place: USA... | reverse complement strand
AAATCTGATAATATAAGTATCAAAAGATATTGAAGACCAAACCTACTTGTCGGTAGCATATGGTACTAAATAAATCCATTTTATGTTGTTTCACTTTCAAATATTGTTTAAACCATCTAGTGTAAAATCTATTTAATTAATTGAATCAACTTTTATGAATAACAAAATGAAAATAGCCGGCGTTGCCCCTCTTATAGCAATCCCGACCTTTATATACTTGTTCATTACAATTCTTGCCAGTAAGTCGGTCGAGGCAAAGTTCACCATTACGGCAAACTATTATTCTTTTTTAGCCGCAGTTGGAATTATCCTGATAATAGTTGGAATTTTAATGGTGATCAGTTGTGGAAGAAAATTGCTTAATTCATTTAACAGCGGGTTGTTGATGACCGACGGATTATACTGGATTTTCAGGAACCCGATGTATGCTGCATACCTGCTTTTTGTTATCCCCGGGATTTGTCTGCTCTTTAACTCCTGGCTGGTTTTAACAACTGTGCTTATTAACTATATACTGTTTTCTATTTTTATTAAACGCGAGCATCAATACCTGGAAGAAAAATTCGGCAGTGAATATGAAGAATATCTTGAAAAGGTTTTTTTAAAGTTTTTGTAAGAATTAAACCAGAACAAAAAATACAGGGTGAATTCGAAACCTTACTTTCCTACTATAAGATAAACCCCCTGAAATATTATTGCAATTATTTTATTTTAGGGTCATCACTAACAAATCTTAAATGTTATGAAAACAATAACGAATTGCTTTTATCTGCTTTCTTTCATTGTGTCAAGCTTTGGGTTGATTTATCCGCAGGAAGTGCGCCCCGTTCGTGATGATGTGGGTTACTGCTGGCAGGGTGACCGGTTTGATTTGTTTATTAAATGGCTGGATGAAAATTGCCCGGATGAAAAATTCAAATCTGAAAATATGATAGCGGGGATTTCTCCTCACGATGATTATCTCTACGCAGGCAAAGTATATTACCCCCTTTATAAGCTTATTAATGCTAAAGATGTTGTAATTTTTGGGGTAACACATGGTACAGTAAGAAAAGAAATTAACGACCCAAAGAATGTTCTCATTCTTGATGAATTTGAAAAATGGATAGGACCGTACAGTAATGTTGAAATTTCCCCTTTGAGAGAAATGATAAAGAAGCGGCTCAATTCTCAGGATTTTATCATAAGCAATAAAGCACACAGCCTGGAACATTCTATTGAAGGGCTGATTCCATTCCTTCAGCATTATAATAGGGATGTTAAGATTACGCCGATAATGGTAACAGCAATGCCATTTGAAAAGATGGACTCGGTGAGTAATGAGCTCTCCAACATAATATTGGCTTATGTTAAAGAAAACAATTTAAAATTAGGGAAAGATATTTTCTTTCTTTTCTCAAATGATGCTAACCATTACGGTGAAGATTTTGACAACCATCCGTACGGACTAAGTGAAGAAGCTTACAGTGTTGCCGTCGCTAATGATAAAAGAATTGCGGATCAAATTTTCAACGGAACGGTTACTAAAAACAGAATTCAAAAATTTTCAGATGAACTCTGGCCAGAGGCAGGAATTAGACAGGACTGCCCGCTCTGGTGTGGAAGGTATGCGGTTGTGTTTGGGTTGCTTACGGTTAGCAAAGTTGTAAATGAAAATGGTAAAAAGCTATCCGGCAAAGTTCTTAGATATTCTGATACCTGGACAGGTGGTGTGCTGCCGGTAAAAGGAACTTCGATGGGGATAACTGCTCCGTACTCACTTAAGCACTGGGTAGGATTTTTATCTGCGGGCTTTTATTTAGAATGATAGGTTAATGTTAAGATCGCTTTGCTATCACCATATCTCGCTTTATACTTTACATATTAAATGAGAATGGCACTTCAACCCCAAACCATATTATGCCATTCTCATTTGAACAGTTCATATTTCATTAGGTCTTAAGCGTATTTCTTACCTATCTCTTCTATTCCTGAATTCTTCAACTCATCGGGTGTTATAAGAATATCAAAGCTGCACTCAGCATCGAACTGTAAAAAGAAAGGTTCTGCGTATTTAACATAATCACCCGGTTTATTAATGTTTATGACCATCAGTGCAGTTCTTTCACCATCCGTAAGTGTGAAGTATGCAGCTTCCGGCTTTAAATCTTCCAGTATTTTTCCTAAAACTTTTCCAACCGTACCTTTCTTTGTCATCATATTGAATGGTTCAATCGGCATTACTACCCTTAAAAGCATTTTCATTGTTTTTCTTCTTTCTTGAATTAATAAATGATTGTAATTATTTCTCCTGCCTTACGTGAAATTTCTAAGGAGAATTATAGAAAATAAAGATTAATACAGGCTTAAATTCTCATTAATAAATTTTAATAATCAGAGTTTATCGATCAGGTTTTAGAAAATAAAATCCCCCATTGTCGGGGGATTAATCGTGGAGGTTTCTCTTATTCTTTCAGTTACACTATCTTATAAAATCATTTAAATCCAGTTTGTCAGAAACGGAGAGGTAGCCATCCCTGGATTTGAAGTCGAAAGTCACATCATTAGTTTTTCCTTTAAGATACTTCTTCATTTTTTTGAACATAGCACCCGGAAAGATTTTGTAAGTAGCAAAAAGAGCTGTCTTTATTCCACTAAGTGTTGGAAGCTTTTTTACAAAAGATACCCACTCGTTATCAGTTCCTGAAAATATTGAACCGTTTCTCCAGCCGCTGAGAAGTAAATAATCCGCGCCTTCCAGCTTTTTCGGATCGAAGGCATTAATTGGTATTAGCTCTGCGGCGAGCCCTCTTTTAAATAGGAATTCTGCGATTTCCTCGCCAAACCTTTTAGTTGTGTTGTTTTTATTCTGTACGATTATTAAAGCCTTTTTCATATTACACCTCTGTTAACATTATTTTATTACAATTGCTGGCTTAAACGTAAAGACTAAGACTGGCAAACTCCATCAATACTTTATGAGTGGATATTTTCAATGATATGATATTGATTTTCTTTATTGAACGTACTGGTATGCTCTAGTATTTATGAAGGGAAAGCGCTGTTGTGCTTTGTAATTCCAGTTTTAGCATCATCCCCAACTTGCATTAATATCAGGCAAGCTTGTTTCGAAATCAATTTTAGTATCTAAGAAAGAAACCCTTTCTGAAAAAAGAGGATTAGACTTTTATATGGTGGTGGATATATTATTTGATAACCGGAATGCAAAAAGGCAGGCTAAACAATTTCTAACCTGCCCTTACAAATAATTCCCCATTTTATTCCCCTGATCACAAGTCTACTAAATATTCTGTGGCGTGGAGCTTATGAAAAGAGTAGTATAAATTTTTGCAAATGTTAGCCACTTTTACATTATCATCAAAAACTGCCACCCCACGCAAGCTGTATATCCCTATAGAATTACCAAGCTGATAAAGCGCAACCGCTGCTGCAATCCTTTCTTCATCGTTTTTTCCTTCTCTTAACATTCTTAGAAGAGGTATTATTGCTTTTGATGCATCGCTGCTTTCAAGATATGAATAATTAATCAAATCCGATAAAACCAAAGCTCCGCTTGTCTGAAGTCCGCTATTATCAGAATTGATAGCATTGGTAAGATTATCTACGACAGCAGATTTTTTTTCAACCGTAAACCCAGATGGTTGTGCCGATAGCATTTGCACTGCAATAAGTGCAAAGAACATGAAGATTAACGTTTTCATTGTTTGCTCCTATCCATGGTTTATTAATAAATCTGTTTACACTGATAAAATAATTTTAAAACATATTCACGTCACTTTAAAAATGACTGGGGGTGTAATGATTTTAAGAACGGAAATTTTTGGCACAGGAAAAAATCTTATCTATCTGCATCGTTCAAATTGTTACAACAATTTTATATGCTTTGCCGAAAATACTTTTCGACTCCTTAAGGTTAATTTTACATATACAATTACCGGAAGTCAGATTGTCTTCTTATTTTCAAATGTGTTATTGCTAATTTTCATTAATGATTTTTATAATTTTTGTTTTAAAAGCCCGTTTGCAATGAAAAACCATTTAGGATAATCCTGATGTTAAAATCTTCAGCTTCCCCTTTTCTAAATGCGAATAAACATCTCTTGATAATAAGCATTTCGACATTCTTATTGATTTACATTTCCACCTTTTTTAAAGGTTACGGTTATTTTATTGATGAATTTTACTACATTGCCTGTGCAAACAATCCCGCTGCCGGTTATGTTGACCATCCCCCGCTGGCACCGCTGCTGCTAACCCTGTTTCAGTTTGTTTTTGGTAACTCAGTTTATGCTATCAGGATATTACCTGCAATCGCTCAATCTGCCGCTGTTTTTTTGACCGGACTTCTCACCAAAGATATCGGCGGTGGAAAGTTTGCGCAAGTTCTTGCAGCCTGTGCCCTGGCTGCCTCACCCACAATTATTGCATTCGGAGGTTTCTATTCAATGAATGCATTTGAACCTTTGTTTGCAGTGCTGCTGCTTTATTTTGCAGTCAGAATGATTAAAGAAAATAATCCCAAGAGATGGATTGCACTAGGAATTATTATGGGGTTGGCAGTTATGAACAAGCATACATTCGCAGTATTTATAATAGGGTTTGTTTTTTCCTTTCTTGCAGCAGGCAAGTGGAAATTATTTTTTAATAAATGGTTTGTTCTTGGCTCAATGATTGGTTTGATTATTTTCCTTCCCAACGTACTCTGGCAGGTGATGAACAATTATCCTTCACTGGAGTTTTACAGAAACATAAGCGCAGCCAAGAATGTTTACACACCGCCGGTTGCATTTATTATTGCACAGGTAATGGGGATGTCTCCAACCACAGCTCCCGTTTGGCTTGCGGGGATTTTATTTTTATTCTTCTCAAAAAGAAATAAGGACTTCCGATTTCTGGCAGTTCTGTTTATAAGCTTGTTTTTATTTATGCTGCTTTCAGGTGTAAGCCGTTCAGACAGACTTGCTTTTGCATATCCGGCAGCATTTGCAGGCGGCGCATTATTTTTTGAAAATGTTTTTCGTAAGTATAACGTCAAATGGTTAAAAGCAGTGTTTGTTCTTTTTGTGATTTCCGGGCTGGCGCTTGCCCTGCCGATTATTCTTCCTTACTTCAGCTACAAGACTGTGGAGGCACATACAAAATTTTTAAGATATAATACGGAACTCGAAAGAGGAAATAGACCACTTCTGCCGCAGATTCTTGCAGACAGAATTGGATGGGAAGAAAGATTTAAACTTGTTTATTCTGCTTATCAATCCTTGTCTGATGAAGATAAGAAACAAACAATAATTGCTGCGGAAAGTTATGGGCAGGCCGGCGCATTAGAACTATTTGGCAAAGATTATAATTTCCCACCAGTGGTCAGCGCTCATAACACTTACTACTTATGGAGTAAAGATAGACTGCGGGGAAATATTTTACTCCAGCTTGGGCACCGCGATGATTTTGATGGATTAAAAGAAGTATTTAATTCTGTTGATATATATCCGGGCGAGTACAAAAACCCATATGTAACAGAACATGAAAATAATCTGAAAGTGTTTATTTGCAGGGGACCGAAGATTCCGTATTCACAAATGCTGGAACGGAGCAAGTTCTATTATTAACTACTAAAACGAGCTTATCAGGAATCTAAAAAAGAAAAACTTATTGAAGAGTAACCTGACCGTTCCCGGATGTGTGAAGCAACTATTTTAAAACTTCATCCGTTTTGCTTCTGCTGTTGCTTCATCATCAAAAACGGTCTGCTTTCCGTTTTGATCAAACAAGTTAAACTTAATTATTGAACTATATGACTGTCCGTCCTCTGATAGAATAATTTTTTCTGAAATAACACCGTAACCACCCGGAGTAAACCCGCCGCCCTTAATAATATCACCGGCGGATTCTGGAATCTGAGTCCAGTAAAATTCATAGCGAGCTTCGTACTGTTTATCCCCGGTATTTTTCCATATTCCGTAAGCCGGAGGCACAGGCGGTGCTCCATCATAATTTGAAGATTCATTCATAGTTCCGCCATTATTAAAGACCCACATAAATTCTAGATTCTTTACATCGGCAATAGCCCCGGTTTTAAATTGAACTTTTCCTTTCCAGGCTCCGGCGAGATCATCAGCTTGAGGATTTTCGTACATACCCAATGAAAAAGTAACTGCGAGCAGGGCGGCAAATAGTCCAACAAGAAGAACTGACCGGGTAATAATTCGTTTATTCATAGCTTCTCCTTTTGTTTATTTTTTTTATTAAGCTCATTAATAATAAGATAAAAATACATGTCCGCCGAAGGAAAATTGGATGAAACGATAAAGTTTTTATTTATATTCTGTGAGAAGATGGTTAACTTTCGCAAGCGAGTATCGTACTAGTTTCATTTATCATCACATTGGAAGGAAATTAAAATGATTAAAAAAAGAAATCTGCTCGGACAGGTTGGATTAGTGATTATAACCATTGGCATTTATGCAATCTACTGGTTCTATAAAATTTCAGAGGAAATGAAATTTGTCGGGAAAGATGCTCAGGCTTCCCCGGCGCTCTGGACTGTATTGCTTTTCATTCCCATTGCTAATATCTGGGTGTACTATAAGTTTTCTGAGCTTTATGAAAAAATCTCTTCAGATCACTTTAATAAATGGCTGCTGTTTGTTTTGTGGTTAGTGTTTGCACCCGCTGTTTGGTTTATAGTTCAAACCGAAATGAATAAAAAAGCAGACCAGATTGTTACAGCAGGCGTTTAGCCGGTTAAAGATATTTTTATGAAAAGACTTCCGTAAGATGGGAGGCTTTTTTATGAAGGAATGATTTGTATTACGTTGTTATTCCGGCTTGCCTGTCATTTAATAATTATCCTGTAATTAAAAAGTTCTCGCAAAAATCTTTGTGTATTATACTATTCACTCACTGTATAAATTACCGCACCTGCCGGACCTCTTATTTTAAAATTAGTGAGTGCAAATTCATTTATCCTCCCTGAAAACCACTCATCAGTTATTATTGAAATGGCATTTCGCTTGTAAACTTTGCCTGTGTAAATTATATTATCAAATATTATAATGGAGGTTCTGAAATGAAGACTTTATCAATAACTATGATAGTCGCATTTGCACTGCTCACATCTGCATATGGTCAGGAGCGGACAGATGAAAAAAAATGGACGATTGACCCTGTAACAGGAGATACAATTTATACAGAATCCGTTACCATTGCAGAGGCTGAAGACATCACACCGCGAAACAGTATGATAATTATAAACCCATTAAAGTTTTTACTGTTTTATAACATTTCTTACTTTTATAAAATAAACGATGGAGTTGTAATCGGCGGTGGAGTCCAGATGCCCACACCAAAGGATATAAACGGGTTTGGTGTAAATGCAGAAGCAAGGTTTTATCCCACAGGAAAAAATTTACGGGGATTTTATTTTGCGCCCAACGTATCATATAATGATCTTACGGATGACACCGATAACGAAACGGCTTCAATTTTTTCCATTGGCGGCCTGGTTGGCTGGCAGTGGTTCCCGGGCGACCAGTTTGCAATGGGGCTGGGTATCGGAATTGATTATTATTTCTTTTCAGGCAGCGATGAAGATTTTAATGATTATGACGGCTTCGCTCCTGCATTAAGATTTGATATCGGCTATGCTTGGTAAATTGAATTACTAAAACGTAGTCGACCGCAAAATCCGGAATCTATGCGATAAAATACCTGCCGGCAGGCAAATTGGCTAACGGGTAAATATCTATTGAACTAAAGTATTAATTCTTTATGACCATTTTCTTCGCCAGATAAAGTAGATTGGAACACCGAGCAGAACTATAATCAAACCCGGCCAGGTGTATTGAGGTTTGTAGATAAGAAGAATTACAGAAACAGATGAAGCCAGAATAATATACAGGATTGGCAGGAACGGATATCCAAATGCTTTGTATGGTCTTTCGACATCGGACCATTTTTTACGCAGTATAAATATGCCGGTAATTGTAAGTACGTAGAATATCATCACGGCGAATATCACATAATCTAAAAGATCACCATAAGTTCCACTGAGACATAAAACTCCAGCCCAAACACCCTGGAAGATGAGAGCTTTTGCCGGGACAGAATTTTTATTCAGGGTTCCTGTTGTAGAAAAAAACAATTTATCTTTAGCCATCGTATAGTAAACTCTCGCACCAGCCAGTATGAGTCCGTTATTGCAGCCGAAAGTGGAGATCATAATTAATACTGCCATAACAATTGCTGCTGCTTCTCCTAAAAACATATTGGCGGCGGCAGTTCCCACTCTGTCTTCTGTTGCGAACTGAATTCCCAATGATTGAATAGTTGAACCGTTTGGATTTCCTTCAAGCGGAAGAACAAGCAAGTATGAAAAGTTAACAAGAATGTAGAGCACTGTTACAATTAATGTTCCGAAGAATAAACTGAGCGGTATATTTCTTTTAGGATTCTTTGTCTCACCAGCAGTGAATGTAACATTGTTCCAGGCATCGCTGGCAAAAAGAGAACCTACCATTGCTACGCCAACCGCAATCACAATTGAGAACCCGGATAAAGATTGAACCCAATCTATCCCTCCATCTTTAATATGAAGCCATTCTGCATTCCACATATTTGTGAAATTCGCAGTTACTGCTTCAATATTGGAGCCGGCTATTATTCCCAATAAAATTAATCCTGCAAGTGCTGCAATTTTTGTTACTGTAAAAATATCTTGGACAAATTTTCCTTCTCTCAATCCCCGGATGTTTATGTATGTAAGAAGTGCAATATTGAGAATCGCCAGAAACTGTGCGGCAGATATTTTCAAACCCAAAATGTTTAACAATTTGTTATCGGTTCCAAACCATGGGATCAGTACAGCGGTAAATTTTGCAAATGCTACTGCAACAGCAGCAATTGTTCCGGTTTGTATTATCATGAACAAAGTCCATCCATAAAGAAAACCTATTAAGGGGTTGAAAGCATCTCTGAGGTAAACATATTGCCCTCCTGCTTTAGGAATCATAGCTGCCAATTCTCCATAGCTCAAAGCACCTATCAAAGTTATAATTCCGGTAATCAACCAAACTACAATCAACATTCCGCTGGATCCTACTGTGCGGGCAATATCTGCACTAACAATAAATATACCCGAACCTATCATTGAACCGATAACGAGCATTGTTGCATCGAACAGACCAAGTTCGCGTTTGAATCCGGTAACGTGGTTTCCAGAATCAGAATAACTTTGCTGCATAAATTTTTCCTGAAGAGATTTAATAAGCCTGATTAATCTTTTTGAACGTTTATGAAATTATACCGTATAATTAATTAAACGATATATAATAAAAAAATAATTTTATCTGCACGTTGCCTGCCCGGCGGATCCCGCTTTAGCGGGAGAAGACGGGTCATTCCGGACTTGCTTGTCTGACTCCGCCATAGGCGGATAAATCTGGCGGAATCCGGAATCTAAGAAAAGAAAATTGGTGGAAAGGAAAGTATTTTAATTGATTTTTGCAGATTGTGCCTGACGTATAAAATCTGGACGTTAGCCGCGGTTAAACTTGTTCCACCTTTTGAGTAAGGAAGATCGTGCCTGTAAGCCTTTGGCTTAATCGAACCTAACCGCCTCTGGCGGGGTGAAGGTTTTCTTTTGAACCGCACAATACACATTGACCTTTGTCTCTTATCTGACTTTTGAATTACCTTATAAGCTATTAAAAAGTATAAGTGAAGATATTTCTTGAGGCGAAACTGCTTTAATATCTGACAGATCTGATTTATACTTTACCTCAGTGACTTCTGACGGAATATGAATCTCCTCAATTTTACTTATATCCTGGTGCTTATAAAAACGTAATGATTCACTTGCAATTTGATAATCAAATTTAATTTTAATCGCTTGTTCTAAAGAATTCCCAAGTATTTTACAAACTAGCGTATTTAATTTATCAGTTAGTTCAATGTCATTATTAATTTTATCAATTATACTATTAATAAGATGCCGTATACTTTGACCCGTATTACTCTGCCGGACGAAAATTGAAGCAACTAAGGCCTGCGTACCTTCTTTTGGATTTAATTGTTCGGACGAAAAAGTATGGATACGCTCATAATTTGAATTGCTTTTAACTTCAATCTTTTCCGCACCCGAATTAAAATCAAATTTTTCATCTGAAAAGTTATGCCAATAGTTCAATAGGATTTTAGGATTTTTTGAAGTATCTATTAAGAACAATTCACTCCAAAGACCATGAACAGTATTCATCGGAGTATCACCTAGTGTACGGAAAACTTCAACGAACCTCATGATTGTATATAAAATTTCTTCATCAGTAAGCCTTGCATTTAAAGACTTGATGAATGGTTCGGATATTCTTAAAAAATATTCTTGTAGACTTTGGTCCGTATTATAGAAAGTAATTATTGTAAAAGTGCTTTGATAGGTTTTACCATTTTCTGTAACCTTACACTCAATATTTTGCTGAAGTTGTAAATATTTGAATCGAAAATTTTTGAGTGAAACCTTTTCGCTTGGGTTGAATACTTTCAATAGTAAGGTTGGGTTTCCATCAATATCAATAGCAATTCTGCAGTTAGGATAATTAGGAATAGGGATAGCAGTAAAAACTTTTTTGTTTTTCCCAATAGGATAAGAAAGCGAATCGAATAATTCAATTAGATTCATACTTGTCTGATAATATCTATTCCAATATGTTCAGGAATCCAAATTGCGAGCGTCGGGACACC
>Ga0326726_10006249_pt1 | contig 10734 bp, 7 predicted proteins | sample MHFenrmetagenome_2_FD_207603 | JGI IMG/M metagenome (GOLD analysis project Ga0326726, IMG submission 207603) | Lab enriched peat soil microbial communities from Michigan Hollow, Ithaca, NY, United States - MHF15MN | ecosystem: Environmental > Terrestrial > Soil > Wetlands > Peat | place: USA... | reverse complement strand
GCACTATCCGGATCTGCGACAGTACCCGGGCGGTCCACCCGAGCGGCCGTACGACGCGGCGGGCTGGTCGTTGCCGCTACAAATGGGCGTCCGCGTCATCGCGTCCGACCTGCCGCTGCCGGCGGACTTCCGGCGCAGCATGAAGCTCCTCGGGCCGCCGCCGGCCGTCGCCGTGAAGCCGACGCCGTACCCGGCGGCGGCATTGGATAACGCCAAGGACGCGGCGCCCTTCGACAGTCTGCCGGGCGCCGGCTTCGACACCAATCCCGCCGCGGCCGCGATCGTTCCGCCGGCCGGTCGCATCGAGGGATCCGGCCCGGTGCTCGTCCTCGATCCGGCACAGAACAATACGTTCCGCGCGCTGAATCGCGCCGTGCAACAGGGCGCGACCGTGAAATGGGTCGGCGGCGTGCCCCAGGTCAATCACTACGAGGTCGCCGGCCTCGCTCCGGCGGCGCAGGACGCCCTGGTACAGTCCCTCGCGCTCCGCGCCGAGCGCAGCGCGGGAACATCAGCGGGCCCCGACATGGCGCGGCCGATCAAACGTCGCATCGGTCTCTATCAACCGTGGACCGGCAGCATGGACGAAGGCTGGTCGCGCTGGGTGCTCGAGCAGTACGGCTTCCCGCTCGTCGTTCTCCATCCGGAGGACTTCAAGTCGCCGTTGTCGGAGAAAGTGGACGTCGTGGTCATCGCCGACGATGCGCGCGTGCCTGTACAGAATGTCGAAGGCGCGCCGGGCGGACGCGGTGGTCGCGGTGGACGCGGTGGCCCTGGAAACACTATCCGTCCGGAGTACGCCTATCAACTGACCGCGGCCGATCTGCAGGCGTTCGAACAGTTCATCCGCGGCGGCGGCACGCTCGTCTGTCTGAGTACCGCGAGCAACTTCGCCATCCAGCAATTCAAGTTACCGGTGCGCAACGTCGTCGCGGGTCTGCGGCCGGAAGAGTTCTTTCTGCGCGGATCGATCGTCGAGGTGACGCCGGACCGTACGCACCAGGTGATGGCAGGAATGCCAGAGAAGGCTGCGGTCTTCGTCGACGGCAGTCCCGTCTTCGAGACGCTCGACGGATTCAAAGGCACCGTGCTCGCAAAGTATCAGGACACCGGGTCGCCGCTGCTCTCCGGCTACTTGATTGGCGAGAAATATCTGCAAGGCAAGGCCGCCGCGCTCGACGTCCAGCTCGACGCCGGCCACGTGGTGCTGCTCGGCTTCCGTCCCGAGTGGCGCGGCCAGCCGTTCGGGACGTTCAAAGTGCTCTTCAACGCGACGCTGTTTTGAGCCGCTCGATGGCCTTCCTGGCCTGATCGACATACGGTCCGCCCAGCGCGATGTAGCGTTCGTACATCCTGATCGCATCGTCGCGATCGCGATCGTTCCCGAGCCACAGTTTGGCCTCGGCGTTGTACCGCCGCTGCGACGTGTACCGCAGATCCAGCGCAGCCGCGAGGTTCAGGTACGTCGTCGGCTCGTTCGGCGCCGCCTGCGTTCCTTCCTGCAGCGTGCGAATGGCCTCCTCGGTCGAGCCGGCTGACGCCTGAACGGTGCCGAGATCGTTGTAGACCTCGGGGTCGACCGGCCACCGCTCCTTGGCCGATCGCAGCACCGCAATCGCTTTGCTGCGATCCTTCAACTGCACGTATGCGGCGGCGAGATCGAAGTACACGGGCTCGTACTCTGGATGGCGGGCGCGCACGATCTCCCAGTCGGCCGCCGCCTCGACGAAGTGGCCGAGCGCGTAGTTCGACGTGCCGAGCGCGTAGCGCACCCACGTGAGCGCACCCGGCCGTACGGCAGCGGCCGCGAGGGCCGTCCGCGCCGCCTCGAGATCGCCCCGCTGATAGGCCTGCCAGCCCGCTTCTGCGTTCGTGTCGGTCCATCCGCCGCCGTCGACACGATCAGCGGCGCGCGCAGCCATCGGACGCATGCGCATCGCCGGACTCGCTGACGGCCCAGCGGGGACGACGACGCCGACGGCGATCGGAACGTCCGGGGCTGGCGCCAGCGCCGGAGGTGTCGCGTCAGCCACGAGCGGTGCCTCGCGCACCGCCTCCCATCGGATCGCGCCCGCCGGCAGTGCGATCGCCGCGGTGCCGACGGCATCCAGCACATGCCGTGTTCTCACGCTCGCTCCCGCGCGGCGCGTTTTCACCGTCACGCGGCGAATCTTCCCGGCGGCATCGCGATCGGGGCGGAACCCCAGCACGTAGTACGCGTCGGCGTCCCTCGCCAGTTGATCGGTGGCGGCGTCGAACGATCCGGCCCCGCGCGCGACAAAGCCGCCGGTTTCACTGGCGAGCCGATCGGCGTCGGCGTTCGTGCCGCTCGAAGCGCCAAAGTCGAAGACGTAGAGTCGCGCGTCGGCGCGCCACGCGGCGGCGAGCGTGTCCTCGAGCAGCCGCGCCGATCCGCCCGTGGCCGGTGCTTCCGAAAGCAGCAACACCGCCTTCGGTCCAACGACCCGCGCCAGGCTGCCGATCAGCGCCGGGAGCATCGCTGTCGCGCGCCCCGCGGCCCGGGTATCCTCGGCAATCGTTGCAGCGTTCGCCTGAAATCGATCGCCGACCAGGTCCGCGCCGCCGCGCGCGCAGTCGGCCGGGCGATCGGGATCGCACCCGGGTCGAAACGGCTCGATCAGGGGCGCCTCGTCGACGCGCGTCACCACATGCGCGCGCTTGATCGCCCTGGCGAGCGCGTCCTTGTCCGTCAACAGCCGATTGCCGACGAGCTGACCATCCGCATAGACGCCGCCGAGATCTCCCGGATGAAACTGTTTCGTGATCAGCACGTTCGCGGCTGTTTGGGCGCGCTTGAGGCCGGCGGGCGTCAAGTGCGGTTCGTCGAACACGATGACGAACGTGCGCGACAGACGGGACCGCGCGGCCCCGAGATCCGCGAAGGCCACTCGCTCGATCTGCTGAACACGACCGTCACACTCGAGTTCGAACTCGTCGGGCTCTACATCCGTCAGGAGACGTCCGCTTCGATCCTGGACGATGACCCGCAGCTCGACGAGGGGGCGCTCGGAGGTTGCGGCAGCCTGGGATGGCGTCTGGCCGGCGGGACCGGCACACAGGGTCACGAAGAACACGAACAGCCAGCCGAACGCCAGCAGCCGCTTCATGACACCGGGCATGTCACCTATCCTCCAAATTGGCCCAGGTGGTGATCCATGTGACGGTACATCAACCGGCCCCATTGGCGCCCATCGATTTTGCCGAAGACGACGTGCTCGGCCCACGGCCCGTCGATGTCTCGGGCGACGAACCGCGTCATCGCGGACTTCAGCGTCGCCAGCTCGGTCGTCCACTCCAGCGGTTTCCGGGTGAGAAGCTCGGGCGCCGTCGGGGCGCCCCTCGGCCACGGCAGGTAGAACATCACGAGCGTGTTGATCGGCCAGACCTTGAGCGGACCCGCTTTCGGCGCGAGCGTCACTTCACCGAGACTGGCTCGCAGCGCGTCGGTCACGTGCGTCACCATCCGCGGCGCGTCCAGTCGGCCCCACTTCGGTGCTGCGCCGGGTGACAGGTGCTGAAACCGTCGAAGAAGATCGTCGCGATCCGCGCTACTCCACAGCGTATGCCTCGCCACTCCGCGCCTCCTGAATCTTCTGCTCCTCGATCACGCTGTTGCCGTCTCCGGCGGGTCCGAAAGGACCCGCCCTACGTGAAGTACCGGCTCGCGCTGCGCCCAGGGCCGCGCGTCTTCCAATGCGGACGCGAGCTGCAGCGCCACGTGCTCCTGCGCCGGCCGGACGCCGAGCTGGACGCCGATCGGAAGGCCGCTCGAGTGCATCGCCAGCGGCAGCGAGATCGCCGGACTCCCGAGGATGTTGTGCGGCAGCGTGAACTGGCACAACGCGTGGAACACCTTCTCGGTGAGGTCCGAAATCTCGACGTCGCGTCTGCCCAGATTGTACGTACCCCACGGCTCCGCGACGCGCGCTGATGTCGGGGACAGCCAGACATCGTGGTCCACGAAGAACTGCGCGAGCCGCCGACGCGCCGTGTTCACGCCTGCCAGGGCATTCAGGATCTGCTCCGCCTTCATGCGCCTCGCGTGCTCGTAGATCGTGAACGTCACCGGCTCGAGCGTGTCGGGACCGATCGCATGCCCGCTGCGCTTCGAGTAGCCTTCGAGTCTGACGTCGAAGCCGAAGAACCACACGTCGGTCATGTCGCGCATCGCGCGCAGGCCGTCGAACTCCGGTCCCGCCTCCGTGACGTCGTGTCCCATCTCCGCCAGCAGCGCCGCTGTCTGTTCGACCGCGCGCGCCACCTCGGGATCGGCCGCAACGTTCATGAACGGCGTTGTGGACCAGCCGATCCTCAGCCGCGGCGGCCGTTGCCGCGAGAGCACCGCGTACGGCTCCGACGGCGTGGGAATCGGAAACGGATCGCCCACCTGCGGCACCGACACGCAGTCCAGCATCGCGGCCGCGTCGCGCACGCTCTTCGCCTGCACGAAGTTCTGGCCGAGGCCGTATCCATTCTCGTCCTGCAGCGGCCCGAGCGACACGCGCCCGCGCGACGGTTTCAGGCCGACGCCGCCGCAGAAGCTCGCCGGAATGCGGATCGAACCCGCGATGTCCGACCCGTGCGCGATCGGCACCATCCCCGCGGCGACCGCGGCCATGCCGCCGCCGGTCGATCCACCAGCCGAGTAGCCGCGCTTCCACGGCGTGGACGTGTTGCCGTAGAGCGCGTTCTCCGTCGTGCCGGACATCGAGTACTCGGGTGCTGCCGACCGGCCGATGATGTTCAGCCCCGCTGCCTTGAACATCGCGCACAGGTACGTGTCCTGCTGCGACACCATGCCCCTGCACAGCCGGCTGCCGAACTCGACGACGCGTCCGGCCTCGTGGCCGAAGAAGTCCTTGATCAGGAACGGGACACCGCGGAAGGGTCCGGTCCCGAGCGCGCGCTCGTCGAGATCATCGACGCGATCCGGATACGTTTCAACGACGGCGTTCACGGCGGGATTGACGGCGGCGATGGCGGCGGCGGCCGACTGTGCCAGTTCGCGAGGCGTCACCTGCTTCTTCGCGACCAGCTCAGCCAGCCCGAGCGCGTCGTACCGGGCGTATTCGGAAAGTTTCATGCGCCGCTCAGCATGCCATAATCGGCCCCTGTGAACGACGCTGACGACGCTGACGATGTCGGCACCGGCGACGGCGAGTTCCTCGTGACCTGTCCCTACTGCGGCGAGCAGGTACAGATCTACGTCGAGCCGGACGTCAGCGGCACGCTCGTCCAGGACTGCGAGGTCTGCTGCAATCCGTGGCGCGTGCGCGTCCGCGGCCGCGGCGACGAGCGCACGGTGGACGTCGGCCGCGCGGATGGATCCGAGTAACCAGGGAGAGAGCGATGACCACCATGACGGCGTCCGACGTCGACCAACTGCGCGTGCTGAACCAGGCCTACCTCGACAACGTGCTCCACGGGGACGTCGAAGGCTTCAGACCGATCCTCGCCGACGACTTTCTCGCGTCGATGCCCGACGGCTCGCTGCTGACGAAGGACGTGTTTCTGGCGCGGACCGGCGGGCCGCGGACGCTCTCGCGCCTCACCGCGGACGACGTGCGCATCCGCATCCTCGGGCAGGTCGCGATCATTCACGCCGAGACGCGCTTCACGACGCTCGGCGGGCAGGAAGGCCGCGGGCGATACACGGACATCTGGGAAAAGCGCGCCGCAGGCTGGGTCGCCGTCGCCGCGCACGTCACACGCCTGTGATGGTCAAGACCGTCCTTCTCGCCGGAGCAGCACTCGCCGTGACCCTCGGGGCGGCTCTCGCGCCGAACGATGCCGAGTGGCCGGTCAACGGCGGCGTCGACAACATCCGCTATTCCTCTCTCACGCAGATCAATCGCGAGAACGTGGCGAAGCTGCAGGCCGCCTGGACGTACGACTCGCACGATGCGTTCAAGGCCTCGGAGATGCAGAGCAACCCCATCGTGGTCGAGGGCGTGCTCTACGCGACGACGCCGACGCTCAAGGTGGTCGCGGTGGACGCCGCGACGGGACGCGAGATCTGGAAGTTCGATCCGAGCGGCGGTGCCGCGTCTGGCGCGCGGTTCAGGCATCGCGGCGTGACCGTGCACAACGATCGCGTGTTCGTCACGTATCGCAACTGGCTCTACGCGCTCGACAAGAAGACCGGTCACCCCATCACGTCGTTTGGCGCCAGCGGTCGCGTCGATCTGCGCGAGGGCCTCGGCATGGCCGCCGAGCGCGCGAGCGTCAGCGCCAGCACACCCGGATCGATCTTCGAGGACATGCTCATCATGGGCTCGAGCGTTCCTGAGACGCTGCCGGGCACGCCAGGACACATCCGCGCGTACGACGTGAACACGGGGAAGCTGCGCTGGATCTTCCATACGATTCCGCAGCCGGGCGAATTCGCGTACGACTCGTGGCCGCCGGATGCGTACAAGCTGATCGGCGGCGCCAATGCCTGGGCCGGCGTCACTGTCGACACGAAGAACGCGATGGTCTTCGCCGCGACAGGTTCCGCCTCGTTCGACTTCTACGGCATCAACCGCCACGGCGACAATCTGTTCGCCAACTGCGTCCTCGCGCTCGACGCGCGCACGGGCAAGCGCCTCTGGCATTTCCAGGGCATCCGCCACGACGTCTGGGACTGGGACTTCCCGGCCGCGCCGAGCCTCGTCACCGTCAAGCGCAACGGCCGCAGCGTCGAGGCCGTCGCGCAGATCACGAAGTTCGGCTACGTCTACGTGCTCGATCGCAAGACCGGCGCGTCGCTGTTCCCGCTCGCCGATCGCCGGGTGCCGCCGTCCGAGGTTGACGGCGAGAAGCTCGCCGAAACGCAACCGTATCCGCTCAAGCCGCCGGCATTCACGCGTCAGGGACTCACCGAGGACATGCTGACGAAGCGCACGCCGGAAGCGCACGCGGCCGTCCTCGCGCGCTTCCGTCAATTCGGGTCCGGCATGTTCGCCGGTCCGACCGAACGCGGCGTCATCGTCTTTCCGGGCTTCGACGGCGGCGCCGAGTGGGGCGGCGCGGCGTTCGATCCTGATTCGGCGCTGCTCTTCGTCAATTCGAACGAGATGCCGTGGATCGTCCGGCTGATCCCGAACAACGACGCATCCTTATATAAGGTGAACTGCGCGACGTGTCACCGCGAGGACCGCAAAGGCACGCCCTCGGCGCCGTCGCTCGAGAACATCGGGCAGCGGCGAACCCGCGAAGAGATCTCAACGCTGATCCGCGAGGGCACAGGCCGCATGCCTGGATTCCCCGACATGGGTGGACGGAATATCGCGGACCTGACAGATTTCCTGCTCACCGGCGTCGACAAAGGCGAGGATCCGAAATTCAAGAGCGATCCGGCGTGGCTGCGGTACCGCATCGACGGCGAAACGCTGTTCCGCGATCCGGACGGCTATCCTCCGATCACGCCGCCGTGGGGCACGCTCAACGCCATCGATCTGAACGCCGGCACGATCACGTGGAAGATTCCGCTCGGCGAATATCCCGAGCTCGTCGCGAAGGGACTGAAGAACACCGGCAGCGACAACTACGGCGGCCCGATCGTCACCGCCGGCGGACTCGTATTCATCGGCGCGACGAACTTCGACAAGAAGTTCCACGCGTTCGACAAGCTGACCGGCAAACTGCTGTGGGAGACGACGCTCCCTGCGGCAGGCAACGCGACGCCCGCCACGTATACGATCAACGGCAAGCAGTACGTCGTGATTGTCTGCGGCGGCGGCAAGAACGGCGCGGAGTCCGGGAGCGCGATTGTGGCTTTCGCGCTGCCCTGAACGGAGAGCAACCGCGGAGACCGCTGAGATCGCAGAGTAAGGGAGTGTACATTCCAGCTTCGCGCACTCCGCGCGCTCGGCGGTTGCTTCCTCTTCGTTACTCAGAGCGGAGCGCGGTCATCGGATCGACGCGGATCGCGCGGAGCGCCGGCACCAGCGATCCGGCAATCGTCATCACGACGGCGAGCGCGCCGACGGCGGCGAACGTCGCCGGATCGGCGGGCGTCACGCCAGCGAGCAGCGCCTGCATCGACCGCCCCGCCGCGTACGCGAGCGCGACTCCCGGAATCAACCCCGCCAGCGCGAGCCAGACGCTCCGCATGACGATCATCCGCAGGATGTCGGCCGGCTGGGCACCGAGCGCGAGCCGGACGCCGATCTCCTGGGCGCGCTGAGAGACGGCGAACGACAGCAGGCCATGGATGCCGACGGCCGCGAGCACGAACGCAATCACGGCGAACGCGCCGAGCACACGCACCTGCGTGGACCGCGACGCGGTGTCGCGCTCGACGACGTCCGTCAGCGTGTTGACTTCGGCGACGGGCATCGCCGGATCGATCCGCGTGACGATGGCCCGGATGGACGTCGCCAGCGCCTGAGGCGGCGTCGACGATCGCACGACGAAGCCGCGCGGCACGTAGCCGATGATCGCACCGTCGGCGACCTGCTTGTACGGAAGGTACACCTGCGGCTCGGCTTCGCGCTCGAGCCCGCGCATCTTGACGTCGCCGACGACACCTGCCACCGTGCGCTCGTTGAACGCAAACGTGAAGTGCCGGCCAATCACCGAGGCAGGCGTCTCGTTCGGCCAGTAGCGCCTGATGAACGATTCGCTGATGAGCGCGACGAACTGGCGATCTGACGCGTCGGCGTCGCTGACGTCCCGTCCGCTCTTGATCGGAATGCCGAGCGTCGCGAAGTAGCCCGGCGTCACGTAGCGGAGAAACGCATTCTGATTCTCCGCGCGGTTCGTCGGCTGTCCGTCGAGCGAGACCGGCCAGATGCCGCCCTTCATGCGGCCCATCGGCAGGTAGCTGACGAACGCGGCGCCGGTCACACCCGGCAGCGCGCGCACGTCCGCGATCACGCGCGTGTAGAACGCGTCGCGCGTCGTCACGGCGCTGTACTGCGGGCTCGACAGCGGCGTCTGCAGCGTCAGAACGTTCTCCGAGCGGAAGCCGGGATCGATCGCCTGAATCGTCGAGAGCGCGCGCATCAGGAGTCCCGCCGACACGAGCAGGACAATCGACGCGACGATCTCGACGACGACGAGCGCCGACCGCAACCGCTCGCGCTGTCCCCCGCCTGACCGCACGCCCTCGCGCAATCCGGCGACGTCCGCGTCGGCGACGCGCAGCAGCGGTGCCATGCCGAACGCGACGCCAGTGGTCACCGTCAGCGCGACGGCGAACAGCAGCACGCGCAGATCGACGGTCGGCGCGCTCGCCATCGGAACGACGGCCGGCACGAGCCGGTTCAGCAGCGGGACCGAGACGTACGCCAGGCCGACGCCGATCGCGCCGCCTGCGGCGGCGAGCATCAGGCTCTCGGTCAGCAGTTGCCGGATCATGCGCGCGCGTCCGGCGCCGATCGCGGCGCGGACGGCGAGCTCGCGCCGGCGTTCGAGCGCGCGGGCCAGCAGCAGGTTCGCGAGATTGGCGCACGCGATCAGAAGGACGCACGCGGCGGCGCCGGTGAGCGCGTAGAGCAGCAGCCGCGCCTGCTCGGACACTTCATCGCTGAAGCGAATCAGCACCGCGCCGACGTTGCGGTTCTCGCGTGGATACTGCTGCCGCGAGCGTGCCGCGATCACGTCCATCTCGGCGCGCGCCTGCGCGAGCGTCACGCCGGCGCGAAGACGCCCAACGGGGTAGTGCCAATTGTTGTTGCGATCGGAGTACTCCTGCTCGGGAAACCGGGTCGCCGTCCAGTACAGCGCATCGGCGGTCGGAAAGCGGAACTCCTGGGGCATGACGCCGATGATCGTGTACGACTCGGAGTCGAGCCGCACCGGCTTCCCAATCACGCCGGCGTCGCCGCCGAACTGCGTCTGCCAGAGGCGATAGCTGAGGACGATCGTGCCTGGGGCGCCCGCGCGATCGTCCTCGGCAGCGAACAGGCGTCCCATCAGCGGCTGCACGCGCAGCGTCGGAAACAGATCCGCCGAGACGGCGGCGCCTTCGACACGCAACGGCTCAGTCGGCCCGGTCAGGTTGCCGATCGCAAGATGATAGAGACCGAGACTTTCGAAGACCGTGCTCGCCTGCTTCCAGTCGCGGTAGTTCGCCGCCGACAACTCCATGCGGCTGTACCCGGGCGTGCGCTCGTAGAGCTTCACCAATCGCTCGGGATCGGGGAACGGCAGCGGCCGGATGAGCACGAAGTCCGTCACGGAGAACGCCGCCGTGGTGGCGCCGATCCCGAGCGCGAGGATGGCGATCGCCGTGATCGCGAAGCCCGGCGCGCGGCGCATCGTGCGCAGCGCGTACGTCAGGTCCTGGCGAAGGCTGTCCCACATGTGCGTAAGCCTACTGCGTCCGGCCATTTGACGGAGGGCGGACTAGAATGGTTGGCCATGGACAAGACGTTCCTGCTGATCGGCGCCGTCGCGGGCTTCATCGGAGTGGGATTCGGCGCGTTCGGCGCCCACGGCCTGAAGGAACGCATCTCGCCGGACATGCTGGCCGTTTTCGAAACAGGCGCGCGGTATCAGATGTACCACGCCTTCGCGATCCTGATCGTGGCGCTGGCGCTCGCCCGCCTCGACGGCCCGCTCATCCGCTCGGCCGGCTGGCTGTTCACGGCCGGCATCGTCTTGTTCTCGGGCAGCCTCTACCTGCTGGCACTGACCGGCGTGACGATTCTCGGCGCAGTCACCCCGCTCGGCGGTCTCGCGTTCCTCGCCGGCTGGGGATGCCTGATCGTCGCTTCGCTCCGG
>Ga0326726_10006248_pt1 | contig 10736 bp, 7 predicted proteins | sample MHFenrmetagenome_2_FD_207603 | JGI IMG/M metagenome (GOLD analysis project Ga0326726, IMG submission 207603) | Lab enriched peat soil microbial communities from Michigan Hollow, Ithaca, NY, United States - MHF15MN | ecosystem: Environmental > Terrestrial > Soil > Wetlands > Peat | place: USA... | reverse complement strand
GGGCTTGCAAAAGATATTTTCAGGTTGTTCACCGATTCCGATGTGATTGAAAAAAGGATAATTGTAATGGCGGGTGACAGGGCGGGAATATTAACATTTGGCCACGACATGGATGAAGCGGCAAATGTGCTGATGCAGTATCTCAGGAAGGAAGAATGACCAGAATTGCAGTTATAGGCGGCTCGGGTCTGGAGAATCCTGATATCCTCAGTTCTCCCGTAGAAAAATACCCCGACACTCCCTTTGGAAAGCCCTCCTCTCCGCTTCTTCATGGTAAAATCAATAACACTGAAGTTGTCATTCTTTCAAGGCATGGCTATAATCACACAATACCCCCGACCCAGGTAAACAACAGGGCAAATATCTTTGCCCTTAAAAATGCCGGTTGTACTCACGTTCTTTCGACTACCGCATGCGGCAGCCTGAGGGAAGAGATCGGCCGCGGAGATATTGTCGTACCTGATCAGTTCATTGATTTTACAAGGCACCGGAAGATCACATTTTTCGAGGAGTTCGAACCCGGACAAATGAAGCATTCACCATTGTCAGATCCGTTCAACGCGGATCTGCGTAAAATCATTATAACCTCGGCCAGAGATATTGGTCTAAGGTTTCATGAAAAAGGTACATTATTGACCATTGAGGGACCAAGGTTCTCAACCCGTGCTGAATCAAAAATGTTCCGGATATGGGGGGCGGACATAATCAATATGTCTATCGCTCCTGAAGCGATACTGGCAAATGAGCTGGAAATTCCTTATGCTACTATTGCGATGAGCACCGATTATGACTGCTGGAAACAGGATGAGGTCCCGGTCTCCTGGGAAGAAGTGATAGCTGTTTTTAAAAACAACGTCGGCCAGGTGCTCAGGTTACTTCTCGATGTTATTCCGAGAATCGATCTGAATAATTGAAACGCAACCCTCAGGATGGAAAAATCATCTCTAATATAATGGGTATAAGAAAATTGATTTGGGTATTCTCCGTTGTGGTTTCTCTTTATTCATGTGAGAAATCAATTCAGGACGACAAAATCAGGGGTGAAATAGATACGAATTTCAATCACAGGATCCTGGATGGTTATTTTATAACATCTATGGCTTTCGATTCTCAGGGAAACACCTGGATCGGTACTTTCAAACAAGGATTAATAAAATATAATTCAAAGGAGACTGTTGTTTACAACTCCTCAAATTCGATATTGCCCGAAAATCTTGTGGTCTGGGATATTGCCGTTGACAGTAAAGACAATGTCTGGATGGGTTGTGGAGGATTATTGAAATTTGATGGAAAGATTTTTACCCTTTATAATTCTGAAAACACTGTAATTCCTGAAGATTTTGTTTATTCAATCGCAATTGATTCCAGGGACAATATCTGGTTTACCTCCTGCAGATTTCGCCAGGGTGGTATAGTAAGATTTGATGGCTATGACTGGAAAGTTTTTACACCTGATAATTCGAAGTTGCCTGTAAATTTCGTTCAAAGTATAGCAATTGATAAAAATGATAATACATGGTTAGCCCTGGGAGAAATCGTAAATAATGCATCCATAGTTCGAATCTCTGACAGGAATTGGACAATATATTCCGACGAAGATCTTGGCTTCTCGCCATATTATTTTGGCAACATCCAGGCAAATAGCAGAAATCAGATTTGTGGTGCAATAGATTACTCTTTATCAAGTACTATGATCAATTTCGGCCCGCAGGTATTCATCTTTAACGGAAACACCTCTGAGCAGTTACAATTTGATAATACGACAAGGATTAAATCTTTGACTATTGACAAAGATGATAATATCTGGTGCGACACATTTAATGGCTATGCGGTTTACAATGGCGAAAAATGGATTGTTGATGATTCAACTTTCAAGGAGGTAAGTGTATTTGCCATTGAACAATCGCCCGATAATAAAATCTGGATCGGAACAGGAGACGGGATTTACATTAATAATTAAGATCTACTGATCAAAGTCCAAATCTATATCCAATTCCTGGTTCAGTTACTATCAAAGAAGGATGAGCGGGATAATCTTCAATTTTCTTCCTTAACTGAGCTACAAACACTCGCAGATATTGTGTTTGATCTGAGTAACTATGTCCCCATACTTCTTTTAACAAATACTGATGAGTTAATACTTTTCCTGAATTCCTTGCCATTAAAGCCAATAAAGAAAATTCAGTCGAGGTTAATTTTAGAAGATTATTATTTTTCTTAACAACATGTCCGGCCATATCAATATACAATGAACCGAATGATAACTGCGACCCTGCACCTGTTTTCTCTTGTGATAATCTTAAAGCTGTTCTTATGCGAGCTAATAACTCCCCTGTTCTGAATGGTTTTGTAAGATAATCATTCGCTCCAATGTCAAGCGCTTTAATAATGTCCTCTTCGGAGTTTCTAACCGAAAGTATAATAATAGGATTCTGATACCATTCCCTCAGCTTTCTTAGAACTGATAGGCCATCTTCATCCGGAAGACCCAGATCAAGTAATATTAAAGCAGGATTATGAGTAGCCGCCATAACTATGCCTTCCTTGGCTGTTGAAGCTTCAGAAATTTTGTAACCGTTAAGGTTCAGCGTAATCTCAAGAAGTCTTCTGATCTGTACTTCATCATCAATGATCAATATATTGTCGTCTGTTGCCATCCTTCAAATTTAAGGGAAATACGTTGATCCGTAGTTCACCAACTAATGAAAACTGATTTAGAATTAATTTATTCCAGCTTTATAAAATCTTTACGCATGTTTAAATAATCCTTATAAAATCTTTATCAATTCCGTTGCATTTTTGTACCGGTTTAAAACGATTGATATGAATGCAACTATTTTATTGGTATTATCCAAACCAGCTGAGACTGGTCTTTCCTCGGGGTATGTAATCGGAGCAATAGTTGCTCTGTTGATATTCGGATACCTTTTTTACACGCTTATTAAACCCGAAAAATTTTAATCATGAGAGACCATGGCTTATATTGTGCTCATATTAATGCTTTTTGGCGGTTTAATCCTTCTTTTTGGACTTGGATATTTGATTGGTCATCTTCTCAAATTGGACAAATATTTAAAAGGTAATCAAAACTACAACAATCTGGGTTATCGTCTATGAAAAACAAATACATTTTGCTCGTGGCGTTTATCACTTTAGCCTGCTTTACAAATCTTTCTGTAAATGCACAAACAAGTGAACAAGCTTCTCCGTTTAAAGTAACAGCAGATCTGGTAAGTCACTATGTATGGAGAGGTTCAATGGCAACCGGTAGTCCAACCCCCAACTTCCAGCCGACTTTGGCTTTTACAAAAGGAAATTTTGAGATTGGTGTTTGGGGATCTACAGATTTTGTTGGGAGTTATAAAGAAATTGACTCATATATTTCCTTAATTGCCGGAAAATTTAAACTTGCATTTACAGATTACAACTGGAATTTTGGTCAGGCTAATTACTTCAACTATAAAAATAGCGAAACTGGTCACAGATTTGAAGGCACTATTGGTTTTACCGGTACAGAGGCTATTCCAATAAGTGTTACATGGAATACAATGTTTTACGGTTTAGATAAGAAATCCGATGATTCGACCAGACAGGCATATTCAACATATATTGAACTGGGTTATTCCAGCGGTCCTGCCAATATCTTTCTGGGATTTACCCCATGGGCAGGTTATTATAATAATTATGGAGTAACAACTTTTGATCCGGGAGCCGGTAAAAAGACTTTTTCAATAGTCAATATTGGTGCAAGTGTTACGAAAGCTCTGAAAATCAATGAAACCTTCTCTTTGCCATTAAAAGCCACTCTGGTTATTAATCCTTCGGCTACTTATTCGAGGAATGATTATGTACATCTGGTATTTGGTATAACATTCTGATATTACAAAAGTCATTTCATATATAACTTAAAATTTACAGATATGAATGAAGCAATTCAACTGATCTTTTTCATGGTGGCGCTGGTTGCCCTGTCACCTTTATTAGGCAAGTACATGGCTAAGGTTTTTATGGGTGAAAAGCATATTATGAAACCGGTTTTTGGCTGGCTCGAAAAATCAGTTTACCGCGTATCAGGTATTAAAAGCGAGGAGGAAATGAACTGGAAGACTTATTTGTATGGTGTTCTCCTTTTCAACCTGTTTGGTTTTATACTTCTGTTTCTCTTACAGATTTTTCAGTCATATCTGCCGCTTAACACGGAAAAATTGCCCAACGTTTCGTGGCATCTCGCATTTAATACGGCTATGAGTTTTACAACAAATACTAACTGGCAGTCCTACAGTGGTGAAAATACTCTGAGTTATCTGGTTCAGATGCTGGGGCTGACAGTTCAGAATTTTGTGAGCGCTGCAACAGGTATTGCCGTTGCGCTGGCCTTGATTCGAGGGTTGACCAGAAAAACAACCGATGCTTTGGGTAATTTTTGGGCTGATATGACCAGAAGTGTGCTTTATGTGTTATTGCCGCTCGCTATTATTCTCACCATGGCTTTGGTGGGACAGGGAGCAGTGCAGACATTTTCGCATTATGTCAAAGCAACCACTTTACAGGGAACTGAACAGGTTGTTCCACTAGGCCCGGCAGCGTCGCAAATTGCCATTAAGCAACTTGGCACAAACGGAGGAGGATTTTTTAATAGTAATAGCTCTCATCCGTTCGAAAATCCGACTCCCTTCAGCAACTTTTTAGAAATGTTTTCCATCATCATCATCTCGGGAGGCTTAGTATTTACTTATGGTCATTATGCGAAGTCCAAAAGCCATGCACGGGCGGTATTCATTACCATGTTTATCCTGTTTGCAGCTGGCCTTACCTTATCTCTCTGGTCTGAGTACAGTCATAACAATATATTGAATGTTTCGGGTGCCATGGAAGGAAAGGAAACCCGCTTTGGAGTAATGAACAGCGTCTTATGGTCTGTTACTACAACCGTTACTTCGAATGGTTCTGTGAATGCCATGCATGACAGCTTATCTCCAATATCCGGGATGGTTTCAATGTTCAACATGATGCTTGGTGAAATCATTTTTGGTGGGGTAGGCTCCGGATTATATGGGATAATCATTTTTATTATTCTTACCGTTTTTATAGCAGGTCTCATGGTTGGCCGGACACCTGAGTACCTGGGTAAGAAAGTGGAAGCCTTTGAGATGAAAATGGCTATACTTGCCGTTTTAGCTCCCAGCATCGTTATAAAATTATTTTCAGCAATAGCCTGCTCAGTACCTGCAGGGTTATCGAGTCTGAATAATGCCGGGCCACACGGACTTTCTGAGATATTGTATGCATTCAGCTCTGCTGCAGGGAATAATGGCAGCGCTTTTGCAGGGCTCAATGCAAACACTATCTTTTATAACCTGATGATTGGATTTGGGTTTCTCATAGGCCGTTTTGGAGTTATCGTGCCGGTAATGGCCATCGCAGGAAGTATGGCAAAGAAAAAGATCACCCCGGTTTCATCAGGTACTTTTAAAACAGATAACTGGTTATTCGTACTATTGTTGATCACCATAATTCTCATCGTTGGAGGTTTGACATTTTTTCCACCGCTCGCATTAGGTCCTATTGTTGAACATCTATTAATGAACTTGGGTGTTACCTTTTAATTTATAAAATGAATATTATGGAAAAACGAAATATAAGTCGCCTGTTTACCAGAGAAATTGCGGTACAGGCTATAAAAGATTCCTTTATTAAACTGAATCCGGTTGCACTGGTCAGGAATCCTGTAATCTTCATTGTGGCAATAGGTGCACTGATGACTACAGTAGTGGTAATTCTGGATATTCAAGCAGGAAATTTTTCATCCTTTAATTTTCAGATAACATTATGGCTTTGGTTTACCGTCTTGTTTGCCAACTTTGCCGAAGCGGTTGCTGAAGGCAGGGGAAAAGCGCAGGCAGATAGTTTACGCAAAAGCCGTACAAAAACAAAAGCCCGCAAACTGGTTCTTAACAAAGAAGAAATTGTTTGGGCAACAGATCTTAAAAAGGGAGATGTTGTCGCTTGTGTGGCAGGAGATAATATACCAGCTGATGGTGATGTGATCGAAGGGATTGCCAGCGTAGATGAATCGGCTATTACCGGGGAATCAGCGCCGGTCATCCGCGAAAGCGGTGGCGACCGCTGTGCTGTAACCGGGGGAACTAAAGTACTCAGTGACCGGATCATCATTAAGGTAACGTCGGAGCCGGGAAATACATTTTTAGATCGTATGATTGCCCTGGTTGAAGGAGCAAAACGCCAGAAAACCCCTAACGAAATTGCATTGATCATACTCTTATCAGGCCTTACCATTATTTTCCTGTTAGTGGTCGTAGCCTTACCGGCTTATTTTGGTTATAGTTTAAAAGCTTCAGGTGTATCAGAAAATCAAAATCTCACTTTACCTGTTCTGATCTCATTGCTTGTGTGCCTTATTCCAACAACTATTGGAGGATTGCTGAGCGCAATAGGTATAAGTGGAATGGACAGATTGTTGCGTAAAAATGTTATTGCTACAAGTGGTAGAGCCATCGAGGCAGCAGGAGACACCGATGTTTTGCTTCTGGATAAAACAGGAACCATTACATTGGGTAACCGCATGGCTACTGAATTTATTCCTGCCGAAGGCTTTACGGTAGAACAGCTGGCAGATGCAGCACAACTGGCTTCCCTTGCAGATGAAACTCCCGAGGGGCGTTCAATTGTTGTTCTCGCTAAAGAGAAATTCAATATTCGCGGCCGTGAAGTCAAAAAGCTCAATGCAACCTTTATTCCTTTTACGGCACAATCGAGAATGAGTGGTGTTGATTTAAAAGGCGATGGAGATAGGATTCAAAAAATACGAAAAGGCTCATCGGAAGCCATCAGAACCTTTATACAAAATAATAATGGTTTTTATCCCCAGGAAATCCAGAACATTGTTTTGGAAGTGGCAAGAAAGGGAGCAACACCTCTGGTTGTAGCTGAGGATGAAAAAGCTTTAGGGGTTGTTCATCTGAAAGACATTGTTAAAGGCGGTATCAAACAGCGTTTTGCTGAATTACGTAAAATGGGTATTAAAACAGTGATGATCACCGGAGACAATCCGCAAACGGCAGCTGCCATAGCCGCCGAAGCTGGTGTAGATGATTTTCTCGCTGAAGCAAGGCCCGAAGAAAAGCTCTATCGCATACGCGAAGAACAGGCTAACGGTCATCTGGTAGGGATGATTGGCGATGGTACCAATGACGCACCTGCCCTTGCTCAGGCCGATGTGGGGCTGGCAATGAATACTGGCACCCAGGCTGCCCGCGAAGCCGGAAATATGGTTGATCTCGACAGCAACCCGACAAAGCTCATTGAAGTTGTGGAGACCGGAAAACAGTTGCTTATGACCCGGGGAGCACTCACAACCTTCAGCATTGCCAACGATGTGGCCAAATACTTCGCTATTATTCCTGCAATAGCTACATTATTATATATTACATCTTCCGGAATTGCGCCTTTAAGTGTACTTAATATAATGAAACTGGCAACTCCTGAAAGTGCAATTTTAAGTGCAGTAATATTCAATGCACTTATAATTATCGCCCTGATACCTCTTGCCCTGAAGGGAGTGAAATACCGTCCTATCTCGGCTAACCGTGTGCTCGCATTAAATATTGTAATTTACGGTATTGGTGGATTAATAATACCTTTTTTAGGAATAAAGCTGATAGATATGCTGTTGGTGTTTATGCACATGATCTAGGGATCAGGACAAAAAATTAATTTTAAAAAGTGATTATTATGAAAACGCAAACAATCATAGCAATAAAATTCTTACTGGTTATGACGGTTCTGACCGGAGTTATTTATCCGTTTTTCATGACCGGAGTGGCACAACTGGCATTTCCTGCCAGAGCGAATGGGAGTCTGGTTAAGGAAGGTGGTAAAATTATTGGCTCTGAGTTAATTGGCCAGAAATTTGACAGCAGTATATATTTCTGGTCAAGGCCCTCAGCCATTGATTATAATCCCATACCATCAGGAGCGTCAAACCTCGGCCCGACTAGTGATAAGTTAAAAAAACAGGTTGCGGAAAGACGCAAGTTATTTGCGATAAATAATTCAATAGCCGATACATCAGCTATACCCAAAGAAATGCTGTTTGCTTCAGGAAGCGGCCTTGACCCGCATATTTCACCCGAAGCTGCTCTTCTCCAATTAAATAGAGTCGCAAAAGCAAGAAATATTAATGAAACACAAAAACAAATAGTAGAACAACTCATTAAAAACAAAACAGAAGAACCTCAGTTTTTTTTGTTTGGAGAACCGAGAATCAATGTGTTTAAACTAAATTTGGCTCTGGATAGTATCAGGTAATGAGTTTCGATGACAACAGGCCAGATCCCGATGAACTTTTAGCCTCTTTAAAGTCAGAGGAAGAAAAAAGCAAACGAGGCAAACTGAAAATATTCTTTGGCATGTGCGCCGGAGTGGGTAAGACGTACACTATGTTACAAAGCGCCCATACGGAAAAATTGAAAGGCTGCAATATTGTCATCGGGTATGTTGAAACCCACAACAGAGAAGAAACCGCCAAACTGGCAGAAGGTATTGAACTGATTCCCCGCAAAGTCTACGAATACAAATCTACATCTGTTCAGGAAATGGATTTAGATGCTATTATTAACCGAAAACCACAAATTGTTCTTGTTGACGAGCTCGCACACACGAATGCACCCGGTAGCCGCCATACAAAAAGGTTTCAGGATGTTCAGGAAATTCTCGAAAGCGGAATCAATGTTTATACCACATTAAACGTACAGCACCTCGAAAGCCGTTCAGAAACCGTAGCACAAATTACCGGTATCATAGTTCATGAAACTGTGCCCGATGAGGTTTTTGAGAATGCTGATGAAGTTGAACTGGTTGATCTGACTCCCGAAGAATTGCTTCAACGGCTTTCAGAAGGTAAAGTATATACCCCCGAAAGGTCGGGAGAAGCTGTAAGAAATTTTTTCCGGGAGGGTAATATAAACGCCCTGCGTGAAATGGCGTTGCGTATTGTTGCCGACAGGGTGGACAAGCAACTGCACGATTACATGCAACTCAAACATATTCGTGGCCCGTGGAAATCAGGTTTGCATCTTCTGGTTGCAGTAGGACCAAGCCCGTATTCAGGCAAATTATTGCGCTGGGCTAAAACTCTTTCTTATTCTATGGGTGCAAACATTCAGGCTGTTTACATTGAAACCCCGCGTAAACTCTCTCCAAAAGAGGGGGAACAACTTGATAGAAATATTAACATAGCCAAGCAACTGGGGATTAAATTCCGGATTATTACCAATAATGATATTGTAAAAGGAATTGTCGATTTTGCCCAAAAAGAAAACGTTACACATATTATCGTTGGGAAACCACGGGTTCGCAATCTGCTTTCCTTGTTGCGGCTTGGCAGATATGTAAACAGGTTGATACGGTATAGCGGAAACATAGATGTTTACATTCTTGGTGCTGATAGTATGGCAAAGGACCGTTTTCAGTACAGGGTTTCAATTCCTCCCTTTACATCAAACATCCAGCAATATTTGTTAACTTCATTACTTGTTATTTTATCGTCATCAATCTTTTATCTTGTAAAAGATTTTATTGGTTATCAGGTAGTTTCATTTGCACTGCTGTTTTTAGTCTCAATTCTCGCACTTTTTTATGGTACAGGCCCTATTTTACTCGCGGCAACCCTGAGTGCACTCATTTGGGATTACTTTTTCATTCCTCCACAATTTACCTTGCATATTGGAAAAGCCGAGGATGTTCTAATGCTTATAATGTTTTTTATCATTGCACTTCTAAACGGAATTTTAACTTCAAGGGTTCGCCGCCAGGAGAAAAAAACCAGGATCCGGGAAGAACGAACACATGCTCTTTATCAGCTTACAAGAGAATTGACAATGGGATCGGGAATTGATGAGGTATCGAAAATTGCAGTCAGGTATATTCAGAAATACTTCAATTTAGATTGTGCCATTATTCTTAAAAACGATTTTAATCAACTTGATAATCAGGTTCAGCATGACACTAAAATAAAACTTTCAGAAAACGAATTAAGCATTGCAGCCTGGGTTTATAAGCATTCGGCTAAAGCAGGAAAATACACCGATACATTGCCTTCAACCGAATATACATTTTATCCCTTAACCGGAAATAACGACAGTACGGGAGTTATTGCCGTTAAACATCTCAACCCGTTTACTCAGGGTGAAGAACAATTCTGGGAAGCATTTCTTTCGCAAATATCCGGCAAATATGAGCGTGAGTTTTTGAGAGATGCTGCTAAGAAAGCATATATATTGAATGAATCAGATAAACTCTACAAAACACTTTTCAATTCCATTTCTCATGAATTGCGCATTCCTGTTGCAACAATTATGGGAGCAACAGATACCTTGCTAATGCACACTTACCCCGAAGAAACCCGGAGAAAACTTTATGCAGAAATTAATACAGCCTCAATAAGGTTGAATCGGCTTATCGACAATTTATTAAACATGTCCCGTCTTGAATCAGGTCGAATTACACCCAGTTTAGACTGGTGCGATGTTCAAGACCTCGCAAATAAAGTAGCAGATAACCTGAAACAGGAATTACTGCCTTTTAAATTGTCAACGGTCATCCCATCCGACATGCCGTTGGTGTTTGTTGATTTTGGACTCATTGAGCAGGTTCTGAACAATCTTGTTCTTAATGCAACACAAAACACTGAGGCAGGAACTAATATAAGACTCAAG
>Ga0326726_10006247_pt1 | contig 10737 bp, 9 predicted proteins | sample MHFenrmetagenome_2_FD_207603 | JGI IMG/M metagenome (GOLD analysis project Ga0326726, IMG submission 207603) | Lab enriched peat soil microbial communities from Michigan Hollow, Ithaca, NY, United States - MHF15MN | ecosystem: Environmental > Terrestrial > Soil > Wetlands > Peat | place: USA... | reverse complement strand
CAGCTATACCCTGGAGGCGCATTGCCTGGGTATCCTGCTGCGCAGGCCAGACCTGCTTTATAAGATCGATCGCTCGCTGCAGGAGGCAGGCCTGGCGCGCCTGGGCCCTGACGATTTCTTGCGTTCTGACCACCAGCTCCTGTTCCAATTGATCCAGGATTCCCTGGATCAGGAAGAAGCCGAGCCGTTGAATTATGTATTGAACCACCTGTCGCTGCCATTGATGGAGGCTGCCGACGAGATGCTCAAACGCACTGAAAAAATGGACCCCAATGAAGAACATGTGCTGGATGACCTGCGGCGGGCGCTGATCGACCAGAGGCGCAATAACATCCGCCAGAACATCGATCATCTGCGTTTTTTGATGGAAGAGGCCCAGGAGCAGGGTGACCTGTCGGCGTCGCAGTATATGCAGAGTATCCAGACTTATTCGCAAGTGCTCTACCGGCTGCATCGAGCAAGAGATGTTTTTTCGAGCAAGTCGATCTCACCCCGCGGATAACCGTTTCCTGTGTTGGCGCAGCCACCAACGGACTGGGATTACAATTGGATCTGGCGGATGCTACTCCGCTCAGGAAGCAATTATTAAAGATGATTATCTCTATTTTCATCCTAGCCTGACCAGGATTAGGAAAGGGTATGCAGATGACAAAGAAAGAAGTGTCCAAGCCGGAAAGCCCGCCCATTGAAAAACCCACCGTTATCGACGAACCGGGAGCGCTGGAGGACGAGGACGCCGCCCCGCTGGATGACGTGGTAGATCTGCTGAACGACCTGGACGATACCCTGCTTGTGGAAGAACCCGATCAGAGCGTTCTTGCTTTGGAGGCCCAGGACCTGGAAAACCTGGTGAAAGAAGAGCCGCTCGATCTGCTGGACAATCCCAGCCTGGTGATGGAGCTGAGCGAAGACCCGGTCCGCCTGTACCTGAAAGAGATCGGCGGCATCGACCTGCTCGACCCGGACCGGGAGTTCTGGTTGGCAAGCCGCATGGAAACTGCACGGCGCATCGACGTGCTGACCCGCAGCCATCCGGTCGCCCGCACAGGGAATACGCCGCAAAGCATATACCGGGCAATGTATGATGAGCTGTATACCGCCTGGAAACGTCTGAACGAGGATACCCGCCGGCTGGGCTATGCCTGCCCGGACCTCAGCCAGATCCTGACCGAGGCGCAGATGCTGCGCCAGTTATGGGACAACAACATACCTTCCTACCTGCACAAGTACCTGGACAATGGGTTGTGGGGCAAGGACCCATTGTGGGATGGTGTGGCCCGACACGCTTTTACCGTTTTTGTGGGCGTTTACATGCTGCCGGAAGATATGGCCAAACAGCTTCAAATCTACCTGGGAAAACACAACGACCTGCCCACGGTGCGCACGTATACCAAATACCTGCCCGCAGACAGTGTGCTGCAGGTAGAGTTGGATGAGATCAACCTGCGCGCCCAGGAGGCCCATCATGCGATCATCCGGGCCAACCTGCGCCTGGTAGTCAGCGTCGCCAAGCGGTACATCGGGCGAGGCAGCTCTTTCCTGGACTTGATCCAGGAAGGGAATATCGGCCTGCTGAGAGCTGTATCCAAGTTCGACCCGACCCGCGGCTACAAGTTCAGCACCTATGCCACCTGGTGGATCCGGCAGTCGATCAGCCGCTCGATCGCCGACCAGGCGCGCACCATCCGCATTCCTGTGCATATCTTTGAGTCGATCAACCGCCTGCTGCGCGTGCAGCGCAAGCTGATCCAGCAGCTGGGGCGCGATCCATCCAGCCAGGAGCTTGCTCTGGAGGCGGGTTTCTTGGATCCCAAAGATGAGCAGTTAATCGCCACCGCCAGGGTGGAAAACGCGCCACTTTCGCCGGATGTCCGCCGCCGTTGGGCGCGGGCAGCCGCCAAGGTCAGCCGCATCCTGCGCGCCTCCGAAGAACCCATGTCACTGGAAAGCCCGGTAGGCAGCGAGGATTCCAGCCAGTTGGGCGACTTTATCGAAGACGAAGATGCCCTGGAGCCAATGGATGCCGCGGCGCGCGAGATGCTGCGCGAACAGGTCAAGAATGCCCTGGCGGTGCTCTCAGACCGGGAACGCCAGGTGCTCGAGCTGCGCTTCGGGCTGGTTGATGGGAAAGACCACACCCTGGAAGAAGTGGGGCAATATTTCAACGTAACCCGCGAGCGCATCCGCCAGATCGAAGCGAAAGCCCTGCGCAAGCTGAGACATCCCACCCGCAGCCGGCATCTGCGCGATTATCTCGGGTGATCCGCCTGAATTTGACACCGCTATTTGCTTGTGATAAAATGACCAAGTTGGTCTAAAATCATTTGTTTCATCAGGATGTGACATGCTTACGGACTATCTTCCTATCGCAGTCCTTCTCGTGTTATCGGTGGGGCTGGCCGGGTTAGTAGTTGCACTCGGCCATTTATTTGGCCCGCACCGGCCCACCCAGCGAAAAATGATGCCTTATGAATCGGGCATGCGCCCCATCGGCCCAGGCACCCGCCGTATGCCCGTGCGCTTTTACCTGATCGCTGTGCTGTTCATCCTATTCGATACCGAGATCGTCTTTTTCCTGCCCTGGGCGGTAGTGCTGCACCAGCTTAAGGTCTTTGGTTTGATCGAGATGCTGGTCTTCATCCTGATTTTACTGGTAGGGTATATATATGCCTGGAAAAAGGGAGCTTTGGAATGGGAGTAGAACAAAAACTGGGTAATATGGGCGTGGTCACCACGTCCCTTGAAAATGCAGTGAATTGGGCACGGACGAACGCCATGTGGCCGATGCTGTTTGGCCTGGCTTGCTGCGCCATTGAAATGATGTCATCTCAGGCAGCCAACTATGACTTGAGCCGCTTTGGCATGGAATTAATGCGTCCCAGCCCGCGGCAGTCTGACTTGATGATCGTAGCCGGGCGCGTTTCCCGTAAAATGGGACCCGTGCTGCGCCGCCTGTATGACCAGATGCCCGATCCTAAATGGGTCATAGCCATGGGCGACTGCGCCTCGTGCGGTGGTATTTTCAACAACTATGCAGTGGTGCAAGGAGTGGATGAGATCGTGCCGGTGGACGTGTACGTGGCGGGCTGCCCGCCGCGCCCTGAAGCCCTTATCCACGGTGTCATCACCTTGCACGAGAAAGTGCGCGGCGAAAAGCTGGCTAAGTACGCTTAAACAATAAGGGGAATTGAGTTAGGTCCTCTTTATAAAAAGGAAATCCAATAATTATGAATGAACTGCTGCAACCAGTCGTTCAGGCTCTGGGAGAACGGTTCAGCGCGCCGCTGGTCGAGCGCCTGGACCAGGTCAGCCTGAACGTTAAGCCGGAGCACATCCTGGAAGTGTGCCACGTCCTGCGAGATGAGTTTGGTTTCGAACGACTGTCAGCCATAAGCGCTGTGGATTATTGGCCGCAGCTCGAGCCGCGCTTCCACGTCATTTACCAGTTGCACTCTATCAGCAAAAACATCCGCCTGGGGCTGCGCGTGCCGGTAAATGGCAGCGACCCCTGCCTGCCCACGATCGAAGGTATTTACCCCAATGCCAACTGGCACGAGCGCGAGACGTGGGACATGTTTGGCATCCGTTTTGAGGGGCATTCAGACCTGCGGCGCCTCCTGATGCCGGAAGATTGGATCGGACACCCTCTGCGCAAAGATTATCCCCTGGGGTACGAAGAGGTGCGCTTCTCCTTCAACCCGGACGTCGATAAGCGAAAACCCCATCCGAAAGAGTAACCCTATGACGGAAACGCCTTTCCCGGAACAACAACAGATGGATCTCACCCTGCAAATGTTCAAGCACCTGGTCTCCGACCGGGCCTTGAAGGGCGAAACCGTGCTGCTCAATATGGGGCCGCAGCATCCCAGCACGCATGGCGTGCTGCGCCTGCTGCTGGAGCTGGACGGCGAGATTGTGGTCAACTGCATCCCAGACATCGGTTTCCTGCACACCGGTATCGAGAAGAACATGGAATCCAAGACCTACGAAAAGGCCGCGGTGATGACCGATCGCCTGGATTATTTGAACAACATCGGTAACAACCTGACTTACTGCCTGGCGATCGAAAAACTGGCCGGTCTGGATGTGCCACCTCGCGCCCAAACCCTGAGAGTGCTGCTGGCTGAGCTGGAGCGCATCGCCAGCCACCTGGTGTGGCTGGGGACACATGCCCTGGACCTGGGTGCCATGTCGGTCTTCCTGTACTGCTTCCGAGAGCGGGAGAAGATCCTGGACGTGAAGGAGATGGTTTCCGGAGCGCGCATGATGACTACATTCTTGCGTCCGGGAGGTCTGTGGCGAGATGTGCCGGTCGAGTTCGAAGCCGCGGTGCGTAAGTTAACGGAAATCCTACCCGGGCGGATTGACGAGTATGAATCGCTGCTAACCAAAAATCCGCTTTTCCTCGAGCGGACCCGCAATATCGGGGTAATTTCCCCTGAAGTTGCCTTGCATTGGGGCGCCACCGGGCCTACCCTGCGCGGCTCTGGCATGGCTCTAGATATCCGAAAGAGCGAGCCTTATTCAGGCTACGAGCAGTATGATTTCAACGTCCCCACTCAAACCGCCGGGGACACCTTCGCGCGTTACCAGGTACGCATGCAAGAGATGCGCGAATCGGTGAGCATCATCAAGCAGGCGTTGAATAAGCTGCCTTACGGGCCGGTGCGCAGTAACAATCGCAAGTACGTCCCACCACCGCGTTCAGAGCTGGGGCACAGCATGGAAGCCGTCATCCATCATTTTAAGCTGTGGACAGAAGGTTTTTCGCTCCCCAAAGGCTCTGTGTTTGCGGTGACCGAAAGCCCGCGTGGCGAGCTGGGCTGCTACCTGGAAAGCGACGGCGGACCCAAGCCATACCGGGTCTATTGGCGCACACCCTCTTTCGACAACCTGCAAATCTTACCCATGCTGGCCAAGGGCCACCTGGTTGCTGATCTGGTGGCCTTGATCGGCACGATCGATATCGTTTTAGGAGATGTGGATCGTTGAACTCATTAATCGAAAAATATCCACAAGACGTACAAAAAATCCTGGGCAAGTATCCCGCAGATCAAAAGCGGGCGGCCGTCATGCCGCTGCTCTACCTGGCCCAGCGTGAGCTGGGATACGTGACCAGGCAGGCGTTAGTCGATATCGCCTCCCTATTGGAAATCAGCTCCACCGAAGTAGCTTCGATCGTTGGCTTCTACACCCTGTATCACGGAGAAGCGGGGGGCAAGTACCGCATTCAGGTATGCAACGACCTGCCTTGCGCGCTGCGCGGGGCAGACGATTTCTTACAAAAGCTGTGCGAGAACCTGGGAATCCGGGTAGGCGAGACGACCGCGGATGGGCTGGTAACGTTAGAAGCGGTGACCTGCCTGGCTGGCTGCGACCGGGCGCCTATGTTCCAGGTGCAAACCGGAGACGGCCTGACCTATCACGAAAACCAGACCGTAGAAAGCACCCTGGCATTGGTTGAGCAATGGAAATCAGAAGCAGAGGCCGCTCGGGCAGCCGCGCTGGCCGCGGAACCGGCTGATGCCCCGGAGACTCTGGCTGGTGACATGCTCACAGTGGAAGCCGGCGAACAAGAAGAAGTGCTGGTGACCGCCGAGCAAGGCATCACCCGCCAGCCGGCTGATAAACGCATTCACATCCAGGAGCTGGGAGGCCAATAATGGAAGCTGAGCTCATCCTCCTGCGGCACCGCCAGATCCCGGAGATCGACAAGCTGGAGGTCTACCGTAAAAATGGCGGCTGGGAAGCCTTTCGCAAAGTGGTGACCACAATGCAGCCAGACGCGGTCACCGATGTGGTGAAAGCCTCCGGTTTGCGCGGGCGAGGCGGCGCGGGTTTCCCCACCGGCTTGAAATGGTCGTTTACCGATAAGAAGGTCTGGCCGCATTACGTAGTTGCCAACGCCGACGAATCGGAACCCGGCACTTTCAAGGACCGCGAAATTATGGAAAGCAATCCCTTCCAATTCCTGGAAGGTGTGGCGATCGCCGCCTACGCGGTGCAGGCCCATGCAGCTTACGTATATCTGCGCGGCGAGTTCTGGCAGATCGGTGCTCAATTGGACGATAAGATTGCCGAGCTGGAAGCCGCCGGGGTCCTGGGCGACAACCTGTTCGGAAGCAGTTATTCGCTGCGTATTTATACCCACCTTGGCGCAGGCGCTTACATTTGCGGCGAAGAGACCGCCATGCTCGAATCGATGGGCGGGCTGCTGGGACAGCCGCGCCTGAGGCCGCCCTTCCCGCCCTCCTTCGGGCTGTTTGGTAAACCGACCGTGGTCAACAACGTGGAGACTCTCTCCAATGTCCCGCTGATTATCGACCGCGGGCCGGAATGGTTCCGCAAAACCGGCACCGAAAAAAGCCCGGGGAACAAGATTTTTTCCCTGTCAGGGCGGGTCAACAAGCCCGGCAATTATGAGCTTCCTTTGGGGACAACATTCCGCACTTTGATCTACGAATGCGGCGGAGGCATCCCGGGTGAGGGCAAGGTAAAAGCCATCATGCCGGCAGGGGCGTCCTCCTCTTTGATCGTGGCAAATGACAAAGCCCTGGATACGCCGATGGACTACGAGAGCGTGCCCGCCGTGGGAGCGCAGCTCGGCTCGGCCTCGGTGATCATCATCGACGATACCGTAAGCATAGACTGGCTGATCGCCAAGACGGTGCGCTTCTTCCAGCACGAATCCTGCGGCAAATGCACTCCCTGCCGGGAAGGCACGTATTGGATGAAACACATCACTAACCGCATCACCCAAGGGCAAAGCGGGCCGGAAGACCTGCAGCTGCTCTACGACGTTGCCAGCCAGATCAAGGGCAAGTGCCTGTGCGCCCTGGGCGATTTCTCGACCGAGGCTGTCCTGACGGGCCTGGACCGCTTCCGGGGCGACTTTGAGGCGAAAGTGAATGCGGCTGAAAGCCGAGCAGCAGATAACCGAACAGCAGATAACCGAGCGGCCGAAAGCCTAGCAGTAGAAAGCCGGAATCATTAATGAAACCATTGGTAAAGCTAAAAATCGATGATCAGGATGTAGAAGCGCCGGAAGGGACGCTGATCGTGGATGCCGCCAAGAAATACGGCATCGACATCCCGGTATTTTGCTATCATCCCAAAATGGAGCCGGTAGGAATGTGCCGGATGTGCCTGGTGGATATCGGGCGGCCTACCAGAGACCGCAACACCGGGGATTGGGTACGGGAAGCCGACGGCTCGCTGAAGATCCAGTTCGGGCCCAAGCTGGAGACCGCCTGCACCACGCCGATCTCAGAAGGCATGGTAGTGCAAGGGTTAACCGACAAGGTGATAGCGGCCCGCAAAGACGTGATCGAGTTCCTGCTGACCTCCCACCCGCTGGACTGCCCGATCTGCGACAAGGGCGGCGAATGCCCCTTGCAAAACCTGACCATGCAGCACGGCTCAGGATTGAGCCGCTACCTGTATAACGAGAAGAGCCACCTGGCCAAGCATGTCCCGCTGGGTGAACTGATCATGCTGGACCGCGAGCGCTGCATCCAGTGCGGCCGCTGCGTGCGCTTCCAGGACGAAATCGTGGATGAACCGGTGATCGGGTTCTTCCAACGCGGGCGGAGCCTGGAAATCGTGACTTTCTCAGAGCCGGGTTTTGACTCCTACTTCTCGGGCAATACCACGGATATCTGCCCGGTGGGCGCTCTGACCACTGTCGACTTCCGCTTCGAAGCACGCCCGTGGGAGATGAAATCGGCGGCCTCCATCTGCACGCACTGCCCGGTAGGATGCAACCTGACGGTCAATGTGAGGCGGGAGGCACGCGCCGGCGGCGAGACCGTGATCAAGCGGGTGATGCCGCGCCAGAACGAAAAAGTAAACGAGATTTGGATCTGCGACAAGGGGCGTTTCGCCTACCATTTTGCCCAGTCGAAAGAACGTCTGAGCCAGCCGCTGGTGCGCAAAGACGGCGAGCTGGTCCCGGTTGATTGGAAAGAAGCCGTGGAGGCAGTCGTCGCAGGTTTCAGCAAAGCCGGCCAGGATTTCCTGGCCCTGGCGGGTGGGCGGCTTAGCAACGAAGACCTGTTCAACCTGGAACAGCTTAGCAAAGGCCTGGGAGGCTCGTCGGCCTTGTATTCTAGGATGGCAGGCGGGGATTTGATGGCCAAGGTGGGTGTAGCCCAGGGCACGGATTTCGGCAGCATGGGGCCGGAGACAGCCATCCTGGTCGTAGCCTGCGACCTGCATGAAGAAGCGCCGCTGTGGTGGCTGAGGGTCAAACTCGCTGCCGAGCGTGGGGCTAACCTGATCGTGGTGAACCCGCGCCCCACCCGGCTGGATAAGCATGCTGCCCGCACGCTGCGCTATACCTATGGGGCCGAGTCGGCAACCATCCTGGCCATGATCAATGCCCTCTCCGCAAAACGCCCCGACCTGGCTGAGCCAGGATCCTTAAGCCAGGAGCAGCAATCGATCGAAGAAATCGCCGGCTTAATGGCCAAATCCGAAAACGTGGTCATTATTTACGGCAGCGAAGGCACCGGTTTCGAGACTTCCCAGGCGCTTGCGCAGGCCTGTGCAAATTTATTAGCGGTCACAAAACACGCCGGGCGGCCAAACAACGGCTTGATGGCGGCCTGGTCCACCGGGAATACCCAGGGCGCCTGGGACATGGGTATGCGCCCATTGAAAGATTACGGCGAAGCCTTCCGCTCAGCAAAAGCCATTTACGCGGTAGCAGCCGATCCCCTGGGCGACGACCCGTCCCTTGCAGAGACACTTCAAACGGATGGCTTCCTGGTGGTGCAGGAGCTGTTCCTGACCGAAACGGCCAAAAGGGCTGACGTGGTGCTGCCGGCCCTGTCGTTTGCCGAGCGAGAAGGCAGCTACACCAATGGGGCACGTCGCGTGCAGCGCTTCTACCCAGCCGTCTGGCCTATGGCCCAGGGCGAGGCCGATTACGCGATCACCGCTGAGATCGGGCGTGGCCTGGGGATCGACATGGAAGGACGCGGCGCATCCCTGGTGTTGGCGCGGATTGCCGCTCTAATCCCGGACTACAGTGGGATCAATTTCACACGGCTGAGCGAGGTCAGCGAACAGTGGCCGCTGGTGGGGCGCAAAGACGTATATTATGGCGGGACGACTTACGAAAATTCGCAGGGCTTAGGCATCGAGCTGGCGCCTGCTGCGCAGCGCGGCGAGCCCATCCCCCTGAGCTGGATCACCCCGCCGGAGGTCAAGGCGGGTGAAAACGGGCTGCTGGCAATCCCGGTGACAAGGCTGCTCGACCGCGGCCAGACCGTGCTGCCCTCCCTGCTGCTGCACGTGCGCATCCCGCAGCCGGGTGTGATGCTAAACCCGCAGGACGCAGAACGGCTGAGTATCCATGAGGGAGACAGCCTTCAGGTGATCTTGAAAGGGGCAGCAGTAACTGCAGCCGCTCACCTGGACGAAAACGTGCCTGCCGGCATCCTGCTGGCACCGCGCAGTATGGGCCTGCCGATCACCGGACCGGAAGCAGTCGAGCTGCATGTTGGCGAACCTGCCCCAGTTCAGGCAAGCGGTTCTTGACGAGGGTCTCATGGACTTAACTACGCTCTTGGAATGGACAATTAAATCGGCCATCCTGATCTTCGCCCTGTTGACCGGTTTTGCCTACACTACACTGTATGAGCGCAAAGCCCTGGCGCGCATGCAGGTGCGCATTGGCCCTAACCGGGCCGGGCCGGGCGGGTTTTTCCAACCGGTAGCCGACGGGTTGAAGCTGATCTTCAAAGAAGAGATGCTGCCAGACCGGGCCTACAAATTTATCTATATCGTAGCTCCGATCATCACCGTGGTGCCCGCTTTGATTATCATGGCGGTGGTGCCGTGGGGTGAGACAATCCAGCTCTTTGGGCGCACCGTTTACCTGGGCGTGGCAAACATCAACGTCGGCGTGTTGTACATCATGGCGATTGCCTCGATTTCGGTGTACGGCATCGTGCTGGCAGGATGGTCTTCCAACAACAAATACGCCATGCTGGGCGCGATGCGCTCATCAGCCCAGATGATCAGCTACGAGCTGGCCCTGGGGCTGGCATTTGTCGGCCCGATCATCCTGGCGGGCTCGATGAGCCTGGTAGACATCGTCGCCAAACAAAAAGAAATTGGCTGGTTCGTGCTCTACCAGCCGGTGGGAGCGTTTATCTTCTGGATCGCAACCCTGGCAGAAGTAAACCGGGCGCCCTTCGATATGCCAGAGGCCGAGCAGGAGCTGACCGCCGGCTATCACGTGGAATATTCGGGCATGAAGTTTGCGCTGTTCTTCATGGCCGAGTACATCAAGATGATCGCAGTCAGCGCGATCGCAGCTACGCTGTTCTTCGGGGGATATCGGGGACCGGGAATCGACATTTTTCCCTGGCTGGGACCGATTTACCTGTTCCTCAAGGTTTTCGTGCTGCTGTTCGGCATGATCTGGATACGCGCCACCCTGCCGCGCATCCGCTACGACCGGCTGATGGCGTTCGGCTGGAAATTTTTACTGCCTTTAGCCTTGTTGAACGTGTTCGTCACCGCAGTGATATTCGTACTGGTAGGAGGTTAGGCAGATATGCCAAAACTAATCCAAATCCCCGGGCGGCTGGTTTCGGCTGTCCTGGATTTCGCAAAAGGTCTGAGGACAACCCTGGGCTCGATGTTCGAGCCCACTGTGACGGTCCAATATCCGGAGGAAAAACGCACGGTACGCACGCGTTTCAGAGGCCGGCATATACTGCGCAG
>Ga0326726_10006245_pt1 | contig 10738 bp, 11 predicted proteins | sample MHFenrmetagenome_2_FD_207603 | JGI IMG/M metagenome (GOLD analysis project Ga0326726, IMG submission 207603) | Lab enriched peat soil microbial communities from Michigan Hollow, Ithaca, NY, United States - MHF15MN | ecosystem: Environmental > Terrestrial > Soil > Wetlands > Peat | place: USA... | reverse complement strand
TCGGCTCCGCAGGCAATGCCGCTGTTCAGGGCAAGCTGTCCCGCTTCGCGACCCATCACCTCGATAAAAAAGATCCTTCCGTGAGATTCCGCCGTATCCCTGATTTTATCGACGGCGCACACTACAGAGTTCAAGGCTGTTTCGTAGCCGATGGTATAGTCTGTGCCGAACATGTCGTTATCTATGGTGCCCGGAATGCCCACGAACGAAATGTTGTATTCCTGTGACATCGCCAGCGCACCGGTAAAGGAGCCGTCGCCCCCGATCACCACCACCGCATCGATGCCGGCTTTCTGCAGTTGCTGCCATGCTTTAAGGCGTCCTTCCGGGGTCCTGAATTCACAGCTGCGGGCGGTTCTGAGAATCGTTCCTCCCAGTTGGATGATGCCGCTGACATCGGCCGACTTCAGAGGGACGAAATCGCCCTCGATCATCCCCTGGTACCCGCGGCGGATGCCCACCACTTTCAGTTTGTTTGCAATCGCCGCGCGGGTCACGGCCCGAATGGCGGCATTCATGCCCGGTGCGTCGCCGCCGGAGGTGAACACGCCGATCTTCCGCAATTTCGCCCTCTTATGTGAATCGTTCTCTATGTTGTATTTATCTGTCATTGACTCGGTATTGTTACTGATATGGGCCATTTTCTGCTCCGCACTTCTTGTTCCGGCAGAGCCATGTTACGAAAATATTGGCCCGACTCAAACCGGCAGCCGATTCCTGATGACCTGGCAGCAAAACCGTAAGCAGGCATTTTTCCAACATCAGGGGTAATCTCGTTGCCTGGAGTGGGACAACATGCCGGTCCGGATCGATCCCGTTTCGTTTACTCTTTGACGTGCACGCTTCCTGCCTCTCGGCGGGAACGCAAGGCCCCAAATCAACAAGCTTGTGCATTCAGGGTGCCGGTGAGTGGGTTCGCTTGTGGCATGACGATCTTTTGTAACTGAACATCGAGGTAAAGATGCCGACGGTGCTCCATAGCCCTGGGTTTTCGGCAGAATATCCCGCAAAATGGTCAGCAAAAATACCGCTTTTGAGGGATTTCCGGCTTCCGGGTTATTGGCAATATTGGATCAGTTTTGACAAAGAGCCATGAAACACGGATATCGGATATGAACAACACACCGGCAAAGAGCAACGAACATACCTTTCCGATCACACCGAAGAGGATGATCGAACTGGGAGCCCTCGCACCGGCCTATCGCCAACTGGTTGAGGTTTCAGGGCAGGATGTCGCCAACAGGATCATGCTGCGGACCATATCGGGACTCAGGGGAACAGCCGCCGCCAATCGGGCTGAGCGACACATCGAAGGCTTCCGGAACATATAGAAGCGACAGGCGAGCCTGCTGAGCAGTTCGCGATGTGCCTTGAGAAGGAAGTACGTCCACATTTCCAGCGATCTCAATCCCGGCTGTTGCATGAACAGCGTCGATTCGATTCCGCTCCCTCCGATCGCTTATATTTGCCTATATTTTCAAGCAACAGGTCGTCATTCACTCCGAACAATAACACTGTGATGGCTAGAAAAATCAATACCATCAAGCGGTCGGCAGCAACAATGGCTGTCATCGGTACGTTTGCACTCCTTTCCAGCATGTCGATCGCCGCTGTGCCCATCGTTCCGTCTCTCGCTTTGGCTGCCCAGGAGGAATCGGACAAAATCACTCTCACAGAAGCCAAAACGCTCTTCGACGGCAGGAAAGCCTGCTTCGTCGACGCCCGTTCCGAGTACGTCTTTTACTCATCGCACATCAAGGGAGCGCGGTCACTCTCGACCAGCCGTTTCGACGAGCAGTTTCCCGAGTTCCGTCAGCAAGTCCCTGCCGAAACCTTCATCGTGGTCTATTGCATCAACGAAAAATGCGGCAAGGCTCGCCATGTAGCGCTATTGCTCAGGAAGAACGGCTACCGCAACGTCAGGGTGTTCACGGGCGGAATCGATGAATGGATAAAGGCGGGTTACCCGCTTGAGACCTGACGGGAGGGGCGACAACGGGGTGCGTGCGAACATGAAGCCGAAAAACCGTTCGATTCCACAGCCTGCAATCACCGCGATCAGGCTGCTGATGGGGGCTTTTTTTGCCGTATCAGGGATCGGGAAACTTGTCGACCTGAAATACTTCGGGCTGGTCATCGCGGAGTACCAGCTTATTCCCCACGGACTCATCCCGGCCGTTGCACTGCTGGTTTCGCTGGCGGAACTTCTCTGTGGTACGATGCTCCTCTCCGGCATCCTGATCCGCACCAATGCCCGGCTCCTGATTATTCTTTTGTTCGCCTTCGTTTTCGGCATTGCAAACAATATCATCCGGGGGCTGGATCACGACTGCGGCTGCTTTGAGCTGCTGACCCAGTGGTTCGGGCTCAGGGAAGAGATCGGCATCGCGTCCGTCGTTCGGGACCTGCTCTTCATTGCGCTCCTGCTTCCCTTGGCACTGCAAGGCAGCGACCGCATCTCCTGGCGGAAACAGGATCGGGAAACGCCCTGACAACAAAACCCAGGAATACATAAGCCCATGCGTTCACGCCACCGGTATTGATTCCCGATTGCTGAGGGGATACGGCGTAAGCCTGTCTGAAACGGCTCGTCAATCAGGCATGACGACGAACGCTGTATGTGACAAGTCCGAACCATGTGTGCGGATTTATCTGTTTCACTGTTTGGACGTCGCAAGCGACTATTTCTCATCCCATCGGATTCTTCGAGTGAAGTTTGTGACTTATATCAATTTATTTTCAGGATCGATTGCCTTAATTGAAAACAACGGTCAGCAGTTTCGGCAATGTCTCCCTTGATAAGCGTCAGGGATCTTCCGGTCGGTGCTGTTTTAGCCTTATGAAAGGAGGTTTTGTCAATCATCATACTTCAATCTTCATGACGGGATCAACAGGGATTTTCGAGCCTGCACATATCGGCGGCATATCCATACGCAACCGCTTTATCCGGTCGGCGACTCACGAGGGGATGGGTGATGCTGAAGGGGCTCCGCTGGAGTCGCTTGAAAAGCTGTATGTCCGTCTCGCCAAAGGGGGAGTCGGGGCTATCGTCACAGGGTATGCGGGCGTGCTGCCGCAGGGCAGGTGCAGTTTTCCCGGAATGCTGATGATGCATGACGATAAGCTGGTGCCCGCTTACCGGCGGCTTGTCGAAGCGGTGCATCGCGAGGGTGCGCCGTTGATCATGCAGCTTGCCCATTGCGGCATTCAGACGCGTTCGGCGATCACCGGCATGAAGACGGTTGCGCCATCGCCGATTCGGGATCGTTATTACAGCGAGGAGGTGCCGCAGGAGCTGACGGAGGAGGGGATCAGGGAGATCATCGATGCGTTTGTCGACGCTGCGGAACGGGCGAAGGCGGCGGGTTTCGATGGGGTGCAGCTGCATCTGGCGCATGGGTACCTTCTGGCGCAGTTCCTTTCCGGCTACACCAATCGAAGGCGGGACCGCTGGGGTGGGTCTCTCGAAAACCGATTCCGGATCGTTTCGGAGATCATGGTCGGCATCCGGAGGAGAATCGGGGAGTATCCTGTGCTGGCAAAAATGAACGGTTATGACGGCATGCCCGGCGGGATGAGGCCCGATGAAGCCGTGAAGGTAGCCATGATGCTCGAAGCGTCCGGCTACTCCGCCGTGGAGATCTCTTCCGGCACGATCAGCGAAGGACTGGCGATCATGCGGGGTCCACGGATACCGACCGACGCGCTGCTCGCCGCCAATTTCAAGGTAGCTGCCGTGCCAAAACTGCTCAGGCCGGGGTTTGCCCGCATCCTGCCGTTCGTCAGTCCGTCGAGCCCGAAACCCTACCGTTTATACAACATAGAGGCAGCCAGGTTCATCAGGAGATCCGTTTCGATCCCTGTCGTGGTCGTCGGCGGCATACATACCTTCGAGGATGCGTCCAACGCCATCGAGTCCGGAGCCGCCGATTTCGTGTCGATGTCACGCCCGTTCATCATCGAACCTGCAATCGTGAAAAGGTACGAGGCTGGGCGCCGGGAAGCCTCGCGATGCACCATGTGCAACTATTGCGCGATCATGATCGAAAAAGAGCCCCTTCGCTGCTGGAACGGCAAAATTAGGGGATAATTGATAATGGATAATGGATAATGGATAGTTGACAGTTGATAGTTGATAGTGGATAGTTGATAGTGGATAGTTGACAGTGGATAGTTGATAGTTGACAGTTGACAGTGGATAGTTGATAGTTGATAGTGGAGAATGGAGAGTTGATAGTTGACAGTGGATAGTTGATAATTGATAATGGAGAGTTGATAGTTGACAGGGGATCGTGGATAGTGGACGGGGGAGGATTGGGGGTTGACAAGGGGGAGGGGATTTGATACATTTAATTGAAGCTGATTGATGCTTCGAGTCGCTGATTTAATCTGGACAACTTGCGGGCGACTATAAACAATACCGCTAAAGCGTCGTGCTCATGAACCTGACCGTTGAGCCGCGAGGCTCATTCATCCACAACAGGTCAGGATCTGGAGCCAAGCCATGATTACCAACCTTAACTTTTCCCAGTCATTTACTGCGGATTCTGAAACCTTCATCGAAACTGTCGTCGATGGTGTGACGGTCAGGGCTATTGCCCGTCGTAGTCTTCGCGGCCACAATGTGGAGATTGTCGAACCGTTCAAAGTCGTCGGATACGGGCAGGGGAATATTCCGGTATACGCCATAAACGTCTACAGGAAATACCTCGAAGGTCGAGATCTCTACCAGGACAGCGTAGACCTTGTCGTCTCGGTCTACCGCCAGTTCATGAACCTGTCGAATCCCGATCCTGCCGTCATGGAAGACTATGCAGGATTCCGTGTCGAACATGCTGTTGCATCGGCTGCTCTGGAAGCGGCTGAACAGCACTTTTTAGCGGAACGAATTGCGAACAGGCGCAGGGTGAAGACAGGGGAGATCGATGCGAAACGATACCATGCGGAACTGACGGCGCTCAAAGCTGCCAGGCAGCGGGCGTGGTGCGTCAAAAATGATCTTGAGCGCCAGTTTATCATGAAATGGTTTCCCAGTTCGTCGATCTCCGACAGGATCATCCTGGAGATGCTGGAAAAACGATATCAGCGGGATATTCAACGGTAAGTGCGTTATGGAGGGAATCGGCGCACGTGAACGACCATGTCGGCTGAATCGATGTGATAAGGCTTTTTCGGACGAGCCGGCTCTTCACCCGTTGCCGGGTTTGAAGGCGATCGGAATCCGTTTCTGACCGAAGCTGCCGGGCGTCGGGTCGAAGTGTCCGGCAATCGCCGTGCTGCAATTCGGGCATGTGCCTGTGGTGGTGAGCCGGTAGGCGTCGACCTGGTGCCAGTTCCTTACGATGACCGGGGTTTTGCAGGTCGGGCAGTAAGTGCTGGCGCCCTCGATGTGGTGGACATTGCCGAGGTAGACATAACGCAGGCCTGCTTGAAGAGCGATGTTCCGCGCACGCACCAAGGTTGCCGCCGGTGTTGCAGGCACGTCGGTCAGCTTGTAGTTAGGCGTGAAGGCTGAAAAGTGCAGGGGCACATCAGGGCCAAGTTCACGGGATATCCAGGTTGACAAAGCGGTGAGTTCTGCGTCCGAGTCGTTTTTGCCGGGAATCAGGAGGGTGGTGATCTCGAGCCATACGCCGGTTTCGCGTTTCAGGTAGGTGAGGGTGTCGAGCACCGGCTGGAGGCGGCCGCCTGTCAGCCTGGCGTAGAAGTCATCGGTGAAGGCTTTCAGGTCGACATTGGCTGCGTCAATGCGGCTGTAGAAATCGCGACGCGCGTCCTGTTGCATGTAGCCGGCGGTGACTGCGACGGTCTTTATCCCGAGCGCGTGGCAGGCGTCGGCAACGTCCATGGCGTATTCGGCGAAGACGACCGGGTCGTTATAGGTGAATGCGACACTTTTGCAGCCGAGTTGCCGGGCGGCCTGGGCGATCATTTCCGGCGTGGCTTGCGATTGCAGCGCGTGCAGGTCGTGAGCCCTGCTGATGCCGGAGTTCTGGCAGAATTTGCAGGCGAGGTTGCAGCCGATAGTACCGATCGAGAGGATTCCGCTGCCCGGATAGAAGTGGTTGAGCGGTTTCTTTTCAATGGGATCGACGCATGCTGACGAAAGACGCCCGTAGGTGGTGTGGATCATGCTGTCGCCCTTGCGCATGCGGACAAAGCAGGCTCCGTGCCGGCCGTCGTTCAGTAAGCACTCCCGCGGACAGAGGTCGCATTGAAGGCGGCCGTCGTCCGCAAGGTGCCAGTAGCGTGCTGTGTAGTCAGGCATCAGAGGCTTTCCGTCCCGTTTGATTCAGCCCATTTCTGGACATGATAACGGTAGAGGCGGATCGATTCCGACCAGAAATTCTGGGGCAGGCCGGCTTTGAGCTTGAGATGCGCCATGAACTGGCGGGGATCGGGGAGTTGCTCCCATACTTGGGGAAGAAAGGTTCCCCGATGTTGATTGAATTCGAGGATAACGCCGTCCACACCGCCCTGAAGTTGGCTGAGAGCATCCGTTTCGGATTTGAATGCGATAGGCTGTTTGGGGGTGAGAAGTGAGACTTCAACCTGCAATTCAGGCAATTCGGCCAGCGTGAGAGGGGGGAACCGTGGATCGCGGAGGGCCGCCGCACGGGCATTCTCCCTGATGTCGAGCAGGAGCGGACGGTGAGCTTCGAGCGAACCGATGCAGCCTCGCAGTTTACCCTGTTTTTGCAGGGTGACGAACACCGCGCCGGGCTCTTTCAGCCATTCGGCGGAGTCGTCGACATCGCCGGGCTGGCCAAGGGCTTTCGATATGGCTGCCCGGGCGATGGACAGCAGTGTCTTGCCTCGGCTGGACGAGGGGTCGTCTGAGGAAATCGTTGCCTTGATCGATTCCGTGAAGGTGAAGGAGGCGTAGCCGACGACGCGTTGGCGATCCCCGGCGGTATCCCCGGAGTTGCACTGCAAGACGAGCTGCGGTCTCAGTCCGTGCTTTTTGGCTGCAAGCAGCATGCCGTTGATCGGTGTGGCGCCACATGCCTGGTCAAAGGTGTAGAGCGGCACTCCGGAAAGGATGCGTTGAACGGTTTCGCGATCTATCTGGCATGCCCGCTCATAGGAGTGGTAATGCGAGAGGTCGGAACTGATGACGATGATGGTTTCAGGGCCGCCCCAGAGACGATCGAGCACTTCGGCTACCTGGCCGTTGCTGGCGGTCCCGACGGCAAGAGGCACCAGTTTAAATGAGCCGAGGACGCTTTGCAGGAAGGGAAGCTGCACTTCGAGCGAGTGCTCGGGCTTGTGCGCCGCACCGTTGACTGAGACCTGAGGCAAACCTGCAAGCGACCGGATTGCTTCCTGATCGATCTCGATCGGGCCAAGCGGCGTCGCGAATGCCTGGACGTCGGGCAGGGCGAGTCCCTGCACCGGAACCCGGTGCACGGGGCCGAGCAGGATCACGCGAGTGATGGTCGTCGCGTGGGGACGAAGCGATGCGTAACAGGCCGCTGCTGTCTTGCCGGAATAGACGTAACCCGCATGCGGCACGATAAGCGCCTTCGGGCAGGGCGTGTTCTGATCCGGTTCATTCGTCTGGGTCAGCAGATTACTGACATCCCGTGCAAGGGTTTCTCCTGAGGCTGCATAAAATGAGCCTGCGACGGCAGGTTGACGGACTGTAGACATGGGGGCTACGAGTTGAGCAAGTTGAGGGACGTTCTTTATTAAGTAAACTGGCGAAACAGGACAGGTTCAAAAAACAGGGCACTGATCAAAGGTGCATACGCAAAGATCCGAAAGCCGTAAGCCCATCTGACGCAGCTATTTGAGGCGATTGCCATCAGCTTTTCCGGTTACTTCTTCACATCGGCTGCGACCTGCATACGCACTATCCTTGTTGGATTGGAAACCGTACCGTTGTTGTATTGCGAACCGGCCTTGACCTTATCGACAAATTCCATTCCGGATACTACCCGGCCCCAGGCTGTGTATTGACCGTCGAGGAATGACGCCGGTGCGAAGCAGATGAAAAACTGGCTGTCGGCGGTGTCGGGGTCGGAAGCACGCGCCATGGAGACGGTGCCACGAACATGCTGCTCGCGCGAAAATTCGGCTTTCAGCTGTTTGCCGGAACCGCCGGTGCCGTTTCCGAGCGGATCGCCTGTCTGGGCCATGAATCCGGGGATGACACGATGGAATGCGAGGCCGTCATAAAAACCTTTACGGGTCAACTCCTTGATGCGCGCCACGTGACGGGGTGCGATGTTGGGAAGCAGCTGGATGACTACCCGCCCTGCCGGAAGATCGAGATAGATAGTGTTTTCAGGATCGAGTGCCGATGCTGCTGAAGCGGATCTGGGAAAAATGCAGGCCAGAAGCCCGAATAAGACAACAAGAATTCGAAGAGATTTGTTCTGCATGGGGGTACGGGTAAGGGGTGATTGTGAATATTCTTCAATTATAGCAAGAATGTTGAGAGAAACAATGTGCGAAACCTTTGCTTTGCGTCAGACTTGATGAGGGAAAAACGGGGTGCATTTGCCTGAGACGGTTAAGGCACTTTTAATTATTCTCGAGCGTAAGAGGCTGTCTCAAAAGAAAAATCAAGAACGCCAAAACACTGGGAACAGTGAGCTCCGGATAATACAATGAACGGGTAAAAATGATGACTGGCAGCGTTGATGCAAAGTCTTTTTGATTATCCGTGATAATGCCAAGCCGGAGCTTGGCGCTCCCGGCAATGTGAAATACTCCCCGAAAATAGGACAGCTGGTTAAATTGGTTAAAACCCTTAAATCCAGCAGTCAGTATGAAGCAGACACGCAGAAAATTCAACCCTGAATTCAAAACGAAAGTCGTCCTCGAAGCCTTGGGAGAACGCCTCACCCTATTTTGGGACGTACTATTTTGGGACGTAAGTGACAAAGGGAAGAAAATGATTTATTGTGATGACAGGAAACGATAGTTGGGTGTGAACGCAAAACAGGGAGATGGATATGCCTCGTGGAGCGAGACTGGATGAGCCTGGTGCATTGCATCATGTGATGGTGCGTGGGATCGAGCGATCGTTGATTGTCGTAGATGATGAGGATCGGTTAGACTTTCTGAAACGGATCGGCAAGGCGGCTGCGGCAACAGGTACGGTGATCTATGCATGGGCTTTGATGACGAATCATGCACATTTGCTACTCCGGAGCGGTGAAGCCGGGTTGTCTTCGTTCATGCGGAAGGTGCTGACTGGATATTCGGTTTCATTTAACAGACGTCATCACCGCTCCGGTCATCTATTCCAGAACCGGTACAAGTCGATTCTGTGCGAGGAAGAGCCCTATTTTTTGAAACTTGTCACCTATATCCATCTGAATCCATTACGTGCAAGAATTGTGGCTTCCCTTGAGGAACTGGAACGTTATCCGTGGAGCGGCCATTCTGCGCTCATGGGACGAAGTGAATATATATGGCAGGATACGGAGTATGTTCTTGAACAGTTTGGAGTGAAGGTCGGGGCTGCGCGGAAAGCATACCTGGAATTTTTGGGTGAGCAAAGCCAAATCGGTTATCAGCCGGAACTGACTGGTGGCGGTCTGGTGCGTTCGGCAGGCGGGTGGTCTGAGGTGTTGTCAATGCGGCAGCGGGGTGAACGGCAGTTCAGCGATGAGCGAATACTGGGTAGCGGTGAATTCGTCGAGGAGGTACTCGGGGAAGTTGATGGAAAGCAGAAAGAGATGATGCCTGTCAAGTTAAAACATGCCGAGGCCGAGAAATTGCTCGATCATCAGTGCCATGAGGCAGGCTTGTCGCAAGAGGCTCTGCAGGGGGGAAGTCGCAGCAAGGAGTATTGTGCGTTTCGACGAGAGCTATCGAGGAAGTTTGTTATTGAGTTAGGCCTATCCCATGCTGATGTTGCCAGGTTGCTTGGTATATCGCGTTCAGCAGTGAGTCAGATGCTTCGACGCTGATCGGGCAGAGCAAATAGGGCATGTGTTGAAATGTATTCTTCTCCAGATGATTGTGAATCGAGAATTCCCGTTGTAATAAACTACCCTCAGTCACTTACGTCCCTTAAGCCTTCGCCTTGTGTTGAAATGTATTCTTCTCCAGATGATTGTGAATCGAGAATTCCCGTTGTAATAAACTACCCTCAGTCACTTACGTCCCTTAAGCCTTCGCCTTAAGCCTTCGCAGATGGTGATGTGTTCGGAATGCAGCCCTCGTTGCCGGAGAAACTCACCCAGTTGTTCGTCATCAATACCAGCGGCTTCGACCACCAGTTGGTACTTCTCCCTGGGCGTCAGGGAACGCGGGCAGCTGTCTTGTGTTTCATCGGTTAAGATACCCGATTTACTTCGCTTGATCCAATTCCGGGTGGTCTGCTCATTGACGCCAGTTTCCCGGCTGACTTCACCAATACTCCGGCCATCCGGCAGCAGCACTTTCTTCAGTATACTCTACCTCACGGCGTGTGAATAACCCATCGTTCGCCTCCTTGTTGCGCACGACATCTATATTAACACATAGGGCCGATCGGTGAATCGTGAGCAGTTCACACTGCCGGTGCAGACTGATATCCTGATGCTCTTTGTCAATCATGGCACGCCGTTCTGACAGGGTTTTGGTCACTGAAGTTTTTTTTTGAGCCAGTCAACTTCGACCTTCAGCTGACCAATCGTCTTGTAAAGCTGCTCCGTCTCTTGCTTGAAATCCTCCTCGGTCTTCTGTGCCTTTTCGCCCTTGGCGAATACCTCGGAGGCCTTATCAAGGAACTCACGCT
>Ga0326726_10006244_pt1 | contig 10739 bp, 6 predicted proteins | sample MHFenrmetagenome_2_FD_207603 | JGI IMG/M metagenome (GOLD analysis project Ga0326726, IMG submission 207603) | Lab enriched peat soil microbial communities from Michigan Hollow, Ithaca, NY, United States - MHF15MN | ecosystem: Environmental > Terrestrial > Soil > Wetlands > Peat | place: USA... | reverse complement strand
TCGATCACGAACGCGGCGAAGTCGATCAGAGCGGTTTTGCTCGGGGATTCCGGGAAAGGAGCGAGGAGGTCTACGGCACGGAGGGAAAACTCCCGCGCCCGCCGGGAAGCGTATTCGATCCCCCGATAGGATCGCACGAATTCCAGGACGCGTTCCACCCTCACTTTTTTCCCGCCATCTTTAATCGTGGAGAGAATTTCCTTCGCCTCCGCGCGGGGAGCCTCACGGAGCGCATGGATCAGCGGGAGAGTCAGTTTCTTCTCCGTCAGATCAAGGCCGGTCGGCTTCCCGGTGATGCTCCGCCGACCGGTGAAATCGAGGATGTCGTCACGAATTTGGAACGCGAGACCGACGAGCTCGCCGAACTCGCGCAGGCGGCGGTGCCATTCCGGGTCCGACGTTGCGCTCGTGGCCCCGATTTCGCAACAGGTGGAGAGAAGCGAAGCGGTTTTGTCGCCGATGATGGCCAGGTACGTGGCTTCGTCCATGTCCAGCTTGCGCGACCTCTGGATCTGATGCAGCTCCCCTTCGCTCATCCGCCGCACGGACGTTGAGGTGATCTTCAGGAAGGAAAAATCGTCATGTTCCAGCGAGAGCAACAGGCCACGGGAGAGGAGATAATCGCCCATCAGCACCGCGATCTTGTTTTTCCAGACGGCGTTGATCGACGCAAACCCCCGGCGCATGTCCGCTTCGTCCACGACATCATCGTGAATCAGCGTGGCGGTATGGAGGATTTCCACGAGCGTTGCCCCGCGGTACGTCTTCTCCGTCACTCCCCCGCACACCCCCGCACTCAGCATGACCAGGATCGGGCGGACCCGTTTTCCTTTCGTCTTGATGATGTATTTGGCGACGAGATCGACCAGTCCGATCCGTGAGCGAATCGACTCGCGGAAGACCTTCTCGAAAGTCTCCAGGTGATGCTGGACGGGCTGTGCGATGGATTTCAAATCCACGGGGAATCCTGTTTCGTCACGGTCGGGCGATCATGGTGTGTCTGCTGCCTGCTCTTTTCGGCGTCTGGTGCGCCAGGCCCATGCCGACACCCAGATACTGAGTTCATAGAGAACCATGAGAGGAACGGCGAGCAGCACCTGGCTCACGGGATCCGTCCCCGGCGTCAGGAACGCCGCGACGATAAAAATCGCCACGATCGAATGCCGCCGGTATTTGCGCATGAACTCGGGCTTGAGTATCCCCAGTCTGGAGAGGAACCACGAAACCATCGGGAGCTCGAAGACAACGCCGGCCGCCAGAAGGAGACTGACCACGAAGCTCATATACTCGTTGATCGCAATGTTGTTTTCGATTGTCGTGGATCCGAATCCCGCGAAGAACGTCAGCGCCGCCGGCAGCATAACGTAGTAGGCGAACACGATGCCGGCGAGGAAGCAGAGGGAGGAAAACGTTACGATTGCCCGGACATACTTCCGTTCCTTCGGCATGAGGCCCGGTGCGATGAAGGCCCAGAGCTGGTAGAGAATATTGGGGATGCTGAGGATAACCCCGCCGATGATGGCGACCTGCATGTACAGGAAGACCTGCCCGAAGGGCTTCAGGTTCTGCATGTGAAACGGCTGCTGCCCCGGCGCGAGAGAGTTGTTCAGCGTGGTGATAGGGCGGAGGAAAATGTCGTCCATGATCCAGTCGATGAAGATCCAGCAGACGATCATTCCGACGACAATACCGATGGCGGCCCTGACAATGCGCCACCGGAGTTCCTCGAGATGGTCGAAGAACGACATTTCGCCGGCGGGTTCTCCAGTCGGGATCTGGGGCTCTTCAGTCATATGCCCTTTCAGGCCTGAAGCTCGGGATACAGGGGGAAGCGGAGGCAGAGGTGTTCGACCTCCTGCCTGACGGCAGCGGCAACTCCGGGGTCGCCCACCGCACGTATGACGCGGTCGATCAAACCGGCTATCTGTTCCATGTCCGGTTCCTGCATACCCCGCGTGGTAAGTGCGGGGGATCCGATCCGGATGCCGCTCGTGATCAGCGGACTCTTGTCGTCGAAGGGGACGGCGTTCTTGTTCACCGTGATTCCGGCCTCGTCCAGCGCTTCCTGAGCGTCCTTGCCGGTGACGTTCTTGGACCGGAGATCGGCCAGCATCAGGTGGTTGTCGGTCCCTCCGGAGATGATGGAGAATCCACGCTTGACCAGCGCGGCGGCGAGGGTCTGGGCGTTGCGAATGACCTGGCGCCCGTACGCCGTGAAGTCCGGCTGGAGCGCTTCCCGGAAGGCAACGGCCTTGGCAGCGATGACGTGCATCAGCGGTCCCCCCTGGATGCCGGGGATCACCATCGAGTCGATCAATTCCGACATCATTTTCGTCCGGCCTGATTTCGGGGCAACGAGTCCGAACGGGTTCTCGAAGTCCTTTCCCATCAGGATCAAACCCCCGCGTGGACCGCGGAGGGTCTTGTGCGTCGTGGAGGTCACGACGTGGCAGTGGGGAAGAGGGTCGTTGAGCAGACGCCGGGCGATGAGGCCGGCAGGGTGGGCGATGTCGGCGAAGAGAAATGCGCCGACCATGTCTGCGATTGTCCGGAATTTTTGATAATCGATGTTGCGTGAATACGCGCTGGCGCCGACGGTGATCATCTTGGGGCGATGCTTCCGGGCGAGGTCCTCGACCTCATTGAAATCGATCGTGCCGGTCTCCCGGTTGACGCCGTACGGCACGAACTTGTAGAACTGTCCGGAGAAATTGACAGGCGATCCGTGGGTAAGGTGGCCGCCATGCGACAGGTTCATCCCCATGAGCGTGTCACCCGGCCGCACAAAGGTGAAGTAGACGGCCATGTTGGCCTGAGACCCGGAATGGGGCTGGACATTGGCGTATGCCGCGCCGAACAACGCTTTCGCCCGATCGCGCGCAAGATTCTCGGCGACGTCCACGAATTCGCAGCCGCCATAGTAGCGCTTCCCCGGATATCCCTCGGCGTACTTGTTCGTCAACGGAGAGCCCGCCGCTTCGAGGACTGCCAGGCTGACGAAGTTTTCCGATGCGATCAGTTCGAGTTTCGTGTTCTGGCGGTGGATTTCGTTCTTCACCGCGGCAAAGACCTCGGGATCGGCGTTCAGGAGGTGCTGCATGAGTCAATCCTCGGGGTACTGGATGAACCAGAGCGCGCTGATGTTCACCGAAGCGCTCAGGCGCAGAATCGTGTCTTTGATCAGGCCCGCGCCCGTCGTTCCGCGGCGGGAATATTCGAGGGCGAAGTTCAGACGCGACTCCCCGCTGAAAGGGAGTCCCGCACCCAGCGTCACGCCCCACTCATCTATGGGCTCACCCTTCGGCTGATAATAGGTGGCGTGATAATACGCGCCGAACCGCAGGGCAACCTGCTGGCCGAAGGACGCATAGAGATCCCGGTTCGGGAGGCGCTCGGCGCCGATGCCGATGCGGTAGCTGTCGCGCAAGGAAGAAGCGGGGAGGTCATTGAGGGTTGCCCCCGACCAGAGTTGCCCGTAGTAGTCGGCGGCGATGAGCAGACGTTCACTCGCACGGTAGCCGAGACCAATGCCGAACGCGAGCGGAATCGTGCTCTGTCTGGTCACCTCCGCGGAGGTATCCCGTTCCGTGGTCGTCTCGGAGGTCGTGAAACGATAGGTCGTTTGATTGCGGGCACTGAGTACCCCGCGAGAGGTCAGCACCGCCCCGAGTGAGAGTGAGCCGAGTGACGGGACCAGGTCACCCAGCCCGGTGTAGAGCGCGCCGAGAGAGAAGGTGACACCGTTGGTCGTTACACGACCGGTCACCGCACCGCCTGTGTACGCCGTATTCACGGGCTGCTGGACCTCCTCCGCGTCGATCGACCCGAACAGGACATCGGTCGAAAACCCGAACGAGAGGCGTTCCGAGGGAGCGTAGGTGAAGCCGATCAGGCCGCGGGTAATCCCCCCCGTTCCCACGTGATGGACGGCGTAGGCCATCGTATCCTGCGGGCTGCGATACTCCCCGTGCGTGTACGCGTCGAAATTCACGGTGCTGAACGGGAGAATCCCGGCGACCATGACGATGCCGTTCGCCTGAGAGATCGGGATGGCGAGCAGCGCGCCGTTGAAGTCTGCGCGCGACAGGAAACGACTGTGTGTGCCGTCGGTCGACTGGAATCCTTCATAGAGGAGGGATGCCTCGAGGCGCGCACGGTTGAGGCGCGCCCAGCTCCCGGGCGCAAATCCGTTGATGTATCCGATATCGGAGAGGGCGAGTCCCGTATACCCCATGCCGGCACTTCGGACACCGGTTGCGTACCGCACATCCCCCACGCCATAGATGGAATAGGCAGAACCGCCACTCCCCGCCGGAACAGGCGCAGGACACAACGCCAGGAGAACTAAGGGAGCAGCCACCAGCAGTACACTCGTCGTGCAACGCACGGGAACCTCTCAGTTGCTCTTGATGGAATACAGAATCCGCAGCCGCGGACGCAGGGATGGCGTCGTCGCGGTGACATCGTGGAACACATACAGATCGGGAGTGCTGAATTCACGGGCCGAGGGCACCCGGATCAGAATGCCGTAATTTGGCCCTCGCACCCAGGATTGCGCCGCCGTACGGATGTTAAAGGAGAACGTCGTCGCCGAGCCCGCGACCCTCCTTCCGAATGTGGTTGCATCCTCGCTCGAGAAATTCGTGAACGTCGTGGAATCCCCCAGCAGATGTGCGGCAAGGGCGGTGTCGGTGACGAACTTCGCAATGTGCGAGGCACTGTTGTCCATGTCGAGAGAAAGCACGGCGCTGTTCAGAATGGCCCCGCGGGGGATCGACGAAAGATCGAACTGGAGCGCACTGCGGAAGTGCACGCCTCCCTGCACGTAGAGCTTTGTGGACGGCGATGTGCCGTGATCGTCGGTCCCGACAAAGGTGTCCTGTCCCAGATTGTACACCGATGTATCACGCGACGTGCCGGTGACGCTTCCGGCGATGACCGTCAACGTCGGGAAATAGCTTGTGGAATCCGCGTTGGTGAATACTGCGAAGCCCCGCACGGCGTTCTGTGTGGCTGCGGTGGGGACCAGGACAATGCCGAATGTCGTTGTGGAACTGGTGGTCGTCGTGGCAAACCACTCGCGCACCATCGCGGTGTCGAGAGAAACGCTTATGCCGGCCGTGTCGCCGATGAGGTTCCCCGTATACGTCCCGCGCGAAAGCGATTCATAGAAGTCGGTCTGGACGGAGTCCCACGTCAGCGTGTACGACGACCAGGACCGATTGATCCGGTGCACCGTAAATTCAAAGGGAGCTCCGGGATTTCCATACCAGCTCAGGCTGTGCAGCGCGAGGGTGGCCGAATAGACGGCGATGGTGTCACGCACGGGGAACGCGCTGGAGGTGAATTGGATTGCCGTGTACGCGGTGTACGAACCGTTCCGCCCCAGCAAATTGACCAGGCCGTCCATGATGGAATACTGACGGAAGAAAGTCCCGCGCAGTGCGGGAAGAGTCGTGTCCCGTGTGGTGAACCCGGCAAGGGGGAGATCGGCGACGGGGGAGTTTATTTCCGTCGGTTCTTCACTGCATCCCGCAAGAAGGCCGATGAGCACCATCGTTCCCCCGACCAGCGCCCGCACCACCATCATGTATCCGTGCACTTTTCCAGCATGGGACAGTTGGTGCGGCGCACGGGGGCGTTGCCACCACCGTCCTCGTCTGCTATGTCGATGAATCATGAGCACCGTGAATCCTTCGTAGAATGAAATCGACCGCCTCGACGATCGAGGGGGCCGTGAAATCAGGTCGCACGCCTGCTGCGATGCACTCCGCGACGGACGTCCGTCCGTACCCCGTCAGCACCAGAACGGTTGTCGCGCCGACGGCTTTTCCCACCTGGACATCGACGATCCTGTCACCGACCACGAACGATCGTTCCAGATCGATCCCCATATCCTCTTCGCCCCTGCGAAGCATGCCGGTGGCGGGTTTCCGGCAGTCGCACACGATATTGTACGGCGGCTTTCCCTCCGCCGGGTGATGGGGACAGTAATAGATCTTGTCGAGCCGCGCGCGGGAGTGGAGAAGTTCGTTCCTCAGCTTCTCGTGGATGGAAGGAAGATCTTCCTCCGTCAGAAAACCCCGGGCGACGCCGGACTGGTTGGAAATGATGCAGGTGAGGATGCCGTGGTCGTTGAGGGAACGAATTGCCGTTCCGGCACCGGTGATCAGCCGGAGCTGGTCCGGCGTGCGAAGGAATTCCACTTCCTCATTGACCGTTCCATCCCTGTCCAGGAACACCGCAATCCGTCCGCCCCTCACTTCTTCGCTATGCTCCTGTACAGCTGAACGTACTTCCGTGCCGAGGCCTCCCAGGAGAAGTCTTTCCCCATCCCGTTTCTCATCAGTTTGCGCCAGGCGTTCTGATCGGCGAAGGCGTGGATTGCGCGCTGGATCGCCTTCAGCATCTCCGCGCTGCTGTAGTTCTTGAATTTGAACCCGGTCCCGGTTCCCGCAGAAAGGTTCACATCCTCGATCGTGTCGTCCAGTCCGCCGGTGGCACGCACCACCGGAACGGTGCCGTACCGGAGGCTGTAGATCTGATTCAGGCCGCAGGGTTCGTAGCGCGAGGGCATCAGGAACATATCCGCTCCCGCTTCGATCAGATGGGCCAGATCGTTGTTGAACGTCAGCGCAACGGCGACCCTGTCGGGGTTTTTCTGCGATGCTTTTTCGAAAATGTCGTGGTACTTCTTCTCCCCGGTGCCCAGCACGACAATCTGGAGGTTCATGCTGAGGAGATCATCGAACGCTTCGCCGATCAGGTCGAACCCTTTCTGATCGGCGAGCCGGGAAATAATTCCGAGCAACGGGGTCCTTTCCTGGAACGGGAGACCCATTTTGGCGCAGAGCGCCTTCTTGTTTTCGACCTTGAGGTCGATCGACCGAACATCGTACCGGTGCGGTATCAAGGCATCGACGGCGGGATCCCATTGGAGATAGTCGACGCCGTTCAGGATGCCCGTGAGATCGTTTCTGCGCTCCTGGATCACGTCCTGGAGGCCGCATCCGAACTCCTCGGAACTTCCGATTTCCGTCGCGTATTTTTCGCTGACCGTCGTAAGCGCATCCGCAAAGACCAGTCCGGCCTTCAGGAAATTCAGATTTCCGTGGGCTTCCACGCCCCCCTTGGAGAATGTCTTTGCCGGGAGGAGTGTTTTCGGGAAGGAACTCTTGGGGAACACTCCCTGGTACGCCATGTTGTGAATTGTGAAGACGGTCCTGGTCTCTGCATAGAAGGGATCGTTGTTGTAGATCGTCTTCAGGTATGCCGGGATCAGGCCGGTGGGCCAGTCGTTGCAATGGACGATATCCGGCGCCCAGCCGAGACGCTTCAGGACCTCCAGCGCCCCGCGGCAGAAGAAGATGAAGCGCTCGTCGTTGTCCTGGTAATCTTTCTTCGTGTCCGGGTGGACATACAGGCCGTGCCGTCCGAAATAGTGCGGGTTGTCGAGAAAATAGACCTGAACTTTCGCATGCGTGCTCGTCAGGAACGAGGACTTCACGCCCGCAAGCGGTTTTTTCCCCCCGACGGGAACCTCGATCTCTTTGAGCCGGATCATCTCATGAAGGTGGGCTTTCCGTTCATTGATGAGCCCGTACCGCGGGAGCACCACACGGACTTCGTGTTCAAGAGCCCGGATTGCCTGGGGGAGGGCACTGGAAACATCGGCGAGGCCGCCGGTTTTGGCAAATGGTTCGACTTCACTCGAGACAAAGAGAACGTTGAGGGGTCTTGCCATACCGGACGGGTCTTTCGATCGTTGCGCGGAATATTAATAAATGTACCCTTTTCAGCGAAGAGAATCAAACCTGCCGGGTGCCTTGACATTCAGTCGATTGGTTTCTATATTTGAAGTGAATTCACTGTCGCGACTCGGAGCGCTGCCTATCGGGGTCTTGGGCTAAAGGTTAAACGTGCGGTGGGAGCGGCCACCAGGCTGCTGAGTTGGTGCGTTGATGCTGGATCCTTTATCACAAGATCGGGACGGGGGGAAGTGCTTCGGGGTATTCTCCGCCGAATGGGTGTGATCCCGACCCTCGGCGGTTTTCGTTTTGACGGTGCCAGTCACGAAATGCGAATATGAAGTCAGCACATACCATAGCGAGCATTGCAGGATGTGTCGTCCTCTGTCTGGCAGGCGCGCACCGCGCAACGGGCCAGGCGGCGACTCCCCTTCAGCCTGACGTGCAGGTGCAAGCTTCCGACGCCCGGTCGTTCGTCGTCGAGTTTCGCCCGCGCTACCATGAACAGCGATTCGCGGCCCCCGGCGGTCGCGAACTCCTCCTCCTGGATTTTGACGGGGCTGTCCGCGATGGCCGGGAAGGAGAGGCGGATCTCCGCGCACGTCTCTTCCCGGTTGCGCTCCCCTCGACAGCAGGAAATACGGTCCAGATCCTTGCGGCGGACTACGAGGATATTCCGGGTGTGGACTATGCTCCCGTCCCGCGGTACAGGGACAAAGACGGTATGCCAGTGGCGTTTTCCTTTGACCCGTCCGAAGAGTACCGACGATCCGTTCTGGATCCCTCGAACGTCGCCGCTTTGCTCCCGCCGGTGCGCTCCCGCTCCGTGACGATCGGGAGAGTGAAGGTCACCCCCGTGCAGTATGACGCGGCCAGAAGAGTTGTGCGCAAGTATTCCCGGCTTCTCCTCCAGGTCTCCTTTGGCACACCCACAGGCGCTCTCGCGTCCACCGACGACCAGCTGCTTCGTAACGCGGTGCTGAATGGTGAGGTTCTCAAATCCTGGAGGGCCCCGGCGGGACGCGCCAAGGTCGGCGCTGCCGCCCCCAGCGTCCTGGCAAGCGGCGACTGGTACAGGCTGACCGTCGCGGAAGACGGGATCTACCGCCTCGATGCGAAATACCTCTCGGGTGCGGGTATCAATGTCGGTGGCATCGATCCGCGAACCATCAAGATCTACGGTAACGGCGGCACAGAAGTGCCGGAGGCATCGGAAGCCCCCCGGATCGCCGATCTTGCACAGAACGCAATCACTGTCGAAGGCGAAAGCGACGGCAAGTTTGACTCCGGCGATTACGTGTACTTCTACGGCCGCTCGGCCCGGGGAGTCCAGTACGATGCGGCGGGCCATACCTATCGTCACTACATCCACGAATATGCGGAGGTGAATTACTACTGGCTGACCTTCGGCGGGGCGGCCGGGAAACGGATGACCCAGGTTCCCTCCCTTCCCGGTCAGCCGGACGTGGTCGCCGAATCCTTCACCGACCTGGTAGCGACGGAAGAGGAAAAGGTCAATCTCCTGAGTTCCGGCCGCCAGTGGTACGGGCAGACGATCAGCGGCCCAAGCGGTTCATTCACGCATGTGAACCCGCTCCAGGATTTGATTCCCGACCGGACGATCACCTACCGGTACTCGTTTGTCGCACATTCAGAACAGGCGCCCGTCTTCACTGTGCGGGAGGGCTCCACAGTCATTGGCACGCACACGCTGAGCGCTTCCTCCGGGTACCTCTATGCTACGGGAGGAACATTCCAGCGATCGGGGAGCTCCACGCTCACGAGCAACACAAGCCAGCTGAATTTTCAGATTTCCGCACTCAGTTCCTCTCAGGGGTGGATCGACTGGGTGGAGATTCTCTATCCGCGAAGGCTCTGGGCCGTCAACAACGCTCTCCGCTTCCGTGCACCGGATACCTCGGCGATCGTGGAATATCGTTTGCAGCAATTCGGCACGATGCCCGTGATTCTCGATGTGACCAGGCACGACAGCGTCATGATCATCACCGGCGTCGGAGGATCCTACACATTTCGGCACCAGGAAACCGCGGGACGACCGGGCGAGTATTATGCGGCCGCGTCCGCGGCGTGGAAGACGCCTGCCGGGATCGCGAAAATGGCAGACCAGGACCTCCACGGGTATGCAGGCGGTGCGGATTTTATTATCGTGACAAGTGCGGAGTTCCGGAATGCCGCCGACCGGCTTAAAGCGCATCGCGAAGAGACCCGATACGGCGGATTGAAAACCTACGTGGTGGACGTCGACGCCATCTACAACGAATTCAGCGGCGGACAACCGGATGTCAGCGCCATCCGCGATTTTCTCCGTTACGCGTACGACAACTGGTCGCCGCAACCGCGATTCGTACTCTTTCTGGGGGAAGGGACCTACGACTACAAAGGCATCCTTGGGACCCAGTCGACGTTCGTCCCGACCTGGCAGAGCGTCGAATCCCGGGATGAAATTTACAGTTATACGACGGATGATTTCTTCGTCCGTTTCGGCGCCGGGAACAACGTCTCCATGGTCCAGGGCCGCATTACATCCCGGTCCACCGCGGAAGCCGAGCTGGTCGTCGACAAGATCCTCCGGTACGACCGCGAATCGGTGCGGGATCTGTGGAAAATGCGGATGTTGTTTATCGGTGACGACGCATTCACCTCGGAAGGTGGGGAGGTCGGCGATCGTACGATCCATAGCGACGATCAGGAGACCCTCGCGGGGACGCGCTACACGCCCGATGAATTTGAGAAGAAGAAAATCTATATTGCTGAATACCCCACGGTGAATACGGCAGTGGGACGACGGAAGCCGTCGGTGAACCAGGCGATTATCGACCAGGTGAACCAGGGCGTCCTCGTTGTCAACTATGCGGGCCACGGCAGGGCCGATCTCCTGGCGCACGAGCGCATCTTTGAAGTGCAGACTTCGGTCCCGCAACTGACGAACGTGAATCGCCTGGCCGTCTGGTATCTGGCGACCTGCGGGTT
>Ga0326726_10006243_pt1 | contig 10739 bp, 14 predicted proteins | sample MHFenrmetagenome_2_FD_207603 | JGI IMG/M metagenome (GOLD analysis project Ga0326726, IMG submission 207603) | Lab enriched peat soil microbial communities from Michigan Hollow, Ithaca, NY, United States - MHF15MN | ecosystem: Environmental > Terrestrial > Soil > Wetlands > Peat | place: USA... | reverse complement strand
GGGGTGTTTTTCTGGGAGGGAATTCTGAAGTTCGTATATGTGAACCAGGGAGTTGGGCGTTTTACAAAACTGGGGATACCCTTTCCGCATTTCACAGCGAGCTTCATCGGGTACCTTGAGATCGTTGGCGGGCTGCTGTTGCTTACAGGCCTGATGACGAGGCTGATTGCGATCCCGTTTGTCGGCGAGATGATTGTAGCGATACTTTCGACGAAGATTTCGTTGTATTTGGGAACGTCGCCCTTGCCTTTGCCGCCGGCACCTCCGCAGGTCGGGTTCTGGGCTGTGCTACACGAAATCCGATCCGACTATGCGCAGATTCTGACGGTTGTTTTTCTGTTAGTGAATGGGCCCGGAAAGTGGTCGCTGGATGCGATGCTGCTCCGCAAGTGGAGAAAGGGCGGCATCTCGGAACGCGTCCAGCCGGGCAGGTCCCTGGATTTGTCGGCTGCCGGTAGCCACTGAAAATCGTTGACGGTCCAGGAAACTCCGGCGGGGAGAAAGGACAAGCCTCGCCGGGGGTACACTGTTGGAGCTGTGGGCGATCGTGCTGGCGATTTCGGGTCGTTTGAAGAGCTGGCCATGCCGCTTTTCGCCCAGCTCTACAACTTTGCCCACTGGCTGACCCAAGACCGCGCCGCGGCGGAGGACCTGGTGCAGGAAACGTATATGAAGGCGCTGCGAGGCTTTTCTTCCTTCCAGCAGGGGACGAACTTCCGCGCCTGGATGTACAAGATCCTGCGCAATACATTCCTGACGACCCAGGCGGGGCTGAAGGCCGGCGCGTACGTCTCCCTCGACGGCGACAGTGACGACGATAAGCCCTCCGAACCAGCGGATGCCGAGACTCCAGAAACGGTTTTGCTTGCGCGGGTGGAGCTGGAGACGATCCAGAACGCTCTGGAAAAGTTGCCGGTAAGATTTCGCGAGATCATTCTCTTGTCTGACCTGGAGGAGATGAGCTACCAGGAAATCTGCGAAACCCTTGGGATTCCCGTGGGTACGGTGATGTCGCGCCTTTCTCGCGCGCGAAAAGCCATGCGCGAATTGCTGGCGGCCAAATTACGGGGAGCTTCGCGATGAGCTGCGACCTGTGGCGAGGCAAGCTGGACGCTTACGTGGATAGCGATGCTTCGCAGGAAGAACTGGCGAGCCTGGAGGCCCATCTGCGAACCTGTCCGTCATGTGCCGCGGAGGCGCTCGGCAGCTTGCAGATGAAGCGCATGACGCAGGCTGCTGCTACGGCGCGATACTCCCCTTCGCCGCATCTCCGGCTGCGAATTGAAGAGAGTATCCAGCCGAATCGCAAGCCGGTCTGGGCGTTGCCGTGGATGCGTCTGGTCGTGGCTGCCGCTGCGCTCGTGCTGATCGTTGCCTCAGTGGCTCTGTGGATGCGGTATTCGGCTCGCGAGCAGACCCTCGCCGAGCTGCTCGATCTGCATGTCGCGACAATGGCGAGTGCAAACCCCGTTGACGTGATTTCAACCGATCGGCACACCGTAAAACCATGGTTCCAGGGCAAGCTTCCATTTACTTTCAATCTACCTGAACTGCAGAATTCTTCGTTCAAGCTGGTTGGCGGGAGGGTCATGTACTTGAAACACAGCGCGGGGGCCCAGCTGCTGTTCGAACTTCGCAATCACCGGTTATCGGTGTTTATCTTCCAGGACCAGCCGGCAATGATTCCGCTGGCGATGGGCGCCACTACCATTCGCGAAATGGCCTTTAACCTGGAGACATGGAGCGAAGGTGGATTGCGTTACGTTGTGGTAGGCGACGCCAGCGCAGCCGATATTCACGAACTCAGCGAGTTGCTGCGGGTCGCCGGGCGTTCCTGATGATGGGTCGGCGTGTACGCCCGGCCGAATTGCGATTGTTGCAAGGTATTGACCCGGCAAGAGCTATCGCCTGCAATGCCAGAGGGTTTACCGAGATTCCTAAGTGAGAAATACGGGATCGAGGAGTTGCGGATTCCGAGCGATTGAACAGTACCGGCGTGGCTGCGATTCGCGGCCCAGAACTGGCAGGGAAAGGGCCGTTGAACTTGGCAGCACAAACACCCTTATGTGACGTATGTCACAGACAGCGGCTAGGGAAAGGTCCTCGCGTTCTGATCGCATCGTGCACGTCGTTCGCCGCCATCTGCCCCGTACTTCAATGGCGGATCCACGAGATGAATCCAGATGTCTGCGCGGGTTCTCCCGGTCCGCAAACCGCGGCATCTTTTGACAAACGTTTGACATCCGTCGCGCATCCATCCCACCAGCGCGGAATCCAATCCTCAAAGCACACTGGAAGACAGTCTTCACGAGTCGATCACGGCGTAAAAGTTAACGAAGTCGGGCTGACCCGGTACGCGGGGAGCGGACCTGATGGCTTATTTTCTGCCTGGTCGTTGAATCGGCAAGGCGGATCGCTCAAGGACTAAACCAAACAGCCAAAGAACGAACACACAAGGAGAGTTATGAAGGAAAATCAGGAGAATGATGTGAACAACGATAGCAGAGGAAACTTTCAGCGTGGAACGGTGATGAGCAACCTGGTCCGGGGATTGCTGGTAGCCCTGATTGCTCTGGCCGCCACCGGCATCGCCTCCGCTCAAAACAACTTCGACAACAACTTCAACTCTGGATCAAGCCTGAAATTCAAGGGCGGCATAGGGGTCATTCCGGTTACCGGCGTCGCAGCGACTGGGGCAGTCAATCTCAACATCGTACGGGGTGTTTCCCCGGCCGGGCCGTGGAGGATCGCTGACCTCGACGCCACGGTGAGGAACGATGGGCATATCACGGTTGGGGGACGTGGTTTGCTTCTGGCCGCTGGCAATGGCATCGGAACCAATGGCGGACAGAGCGTCCATGCCAGCCTGTTCTGCGGGTTTGCTACTACCGCCACCGAACACGACACAACTCTCGTCGGCGTGGCCCTTGCGCCCGATGGGGATTTCCGAATCGACGATTTCCTGACGCCGGCTCCGCCCAGCCCCTGCGACACTCCTGTCCTGCTCATCCGGAATGGAGGCGGCGTGTGGTTTGCCGCGGGTATCCAGGACCTTAAACCCGTACCCAACCATTACTAACCAAGAGAGTAAGTCGGGCGGGCCAACCCGCCCGACAAGCTCGAATCAGCGAAGTTGTTTTGGCGCATCCACGAATTGGTGAACTGAGGGTTCAATGAGCACATCACAGAGCGGCCACACACGCCGGAACCCAGGGCCAGTCCCGACCCGCTACGGTCTTCCCTGCGCGAATTGTGGGTGCTACTTCGAAGCGCAAGTCGCTGTCTGCCCGGTCTGCCGTTGCGGCGATCGGGTTTTACCAACGACCGGACGCGAGCAACGCAAATCGCATAGCAAGGAGTAGCGCAAACGACAAACAAGGCATGGAAATCGCCCGGGCTCGCCGCCCTGACCGAGATCTCTGGTTCGCCATTTCCGGCAGCCGGCGCGATCCTGGCGATCGCGACTACGTTTTGAGGCGGTTCATACGGGAAGACGGGCCGATAGAGATGGAAATTATGGAACAAGTATCGTGTGCGCCAGTGGAACGCGACTGGAGCGAAGCGGAGGCCATCGACACCGCCAAGACCGGCGACGCTGCGGCCTTCGAGTTTCTTTACCAGGCACATTGCCAGCACGTGTATGGCTTGTGTTTGCGCATGCTCAAGCGCCCCTCTGACGCCGAAGAGTTGACGCGGGAGGTATTTTTGCACGTCTTCCGCAGGATCGGTTCCTTTCGTAGTGAAGCAAAATTCGGAACATGGTTGCACCGGGTCACCGTTGACCTGGTCCTGATCCGCTATGGAGGCCGGCGATGACGCCCCTACCAGTAAATGAGCAGCAAAGACTTGCGGCACTACGTGACTATGAGGAGATTCAAAGTAGCAGGTTACTCAGGAGTGAGGCTGACAGGTGTCATTGGGGTACGCCCACCCTCTGCACCAGCGATTGAAAGCGGCGATCACTGCGCAATTTAACAAAATGTGGGTCCTTCCCGATTCCGATCAGGTCGCTCACATGAGCCTCCTGGGCCCTTTCCAGCCAGTGCACTGCATTTTCTTTGTCCCCCAGGCCGGAAAACACCACTGCCAGGTCCAGGGCGGCGCGTGCATGCTCTGGCCAGAGTGACTTGAGTTCGGCAATTATCTCTTGCGCGGCGGCGTGGTTTCCCGATACTGCATATGCATTTCCGAGAAGCCCGCGCATCTCCGCGGGCGAACCTCCTAACTGCAGCGCCCTTTTGTATTCGGCAATCGCCTCCGCATACATACGTTCTTTCTCGTATCCAAGGCCTAGTACGGCGTGCGTCACCGCCGAATCGGGTTCCAGATCTAGTGTCTTCTTAGCTTGCTCGATGGCTTTATCATCTTGTCCTGCCTCCTCGAAGATCTTGGCGAGGTTGGCACCCGTAACGGCTGAGAGTGGATCCAGTTCATATGCCTTCCGCGCCTCGACCAACGCCTGTTCATTGCGGCCCTTCAACGCAAGGTACATGGAATACCAGTGATGGGCGGGGGCGTAGTTGTGATTGAGCTCCACGGCGCGCTCGAACTCCCTCTCGGCTCCTTCCCAATCCCGATCAAACAGATAAAGGATCCTGGCTAGAGAGTTGTGTGCCTCGGCCAACTGATCATCCCGATCGAGTGCTCTTTTAACTTCTTCCCGAGCAAGCTGCGGGCGGTCAGACATCTGGTAAACGTCCGCCAAGCCTGTATACGGCAAAGAATAAGTTGGGTCGCTTTCAATTGCCTGGTTGAAATAATAGGTGGCCTTTGTCAAGCCATCGGCGGTTCGCTTATTCCAAAAATACCGTCCCTTGAGGTAATTCTCGTAGGCTTCAGGATTCACGACCTTCACGTTCTGCAGAACCGTCTCTTCCTGCGGAGTCACCTTGATGCGGATCTCCTCGGCGATGGCACGTGCCACCCTCTTCTGCAGCGCTAGGGTATCTCGCAGATCGCCCTCATAGCTCTCGGCCCATAAGTGCTTGTCGGCGGGAGCGCGGATCAACTGTGCCGTGATTCGAACCTTTTTGTTGGAGCGCAGCACTGTGCCTTCCACCACGGCATCGACATTCAATTCACGCGCGATCTGCGGCAAGGGCTTGCGCACGCCCTTGTACGACATGACCGAGGTACGGGAGATCACACGTAATGCACTGATTTGCGCCAAATCCGTAATTAGCTCATCGGTCATACCGTCAGCAAAGTAGTCCTGGGAATCACTGGAGAGATTTTCAAGCGGAAGTACTGCTAAAGAACGAATGGGGCTGGAAGACAAAGTTTTGGCTGGCAGGCGGCTTCTCCAGAAAAATATCCAAGCTATCAAAACTAACAACACCAGAGCGATTGCAGCGCCTAATGTCTTCCAACCGTACTTCCAAAGCAGGTGTTTGGGCCCCGCCTCCGCCGTGACTTCGATCTGGGCGGGCTCTTCTGCTTCGGAAGAACCAACTTCGGGGAGAGGCTCCAGTTTGTTGGTTGGCCGGTTGACGACGGCTACGCCGGCAATGAAACGGTAGCCGCGTCGGGGAAGCGTCTCAATGTAGCGCGGATTGTCGGCCGAGTCTCCTAAAGCAGCCCGCAGCTTTGCGATAGCGACGTTTACAGCCTGATCGAAATCGCCAAAACTTTCATTCGGCCATATTAGGCTACGTAGTTCTTCCCTCGTAACAACTTCGCCGGGGCGTTCCAATAGTATTTCCAGCAGCCTCAGGGGTTGCTGCTGCACCCTGATCCGTACACCCGCCTTGCGAAGTTCCCCCGAGCGGAGAGAAATTTCGTAGGTCCCGAATTGCACGACGGAAGTATGCCGCAATGGCTCCATACGGCACCCAACTCGAAACGAAGTCTAGCACGCTCGCCCAAGCCGCCGGGAAATGTTTGGAAGTAAATATTAAAGAATCAGTAGCTTAGCTGGAAATGTATTGCCTATATCGAAAACAGCGCGGGTGAATTGACCCGCAAACCGCCCCGGTGAAAGATTGCCACGCAGAGATATTTCAGCGACGGGTCAAAGCGGCTCGCGAGGACCTTCGAGAGTTGACCTAGGGCATTGAAACAAACTGCCAAACATTACGGAGAAGCAATGACCGTGGCTTATAAGGACCCACTCAACCTCCGAGTGCCACAGCAAAACCAAAGACCACTCATTGAGCGCAATCAGAACCTTGAAACGGGACCATTCAGGGAGGTCGGAAACTCTCCTGATGACCACCGTCTATACTTTCAGGCTCTCCGCGAGATGTTGGAGTCAGATGACTACCAGGTAGCCCTTGTCCCCCGGGGAAGATGGGATCTTGTCCTAGGATCACAGACGAAGCAATTTTCCACCGCAGCGTCAGCTGTCCTCATACCTTTCAAGTGGACGGAACTGGTTGCCCAGGTTCATGAGTTCGTCCGGGAACCTAACAATGTGCCCGACTGCAGGATTGCCCGGTTCGAGGATGTCTGCGTTGATTTTTCCCGGATGGAAGTAAGTCGGTCCTCGGGCGAACCAATCACACTGACTATCCAGGAGCTCAAAACGCTCAAGTGTTTCCTGCTAAATCCGGACCGGATATTTTCGCGTGGCGAATTGCTGTATGAGGCGTGGGGATACAAGAACTATCCTTCCACCCGTACCGTGGACAACTACGTCTTGCGACTGCGCCAGAAACTCGAAAGCGACCCAGCCCATCCGGTTCATTTTCTAACCGTTCACAGGGTCGGTTACAAGTTCGTACCTTAGCGGGAGTTTGGCGTCCGATCTGGTCATTTTTTACGAATAAGAACACTCAGCGCCAGTCTTATCGGCAGCGATCCCAATACTACTGGCGGAAATGAGAACATGTGTGAATCCAGATTCAGCACAACTCGCGGCGAGCGAAACTCCAAGCGACGACTTAGCCTTGGTCCATGCCAGCAAGTGTGGAGACGTCGGCGCCTTTGAAGAACTTGTAAAGCGATACGACCGCAAACTTCTTCGAATCGCGCACCACCTCCTGCATAACCGGGAAGACGCCGAAGACGTAGTACAGGAGGCCTTCCTGAAAGCATTTCTTCATTTGGACCAATTCCGGGAAGACTCCAAATTCTCGACCTGGTTAATCCGCATCACTTTGAACCAGTCCCTGATGAAGCTGCGAAAACAGCGCCCGGCCAGAGAAGTGTCCATCGACAAAGACTTTCAGTCAGAGGAAGACAGTTTCCCCGTCGATGTGGCGGACTGGGCCCCGAATCCCGAGGAACTCTACAGGGCAAGTGAGTTAAAAGGGATACTGCGCAAGACATTGCAAGAACTGGGTGAGGGCTTAAGAGTGGTATTCGTATTGCGCGACATTGAAGGGCTCTCGTTGGCGCAAACGGCAGAAGCGCTGAGCTTGAGTCTGACTGCAGTTAAGGCGAGATCCTTTCGAGCTCGGCTGCAACTTCGCGAACGATTGAGCAAATACTTCAAGAGGACGGAAGAATTTGCGGGTATCGAGTCGCACTCCAGTCTCGAAGAACCGAGCGAACTCGAGCGAAATAAGTGGTCCGAAGGAAGTTACGGAAGTTAGCCACAGCGGCCCCCACTCTGCCTGTAAACCTGGACGGAGTTCCCACTTTAGCTGACTTTGTGTACAGTCAGGCGGAATCCAGGACATTCCAAACTATCGGATGTTCCAAATGTGCCCCAGATCGGAAACTTGAGAAGCGCCATGCAATTCGTTCTGAAGGAGTCTTCCACGCATTCTTGATCTCTTGGGTCAAAGATGCCAACATTTCAACATCCGCATCTGGATCAAAAGACCTTACTTGCTGCCAGTCGGGGAGAAATCGGGAAACGGAAAAACCGCCCTCGCCGCGCTCACTCAGCAGTACGCCGATGTTCGCGAATCCTTCTTCGAGCACGTTGGGCACGTACCGCAATACGAAGACATCGTATTGTCGCCGTGCAGGGGTCACTCCGTAGCCTCCACCGACCGAGTACACCAGTCTGACAAGTCATTGCCAATTCGGAAATAGCGCTCCGCAAGAGGACCGAAACCCGTGAACCAGGTTCCGTACGCTAGAACGTCGCTCGCAAAGCCTTTCCAGCAAGAGCGACACGTCGTTCGTTTCGATCGACCAAGCAGGAGGAATCTGGCTGCCCAATTTCCACATGCTGAGATCATCCATTGTTTCAATACGGGAATCTGCGCAAGACCTTCTCTCCTTTGATCTGCCTCTAGCTAGAATCGATAGATCAGATGATAGGCGAGGCTTCCCGTAGTGTGGTGGGCGGCTCGTTGCATAGCCGAGGTCTCTGGATCGCTGAAGGTGTCTGTCGTGTGAAACCGGCGCACGGTAAGCACGGGACGGAAATAAAAATGGTGGTTTGAGGCCGGGGACGGATATATGAGACTGATTTCGGCCCCCTGCGACCCGTTGATGTTATCAGACCCTGGGAATATGTACATGCCTTGCAGACGGAGCGAGTGCATGCTCCACAGAAAGTCTTTGCCCATGCCTAAGGTTGGCCGCCAGGCTTGCTTCGTATAGTTCGTGGTCGAGGTCTGGCTCCATTGCGCTCCACCCCCGAAGTAAAACCCGTTACCCAACTTGTAGAACGCCCTCGCTTGCGCAGATCGCTCGTGCCCACTCCGGTTGTTGATCGTGGCATCGTTCACCTTCCGGGCATTTCCGTATCCGACTTCGAGAGTGGAGAGGATGCGAGGTGAATCCACGCGCAGTCCACCAGCCAGAACCTCAGATATTGCCTGGTACCCGCTTCCATTGATGCTGAGTCCAAAAACTCCATACGGACGCGGGATGTACGGGTCGGAGAGTGGCGGTTCTGTGCCGAGAACGATGACAGAGCCGAACAGCAGCAAGGACATCACAGATAGGATTGATCCCAGCGCGCTCAATCGTTTCACCAATAGACTGCCAATCATCTTGAGCCTCACTCTCTCCGTGTCGCCTGGAGGGTGCTGCTCAATACATCGTCACGGTAGGACCTTGAGACGATTAAGATCGCTTAACGTGGCTTAACAAGAGCTCGGGAAACGATGCAGGGAGGATGGGCTCGTGCTTTCGCAAGATTACAACTAAGAAGGTCGGGAACGGAATCGCCCTAGTTCTCTTCGCAGTACGCCAAGCTCTCTCCGTCGAAGCTCGTATGCCTCCAGCTCGTCGTCAGCCCAGCGGTGATCTCTGGCCTCCTGAAGGATGGTCATTTGCTGCTGAAATAGGGAGAGGATATCCTTGACGATTTGAGAAATGCCGCGTTGACGGGGCCGTTTCTCGTATTCAATCATGTGCTCTGATCACTTCCGAGCCTACATTTCTGCTGGAGGGTTCACCGTTGGGCGATATCAGTTGCTCGGCTTCGCTTAGCAACGCCTTGAGCCTGTCAACTATGACAATGACTTTTGCCGGGTCTCGCTCGGTTTGCGCCCTTTGTCGTAGCCTTGCCCACTCCTGCGCAAGCGAAATCAATCTTGGGTCTTGGTGTTTCGTCTCTTCTATCGTTCCGGGCCTTAAATTCGATGTCGTTCCTGGTCGCATTTCTACCTCCTTGTCTTGTGGAAAAGTAGCACTGGACTAGCGGCGTGTCTGTGATGGCTGACCCGAACGACGTGACGCGCATCACATTGGCGGCAATGATGAAAGTGTTAGTGTTTTGCAAGAAAGCCAGTTTCTACTCGATTGCCGTGTCCGATTCGTTCTATCGTCAGCCTCGAAACACTCAAAACCCGCCATGCGGCGTGAGTGGGTGTAATCGTGTGATTCTGTCAATTGTGCGAAGACATCTTGCCGCGCAACACATGGGGATCAGTAGGACGGTTCTTTTCAGCTCCGAGCAGGGAGTGTTGCCACGGGTGGATCACGCCGTTCAAATAGCAAGAGCCTACAACAGGTCCGTAGAGGAACTCTGGCCATGTCCGGCATCCGCTTGCCCGTCGAAGTCAGCGGACACCAATCGCGAGGACTAGACTCACCGTCCTTGGGATCGTAGGCCCACGCCATCGAAAAGGGGTCTCGACCCGTCAACATCCCTACCGTAATTGCGGCGCGGTCACCGACGTAACGGGCAGTGCCCTTCTGTTCAATGTACTGAAGTCCTGTTCTTCCACAGTCTGATTCGGCCTAAGATGGCGATGCCGGACATGGGAAGCCTTCTAGCTTTCTCCTAACCCCAGAAACGCTGGAAGGGTAGCGCACTCATGTCCGGCACTCGCATCATGCCGGATTGGCAGCGCAATCAGAATGGCCCTGTGGTGGGGGAGGTAGTTACGAAGGCAACTACGCACAGGTGAGGAAAGTAACCCCAGGTGGCCCGCGAGCGAGAAACAATCCGCCGACAGGCCGGGGCAGGTGCAAAAGTGCCGTTGATATGTTTTCGGCAACTATCGCCCACTCGTTTATCAGGCAATTTGCCACTCCTTGGAGAATCCTCAAGCACCCTTTTCGGAACGCGCCCAGCGCTGGCTGGTTGAGGTAAGCGGCAATGGCGAGAGATTCGGTATCGATTCCTATTGAACCAACGATAGCCCCGCCAGAGGACCCAATTGAAACCTGGCAAACGGAATGACCCAGCCCCCAAAAACTGGACCACGTAGAATGTGAGTTCTCCCAACCTGACCCGCCCCGTTTTTCTGTACCAATCGAGGCTAGAGTTTTTGGGCTTCGACAGTCTGAATCACCTGGTTTCATGCAGGTTTCGCGCACTCCAGAGACTCAATAAAGAGGCTCTGGAGTGCGCGCCCCATCGATGTACTAGTTTTTTCTGTCACCCG
>Ga0326726_10006242_pt1 | contig 10739 bp, 7 predicted proteins | sample MHFenrmetagenome_2_FD_207603 | JGI IMG/M metagenome (GOLD analysis project Ga0326726, IMG submission 207603) | Lab enriched peat soil microbial communities from Michigan Hollow, Ithaca, NY, United States - MHF15MN | ecosystem: Environmental > Terrestrial > Soil > Wetlands > Peat | place: USA... | reverse complement strand
GGCCCGGGCGACGCCCACGGCGAAGCAGCCGATCGGGCCGCAGCCGAGGACCAGCACCGCGCTGCCGGGGACCTTCCCGCCTTCGAGCACCGTGTGGACCGCGTTCCCCATCGGGTCCATGATGGCGCCGATCTCGGTGGGTATGCCGTCCAGCTGCATGACGTTGGAGGCCGGCATCGCGATGTACTCGGCGAAGGCGCCGTCGCGGTCGACCCCAATGATGCGGGTGCGGCGGCAGACGTGGGCATCGCCGGTGCGGCAGGGGAGACAGTGGCCGCAGACGATGTGCCCTTCCGCGGTGACCCGGTCGCCCGGAGCCAGCAGCCCCTCCCTCCGCGCCTCCGACCCGAGCTCGACGATCTCGCCGGCAAACTCATGCCCGATCACCACCGGCGGCTTCAGGCGACCACTGGCCCAGGCATCCCACTCCCAGATGTGCAGGTCGGTGCCGCAGACTCCCGCGTGGTGCACCCGGATCAGCACATCGCTCGGGCCGCAGACCGGCATGGGCACGTCCCGGACTTCCATCCCAGGGGCGGGAGCGGTTTTGACGAGAGCTCGCATTACGGAGAGTGCCGGGTGTCGGGTTGCGGGCGTTCAGGGCACGCGTCAGGCTGGTCTTTGGGGCGAACGGGCGAGAAAGGTAACGCGCAGGCTCGGTCTAGTGCAGCCTGAGCCGACGCTCTTGCCCCGGGACATGGCGAGTCCGTGGTCGGCCGCCTGTCGGGAGAGCGACCTCCACGCACATCTTACCCAGGCACTCCGGTCTGGTGAACTACGACCCGGACGCGGTGCTGGCGGCCCACTCTGAACACCAAGTTCCAAGTTCCGAGTTCCGAGTACACACGTCTGTACTCGAACTTCGAACTGTATGCCGGCCTCCCCCTGCCTGGTTCCGGGCTACTTCCAGTACTCGCTCCACCGGGCGTCCACCCTCCGCACGATCTCCTGCGGCATCTCGACCGGCAGCGGATACCCCTCCTTCCACGTAGCATCGATTCCGACGGGCCCGGAGTAGACCGGCCTGGCCCCGACGAAGCGTTGTCCCCCGAACAGCATGTCGCGCGCTGGGTCGAACCGGGTGAAGATCCCCCATAGCAGGCTGGTCTCGTCCGCCAGGTCGACGTCCCGGCTGACCGCGGCGACGAACTTCACGGATCCGAGTCCGGGCCAGCGGAAGAGCTCCGCCAGAACCTCTCGCGGCTCGCGGTCCACCATCACGACGAGGAAGCCGCCGTCGAGCAGCCGGTGGGCAACCACCCGGCGATCGGCGCCTGCGGGGTCGGGAATCGCGGTAGGCGGGGGTTGGTCAGTCACCGGCTCGCCGGTGGCGTCCAGCACTAGCTTGCTGCCGACGTGCATGACGTAGGAGGTGTAGTCCAGGGTGTCGAGCGGAGCAATGGGCAGGAGCAGCATCCGCTCCTCCGGCTCGAACCGGTACCACAACTCCCGGAGCAGGGCGGAGAAGTCGCGCGGGTCGATATGCTCCCGCAGCATGACCGCCACCTTGGTCAGGGCGAGTTGCCCGGTGCCGAGCAGCGCGAGGGCCGTCTTGAGCACTTCCTTGGGGTGGCGCTCCTTGAGCGCCACGGCGAGCAGGTTGTGGAAACTGGCCGCGTCGTAGGCGTACAAATCGATGATGTTGGGATTCACCAGCCGGATCAGTGGGCCGACCATCTCGCCGACCGCGATCCCCATGAACTTGTCCTCCTGCGGTGGCTTGCCCACCACGGATGCGGGGTACATCGCGTCCCGCCGCCGGGTCACCCGCTCGACATGGAAGACGGGGAATTCAGCCGCCTCGGAGTAGTGGCCGAAGTGATCGCCGAACGGGCCTTCCATCCGCCGCTCGCCGGCCGCCACATAGCCCTCGAGGATGAACTCGGCATTGGCAGGCACCAGAAGGTCACCCGCGACGCTCCGTACCAGATCGGTCCGCGCGCCGCGGAGGAAGCCGGCAAAGGCGAGCTCGTCGACGTCCTCGGGGAGCGGCAGGATGGCCGAGAGCATGGTGAGGGGGTCGCCCCCCAGCACCACCGCGGTGGGGAGCTTCCGCCCCAGCCGCTCCGCCTCGAAGTGATGCCCCCGGCCGCCCTTGAGGCTCTGCCAGTGCATGCCGGTCTCGGCCGGTCCAAACACCTGGAGGCGATAGAGCCCGAAGTTGCGCCGTCCGGTGACGGGATCCTGGGTGAGTGTCGGTCCGAAGGTGATGAACGGACCGCCGTCGCGCGGCCAGCTGGTGAGGTTGGGCAGGCGGTCCAGGGCCGGCGGCTCGATCACCTGCTGCACCGGGGCCCGCCGCACTACCCTGGGCCGGAGGAACCGCGCCCGGGCGAGGAACTCACGGGATCGCCACGCGGCACCGAGCGACGGCGGATTGAGCCGCTGGATCGCCTTCACCAGCTCGGCGCCGATGGCCCGCGGCTCACGCCCGAGCGCCAGCTCCACCCGGCGCGCGGCCCCGAAGAGGTTCATGACCAGCGGGAAGCCGCTCCCCTTGGGCCGCTCGAAGATCAGGGCCGGGCCATCTTCCCGGATGACCCGCTGCACGATCTCGGAGACCTCGAGGTAGGGATCGACCTCGGCACGGACCCGGCGGAGGTCGCCCCGCTGTTCGAGGGCGGCGATGAACGAGCGCAGGTCGAGGAAGCGCGGCGGTGGAGGAGACATCACACGCTCGAAAGGAAGCGAACCCCCCGAAGGAGCGGAGGCTCCACAGGGGACGCGGCAGGAGTCAGGCGGTTCAGACCAGCGCGTCCTGCCGGACCGGCTCGACCCGGACGGCGCTCACCTTGAAGGAGGCGATCTTGGCGTAGGGATCGAGGGCCGGGTTGGTCAGGATGTTCGCGGCCGCCTCGCGGAAGTGCATCGGAATGAAGACCTGCCCTCTGGCCTGGCGATCCGACACCCGGACGCCGATGAGGATCTCGCCCCGGCGAGAAGTCACCCGCGCGGTATCGCCGTCGGCCAGCCCCAGCTCGAGTGCATCGGCTGCGTGGATCTCCATGACCGGGACCGGCTCGCGGGAGTCGAGGCCTTCTGAGCGGCGGGTCATGGTGCCGGTGTGCCAGTGCACCATCTGGCGGCCGGTGTTGAGGAACAGCGGGTAGTCCGCGTCCGGCAGCTCGTTGGGCGGCAGAAACTCGACCGGGACGAAGAGCGCGCGGCCGTCGGGCGAGGGGAAGCCGTCCGCGAACAGGAAGGGGGAGCCATCCGAGTCCGGGGTCGGCACGGGGTACTGGATGGAGCGGCGGCGGAGCAGCATATCGTAGCTCACTCCGCGCCAGCTGGGCGTCACGGAGGCGATCTCCCGCATCACGTCCGCGGGGGCCTGCCAGGTTGTTGCAAGGCCGAGGCGGTTGGAAAGCTCGATCAGGATGTCGAGGTCCCGCCGGGCCTGGCCCGGCGGGTCGAGGGCGGTCTCGGTGAGCTGGATGTGCCGGTCGGTGTTGACGTAGGTGCCCTGCTTCTCGGCGAAGGAAGAGCCTGGCAGCACGACGTCCGCCCACCGCGCGGTCTCGGTCAGGAAGAGGTCCTGCACCGCCAGGAACTCGAGGCCGCGGACCCAGTGCTCCGCGTGGGCGATGTTTGGATCGGAGAGGACGGGATTCTCCCCCATGATGTACAGGCCGCGGATGGGACTGTCGGCCTGGACCATCTCGGTGACCATCATCCCGGTCTCCAGAGACAGCGCTTCCTCGGGCAGGCCCCACGCCCGGGCGTACTCCGCCCGGTTGGCGGGATCGGTGACGGGGCGGTAATCGGTGTAGGCGAACGGAATGGCGCCGACGTCCGACGCACCCTGCACGTTGTTCTGGCCGCGGACGGGGATCATCGCCGCCCCCCAGCGCCCGATCATGCCGCAGGCGAGCATCAGGTTGAGCAGGCTCGCCACGATATCGGTGCCGGTGGAATGCTGGGTGAGCCCCATTGCCCACAGGGTCGAGGTGTTGGGGCCCCGGGCATACATCTCGGCCGCCTGCCGGATGACAGCCGTCGGGATACCGGTGATCTTGCTCGCCAGCTCCGGCGTGTAGGGCTGGACCGCGGTCTTCAGGGTGTCGAACTCGCGGGTACGGCGGGCAATGAAATCCTGGTTGACCAGGCCGGCCTCGATGATGTGGTGCAGCATGCCGTTGTACAGCGCCACGTCGGTGCCGGGCAGGGGCTGCAGGTGGATGTCGGCCAGCGCCGCGAGCTCGGTGCGGCGGACGTCGGCCACGATCAGCCTGGCGCCCTTCGCCACTGCCCGCTTTATCAGGGCGCCGAACACCGGGTGGGTCTCGGTGGTGTTGGCGCCGGAAATGAAGATGACGTCGCACGCCTCCTCGATCTCCCGCATGGACCCGGAGGCGGCGGAGGTGTGGAGCGCACGGCTCATGGCGGCCACACTGGTCGAGTGGCACAGCCGGGTACAATGGTCCACGCTGTTGGTGCGGAAGGCGCCGCGCACCATACGCATGAAGGCGTAGTTGTCCTCGTTGCTGCATTTGGCAGAGGAGAGCGCGGCCAGGGCCCGGGGGCCCTGGGTGTCGCGGATGCGGAGAATCTCCTGCGACACCAGACTCAGAGCCTCTTCCCAGGTGGCCTCACGGAACGCCGAGTACCAGCCCGGCGGCGTGGCGACTCGGTCCCGGACGTCGTCGTCTTCGAGGATTGGCAGGCCGGTCGTCTGTGACTTGCCGACGCTCCGCTCCGGGGGCCGGGGTTTCCGCTTACGGCCCATCTCTTCGATGAGGTGCCACGGACCCTCGCGGTGGCGGGGCCATTCACCGGTCCAGACCCACTTCTCGCCGTCGTGCATCCACCCCTTGCGAATGAGGGGCGCCTTGAGCCGGTCTCGATGCTGGGGGAAGTCGTAGCCGAAGCGGCCCTTCACGCAGGTGGAGCCCTGGTTGGGAGAGTACTCCTCGATCCAGGGCGAGGTCACCCGCATCACTTCGTTGTCCTTGACGTGCAGGTCGATCTGGCAGCCGACCCCGCAGTACGGGCAGACCGAACGGGCTATCCGGTCGGGCTGGGCCAGCGCCTCGGAGCCGAAACGCTGCTTGGGAATGAACTCGAAGATGGCTCCGGTGGGGCAGACGCGGACGCACTCGCCGCACCAGGTGCAGCCGGCGTGCTCCGGGTCGCCGTCGCCGCCCACGATGATGTGGCTGTGCTCGCCCCGATCACCCACGTCCAGCACGCCCACCTCCTGGATATCCTCGCAGGCCCGCACGCAGCGGGTGCACAGGATGCACAGGCTCATGTCGTGCTGAATCATCACGTCACCGGGGCGCTCGTCGCCGGTGCGCAGACTGAGCTCGCGATGCGGCTCGACTGGCACGTCGTACCGCACCACGTAGCGCTCGAACTCATTGCGGGGATGCGCCCGGCCGCCGTTGCTAAGGCTTTCCGCGGGGTAGCGCTCCAGCAGCATGCCGAGGACCGACCGACGGCTGTCGGCTGCGTCGGTCGATTCGGTCTCCACCACCATGCCATCTGTAGCCGGGGTGTAGCACGCAGGCTGGAGCTTCCCCTGGCCCTCGACCGACACCAGGCAGATGCGGCAGTTGGCGACGGTGGGAAGCTTGGGGTACCAGCAGAGGGTCGGGATATCGATACCCTGGCCCCGGGCGACGTCCAGGATGGTCTGACCAGGGGTGAAAGAGTAACTCTTACCATTGAGCGAAATAGTCGGCATGGCTTTCAATGCTCGAGAATCGGGACAAACCCGTGCGGAATATAGGCCTGGCCTGCCGATGCGCTAAGGGGGAGCAGGCCTCGACGGGTTCCCTTCGTAAGGTACCATCGCGACGTTCGGGATAATGTTCGAGCCGGCCCTGGCTCACGCCAATCGGCCGGGCCGATGGGGCGATAGGCCGGATCGATAACCGGATACTCGCTTCGCAAGGTGGCGCAGCCCGGCTGCGCTCGGTGTATAGTCCTTGGAAGCCCGGCCGCCACGCCGGGAGCTGACAGGAATCCGCGCGGGAGTAGGGAATGACTATCGACCTCGAGCAGATGCGTGATCCGCTTGGGCTGCTTCGTCTGGGCTATGCCCAGCCGCTGCTGGAGCACCAGGCCATCGAGTGGGACCACGGCACCACCAGGGAGAGCCTCGAGCGAATCGCCGAAGAGATCCCTGTTGCAATCGTGTACAACGGGATTCCCCACGTGGTCATGATGGCGACACCGGTGAACCTGGAGGATTTTGCGCTGGGGTTCAGTCTCACTGAGGAACTGATCGGGTCTCCGGAGGACCTCAAGTCGCTGGAGGTGGTGCGCTACAGCCAGGGGATCGAAATCCAGGCGGTGGTGGCGGCCTCGTGTGAGGCCGTGATCGCCGGGCGCACGCGGCGTCTCACCGGCCGCACCGGCTGTGGCATCTGCGGGACCGACAGCATCGCCGCGGTTCTCAAGCAGCTGCACCCGGTGCCGGAGGGCTCTCGGGTTCCACCGGAGGCGATTCACCGCGCCATGCAGGAGCTGGTCTCCCGGCAGGAGCTCAACGCGCAGGCGAGAGCGGTGCACGCCGCCGGGTGGGCCACGCTGGACGGCTCGGTCACCACAGTCCGGGAGGACGTCGGCCGGCACAATGCGCTCGACAAGCTGATCGGGGCCCTGTGCAAGGCGGGGGTGAATGCCGCGGAGGGATTCGTGGTGGTAACCAGCCGCGCGAGCTTCGAGATGGTGCAGAAGACCACCGTGCTTGGGGCGCCTTTGATGGCGTCCATTTCGGGACCGACTGGGCTGGCGGTGCGGGTGGCGCAACAGGCCGGACTGACGCTGGTCGGGTTCACCCGGAATGGGCGACACACGGTGTATACACATCCCCGGAGGGTGGAGTCAGTCTAGGGCGGGCGGGGCGGGCGGGGCGGGCGGGGCGGGCGAGGCGGGCAGGGCGGGCAAGAGGAGCCGTTCGTTTCGGTCGGTCTAATCGCCCGCCTTTTCCGCCCCTCCCGCCTTCCGTTCCAGCTCCGCCGCAACATCCAGGTCGCCGACTACCCGCAGGAGCTCTCGGGCCGACGGCGTCATCGGCTCCCGGTCCGGAACGACCACTCCGATGGTGAAGTGTCCCTCCCCGCCGTCGAGCGGAATGGCCCGCAGTCCCTCGGGCACGCCCAGCAGATACAGGAACGGGTGCGGCAGGATGCTGGACCACCTCCCGGTGCGGAGGTGGGCCCACAGGGTGAGCACCGAGTTGGTCTCGATCCCGGCCTTGGGAGCTACTCCGTGGACGGCGAAGAGGCCGTTCAGGATCCGGCGGTTCTGCATGTCCGGGGTGAGCAGGCACAGCGGGAGGTTGGCGGCGTCGGCCCAGCCGACGGTCCTTTCCGCTGCCGGCGCGGCCTCGGACGGTGTGAAGAGGTAGAATCGCTCCCGGTACAGCGGGAGCGTGCGCACATGGGCCAGCGGCTCGTTATCGAGGTAGGTGACCCCGGCGTCGAGGGTGAAGTCGTCCAGCCCGCGCTGAATCTCGATGGAGCTCAGGGAGGTCACGGTGATGGTGACCTGGGGATGCCGGGCGGAGAAGGGGGCGGTGAGCAGCGCCACCATCGGGAGCGCCACCGGGATGGCGCCGATGCGAAGCCGGCCCACCAGGCCGGCCTTGAGCTCGCTGGCCTCCTGCCCCAGGCTCTCCACGTCCGCCAGGATTCGGCGGCACCACTCTACCACCCTGAGGCCCTCTGGCGTCAGTCCCTGGAACCGCTGGCCGCGCTGAACCAGAAGCAGACCAAGCTCCTCCTCCAGCTGCTTGATCCCGGCAGAGAGGGTTGGCTGAGTCACCTGGCAGGCCTGGGCGGCGCGGGCGAAATGCTGCTCGCGCGCCAGCGCCTCGAGATAACGGAGGTTCCTGAGCAGCATCGGGCGACTCAGGCGGGGATGTGGCGGGTCTCGAGTGAGGGGCGGATGGGAGGTGCGTCAGGCGGTTTCCCGAGCATCACGCCGAAGGAGCGGGCGGGACGGCGCTTCTCGGTCGGGTCCTCCCGGGTCCATTCCGCGTAATGGGAGAGGTATGCCTCCGGGGCGAGGGCGTGGTCGCTCGGCACGATCAGATGGACCCCGGTGGGCGCGGTGCGCTCCATCAGCCGCTCCAGAATCTGCCGGCGGCGGGTGGAGGTCTCGTGGCCCAGGGTGCCGGTGTCGATCACCACGATGTTGACCTGGACCGCGAGATCCGAGGGGAAGTCGGCGGTCGGAGCCACGTAGGTGCTGCAGTAATGCCCCAGCGCCTCCTCCGCGACCCGGGACTCGACCTGATCGACGAAGGTCATGTCCTTCCCGGTGAACACGACTTCCACGTCATGCGCGGCGAGCAGATACGCAATGGGGGCGGCGTCGTTGCCCAGGATGAGGGCGGTGTCGCCCGGCTCGAGCCTGGGCAGCAGCCGGATCACCGGACTCCTGCGTTCGATCCCCCAGCGGGTCGGTTCCCGCTGGGCGGCGCGCAGCTGCTTGAAATGCTTGGACCAACGGCTGTAGGGCTGGAGGCCGAGCCGCTTGTGAATGAGCCGGTCGACCCAGTCGGTGAGCAGCACTTCGGTGAGCAGGAACTGGTCGCCCTGGGCCGCTTCCATCTCGGTGACGGCCTCGTTGCCCAGCGCCAGCAGCTCCCGCCGGGAGAGGCTGTTCTTGTAGGCCTCGATCCGCTGGAGTATGTACTCGTGATACTGCTGCTTGAGCGAAGGCACGGTGCGGCGCCGACGCTGCTGCTGGAGCTGAAGGGCAGTGAGCATGACTCGCGGAGCAGAGCCTCCAAGGCCAGGGGATGGCGCCCGTGGCAGGGCCTGCCTCCAAGGTCGCCCGGTCGGGGCCGAAGTGTCAACGGGGTAAGGGCTTGGGCGGGCGGGGCGGGCAGGGGCGGTCGGGGCGGGCATTCCTGTTGCAGCGGCAGGTGCCCGCCCCATCCGCCTCTTCCGCCCCGCCCGCCTACTCTGCCCGGAGAACTGCTCCCTTCAAATACCCCGTCTCCGGAATAGTCAGCACCTCGGGGTGGTCTTCGCCCTGACCAAGGATGTGGCTGAGCACCAACCGGCGGCCACTGTCCGCGGCGGCGTCCTTGAGCATCTCGAAGAAGGCCTCCCGGCGGAGATGGAAGGAGCAGGAGGCGGTAAGCAGCACGCCGCCGGGCGCGAGCAGGCGCATCGCCCGGAGGTTGATTTCCTTGTAGCCACGGATCGCCTGGGGAACGGCCGACCTGGACTTGGCGAAGGCAGGCGGGTCCAGCACGATGGTGTCGAACCGGCGGCGCTCCCGCTCGAAGCGCCGCAACGCGGCAAAGGCATCGTCCTCGAGCCACTCCAGATTGGTCAGGCCGTTACGAGCCGCGTTCTCGGCGCCCCGGGAAAGCGCCTCGGCGCTGGAATCGAGCGCCAGGACCCGCCCCGCTCTCGAGGCCAGATGCAGCGCGAAGCTGCCGTGGTAGGTGAAGCAGTCGAGCGCGTTGCCGCCCGGCATGGTCAGGCCTGCCGCGAGCAGCCGGTTGGGCCGCTGGTCCAGGAAGGCCCCGGTCTTCTGTCCGGTCCAGAGAGCCGCCAGGTAACGCACCGGCCCCTCCCGGATCTCCACCTCCTTCGGGACAGAGCCACGGGCGAGAACGACCTCTTCGGGCAACCCCTCGAGGCGGCGCACGCCGACATCGTTGCGGAGCAGGATCCCCTCCGGGCGGCACACCTCCTCCAGCGCGTCCAGCACCACTGGACCCACGGCGTCGAGCCCGGCGGAAAGCAGTTGCACCACCAGCCAGCGATCGTACCGGTCCACCACCAGGGAAGGGAGCCCGTCCCCCTCCGCGTGGACCAGTCGGCAGGCCGTGGCATCGATGCCCCGTCTCTGCTCGATGCAGGTGGTGATCCGGCCGCGCCACCAGGCGGCATCGGGCACGACATCCTCGCGGGTGAGCAGGCGCAGCCGGATCTCGGAGCGGGGGGAGAACAGAGCAACGCCGAGGAACTTTCCCCGCCGGTCGAGGACGCGGCAGGGACCGGCGCCGTCCGGGGCAGCGGCGACATCGGTGCGGTAGATCCAGGGGTGGCCCCGGGTCCAGCGATCGGCGCCCTTGGCAGAGACTTGGGCGGTCGGGAGGGTCATGGCGTCTCGTGAGACGTGAGAGGTAAGACGTCAGACATGAGACGGAAGGACGGGCGCCGAATTCCAGAGGTATCCCTCGGAAAGCCGGACCGAGCAACTCGTGCCCTTCAACGTCTCACGTCTCACGTCTCACGTCTCACGAGTTCACCCGGTCTGGCCTCAGCACGGTCGCGCCCCGCAGATACACATGCCTGATCTCCTGGCGGGTGCGGCGGGTGTAGGCGTGGACCAGGAGCCGGATACAGCGGGGCAGGGAGCCGGGCACCGGGATTTCGGTAGAATGCAGGATGGCGACGATATTCCAGCCATACACCTCTGCCGCGCGGGCGGGGAAGGCGGCGTTGAGGTCGCTGGTCATGGTGAACAGAGCGCTGACGATGTCGTCGGGCTGGAGCCCATTGGCCTCGTGCAGCCGGCGGAGCAGCTCGTCGGTCGCTTCGAGAATCTGCTGGGCGTCGTTCGCATCGACGGTGGTTGCGCCGCGGATTCCCTGCAGCCGGTAGGAGGACTCGTCGCTCATGGCGACTAATCTAGCGCACCATCTCCGGCTCATGCTGGTCACCGACGACCGGCTGCTGGCCGGCCGGGACCCGGTGGAGCTGGCCACGCGCGCGGTGCGCGGTGGGGTCACTTCGGTGCAGCTGCGGCTCAAGCAGGCCAGC
>Ga0326726_10006241_pt1 | contig 10740 bp, 7 predicted proteins | sample MHFenrmetagenome_2_FD_207603 | JGI IMG/M metagenome (GOLD analysis project Ga0326726, IMG submission 207603) | Lab enriched peat soil microbial communities from Michigan Hollow, Ithaca, NY, United States - MHF15MN | ecosystem: Environmental > Terrestrial > Soil > Wetlands > Peat | place: USA... | reverse complement strand
GAAGGAATACGCGATGCCCTGCTGGACCGCCCGCAGCTCGTACTCCGCCGCTCGCTCGAGTACGCGCACCGCGGTGATGGGCCCAAGGTCGGCCGCGACCTGCGGCAGGGCGCCCGCGCCGGCCAGGGCCGTGAGCTGCTCCTGGTACGCGTCGCGGGACGGCTCCGCGAAGAGTGCGACTGCGGCCGGCACGTCGCCGCGGCCGAGCGCGTCGCGGAGCGCCGTCCACTTCGGCTGGAGGAGGGCCTCGAGGTCGGCGCGATCGAGCACCTGCACGACCGCTCGCGCGGTGGACACGGCACCCTGGCTGTCGACAACGCGGACCACCGGGAAGTACAGCCCGGCGGACGGGTACGTGAACGTCTGGCCGTCGAGGGTGGGGCCGCTGAAGTCGATGCTTCCGTCACCGTCGACATCCAGCTCGACACGGGTGGGCACCGGCCCGCCGACCAGCGAGAAGGACGTCACCAGGGGCGTTCCTCCCATCCGGGGACTCGCGCGGAGCGACACCGCACTCTCGCCGACATCGGCGACCGACACGGTCACGCTGTCGCTCGCGGAACTCCCGGTCTCGGTCGTGGCCACCGCGGTAAGCGCGATCGACGGCGCCGAGACCGGTACCGTGGCCGCGAAGGCGCCCGCCTGCACGCTCGCGACCACGCCGTTGACGGCGACACCGACCCCGGGGCCACCATTCGCGACCGTACCACGAACGAGCGCGACCCCCGAAGGAACGGTCGCGCCGGGGGCTGGTTCGGTGATGGCGATCACCACGTTTCCGGTCGCCACCGAGAAGGTACGGCGGGCCGGTTGGGGATCCTCGTTGCCGGCCAGGTCCCGGCTCTTCACCTCGAAGGTGTGGGACCCCGGCGCGAGGTCGCTGACCGTGGCGGCGGCGGCCGCCGAGAACGGCGTAAACGCTCCGCCGTCCATGCGCCACGCGAACCCGAGGCTCGACGGCGGCGTGACGTTGTCGGAGCCGACGAAGGTGAAGGTGGCGGCCGAGCTCGTGCTCGGCCCGTCGGGCCCGCCGGTGATCTGGGTCTCCGGGGGCGTGTTGTCGACGATGACCGTCCGGGTGGCGGTCGCCGCGTTCTGCCCTTGATCGGTCGCCGAGACGGTCAGCGTCTGCACCCCGTCGGCGACCGTGCTCGTGTTCCAGCTTGCGGTGGCAGTGATGCTCGCTGCGGGCGGCGAGGGCTCGAGGCTCGCGGTCAGGACCTGGCTGCCCGCCCGGATAGCGAGGCCGGCCACGGCCCCGCCGGCGTCCGTCGCCCGTGCCTGCACCGACACGACGCCGCGCAGGTGGGCATTGACGGCCGGCACCAAGAAGACAACCGTCGGCGGCTGCGCGTCGCGACGCGCCTCGACCGCGCCGATGTCGAAGCGCGACGCGGCGCCCACGGCCCCGGCCGCGGGGCGGACCCCGTCTGCAAAGTAATCGGCCTCGAAGCGCGAGTTCAGGTCCGGCGTCAGGAGCGTGCGCGGGTCAAGGCCACGGTCGATCAGCGGAGACCCCGGGGCCGGCGTCGGATCGTCGTCGAGGGTGCCAAGCCCGTGGTCGGCGCCGGCCAGATCCCGGTAAACCGTCGCGGGCACGTCGCAGCCCCGGCTTGCGGTCACCCCAGGGCCCTCTCCGCCGGTCGGCGTGAGGTTGGCGCCGTCGAGGCCGTCGAGCAGAGGGCCCGCGAGTTCGCCCAGACGATTGCCGCAGACGAGGTTGTTCCGCAGCACGATGGTCGTCGCGGTGAGCCCCGTGGCCGTCTCGCGCCGCACGCCGACGCGTCCGCCCGTGGAGCCGGTCTGCGCGCCGTTGCCCGTGATGGCGTTGTTCACCAGCAGCAGCACGTGCGCGCGCGTCGCGCTCACGCCGTTCCAGCCGTTGCCGTGGATCGTGTTCTGCACGATCGTGTGCGGCCCGCCATCGGCGTCGAGCGTCGCGATCCCGTTGCGGCCGTTGGCGACGATGACGTTGTTGAGGATCAGGGTGCCGACATTTCCACCCGCGATGGTGATCCCGCCGTCGCACTCGGGCCCGCCGTTGCCCGCGATGCGGTTGCGCTCGAGGCGGATGGAGACGTTCTGGTTGGAGCCCCCGAGCAGCGCGATGCCGGCGCCGCCGGCGCCGGTGATGGTGAGCCCGCGGATCGTCACGAAGCGCGACTGCTGGATCCGGATGGCGTGCCCCTGCATGCACTGCACGACCGCCCCGTGGAGGACCACGCTGCCGACCGGCGCGCCCGGGTCGGCCTGGATGAGGATCCGGCTCGCCTCGCTCCAAGTCGTCGCGTTCTTGCCCGTGATGCTCACCTGCTCGACGTAGGTGCCGGCCTGGATCTGCACGGTGTCGCCGGCCTGGGCTGCATTCACGGCGGCTTGGATGCTGCCGTAGCAAGGTGCCTGCCCGCCGCAGCCGGCGTCCGACCGATTGACGTGACGGACCGTGACGGCCTCGGCGGCGCGAAGCAACACGAGGACCGTGGCCGCCAGGGTGATCCCGAAAAGGACCACCAGGATCCGGGAGCGCCGGAGCACGGAGCGCATGTCCCGATCGACAGCAGCACGCGTGCCACTGTGCGCGGTTGCACGAGGTACGACCTGGCGCAGGTTTGGCCGCTCGGGCCCGCGAGGCCGCCGGGGGCTTCTCACAGCCAGCCGTGCACTTCGGATCGATCGCTGCCACGGGTGGAGGGCACCGGCAGCCCGCGTCCGGCGCCCTGGCTCACCCCTGGCGCTTCCCGTATAGTCGAGTACACTCCGCGAGGGAGGAGAGCCCGTGAGACTACCCCCCGACCGCTTCGACTACTCGCCCTTCCCCACCCGCAAGCCCTGGAAGCTGCCCAAGGGGGCCCGCATCGCGGTGTGGACCATCGTCAACGTCGAGGAGTGGGACATCGAGAAGGCGATGGCGCGCCAGTACCTGACCGTGCCCCAGGGCGTGGCCGTCGTGCCCGACGTGCCCAACTGGGCCTGGCACGACTACGGGATGCGGGTGGGGTTCTGGCGCCTGCTGGACGCGCTGACCAAGCGGAAGATCCGCGCCACCACCGCCATCAACGCCCACGTGGTCGAGGCGTACGAGCCGGTGGCCCGCGCGATGCTGGACGCCGGCTGGGAGTTCATGGGTCACGGGGTCGTCCAGGGGGCCATGCATCTGCTCCCCGACCAGCGGGCCGCCATCCGGCAGGCCGTCGATCTACTGGAGAAGTTCACCGGCAAGAAGCCCAAGGGCTGGCTCGGGCCCGGCCTCACCGAGACGTGGGAGACGCTCGACTACCTGCGAGCCGAGGGCATCGAGTACGTCTCCGACTGGGTCAACGACGATCAGCCCTACGAGATCCGCACGCAGTCGGGGCCGCTCGTCTCCGTGCCCTACACGCTCGAGCTGAACGACATCCCCATGATGGTGATCCAGCACCACACGTCCAGCGAGTGGCTGGAGCGCGCGAAGGACCAGTTCGACCGGCTCTACGCCGAAGGGGCGAGGAACCCGCGGGTGATGGCGTTGGCGGTGCATCCTTATATCTCGGGCGTCCCGCACCGCATCAAGTACTTCGAGGCGGTGTACGACTACATGCGAAAGAAGCCCGGCGTGTGGATGACCACCGGCGAGGAGATCTACGAGTGGTACAAGCGGTCGCACCGGTGATCGCGCCGCGGCGGGCCTCCGCGCTGCTGGCGCTGGGCCTGCTGGCCCTTGGCCTGCCCGGCGTGGCGGATGCCCAGGGCGGGCCGAAGCTCAAGGTGCCGCCGGGTTTCGCCATCGACGTGTTCGCCGACAACGTGGGCAGCGTGCGCTTCATGGCCGTCGACCCCGCCGGCACGCTGCTGGTCTCCGAGCCCTCCGCGGGCCGCGTGCTGGCCCTGGCCGACAAGAACGGCGACGGCAAGGCCGACTCCGTGCAGACCGTGCTGACGGGCCTCGACCAGCCGCACGGCCTGGCCTTCCGTGAGGGCGCGCTCTACGTCGCGGAGACCTCCCGCGTGCAGCGCTTCGCCTACGATCCCGCGACCATGAAGGCCACGCGGGGCACCGCGCTGGCGCGCCTGCCCTCGGGCGGCGGGCACTGGACGCGCACCGTGGTCTTCGGGCCCGACGGGCGCATGTACGTCTCGGTGGGCTCGTCCTGCAACGTCTGCCGCGAGAGCGATCCGCGCCGCGCGGTGGTGCTGCGCTTCAACGCGGACGGCTCGGGCGAGCAGATCTTCGCCTCCGGCATGCGCAACGCGGTGGGCCTGGCCTTCCACCCGACCACCGGCGCGCTCTGGGCCACCGTGAACGAGCGCGACTGGCGCGGCGACGACGTGCCGCCCGACTACGTGACCGAGGTACGCGAGGGCACCTTCCACGGCTGGCCCGACTGCATGGTGGTGCGCGGCCGCGTGATCGCCGACACCGCCTTCGCGAAGGGCGCCGCGTGCGACAAGGTGACGCCGCCCACCGTGGAGATCCAGGCGCACTCGGCGCCGATCGGGCTCGCCTTCTACACGGGGACCCGGTTCCCGGAGGGCTACCGCGGCAGCCTCTTCGTGGCCTACCGCGGCTCGTGGAACCGGACGCTGCCCACCGGCTACAAGATCGTGCGCATCCCCTTCCGCGACGGCCAGCCCGCGGGGGCGCCGGAAGACTTCGCCACCGGCTGGCTCGAGGGCTCCTCGTCGTGGGGCCGGCCCGTCGACCTGGTGGTGGGGCGCGACGGCGCGCTCTACCTGTCCGACCAGGGCGCCGGCCGCATCTACCGCATCAGCCACCGGCCCTGACCGAGCGAGACCGTCCATGACCGAGATCGATCTGTCGCCGCCCGCTCACGCCCGTGGCGCGGGCGCGCCCCGCCCGAACCTCCGCTGGGCCATGCTGGTGGTCATCTTCCTCACGCGCACGTCGATGGGCTTCCAGTTCCAGTCGATCGCCGCGCTCACCTCGTTCCTGGTGCCCGCCTTCGACCTGACCTACGCGCAGGTGGGCCTGCTCATGGGCCTCTTCATGCTGCCGGGCGTGGTCATCGCGGTGCCGGGCGGCCTGCTCGGTCAGCGCTTCGGCAGCCTGCGCGTCGTGGTGGCGGGGCTCGGCCTCATGATCGTGGGCGGCATGATCGTGTCCTACAGCGGCGGCCTTCACGCCGCAGGGCTCGGGCGGACAGTCAGCGGCGTGGGCGGCGTGCTGGTCAACATCATGCTGGCGCGCATGGTGGCCGAGTGGTTCCGCGAGCGCGAGCTGCAGACCGCGATGAGCCTCATGCTCTCCGCGTGGCCCTTCGGCATGGCGCTGGCGCTCGTCATCCTCGGGCCGCTGGCCGGCGCCACCTCGTGGCGCATCGCGGAGTACGTCACGGTCGCGGCGGCGGGCCTGGCGCTGGCCCTGATCGGGCTCGGCTACCAGGACCGGCCGGCCGAGAAGAGCGCGCCGGCCAGCGGCACCGGCGCCGAGCCCGCGAAGTTCCACCTGGGCGTGCCCGGCCGCGTGTGGGCCCTGGCCGTCAGCGCCGGCGTCGGGTGGGCCGTGCTCAACGCCAGCGTCATCGTGGTGGCGAGCTTCGCGCCCAGCTTCCTCATGACGCGCGGGGCCTCGGTGGCCGAGGCCGGCGGCATCACCGGGGTGGCGCTCTGGATCAGCATCCTCTCGGTGCCGCTGGGCGGCCTGGTGGCGGACCGGCTCAAGCGGCCCCGCCTGCTGGTCGTCGCGGGCTGCATGGCCACCGCCGTCACCATCGCGTGCGCGGCGCGCGCGCCCTGGCCCGCGCTCTGGCTGGTGGCGAGCGGCATCCTGCTGGGCCTGCCGCCCGGCATCATGATGGCGCTGCTGCCGCGCGCGGTGCGGCCCGAGCACCTGGCCACCGCGCTCGGCGTCTTCTACGCCCTCTTCTATCTCGGCATGGCCGTCTCGCAGACCGTGGCCGGCTACCTGCGCGACGTCACCGGGGACGCGGCCATGCCCTTACTGTTTGCCTCGGGGCTCATGCTCGTCACCATCGCGGCCGTCGCGGTGTTCTGGCGCATCGAGGGCCGTCCGGCCGCCGGTGTAGACTGAGCGGCATGCGCGAGCCGGGCGACGTCCTCCTCGTGGCCTGCTACGAGCTGGGCCACCAGCCGCTGGCGGTGGCCTGGCCCGCCGCCTTCTTCGAGCGCGCCGGCTATCGCCCCGCGCTGATGGACACCTCGGTGGAGCCGGTGGACGCGCAGAAGCTGGCGCGGGCGAAGGTGGTGGCGGTCTCGGTGCCCATGCACACCGCGCTGCGGCTGGGGCTCGAGGTCGCGGCGCGCGCCCGCGCGGTCAATCCGGCCGCCCACGTCTGCTTCTTCGGGCTCTACGCCACGCTCAACGCCGAGTTCCTCTTCGCCCACGGCGTCGACAGCGTGATCGGCGGCGAGGCCGAGGCGCCGCTGCTGGGCCTGATCGAGGCGCTCGAGCGGGGCGACATGGGCCCGCTGCCGGGTGTCGCGCGCCCGGGGCAGGCGGCCGCGCCCAATCTGAGGCGCCTCGACTTCCCGGTGCCGAGCCGCGCGGGGCTGCCGTCGATCAAGAAGTACGCGCACCTCGAGCGCGACGGACGCATGGAGCTGGCCGCCTACGTGGAGGCGAGCCGCGGGTGCCTCCACCGCTGCCGGCACTGCCCGATCCCGCCGGTGTACGGCGGGCGCTTCTTCGCGGTGCCGCGCGAGGTGGTGCTGGCCGACGCGCGCCAGCAGATCGAGGCGGGCGCGCGGCACGTCACCTTCGGCGACCCGGACTTCCTCAACGGGCCGACGCACGCGCTCGCGGTGGCGCGCGAGCTCCACGCCGCGTGGCCGGACGTCACCTTCGACTTCACAGCCAAGATCGAGCACCTGCTGCGCCACCGCGCGCACCTGCCCGCGCTGCGGGAGGCGGGCTGCCTCTTCGTGGTCTCGGCGGCCGAGTCGCTGAGCGACACCGTGCTCGCGCATCTCGAGAAGGGCCACACGCGGGCCGACATCCTGACCGCGCTCGCGGCCACCCGCGCGGCCGGCATCACGCTCAGACCCACCTGGGTGGCCTTCACGCCGTGGACCACGCTCGAGGACCACCGCGCGTGGCTCGACTTCCTGGCCGCCGAGGCGCTGATCGACCACGTGGACCCGGTCCAGTACGGGCTGCGCCTGCTGGTGCCGCCCGGCTCGCTGCTGCTCGACACCGACGCGCTGCGTCCCCACCTCGGCCCGCTCGAGCAGGAGACGCTCTCCTATCGCTGGACGCACCCCGACCCGCGCATGGACCGGCTGCAGGCGGAGACCGCAGCCGTCGTGGCCCAGGCGGTCGAGGCCAACGCGGACGCGCCCGCCATCTTCGACCGCGTGCGCGCCCTGGCCGCCGCGGCCGCGGGAGCGGCAGCACCCGCGCCGGTGGCGGGCGGCATGGGCAAGGGGCGCAAGCGGCCGCCGCGGCTCAGCGAGGCGTGGTTCTGCTGAGCGGAGCCCACCCGGGGCCAGTTGGCCCTGACGTCGCAGAATCTCCTGTAGCCGTGCGGACGGAGGCATCGTCATGGCGCGGATCGAGCTGATCAACGTCTGCGCGACGCTCCAGAGCCGGGAGAGAGCGGGCTCCGGGCTACCCCATCACCTCGCGGCCATGCAGGATATGGTCTCGATGCCGGGTCGCCGCGGTCGCGGCCCGGCCTTCTCCATCCAGGACCTGAACCTGACGGTCTTCGACGGCGAGACCCTCGTCATCTTGGGGCCCAGCGGCTGCGGCAAGACCACGCTGCTCAAGATCATCGCGGGCCTGATCGCGCCGGACTCGGGACACGTGCGCTACGACGGCATGGGCATGAACGACGTGCCGCCCGGCGACCGGCGGATCGGCATGGTCTTCCAGAACTACGCGCTCTACCCCCACATGACCTCGAGGACCAATGTCCTGTCGTACTTCCTCTTCCGGAAGAAGACCCCGGAGCTGGATGCGATGGCGCGGGAGAAGTATCAGCGGACCAGCGAGCTGATGGGGGTGGAGCTCGGAAGCCTCCTGGATCGCCGACCGACCACGCTGTCCGGGGGCGAGAAGCAGCGCGTCGCGCTCGGGCGCTGCATCACGCGGGATCCCGCCGTCTTCCTGCTGGACGAGCCCTTCTCGAATCTGGATCAGGCGCTCCGGGAGAGATATCGCGTCAATCTGAAAATCTTGTTGAAGCAGTTCAGCATCTCGACGGTGTACGTGACCCACGATCACGTCGAGGCCCTGATCCTGGCCGATCGGGTGGCCGTCATGGATCGGGGGATGATCGAGCAGGTCGGAACCTATCAGGAGATCTACCAGCGCCCCCGGAACGTGTTCGTGGCGGGGTTCCTGAACCGGCACGTGGGGACACCGCCCATCAGCCTGATCGACGCGCGATACCTGCCGCCGGCCCAGCGGCTCGGCGACGTCCAGGTGGGGATACGTCCCGAAGACGTGGACGTCTCCCGAGAAGAGAGGCCGGATGGCGTCATGGGGACGGTCGCCGGCAGGCTGAGCCTCCCCATGCTCAACGCGACGATCCTCAGCGTCCGCGTGGAGCAGCACGAGGTATACGCGCAGACACCCGGCGACCAGGGCGTGCTGGCCGGCGACCGGGTGTGGCTCACCTTCCGGAAGTACCACCTGTTCGACAAGAAGTCCGGCGCGAGGCTGCGGAGCTACCCGGAGCCGGACCCCGCGGTCTGATCAGGCGCGGGGCGGCGCCTCCGGCCGGGGCGTCACGTGCCCGCACTTGCCGCACGTGCGATGTGACTCGGCGCCGTAGAAGTCCGCGTAGACCTCCGACACCGGGTCGTCGCGCCAGTCGCCCACCTGCCTCACCGCCTCGTAGAGCGGCGCATCGCACGACGGGCAGTACCAGAGGAACCGGTCCTGCTCGCCGGCCCGCCGCTTGCGCTCGAGCACCAGCACGTAGGCGTCCTTCGGAAAGCGCGGGGAGTGCGGGGTGCCGGCCGGGCAGTGCAGGATCTCGCCCTCGCGGATGACCGCGACCTTCTCCTCGCCCTGCTCCGTGCGGTAGTGGAGGCTCATGTCGCCCCTGATCATGTACATGATCTCGTCGCTCGGGTCGACATGGAACTCGCTCCGGCCCTCCCGGCCCCGGGCCACGAAGGCGATCGAGTCGGCGGTCTGCCAGAGCACGTTGATGGGCCGGGTGGCCTTCGCGATGACCGCGGTGATCTCGTCGAGGTCCATGGGGCGCATGGCGTGGAGCTGCATGGGGAAGCCTCCGTTCAGTCGAGCGTGAGCAGGCGCCGGGGGTTGTCGACCAGGATGGCCTGGATCTCCGCCTCCGAGAAGCCGCGGCGGCGCATCATCGGCACCACGTTGGCGAAGATGTGACCGTAGCCGTGCCCGCCCCAGCGCTGCAGGCGCGAGCGGTAGCAGATGTCGTGCGAGATCAGGACCTGGGCCAGGTGCCCCCGCGCGATCAGCCCGCGGATCGCGCGCAGGCGGACCGCGTCATTGGGCATGTCGATGTCGGCCAGCCGGTAGTAGGACGACTCCTGCCCGAAGAGATCCCACTCGAGCACACACCCGGTGTCGGCCAGCCGCCGCAGCCGCTCGTCGTCGAAGACGGTGCGGTCGATGTGGCTGATGATCACACGGTCCATGCGACCGCCCTTGACCCGGATGAAGTCGGCCACCTCCTGCGGCTGATCCGGATGCCGCCCGGGGTGGACGTTGATGGCCGCGCCGGTCTGCCGCTGGGCGAGCACCGCGGCCAGCATCACCCGCTGCTCCTGCGGGGTCCACGGCGCACTGCAGCCGATCTCGCCGATGATGCCGGCGCGCACGTCGGTGCCCCAGGCGCCGTCGGTCATCGACTCGACCATCTCCTCGGCGAAGTCCTCGACCGAACGCGCCGCGTTGGCCGGATCCTGGTAGTCGTGCACATAGTGGCCGCAGCCCATGACGACGTGGGCGCCGGTGGCGCGGGCGATCTCGACCAGGCCCGCGGGATCGGGGCTCAGGCCGCCGCACGAGAGATCGACCACGCTCCGCCCGCCCGCCGCGAGCATGCGCCGGATCTCGTCCGTGGCCACGTCGCGCGCGTCGAGGAGATAGTTGCGCGCGGCGCCCTCGACGGTGCCGTAGTTGATGGCCCACACGTTGTCGAGTCCCAGCTCCGGCCCGAGCGCCGCCGGCGTGCGCTTGGCCGGGGGGCGGATGTCGCACAGCAGGTGCTCGTGCATGAGCGTGGGCCCGAGGGCCTCGGGGGCGAGGGGCCCGAGCACGGTCTGCACCTGGCCCCGCCGGGCCGCCTGCGTCGCCCCAGTCATCGCGGGCCACACCGTACGACGCCGCTCCGCGGGCGTCAATGCCGCGCTTCTTCCTCCTTGATAACCACGGGAGTTCGTGAGAAAAGCAGAAGCCTAGCGGCGTCGCTCCTCACCGTCCGATCAGTGGAGGCTTGCTCATGAGTCGTGCAACGCATCCCCGCCCCGCGCTCCTGGCCCTGGTCCTGCTCGCGATCCTGGCCGCCTCGCTCGTCCCGTTCTCCCGGGCGGACGCCCAGCAGACCACGCTCGTCGTCACCGGCTACGGCGGCCGCTGGTCGGAGGTGATGAAGAAAGCCCTCGTCGAGCCCTTCGAGAAGAAGCACAACGTGAAGGTCGAGATCGTCACCGGCATCACCACCGAGTGGGTGGCCAAGCTCCTGGCCGCCGGCCCCGACAACCCGCCGTACGACGTGGTCTTCGGCAACGAGCCGGCCTTCCCGATCCCGCGCGGGCGCGGCTTCTTCGACAAGCGCAACGAGACCCTCG
>Ga0326726_10006240_pt1 | contig 10743 bp, 8 predicted proteins | sample MHFenrmetagenome_2_FD_207603 | JGI IMG/M metagenome (GOLD analysis project Ga0326726, IMG submission 207603) | Lab enriched peat soil microbial communities from Michigan Hollow, Ithaca, NY, United States - MHF15MN | ecosystem: Environmental > Terrestrial > Soil > Wetlands > Peat | place: USA... | reverse complement strand
GACCTATTTCACGGTCTGGCACGAGAACGGGCAATCGGGGATCATCAATGTGGGCGAATCCGGGCGGGTGGATTTTACTTCAGGCGGAGTGACGGTGGCGGTCGATCCGGGGCAGTTCTCCCTGGCCGAACATGGAAAGGCCCCTTCGTTGCCGGTGGTGCATGGACTCGGTCTCAACGAGAGCGCTCAAACTGGGCAGGCGCAGGTGACAAAGAAAGACGGTCATGGGCCCACCCAGGTTGATCGCCATGGTGAGAAGAAGGAAAGCTCTCATGTCGCTTTGGTGGGCGAGGTTTTATCGAGCAAAGGATTGGCGCGTGCAATCTTGGCTGTGGAGAACACCACGGTGCACGAAGCTCGTCCAGTGGAATCGCCGATGCAAGCGGCGCAGGCCATGCATCATGATCTTCATCTGGCGAAGGATCTTGTAATCCTGAATGGTGTGATGGTGAACAGCGGGGGCGAGAACTGTCGGAACTGGAACTGTGGGAGTGGGAACAGCGGGGGCGAGAACAGTCGGCACGGGAACAGTGGGAGTGGGAACAGTGGGAGTGGGAACAGCGGGCCTGGTGATGGGACGGGCACGGTTACGGTTGTCACGCCCGTGACTCCACTGGCAGTCTTTACTGGCGCGTCCGACGGGAATGGGAGTGGGAGTGGGAGCGGAAACAGCGGGCCTGGTGGTGGGACGAGCACGTCTGCGGTTGTCACGCCCGTGACTCCACTGGCAGTCTTTACTGGCGCGTCCGATGGGAGTGGGAGCGGACACAGTGGGAGAGGGAATGGTTATAGTCACGGTCATCACTAACAAACAATAGATTGTGCAATCGACTGGCTTGTAGTCTCATCGCGGTCCTTGGCCTCCCTGGTCAAGGGCCGCAGGTGTTTTGAGAGTGTTTTCGGTCTGGTTTAGATCGCAGGTGTCTGTCGACTCTCCTGGTTTTGCTTGTCCTCCCCATATAACCAGGCAGAATAGAGGGCATCAGCTCTAACAGAGTTTCTCTTCTCTTATGCCCATATCATCATCTCGTCCATCTGCTCATAGTTCAATTGGTTCGATCTCCCGTCTTGGTCTTTGGGTTGGGGTCGGTACGACCGTCGCGCTGGCTCTTCTGACCTGGCTTGCTCCTCCCGTCCTTCTCAGGCTGGACAATACCGCGCTCGATTTTCAGTTCAAGCTTCGAGGGGAGCGGAATCCCGGCGACGAGATTGTGCTCGTGCTGGTCGATGAGAAGAGTTTGAAAGAAGAGGGGCGGTGGCCCTGGTCCCGTAAAAAACAGGCGCAGCTGGTCGACGCGATTCATTCCGGCGACGCATCCGTGATCGGGCTCGACATTATTTATGCCGAGCCCGAGGAGTCACCAGTCATCGAGGATGTTCAGGCCCTCGTGAACGACCTTCGCGGTCGCCGTCTCTTGCCGCTCGCGGCTGCCGAAGCCATGGACCAACGGTTGGCCGAGGCGCAGATCGACCGGCAGTTTGCCCAGAGTCTCGCATCGTCGGGCAATGTCGTGCTCGCGACTCCGTTCTTTGTGCCGGAGCTTCAATCCGTGGAGTCGGATCCCAGTTACCAACAGTCGGCATCCAACCTGCTGGCGCGCAACGAGTTCATGCTTGTCAAACAGTCACAGGCCGGAGAGGGGCTCCAACCGTATCGCGCAACTGCGGTGCTCCTTCCGCTCGAATCAATTGCGCGGGCCGCGCAGGGGCTTGGTCATGTCTATCGCCTTCCTGATCACGACGGCGTGACGCGTCGAGAAGTACTTGCCCTGTGGTACCAGGACCGGTATTACCCCTCGTTTGCGCTCGAAGTAGCGCGGTTGTATCTGGGCATACCGCGCGAGCAGGTGGCTCTCTCTCTGGGGGAAGGAGTTCGGTTAGGCGCGAGGTTGCTGCCGACTGACCCTAAGTCGCGGGCCGTCATCAACTATGCAGGGCGCGATCTCCGGTTCCCGTGGGTCTCTGCCACGGACGTGTTGGGACAGCGTGTTCCGCCTGGTCTGTTCCGCGGGAAGGTCGTGCTCGTCGGTACGGCAGCTCTGGGGACCTATGACCAGCTGAGCACGCCGTTTTCAGCGAACTTTGCCGGTGTAGAAAAAAATGCGACGGTGATCGAGAACGTTCTTCATGGCCGGTTTCTGACGGCCGGGCTATGGGCCGGGCCGGTCGAAGTGGGTCTCGTTCTACTGGTGGGCTTCGTGCTTTCCTTTACCCTGCCGAGAGTCCGCGCCCTCCACGGAGCGCTCGCAGTCACGGCTTTGTGGCTGGTCTATGTAGGTGTCAGCCAATATGTTTTCGCCGCCGAGAGGCTGAGTCTGCCCCTGATTATGCCAACCCTCACGATTGGACTAGTCTTTATGGGAACGACGGTGCTGAGCTACGCAGTCAGAGAACGCCAGGCGCGGGAGATCCACGCGATGTTTTCGAGCTACGTGAGCCCGCGCATCGTTCAGGAACTGATGAAGAATCCGTCCCGAGCCACTCTTGGCGGCGAGCGCAAAGAACTCACTATGCTCTTTGCCGATTTGGTGGGGTTCACGCCATTCAGCGAAAAGTGCCAGGCAGAGCAGGTGGTCGGGCAATTGAACGAGTACCTCGGCGCGATGACGGAGGTGATCTTCAAGTGGAACGGCACGCTCGACAAGTTCGTGGGGGATGAAATCGTAGTCTTCTGGGGCGCGCCGTTGGAGCAGCCGGATCATGTGGAATTGGCAGTTCATTGCGCAGTCGAAATGCGCACTCGTCTTGCTAAATTACAGGAAGGCTGGAAAGCGGAAGGAAAACCAGTTCTCGATAACGGTATCGGTCTCAATACGGGAATGGCGTTAGTCGGGAACATCGGGGCCGAAGGAAAGAAAATGGACTACACGATGATCGGAGACCAAGTGAACCTGGCTGCCCGCTTCCAAGGGCTGACCAGGACGTTGGGCCATCCCATCCTGCTGACCGAGCATACAGCGGTCCGATTGGAACCGGTGCTGACGGCACAGTATGCCGGCGATTTCTCCGTGGATCTCCGTCGGCTTGTATTACAAAAGGTTCGGGTGGTGACCGTTAAAGGCCGTGAGGAACCGGTCGCTGCCTATACGGTGGTATGGGAATCGGAAGGTGAAGCTGCTTCCAGTCGCATTGTGGCACGGGCCGTATAACGGTCGGTGGGGAAAAAAGTCAGGCAATTTTCGAGAGGCGGATGAGTGTCGCTTCGTAGACTCTTTCTTTCTGGAAGATATCAAAGAGCGCCGAGTCTATTTTGCCCTCCGTAGCTTGACCGGCCAAGTACCGCAGCGCTTCGGAAGGGGAAATCGCCGATTTGTAGGGCCGGTCTGCTGCCGTCATGGCATCGTAGATATCGCAAATGGTCATCATCCTTGCCTGGATTGGGATGAGATCCTTCTTCAATCCTCGTGGGTATCCGCTCCCGTCCAATTTTTCGTGGTGACTCCAAGCGATGGAGGGCACATTCTTGAGCGACTTTGTCCAGGGAATTTTCGACAGAAATTCGAACGTATGGGCGACATGTTGTTGGATTTGTCGTCGTTCTTCTTGTGTCAGGCTTCCCTCCGCGGTCGAGAGCGCCTGGACTTCCGGTCTCGTCAAATAAGGCCGCATCCCGTCGAAGGATCGGTATTCCTGATCGGCGATCTCCCTCAGCCTTTCCAGCTGGGGAAGGGGCTGGGGTGTCGCCCGATGAGATCGTGACGTCGGCTGGTTGCATTTCAGAACAAATGAGAACATATCATCCACGTCATGCATCTGCCGTCCAAGCTGTTGATCCAGCTGGGCGAACAGGGCTTGGGTATTTTCATGCCGGTTGGTTTCATAGATTTCCAACTTGCGGCGCAGGGTGTCGGCCTCAAGCGTCCGCTTGATGAAATCGAACCGCGCCTTGACTGCCTCCTGCTGGGCAGGGTATAGCTTCTCTGCCTTGGATAGAATATGTTCTCGGACACCGACTTTGCCGAAGTCGTGCAGCACGGCGGCATAGCGAATCTCTTTGATCTGGTCGGTGTTGAACAGGATGCGTGCGTAGGGGCCGGTTTCAACCAGGTTCACGATCTCGGCCAGTCGGCAGGTCAGGCTTGCCACGCGCTGGCTGTGTCCACTGGTGGTTGGGTCCCGGCTTTCAATTGCCTGTACGCTGGCAGAGATGAACCCTTCGAAGAGTTGGTGGATTTCTTCGTAGAGATTGGCATTCTCGATAGCAATCCCAACTTGATGGCCTAAAGCGACGAAGTTCTGGAGATCGCTGTCTTCGAAGAGCCTATCATGCTTTCGATTGATCGCTTGAAGTACGCCCAAGAAGCGCCCGTGGGCCCTGACTGGGACACAGACCATGTTCCGGGTGACGAAGCCGCTGGCTTGATCGGCTTGGCGAAAGAATCTGGAGTCACCTTGGGCGTCATTGACTATCAACGGTTCCCCGGTGCGCGCCACATGGCCGGCGATGCCCTGGCCGAACCCAAGCCGTATCTGCCGGACTGCGGCGCTCTTTTCTCCATGGGCGACGTCGAAATACAATTCACCGGTTACCTCGTCCAGCAATAACAGGGACCCGGCTTCGGCATCCATGATGATTGTGGCAGCCTCAATGGCGCGCTGTCGGATCTCGCCGTGGTCGAGGCTCGAATTCAGGAGGGCGCTGATATCCTGGAACTGGTGAAGCGTCTGTTCATTCATTTTCGGAGCAGTACCTTGTGATACTGTAGGGAGAAAGTTCTTCGACGTCAGCATGCACTCTAACATAGGGTGTTTTTTTTGCACGTCAAACCAGGGTTTCAACGTAGCGCGCTCACGTGAACAATGAAGCAGGAGTCGTGGCACCATGCAGCAATCCATTGTTGGTTATCATTTGGATGAATATGGCGATTGGGTGGCTGATCTGAAATGCGGCCATGGTCAGCACGTGCGCCACCAGCCACCGATGACGAATCGCCCCTGGGTCCTGACAGAAGAAGGCCGGAGCCGGCATCTCGGAGAGAATTTGAATTGTAAGAAGTGTGACGAGGCGGCCAGTTGAATTATTCGATGGTGGTGACGTCTGGGGAAGGTACTGCTTTCATGTCGAGGCCTGATCCTGACCAGGGTTGCAGGTAGGAGCCTTCGTATCTGTACCCACCCGTAACGGGATCGCCGACCAGCAAGAGTGGGGTGTCGAGGTCGAGTACATCGAAGCCGCCGAGACCCAGGACCAGGCTGAAGGAGCAGCCCATCGCTATACGTGTTTCGAGCATCCCGCCGATCATCAACTTGAGGCCGGACGCTATGGTGAAGGCGGCAATCTCCACAGCCTCAACTATGCCGGTCTTCATGATCTTGATATTGATGTAGTCAGCTGCATCTCGGGCAACGACCTCCTGCGCGTCCGCGAGTGAACGGACCGACTCATCCGCCGCAACGGGAATGCCTGTCTCTCGGCGGATGGCCGCCATGCTGTCGAGGTCGTCCCGCACCACCGGCTGTTCGAGCAGCGCCATCATCCCGCCAAATCTCTTCACCCCCTGTGCAAACGTCAAGCAGTCCTGGCGCGAAAAACCTTGGTTGCCATCGCCGATGAACGAGATGTCGGGGAGTGCGCGATGCACGGCTTCCAGACGTCGGATGTCGCTTTCCACATCTTTGCCGACCTTCATTTTGAAGAGGCGGAACCCCTTTGCGTGCCATCCACGCGCCAAGACGACAGTCTTGTCAAGGTCGGTGATGGGAATCGTGATGTCCGTCTCCCGTGCTCGCACATCCATGTTACCCCAAAGTTGCCACATCGGGATGTTCGATGCACGGCAGTAGGCGTCGAGGACGGCGGTTTCAAGTCCACAGCGTGCAGCCGGATAGGCAAGGGCCTGTTCAGATAGCAAGCGCCCAACTTCCTTATAGTGTGCCGCAGAACGACCAAGGACGGCTTTGCCAAGTTGGTGGAATGAGCGCAGGCAACTCTCGCGAGTTTCTCCCCCGACTTCCGGAAACGGCGCTGCTTCGCCATATCCCTGCGCACCATTGGCCAACGTGACTCGCAGAAAGACGTTCTCTGCAACCGTTCTCGCGCCGGTGGCGACGACAAAGGGGTCCGTAATGGGGATATCAACTGGCCAGAATTCCACCTTGCATATGGCGTCTGATATATCGTGCATTGGAAAAAAAGGTGCAGGTCGGTTGGACCTGCTTATCCGTACCGATCGTTCTCCCAGGGGAATGCGCTGTTCGAGTAGCCCCGCACTTCCCAGAACCCCTTTTCATCCTTGTCCAAAAAGGTAATCTCTTTGACCCACTTGGCGCCTTTCCAGGCATAACGCTTCGGGACAATCACGCGAACCGGGCCTCCGTGTTCCTTCGTGAGGGGTTTGCCATTCCACTTGTATGTCAGCAACACGTCCTGATCGTCACAGGCTTCAAGCGGCAAGTTGGTGGTGTAGTCATCGAACGATTTGAAGAGGACGAACTTCGCTAAGGACAGCGGCTTCACCAGGGACAGAATGTGTTTGAAACTGACTCCTTCCCACTCGTTATCGAACCGGCTCCAGCTCGTGACACAGTGGAAGTCTGAAACGTTTTTGAACTGGGGCTGCGCCAAGAATTGTTCCCATGTCCAGGTGACGGGAGTGGTCACGAACCCGTTGATGGTAAGGCCCCATTCGTTCAGGGAAACATCAGGTTTGAATCCCAGATCCAGCACAGGCCACGTCTCGACAAGATGTTGTCCCGGTGGCAGTCGGGCATCTCCTTCGTAAAACACTTCTCGCTCTTCACCGCCACGGCGGGCTTTCGCCCACTGTTCTTTTGTCTTGGTTAAACGGCTCGGTTCATCCATAGGTCGGCCTCCCTGTACAGAGTAGGGCAAGAAGGTCTTGTCGTGCAAGTACGAGGCTGCAGAATTCGAGATAAGTAACCTCGCCTAACTCATTATAAAACCGAGTGATTGGCCGGACCTGCTACACTTGCAGGGATTCATAAATCGGGAGGGGTATGAGTAGAGGCACCTTAGAGTTTATGATATTCGGCGCGGTCTGCTCCGTGGCCGTACTCGTGATCTCGGTTGAGCAGACGGTTGCAGCAACAAAAAAAGAAAAGGAGCCGGCACCCGTCGTCATCGCAGCCAAGCTCACCAAGCAATCATCAGAGCAAGGGCAAAATCCGTCGATCCAACGTGCCAAGAAGAGCCCCATAGCTGCTCCCCAGGATCATCAACCGGGGATTATCAACAAACAGGCCAAGCCGGCATCGGCTGAGCCCAAGCCCACGAGTCAGAAGAGCCCCATGCCCGTTGTCAGGGAACGTGCACCTGAGGTTATTGAAAAGCAGGCTAATCCTGCATCGACTGAACTCAAGCCGGTGAGTCCAAAGAGCTCCCTACCTGTTGCCACGGAGCGTCAACCAGAGGCTATCCAGAGGCAAGCCAAGCCAGTACAGGCAGATCTTAAGCTGACGAGGTCGAAGAACCCTCGGCACATGAAAGTTCATAAGAAGGAAATGCCGAAAGCTGTGGTGGAGCCGAGCATTGATCTCATGTATCACGGTATGCTGGAAAGCCCCCAGCGTTACGATCCTCGCCGAAATCATCGTGTCGGCGCAGGCGCGCCAGACCCACACAACCCTGAATTGACTCACGACCATTTCCAAGAGCTTGATCGCAACCAAGATGGGGCGATCGATCCAGTTGAGCGGGTGTTCGGCCGGCTCGATATGGATCGCGACCTCTACGATCGCCGGCCACGATAGCCGTTCTCCTACCTCCTTCGGTTCTTACCCCGCATTATTCATGAGCGCTTCTGCTGTAATTGCCGATGCCAGGCGAGATGCATGGGGCCAGAGGCTAGAGGTGACCAGAAGGAATGTCTTCCCTCTCGCCTCGTGCCACTCGCCCCTCGTCTGGGTTCCAAGCATTTGCCCGTGGCAGGGTGTGGTCACTGTAAGGCTAGGGGACTTCGGGCGACTGAAAGGCAGTTGTCCACATTGACAGTCAGAATAGGAGTCCCCATGATAAGCGAGCACACCGTCATGACGAACGATATGCCATCTTCTGAAACAAAGAGCGGGCTGAGTGCCGGGAAAATTGCAGTGATCCTCGCGATCGGAGTTGCGGTGGCCGCATTTTTCTATTTTGATCTAGGCCGATTCCTTTCCTTGCAAGCGCTCAAAGACAATCGCGATTATCTATTGTCGTTTACTGAAACACATTCTGCCGCAGCCGCAGCGTTGTTCGTCTTGACCTATGTGGCCGTGACGGGGCTCTCGCTTCCCGGCGCCGTGATTCTGACGCTGGCAGGCGGATTCCTCTTCGGAGCTGTGTGGGGCACGCTTTTCGTCAATCTGGGGGCGACGACAGGTGCGACACTCGCGTTCCTCGCATCCCGGTATCTGCTGCGCGATTGGGTGGAGCGGAAGTTTGGGAAGTGGCTGGAGCCGGTTCAGCAGGGCTTTGCAAAAGATGCGTTCAGTTACCTCCTGACACTCCGGCTGATTCCGCTCTTTCCTTTCTTTGTGGTAAATCTGGTATCCGGCCTGACTCGTATGAATGTTGGCGCCTACGTCGTCGCTACGGCAATCGGGATTATCCCCGGCTCCTTCGTCTATGCGTACGCGGGGCGGCAACTCGGTACGATCAATTCCTTGAAAGATATAGCTTCCCCCGGAGTGATTGGGGCATTTGTGTTGCTGGGGCTCCTGGCGCTTGTGCCGAACCTGTACAAGAAGTGGTCTGGGAAGCCGGCATGACTGCGGGTTTCGTGAAACGTGAGGCGTGGATCGTGAAGCGCAAAAGAAAAGTAAGAGTGATGCGATGGTTATGCAGTCAACAGAGAAGATTGTTGTGATGGATCAGCATAAGGAGAGCTTCGTGCTGCCGGATGACGAGCATAACCGTACACTCGTCGGCAACGTACATCCTTCGAACTGGGTCAATCCTGAACCGGCCGGCCGCTACAACGTTGTGGTCATTGGGGCTGGAACCGCGGGATTGATTACGGCCGTCATCGCTGCGAGTTTGGGGGCCAAAGTGGCCTTGATCGAAAAACATTTGATGGGCGGCGATTGCTTGAATGTCGGCTGTGTGCCCTCGAAAGGGATCATTCGCGCGGCAAAGGCTTGGGCCGATTTGCGGAAGGCTGAGGAGTTCGGCCTGCATATTCCTCCCGGGGTGAAGTACGACTTCGGCGCTGCAATGGCCCGCATGAGAAAACTCCGGGCGCAGATCAGCCACAATGATTCGGTTCATCGCTATACGAAGTTGGGTGTGGATGTCTACATCGGCAGTGGGCGCTTTACCGGCGCCGACTCCATCCAGGTCGAAGGACAGGCCGGTAATCGTACTCTCACCTTTGCCAAAGCGGCTGTCTGTACAGGAGCAAGGGCGTCGACGCCTCCGACACCGGGATTCAAAGAGGTAGGCTATCTCACCAATGAAACGGTGTTCTCGCTGACGGAACTGCCGCCACGCATCGGGGTGATCGGCGCCGGTCCCATCGGGTGCGAGTTGGCGCAGTCCTTTGCCCGCTTCGGGAGCCAGGTTTACCTCATTGAAACGACTCACGGCATCATGCCTAAGGAAGACCGTGACGCAGCGGAGATTGTCGAGCAGCAAATGTTGCGCGACGGAGTGAAGCTGCTCTGCTGTGGGAAGGATTTGAAGGTGCAGAAGACGGAGGCCGGCAAGCGGCTCACCGTCAATTCACATGGCCAGCAGTATGATGTGACGGTCGACGAGATTCTTGTCGGCGTCGGTCGCACCCCGAATGTTGAGGGAATTGGGTTGGAAGCGGTCGGTGTCGAGCACGACAAGAACGGGATCAAGGTAAATGAGCGACTGCAGACGACGAATCCCAGGATCTTTGCGGCGGGCGATATCTGCTCTCACTTCAAGTTCACCCATGCCGCCGATGCCATGGCGCAGATCGTTATTCAGAACGCGTTATTTCCACATCCCTTCGGTTTGGGCTATGCCAGCGTCGAATCCTTGATCATGCCCTGGTGCACCTTTACGGTGCCGGAAGTGGCGCATGTCGGGATGTATGAAAAAGATGCGAAGGAGAAGGGGGTCGAAGTCGAAACCTATACGTACAAGCTCGATGAGGTTGATCGCGCGATTCTTGATGGGGAAGACGAGGGCTTTGCAAGGATCCACATTCAGAAGGGTACGGACAAGATTGTCGGAGCGACGATCGTGGCGGCTCATGCCGGTGACATGATCGGCGAGTTTTCCGTTGCGATGAAAGCCGGAGCCGGAGCGAAGACGATCTCCGGCACGATCCATCCCTATCCGACGCAGGCCGAGGTGAATAAGAAAGTAGTCAATCTGTGGCGCAAGGAGCATTTTACGCCACGAACGAAGAATCTCTTGATGAAGTTGTTCGTATGGATGAGGAGAGGGTGAGGGAGAATCGGCTATCCCGGTGCTCGCGCAACGCGCGGCCTCAGAAGACCCTCGTTGGACGCGCGCACGCAAGGACAGCCGATCCTCCGTCACCGCGGAAGCGGATGGAGAGAAGTGAATGGAAGTTCGTGCTGAATGCGAAGCGGATGAGGGTAGACGTGGTCGCCTTCCTTGCTCGCAGAACGTGCACACTCGGAAGGTGCTCGTTCGATGCGCGCAGTCGAAGGCGAACCACGTCAGCCCTCAAAGAGGGAAGTGGTGGGATGCTGGTTTCGGCGAGCGTATTCCTGTTGGCAGTGCTGTTGATTGCCCCTTCGTCACTTGTTGCGGAATCTCCCTCGGTGATTGAAGTGGGGAAGTTTTCGAGCGGGACGGTCGGGCAG
>Ga0326726_10006239_pt1 | contig 10743 bp, 14 predicted proteins | sample MHFenrmetagenome_2_FD_207603 | JGI IMG/M metagenome (GOLD analysis project Ga0326726, IMG submission 207603) | Lab enriched peat soil microbial communities from Michigan Hollow, Ithaca, NY, United States - MHF15MN | ecosystem: Environmental > Terrestrial > Soil > Wetlands > Peat | place: USA... | reverse complement strand
CTACCGTGATCGAGAACGCGGCGCGGGAACCCGAGGTGGTGGACCTTGCACAATGCCTTTCGGCGATGGGCGCGAGAATCAAGGGTGCGGGCAGCGACGTGATCGCGATCGAGGGTGTGGCGCGGCTCCACGGGGCAAGCCACCGCATCATGGCCGACCGCATCGAGACTGGAACCTTTCTCGCCGCCGCGGCGGCGAGCGGCGGCCGCATCACGCTGCACGGCACGAACCCGGGCACGCTTGAGGCCGTTCTCGAGAAACTGCGCGAATCGGGCGCTGAGGTGCGCGCCGAGAACGGAACCCTCTCGCTCGCCATGCGGGGCAGGCCCAGGGCCGTTAACGTGCGCACCGCGCCCTATCCGGCGTTCCCCACCGACATGCAGGCGCAACTGATGGCGCTCGACGCGATCGCGGAGGGCACGGCGGTGATCACCGAGACCATTTTCGAGAACCGCTTCATGCACGCCCTGGAAATGCAGCGCTTGGGCGCCGACATCGAGATTTCGGGAAGCACCGCGGTCGTTCACGGCGTCCGCAAGCTGCAGGGAGCGACCGTGATGGCGACGGACTTGCGGGCCTCGGCGAGCCTCGTCATTGCTGGCCTGGTCGCCGAAGGCGAGACGCGGATAGACCGGATCTACCACCTCGACCGCGGCTACGAGTGCATCGAGGAGAAGCTCGCGCAGCTGGGCGCTCGCATCAAGCGCGTGCACTGATATATTTCCTGTAAAATCCGCGCTTTACTTAAGCGGCGCCTCCGTGATCACGCTCGCCTTGTCAAAGGGCCGGATTTTCGATGAAACCCTGCCGCTGCTGGCTCGGGCGGGAATCCGCGCGCTCGACGAACCGGAGGGCTCGCGCAAGCTCGTGCTGCGAACCAGCCGCCGCGACCTGAGGCTGCTCATCGTGCGTGCTTCCGACGTTCCGACCTATGTTCAGTACGGCGCGGCGGAGCTCGGGGTCGCGGGCAAGGACGTGTTGCTCGAGCACGGCGGAGAAGGGCTGTACCAGCCGCTCGATCTCGGCATCGCGGCCTGCCGCATGGTGGTCGCCGTTCCCGAGGGCTTCGACTATGCGGGCGCTGTGCGTCAGGGAGCACGCTTGCGCGTCGCGACCAAGTACATGCAGACCGCGCGCGAGCACTTCGCCGCGAAGGGCGTGCACGTCGATCTCATCAAGCTCTACGGTTCGATGGAGCTCGCGCCGCTCCTCGGACTGGCCGACGCCATCGTCGACCTGGTGGCGACCGGCAACACGCTGCGCGCCAACCGCCTGCACGCCGTCGAAGAAATTCGCCCGATCAGCGCCCGCCTGATCGTCAACCAGGCGGCGCTCAAGCTGAAGCGCGACACAGTCCAGCCGCTCCTCGACACCTTCTCCAAGGCGGTCGGCAAGCATGTCTGAGATCGCGCGTCTCTCGACGGCGCAGCGCGACTTCGGCGAACGGCTCAAGGCGCTGACTGCATTCGACTCGACATTGGACAAAGAAGTCGCAGCCCGAGTCGGCGAAATCCTCGCGGACGTGCGCGCGCGGGGCGACGCCGCAGTGCTTCAAAACACCGAAAAATACGACGGCGTGAGCGCGACGCGCATGTCCGACCTGGAGTTGCCGCGAACGTCCCTCAAGCAGGCGCTCGCCGGACTCGATCGCACGCAACGCGACGCGCTGAGACAAGCCTCGGCGCGCATCCGCAAGTACCACGAAAAGCAGCTCGCGAGGTCGTGGCAATACACCGAGGCCGACGGTACGACCCTCGGACAGCGTGTAACGCCGCTCGACAGCGTCGGGTTGTACGTGCCGGGAGGCAAGGCGGCTTATCCTTCGTCGGTGTTGATGAACGCGATTCCCGCGAAGATCGCCAGCGTGCGCGAGCTCATCATGTGCGTGCCTACGCCGCACGGCGAGCGCAATGCGCTCGTCCTCGCGGCGGCGGCGGTTGCCGGAGTCGATCGCGTTTTTACCATCGGCGGCGCACAGGCAGTCGCGGCGCTCGCCTATGGTACGCAGACCATCCCGCAGGTGGACAAGATCGTCGGTCCCGGCAATGCCTATGTAGTCGAGGCGAAGCGGCAGGTGTTCGGCACGGTGGGGATCGACATGATTTCCGGGCCCACCGAGATCCTGGTGATCTGCGATGGCACCACCGACCCGGATTGGATCGCCATGGATCTTTTTTCCCAGGCCGAGCACCACGAGACCTCGCAGGCCATTCTCATCTCGCCGGACAGAGCCTTCATCGACAGCGTGGAGAGGAGCATCGCGCGCTTGCTCGAAGGCATGCCGCGCAGGGACATCATCGAAGCATCGCTGCGCCGGCGCGGGGCCCTCATCGAAGTGAGAAATCTCGCCGAGGCGTGCGAAATCGCGAACCGGGTCGCGCCGGAGCACCTCGAGCTTTCCGTCGCGGAGCCCAAGAAATGGCTGGCGAAAATCCGCCACGCGGGCGCGATCTTCCTCGGGCGCTACGCGTCCGAGGCCCTGGGAGACTACTGCGCGGGTCCCAACCACGTGCTGCCGACCTCGCGCACGGCGCGGTTCTCGTCGCCGCTCGGGGTGTACGATTTCCAGAAGCGCTCGAGCGTGATCGCCGTCTCGCGCAAGGGTGCCTGGAAGCTAGGGCAATTGGCGGCGACGCTCGCCCGAGGTGAGGGATTCCAGGCGCACGCGCTCTCGGCCGAGCTGAGGCTGCAAGAGAAGCGCAAGGTCAAACGGTGAGCGCGGGACCCCAGGAGATCATCCGCGAGGAGGTGCGCGCGATGAGGGCCTACGCCGTCGCTCCAGGCGAAGGTCTGGTGAAGCTCGACGCGATGGAAAACCCCTACGGCCTGCCGCCGGCACTGCGGCACGAGATCGCCGAAGCCGTATCCCAAGTCGCCATCAACCGCTATCCCGATCCGACCGCCCCGGCTCTGGTACGGCGGCTGCGCGAAACAATGGGCATCGGACCCGACTATGAGGTCCTACTCGGCAACGGCTCCGATGAGATCATTCATATCATCGTGCAGAGCGTGGCGCGGCGGAGCGCGGTCGTGCTCGCCCCGCGTCCGAGCTTCGTCATGTTCAGCGCGTACGCCGCTCTTGCAGGGCTGGAATACGTCGGCGTGCTGCTCCGGCCCGATTTCACCCTCGACACGCAGGCTGTCCTTCAGGCCATGGAGCGGCACCGGCCCGCCGTGGTGTTCATCGCCTATCCGAACAATCCGAGCGGAAATCTCTTCGACGGGGACTCGGTCGCCCGGATCATCGCCGCGGCCCCAGGCTTGATCGTGATCGACGAGGCCTATCACGCCTTTGCACGCAAGACCTTCATGACGCGGCTCGCGGAGTTTCCCAATCTCGTCGTGATGCGCACGCTCTCGAAGCTCGGCCTCGCCGGAATACGCCTCGGCTACGCGGTGGGGCGACCGGAGTGGATCCGCGAATTCGACAAGGTGCGTTCACCCTACAACGTGAACTCGCTGACCCACGTGGTCGCCGAGCGGATGCTCGCTCACCACGACGTGCTCGAGGCGCAGGCGCAGGCAATCGTCGCCGAGCGCGAGCGGCTCGACGCCGAGCTGCGCAACTTTCCCCGCATCACGGTTTTCCCGAGCGATGCGAATTTCATCCTGGTTCGCGTCCCCGATGCGGCCGCGGTGTTCGAAGGCATGCGACGCCGCGGCGTGCTGATCAAGAATCTTCATACCGGCGTGCCGCTTCTCGATGGCTGCGTTCGCCTCACCATCGGGACGCCCGAGGAGAACCGGCGATGTCTCGCCGCGTTCGCGGAATCGCTCGCCGAGTGCTGATTTCGTGTAGGCTATCGCTTGAACCTCGCCGCAATGCCCACGCGCACCGCCAAAGCAGACCGCAAGACGGCAGAAACGCAGATCGCGCTTTCCGTCAACGTCGACGGCAGCGGGAGGGCGTCCCTCGCCACCGGCATCCCGTTTCTCGATCACATGCTCGAACAGGTCGCGCGGCACGGGATGCTCGATCTCGACATCCAGGCGAAAGGGGACCTGCAGGTCGACGCGCATCACACGGTCGAGGACATCGGGATCACGCTCGGCCAGGCGGTGGCGCGAGCGGTCGGTGACAAGAAGGGCATAAGGCGCTACGGCCACGCCTACGTCCCGCTCGACGAAGCGCTGTCGCGCGTCGTCATCGATTTTTCCGGACGGCCCGGTCTGGAGTATCACGTCCAGTTCAAGCGCGCGCTGATCGGCGAGTTCGATGTCGACCTTGTGCACGAGTTCTTTCAGGGATTTGCGAACCACGCGCAGGTGACGCTGCACATCGACAACCTGCGCGGCGACAACGCGCATCACCAGTGCGAAACCATGTTCAAGGCGTTCGCGCGGGCGCTGCGCATGGCGCTCGAGCCGGATCCGCGCTCGGCCGACGCAATTCCGTCGACCAAGGGGACGCTCTAGGTTTTTTCCGCCCGACCCCGCAATGCGCGTCGCAGTCGTCGACTACGGTATGGGCAACCTTCACTCGGTTTCGAAGGCGGTTGGGCACGTCGCGCCGAAAGCTCAAGTAGAAGTGACGTCCGATCCCGCGCGGGTAGCCAAGGCAGACCGCGTCGTGTTTCCGGGCCAGGGTGCGATGCCCGATTGCATGCGGGAGATGGACGCGAGGGGGCTGCGGCCTGCAGTCATTGACGCCGCTCGCCACCGGCCGTTCCTGGGAATCTGCATCGGGCTCCAGATGCTGTTCGAGCGCAGTGACGAAGGTGGGGTGGATGGGCTGGCCCTCCTGCCGGGAACGGTTCGCCGGTTTCCCGTTTCCGGCATGGTTGACTCCGAGGGACGCAAGCTCAAGGTCCCCCACATGGGGTGGAATCGGGTGAACCAGACCGTCGCGCACCCCCTGTGGTCGGAAATCGAGAACGGCAGCCGGTTCTATTTCGTCCACAGCTATTTTCCGCAGGCGGGCGAGGCCCTGGTTCGAGGCACGACCGAGTACGGCATCCCCTTTACCTGCGCGGTAGCACGGGATAATATTTTTGCGGTACAGTTCCACCCAGAAAAAAGCGACACTGCAGGCCTGCGGCTACTCGCCAACTTCCTCAACTGGAATCCCTGATCCGTCCATCGCCGGTCCCGCCCTCCCTGGGCCTCCGCTTTTTCCGACTCAATGCTGATCATTCCAGCGCTTGACATCAAGGACGGGCACTGCGTCCGCCTGAAGCAGGGCAAGATGAGCGAGTCTACGGTGTACTCGGAGGACCCCGTCGCCATGGCCAAGCACTGGAAGGTCGAGGGCGCACGCCGCCTCCACGTCGTCGATCTCAACGGCGCCGCGGCGGGCAAGCCGAAAAACGAGCCCATCATCCGCGCGATCGTGAAGGAGGCGGGCGACTCGCTGCCCGTGCAGCTGGGCGGGGGCATCCGCGACCTGGACACGATCGAGCACTACCTCGATCTCGGGGTAAGCTACATCATCATCGGCACCGCGGCTGTGAAGAACCCGGGTTTTCTGCAGGACGCGAGCACCGCGTTTGCCGGACACATCATCGTGGCGCTCGACGCCAAGGACGGCAAGGTGGCGGTCGAGGGCTGGTCCAAGATGACCGGTCACGACGTCGTCGATCTCGCGAAAAAATTCCAGGACTACGGAATCGAGGCGGTCATCTACACCGACATCGGCCGCGACGGCATGCTGACCGGCGTCAACGTCGACGCCACGCTGAAGCTCGCTCGCGAGCTGCGCGTTCCCGTGATCGCGAGCGGCGGCCTGACCAGCATCGAGGATATCAAGGCCCTTTGCAAGATCGAATCCGAAGGCATCAACGCGGTGATCACGGGTCGCGCGATCTACCAGGGGACGCTCGATTTCAAGAAGGCCCAGGCTGAGGCGGACAAGTTGGGGAAAAGCAAGGATTGACGCGATATCGCGACTGGGTCGCGATCCAATTCTCCCGCCTTCAATGGCTCTGGCCAAGCGCATCATCCCCTGCCTGGATGTCGACTGCGGGCGCGTCGTCAAAGGGATCAACTTCGTCGGCCTTCGCGACGCAGGCGATCCGGTCGAGATCGCGAGACGCTACAACGAGCAGGGCGCCGATGAGCTGGCGTTTCTGGATATCACCGCGAGCTCGGACGAGCGCGACCTAATCGTTTCCGTCGTCGAGAAGGTCGCCGCGGAGGTGTTCATCCCCCTTACGGTGGGCGGCGGAGTGCGCAAGGTCGAGGACGTGAGGCGCCTGCTCAACGCGGGGGCCGACAAGGTCTCGATCAACACTGCCGCCGTTCAGACCCCGCAATTCGTCGCCGAGGCGGCGGGCCGTTACGGCTCGCAGTGCATCGTGGTCGCCATCGACGCCAAGCGCGACCCCGCGGCCCCGAAGGCGCGCTGGGAGGTGTTTACTCACGGCGGACGGCGGCCGACGGGTTTGGACGCGGTCGCCTGGGCGCGTAAAATGCAGGAGCTGGGCGCGGGCGAAATTCTGCTCACCAGCATGGACCGGGACGGCACGCGCAAGGGGTTCGACCTTCCTCTGACCCGCGCGGTCGCCGACGCGGTGGACGTCCCGGTGATTGCAAGCGGTGGAGTCGGCGGGCTGAACGACCTCGCCGACGGCGTGCTGGAAGGTCGCGCCGACGCGGTTCTCGCCGCCAGCATTTTCCACTTCGGCGAGTTCACCGTGCGCGAAGCGAAGGAATTCATGGCGCGGCGCGGAATCGAAGTGAGGCTTTGAAGCGGTGGAGACAATGGCGGAGAGCTGGCTGGAAAAAGTGAAATGGGACGAGCACGGCCTCGTCCCCGCGATCGCTCAGGAGACGTCGACGAACGACGTGTTGACGCTCGCCTGGATGAACCGCGAGTCTCTCGCCAAGACCCTGGCAACGGGAGAGGCGCACTACTGGTCGCGCTCGCGGATGCGCCTCTGGAAAAAAGGCGAGCAGTCCGGACACGTTCAGACGGTGCGCGAGATCCGGCTCGACTGCGACGAGGACGTGGTGCTGCTCAAGGTCGAGCAGCACGGCGGGATCGCGTGTCATACGGGCCGGCACAGCTGTTTCTTCCAGAAACTGGAGAACGGCCGCTGGGTAACGGTCGACCCGGTGGTCAAGGATCCCAAGGAGATTTACGGGCGATGAGCTACGGGCGATGAGCGACATACTCGAAAGGCTGGCGGACGTGGTCGAATCGCGCAAGTCCGGCGACCCGGAGAAATCCTACGTGTCGCGCCTGTTCGCGCGTGGACCCGATGCGATCCTGAAGAAAGTCGGCGAGGAGGCGACCGAGACGGTGATGGCGGCCAAGGACGGCGACCTGCTGCGCATCGTCGGCGAGACCGCCGATCTGTGGTTCCATTGCCTGATCATGCTGGCACAGTTCGGCCTGCGTCCGGCAGATGTCCTCGCCGAGCTGCGCCGCCGCGAGGGTATATCCGGGATCGACGAGAAGGCCGCGCGCGCCGACAAGCGCCGCGCCAAAGCGGAGCGCAAGCCGCGTGGACGCCGATAGCTGCCTCTTCTGCAAGATCGCTCGGGGGCAGATTCCCAGCCGGAAGGTGTACGAGGACGCGGACATCTTCGCCTTCCACGATATACACCCGGTCGCCCCGGTGCATTTCATGATCATTCCTAAGCAGCACATCGCGTCGCTCGCCGACTGCGACATGAGCCACCAGGGGATTCTGGGCAAGATCCTCGCGACCGCACCGCGCCTTGCGCGCGAGCAAGGCTCGACCGACGGCTTCCGCCTCATCATCAACTCGGGACGTGTGGGGCGGCAGGAGGTGTATCATCTGCACGTGCATGTCATCGGCGGCTCGGAGGTCTTGGGCCCGATGCTGAAACGCAATTGAAAGGGTAATGCCATGGGTACCTGGAGCATTTGGCACTGGCTGGTCGTGCTGTTGATCGTTCTGCTCGTCTTCGGCACGAAGAAGCTCCGCAATATCGGCGCCGACCTCGGCGGCGCGGTGCGCGGATTCAAGGACGGCATGAAGGACTCCGCAGCCGAAAAACACGCGGATGCTGGATCTGCCGCCCAGTCCCAGCTGAGCGGTCGTACTATCGAGGGCGAAGTCAAGGACAAGGCCAAGACCTGACGGTCCGCGTCCTCATCCGGATGCCGGGCGAGGTCCCGGCCGCGAATGACTCGCCCAAGCAACGCTCAACGTGTTTGACGTCGGATTCTCCGAGCTGATGGTGATCGCCGTGGTGGCGCTCATCGTCATCGGTCCCGAGCGCCTGCCGCGCGTGGCCCGTACCCTCGGCCACCTGTTCGGCCGTCTGCAGCGCTACGTGAACGACGTGAAGGCCGACATCAACCGCGAGATCGAGCTGGAGGAGCTGCGCAAATTCAAGACCACTTTCGAGGACGCGGCGCGCGGCTTCGAGAGCAGCGTCAATACGACGGTCAGCTCTGTGCAGAGCGAGGTCGCGAAAACCGAGAGCGAGCTCAATTCCTTGGCGCAGGATCCGGCCGCGCCGGCTGCGGCTCCGGCACCCGAGCAGGCGGCTCCGCCGCAAGGCACGCCCTCGCCGCCGGAGAAGACTACGGTTTGAAACGCCCCGGTCGCGACTCAGTTTCGAAATGACCACGCAGGATACGTTCATCTCTCATCTGGTCGAGCTGCGCGACCGGCTGCTGCGGGCGATTCTGGCGGTGATCGCGGTATTCCTCTGCCTGTTCTACTGGGCCAAGGACCTCTACGCGCTGCTTGCACAGCCGTTGCTCGCTGCACTGCCCGCCGGCGGCCAGATGATCGCGACCGACGTGGTCGGGGTGTTCCTCGTGCCGGTCAAGGTGGCATTTCTGGTGGCGTTCATTGTTGCGCTGCCATACGTTCTTTACCAGGTGTGGGCGTTTGTGGCGCCCGGCCTATACGCCAACGAGAAGCGCCTGGTGTTGCCGCTGGTCATCGCGAGCTCCGTGCTGTTTCTCATGGGGATGGCATTTGCGTACTTCCTCGTATTCCCGATGGTCTTCAAGTTCATGGCTTCCGTCGCCCCGGAAGGCGTCGCGTGGATGACCGATATCGACAAGTACCTCTCGTTCGTGTTGACGACTTTCATCGCCTTCGGGGTCACCTTTGAGGTTCCCATATTGGTCATCGTGCTGGTGCGGGTGGGGGTGGTCTCCGTAGAGAAACTGAAGGAGATCCGGCCGTACGTGATCGTCGGGGCGTTCGTGGTCGGCGCGATATTCACGCCCCCGGACGTGATCTCGCAGGTGATGCTCGCGGTGCCCTTGTGGCTTCTCTACGAACTCGGCATCGTGGCCGCACGCGTCATCGGGCGGCCGGCGGCAAGTTCCCAAGCCCCCGACGGTGAGGGGCTCAAGCGGACCGAGGCAGGGCAGGAATAGCGCGCGATTTTCGGCCCGGAACTCGGCGGGTCTAGAGACTGATCCGTCCGACTCAGCGGCGTCGCCGCTGCTGTGTCGGACGCTTGCCGACGGCGACTTGGACTTCAACGTCCTTGTTGTCGCGCCTGAACTTTATCGAGGCGGGCTTGCCCGGGACGAGCGCCGCCACCAGATTCAGCATCGAATTCGGATCCTTCACCGGCCTGCCCTCGATCGCGACCAGAATGTCCCCTGGCTTGAGGCCTGCTTTTTCGGCGGGCCCACCGCGCAGCACACCCGCGATCAGAACACCGTTGGTCGAGGAAAGCCGAAACGAATCGGCGATCTCCGGCGTGATCTCCTGGGCCTCCACACCGATCCAGCCTCGGGTCACGCTCCCGGTTTCGATGATCTGCTCCATGACCTGCTTGGCGCTGGAGGCCGGTATCGCAAAGCCGATGCCGAGCGATCCGCCAGTGCGGGAGAAGATCGCGGTGTTGATGCCGACGAGGTTTCCCGCCGTGTCGATGAGCGCGCCGCCCGAGTTGCCGGGATTGATCGCGGCGTCGGTCTGGATGAAGTTCTCGAACGTGTTGATGCCGAGCTGGTTGCGGCCCAGCGCGGAAACGATACCCATGGTTACTGTCTGGCCCACGCCGAACGGGTTGCCGATCGCGAGCACCACGTCGCCCACGCGCAGAGCGTCGGCGTCGCCGAAAGTAATCGCAGGAACCGGCCCTCCTTCGACCTGCAGAACCGCGATGTCGGTTTCCGGATCCGAGCCCACCGCCCGCGCCTTGAGTTTCTTCCCGTCGACGAGCGCGACCTCGATCTCGTCGGCGGCCTCGACGACGTGATGGTTGGTGAGGATGTATCCCTTGGAGCTGACGATCACGCCCGAGCCCAGGCTAGCCGCACGCTGCGGCTCCTCTTCCAGACGGTCGCCGAAGAAATGCCGGAACAGCGGATCGTCCAGAAACGGGTGGCGCGGCGACTTGATCTCCTTGCTCGTGAAGATATTGACCACCGCCGGCACGGCCTTTCTCACTGCATCGCTGTAGGAGGTCGCGCGAGCGGGAAGGACCGATGACGACGTGGCCTGGCGCAGCTCGACCACCTGCGGCCCGGACGGAAAGCGACCGAGCCATTCCGGTTTCAGAGTGGTCACGACGAAGAGCGCGCCGACGGCGACAGTGGCCGCTTGGGCAAAAATGAGCCAGAGATTGCGCATGAGACGGTGCAAAACCGTGCTTCGGAAGATCCTGACGACTGTGTCCGTGGCGGCCGGTCAGCGGAATGCGTGGCGGTAACCTGGACTCCCTGTAGTAAACGATTATTGCGCAAATCCGCGCGCGGTGCCCGCTTGCCGCGCGAGGATTCGAGAATTCGTTTCTCGAATCAACAGGTTGGAGCCACAAATTTGGCCTGGCAGCACGCTTTCGGTATAATTCGTT
>Ga0326726_10006238_pt1 | contig 10746 bp, 12 predicted proteins | sample MHFenrmetagenome_2_FD_207603 | JGI IMG/M metagenome (GOLD analysis project Ga0326726, IMG submission 207603) | Lab enriched peat soil microbial communities from Michigan Hollow, Ithaca, NY, United States - MHF15MN | ecosystem: Environmental > Terrestrial > Soil > Wetlands > Peat | place: USA... | reverse complement strand
CATGATCGCCCTGGCGGCATCAAAGCCTCCACGGTCGCTGAGCTGAGTGATCAACTGCGGCATACCCTTGATGATTCGATTCACCGGCAATACACGGCCGATGACCCCGGTGGACCCGATGAAGACTTGGTGTGAGGGTACTCCAACGTGTCGTGCGAGCAACCGTGCGGTTTTCTTTGCAGCAGCCAATCCCTTGGCTCCGGTACAGGCGTTCGCGTTACCGCTATTGACCAGAATGGCCCGCCCAATTCTTTGACGCAGATGCAGACGATCAAGAATGACCGGCGCCGCGACCACCTGATTTTTCGTGAAAACCCCGGCGACGGGACCACTCTGTTCTGAGACGACGAGTGCGAGGTCGAGTAGACCTGCCTTCTTGATGCCGCAATGAATGCCGGCTGCCCGGAACCCCTGTGGTGCGGTGATTCCGTGGCGTGGAGATGAGGGTGCTGATTTCTTGGCCATGCTCGTGAAAGAGACGTCCTGATTCATCCGCACTAGGGATAGGCGGCGGGCGCCATCAAGCCTGTCTCCTCAGGGAGGCCCAACATGAGATTCATGGCCTGAATGGCCTGTCCTGCGGCCCCTTTCACAAGATTATCCAGCGCAGCCACGGTAATGACTGATCCTGTGCGAGGGTCAAGGTAGACCCCGATGTCGCAATAGTTGGAGCCTTTGATGTAGCGAGGATTCGGCATGATGTCTTCTTGGATTCTGACGAATCGCTCACCTTTGTAAAAGGTTTGATATAGGCCGCGCAGGTCCGGCAATGTCATCGGCCTCTTCAGCTTACAGTAGGCGGTGCTCAAAATGCCGCGGTTCATCGGTACGAGGTGTGGAGTGAATGTCACGAGCGGCTCTTCGACGACCCTTCCCGCCGACTCTGACGCAAATCGAAGCAAACCACCGAGTTCTTGCTCGATTTCAGGAGTGTGGCGGTGCTGCCCGATCTTGTAAGGCTCTAAGGATTCATGGGCTTCCGGAAAATGATAAGGAAGAGCCGGACTCCGTCCTGCGCCGGAAATGCCGGATTTGGCATCGATAACGACGGTGTGTGGTTGCACAAGATCCTGTGCGAATAACGGGGCCAACTGAAGAATGGCTGCAGTCGGGTAACAGCCAGGCGAGGCCACCAACCTTGCCTTGGCAATCGCGGCACGATGCAATTCGGGGAGTCCGTAGACGGCGTCCTTCAGTAAGCCGGTGTAGGTATGCGGGGTGTGATACCACTGTTCATAGACCGCTGGATCCTTGAGTCGATAATCGGCGCTGAGGTCCACCACCAGTTTGCCGATTTGGAGGCAGGCGGAGACCGGCGCCAATGATTTGGTATGGGGAAGGGCCAGAAAGACCGCGTCTGTCTGTTCCGCTAAAGTTTCGGGTGAGAGCGCTTGATAGGAGAGAGACACAAGGCCAGCAAGACTGGGAAAGACCGCTGCCACGGGAGTTCCTGCGGATTTCTCAGATGTCACGGCGTGGAGATCAAAATACGGATGGAGGGCTGCCAGGCGAACGAGCTCCGCTCCGGCGTATCCGCTGGCCCCTGCGATTGCGATGCGTACTTTCTTCATCTGCGTCACCCGTTATGCGCTGAGCGACACAAAAAAAGGGAAGGCGTGGAGCCTTCCCTTTTTCTGACTGTGGCTCCGGTGTTTATCGTTTTGAGTACTGGAACCGCTTCCTTGCACCCTTCTGTCCGTACTTTTTCCGCTCTTTGACGCGCGAGTCGCGTGTCAGCAAGCCTTCCTTCTTCAAGGGCGTACGAAGGGGTTGGTTGAGCTCCACCAACGCGCGAGCGATTGCATGACGTAAGGCGCCGGCTTGGCCGGTCGGTCCGCCGCCGTGTACCGTGGCCTTGATCGAGTATTGCCCAACGACACCGGCGATTTCGAGCGGAAACTGAATAATCTGCCGCAAGGTCAGCCGCGGGAAGGCTTTCTCGATCGGTTGTTCGTTGATCGTAATGTCGCCTGCCTTCCCAGTGACCCAGGCTCTGGCAATTGCGCACTTCCGTCGTCCGGTTGCATATTGAGTCGCTACTGCCATGCTCCAACGTCTCCTTCTTCGTTCGCGGTGATAACTACTATAGCGTGATTGGTTCCGGTTGTTGTGCCTGATGCGGGTGAGTGGGCCCGACGTAGACGCGAAGTTTCTTCGCCATATGATTGCCCAACGGGTTCTTGGGAAGCATGCCCTCGATTGCTTTGGTCAGGAGCTCTGTCGGATCCTTTCGGAACACATGCTGCGCCGTCGCGGTCTTGAGCCCGCCCGGAAAGCCGCTATGACGGCGATAGAGTTTCGTGGCCATTTTGTTGCCGGTCAAATGTATCTTTTCCGCATTCACGATCACAATATGGTCGCCCATGTCTACATGAGGAGTAAAGGTGGGTCGGTGTTTGCCGCGCAACATCCCTGCGACGCGAGCTGCCAATCGGCCCAGCGTTTTCCCTTCGGCATTCACGAGATACCACTTTTCCTGCACTTCCAAAGGCTTTTGCATGTAGGTCAACATCGCTCTTCCTGCTCCTTCGCTATCGAGTGAATCACGTTTCTTGTACTTCCGGTGTCCCGATATCTTTCGACTCCAGTTTTGCCAGCCAGGCGTCGAGATTCGTCGTGCTCCGCCGTTTCAACACATCTTGGGTAATATAGATCGGGCAAGGAGCGCGGAGAGCCAACGAGATGGCATCGCTGGGCCTGGCATCAATTGTCCGATCCACGCCTTTGTTCGAGACATGGACCATGGCATAGTAGGTGCTGCTTTTGACGTCCACAATGACGACACGTTGAATGGTGATGTTCAAATGCTCGGCGAAACTTTTGATCAAGTCATGGCTCATTGGCCGTGGCGTGATCATGGTATCGAGCGCTAGCTTAATGGCATTACCTTCTGCGGCTCCGACCCAAATTGGAAAGGTATCAGGGATGCCGTCCTGTCGTGTCAAAACGACAATTCTTGTGTCAGTGTTGGCCTCTTCGAGAATGCGATCCACCCGGTACTCAACCAGGTCTTGGTCTTTGGGTAATTCGACAGCGCTCATATAACGTCTTGGTGACTCAGGAGTCCAGTTTGCCGAAATCTTCCGGCTTAAGATTTTCCAGCCACTGTTCGAGTTCTTCGGAACTCTGTTTGGTGATAACCGAATTATTTGCAAACACCGGCGCATTGCTTCGAAGCGCAAGAGCGATCGCATCGCTGGGCCTGGCGTCTACGGTATATTCTGAGTCTTCGTACATCAAATGGATTTTCGAAAAATAGGTGTGCTCCGACAGGTCCGTAATGACGACGCTGATGACTTTTGCGTTGTAGGCATCAAGGAGCGACTTCATGAAGTCGTGCGTCATCGGCCGCGGAGGCGTGACGTTTTCCAGCGACATGCTGATCGCGCCCGCCTCTGACTTGCCGACCCAAATGGGGAGCATGTCGGAATGTTCGTCGTCACGCAGCACCACAATATATGCATTATTGTAGGGATCGAACATCAACCCTTTTACATGCATCTGTGAAATCACGACAATCCAGCTCCTTATCCCTCTCCTCAAGAGAGGAGTGAGGGGATGTTGATCACCCTGGCGGATGAATCAGGAAGTACGAACTGTAACATTTCAAGAGTTGGCCTGTCAACGAAGCCTGCGAGATCGCTGGAGAAATTCACGGAAGGTTCTGGTCATCAATAGCCTAGCCGTGCACCTGTATGCCCGGCGCAGAGCTGCCTGCGCTAGGCCGGTGGGCGATAGTTCTGATCAAGTTTTCCGGTATCAGTTTGCTCGCCAAGTTTGAGAAAGGCCTTCATCTGCTTCTTCACAAGTTCTCTGCCGCTCTCATCGCCAAGGTTGATCTGATACTCATTGATGACCATGACCCGCATGCCTTCCCACTTTTTCCAGCAGGGCTTGCAGACCTTGGCTTTGATCTCGGTTTCAAGTTTGCCCATGAAGAGGGGGTCTGTAATAGTTTCTCCGACTTGTCCACACGTGACGCACTGGACATCTGCCATGGTATGAGGATCCTCCCGAATACATTGTGAGGTGAGTATGAGAGAAGAATTGTAACACTGCGGTCGTGCGAAGATAAAGAGGGGGAGTGGATTGACCCACACAAGGCTTCGTGCTAAGAAGAATTCCTTGTAGAAATCGAAGCGCCCGGATGGCGGAACTGGCAGACGCGCCGGACTCAAAATCCGGTTCTCGCAAGAGAGTGGGAGTTCGACCCTCCCTCTGGGCACCATCGGTTCACAGCTGTCGGCAGGGGCGACACGGGTTTTCCCCGACTCCTATAGGGCGACCAGTGTGCGCGAAGCTGAAGCACATCAAACTCTGCATATCTCAGTTGACATGTCCAAATGGGTGGCCTATAGTTTGCCGCTAAGCGCAGATGAAGTTTCACAGTCATGGAGATGGTCCCATCTTAGTATCCGTCACGACAATTGATTCTCTAAATCTCACCAAGGAGGCAGCACATGCGTAGCGTGTTGGCACTGGGAGCAGCAATTATTTTTGTCGGTGCTGCGAGTATGTCAATCGCTCAGGAGCGCTTGCAGTCCAACCAATCTGGGATGGGTGTAGGCGAGGGAGTTGGCGATGTGTCTGGGTCGAGTACTCGCGTGACCACGTTCGATCGAACCCAGTTCCTTGATCGGTTGTCGCAGGCCGAAACTATGTATGGGCGCGTGATTGGTCTCGACCTTCCGGGCAAGAAAATGTATCTTGAGATGGGTGGAAGCTCTCACGACGAGGGACGTGCAGGTGGTGGCGCGATGAACTACCGCACGGTGTACTTTGATGATAAGACCAATTTCGATCAGATTCGTATGCTTGAGTCTGGTGATGATGTGACCATTCAGGCGTTCGAGGAAACGAGTGCGGCTCAGCCGTTCGGCACGGGACGTAAGATTGTCCGTGAGATCACCGTTATGCGTGGCAATGAGAAGCTTGCTGGTTTCGGTGGGCTTGGACAGCGCCCGAACCCCGGGAGTGAGCGTGGGATTGAAACGAACAGTGGTTCCACTACCGGTGGCATTGGTGGCTCTGTGCTACCTGGAAAGATTGATTCCGGTATCACCAGCCCGGTCGGTGAATATACCGGTTCCGCGCCCTGCTGGCAGTGTGAACCACAGCCAGGATGGGGCAATGCAGTCGGGAACAAGTCAGACTACGGAACGGACTACACCAAGCCAAACTTGGTCAAAGGCATGAACTAAGCCGAGATACATGTTGTGAGGGCCTAGAAAGGGGCAGCGAGGCGCTGCCCCTTTTTTTGCGCCCACCATGCCTTTACGTCTGACGTGCTGTGCTTGCAGGGCTGCCGACTCCTTGCTAGGATTGGCTCCTGCCTGGTGTGGTGAATCGTCAAGATCGTGCGACGGAGAAGACGTGGTTGGAGACGGAGAGGAATACACGACATTGACTGGTCAGCCAGATACCGAGTTGGATTTGCGGGGAGTGATTTGTCCTTATAACTTTGTCAAGACGAAGTTGAAGCTGGAAGCAATGGAGCAAGGGCAGATTCTTTCAGTGCTGTTGGACGACGGCGATCCAATTCGAAATGTCCCTCGCAGCGTGAGTAATGAAGGGCACACTGTCCTTTCGCTAGATCGTATTGAAGGATCCTATCGGGTGCTCATTCGCCGCCGCGAAGACGAGTAGTGCGTGGCGCTCCTCGGCTCATCGATTCTCTGAGCGATCCCATCCCATATCCTTCAATGATGATCGTCACGGCTGAATCCTTTGGTACTGGTTTAATCTGATCCAGCAACTCACCAGGCCTTCCGCGGGAGAGAGTTTCCCTGCACGTTGTAAGATCCATGGCGATGGCGATCTGTCTGGTGGGGAGTATCTGTGCCAGGATTTTCAGCAGTTTGCTGAGGGAGCCGGGATCCACGTAGAAGACGAGAGTGCTTCGTTCTTTGCGAAGTCCGGAGAGATATTGGGCGAGGCGACGGCTGGTCGAGGGAAGATGCCCCTCAAAGATGATTGCATCACCGGAAAAGCCAGAGATCGCTGCCGCTGCCGTCATGGTAGAGGGGCCAGGAATGACCGTGACCGGGATTCCCGCTTGATGGGCGGCAGCCACCAAGAGACTGCCTGGGTCGTAGATGACCGGTGTGCCGTTGTCTGAGACGAGGGCGACATTCTGGCCCTGGGCAAGCCGATGCAGAAGCAGCCGTATTTTCTCGTCTCGATTGAGCGGCCCGTAGCTTGTGACTGTTGCAGTGATACCATGATGAGCCAGGAGCGCTTGTGTCACGCGAGGATCTTCTGACGCAACAACTGTGGCGCAGCGCAGTGTGGCAAGGGCCCGCAGGGTAATATCGTCCGGGTGGCCAATCGGCATGCTGACGATATAGAGGGTGCCGGTGGGATGAAATGTGCTCGTCCGGCCTCTCACTTCAGGGTCGTTTGGTTGACTCCCATCTCGCGCCATCGATATAATTCCCCGCTTAATGCCAGTCTGTTTGTCCTGAAAAGTTGAGAGGATAGCCCTCTATGGCCGCCATGTTTTTCGTGGTGACGATGGCCCTGTATTTTGCGGCCACCATTTCCTTTCTTGCCTACCTGCTGTGGCCTTCTGAAGGCCTGTCAAACGTCTCGTTGGGTATGACGGCGACGGGGTTTGCCTCGCACACGGTTGCGTTGGGCGCAGGGATGATCGGCGCGACGGAAGTCTCGACCCCAGGATTCCACGTAGCTCTGTCGTTTTTTTCCTGGGTGCTGATTTTGGTCTTTCTTGTCGTGGAGTTTCGCCATCGTGTGCATGTGCTTGGCTCGTTTATTGTCCCCCTGGCACTGCTTTCGCTGGTCTCTGCCGCAGCGTTGCCAGAAGCAGCGCCATCGCTTACGCCGGTATTTGGAACCTTGTGGGTCCATGTCACGCTGAGCATGCTCGGTACCGTGGGGTTTGCAGTAGCCTTCGTGGCTGGTGTCATGTATCTGATTCAGGATGGACTTCTCAAGTCCAAACGTTTCAATGTCCTCTACTCAAAGCTGCCCGCCCTGGATTTTCTCGACCATCTGAATCAACAGTCGATCGTCACGGGCTTTCCGCTGCTCACGCTCGGCATCATTACAGGTGCGCTTTCCGCCGAATTTTCCCGGGGGGCCTATCTGAACTGGAATCCCGAACAAACTTTTGCCTTAGTGACGTGGGTATTCTACTTTATCGTACTGACAGGACGGCTGACGGTAGGTTGGAGAGCCAAACGCGCAGCGTATCTGACGATTATCGGATTTGCTGGAGTTATTCTGACCCTCATTGGCGTGGTACTCAAGAGCCACGGGCCGGTGTCTTGATATGCACATTGTCGCTGTCGGCTTGAGTCACAAGACCGCCCCAATTGAAATCCGCGAGAAGCTCGCGGTTCCTGAGAGCCGGATGGGCGAAGCCTTGTCTCGTCTCTGTTCATATCAAGGGGTGCGGGAAGGGATATTACTCTCGACGTGCAATCGGGTTGAGGTGTATGCCGTCGTCGATGAGATCGAGTCAGGGTATGGACGAATTCAGGATTTCCTGGCCGATGCCCATCTTTCGCTGTCATCGGAGCAACTGACCCCCCACATGTATTGGCATCAAGGGGATCGGGCGATCAGCCATTTGTTTCGCGTGGCCTCCAGTCTCGACTCGATGATCATCGGGGAGTCGCAGATTCTGGGCCAGATCAAAGAGGCCTTCGAGGTTGCGCTGACACATAAAGCGACCGGCATTATTCTGAACAAGGTTGTGAAAAAAGCGATTTCAGTCGCGAAACGCGTGAGGACGGAAACGAAAATTTCCGAGATGGCGGTGTCGGTCAGCTATGCCGCAGTCGAGTTAGCGAAAAAGATTTTCTCTGACTTAAGCGGAAAGACGGTCTTGTTGGTGGGGGCGGGGGAGATGGCCAAGTTGGCGGCGAGGCATTTCATTGCCAACGGGGTTCGGCATGTCCGGGTGACCACCAGGAATCCGCAACATGGGCAGGAACTGGCGAACCGGTTTTCCGGGACTGCGGTCGCCTTCGAGGAGTTCAGGGAAGACATGGCCTCCGCCGATATCGTCTTGGTGTCGACGGGTGCTGCGCACTATCTCGTGAGCGAAGATGATGTGCAGCGTTCGGTCAAACAGCGGATGAATCGTCCAATGTTCCTGATCGATATCTCGGTCCCGCGCAATATCGATCCGGCGGTGCGGCATGTGGACAACGCCTTCCTTTTCGATATCGATGATTTGAAGACTCGAGTTGAACAAAACCGCGAAGAGCGACTCAACGAGGCTGAGAAAGCCGAGCGGATTGTGGTGGATGAAGTTGGAATTGTACAGCAATGGCTCCAGTCGCTGGAGGTTACTCCCACTATTGTGGCTCTCCGCGCGCGGGTCGATGATATCAAGCAGGCCGAGTTGGACAAGACCTTGGGGCGATTAGGGAATTTATCCGCGCCGGAGCGTAAATTGGTCGAGGCGATGGCGTCGTCGATCGTGAACAAGCTCATTCACAATACGATGGTGACGCTCAAGACCGAGGTGAATTCTTCCGAGGGGGCCGCCTTTGTTGAGGCGGCGAGGCGGTTTTTCAGTCTCGGCGACTCTGCAACCTCCAATGTTAATGAACAAGCTTCCACTGAGTCGGAGGCCTGTCATTCATCACAAGAAAATATCCTGGATGTTGAAGAGGTGATTCCGAGAACTGGCTCGAAGACGCCGGATCATTAGCAGGATGCTGAAAAAGCCCGCCAGCGGTGTTCTCGCTGCAGCCGTGCTTGGGCGGGTGAGAAGTCTGGTCTTTTTGAGCATCCTGCGAAGAGTGCTTCTGCTGTTCTAGACGCGAAGACCAATGAACGGTGTGCCACGTTTCATGCCCCGTATCATGATGTAAGTTGGTGAAAGGAAGCCATGTCACAAGTCGGCCATGAACGATCAACCGTCGTGCTTGGAACGCGCGGTAGTAAGCTGGCAGTGCAGCAGAGCGAATGGGTGCAGGGACAGTTGCACGCGCTGGCTCCGCATGTGACGGTGACGATGCAGAGGATCCAAACGTCGGGAGACAAGATTCTGGATGTCCCGCTGGCCCAAATTGGCGGAAAGGGACTGTTTGTAAAGGAGATCGAGGAAGCGCTGTTGAGCGGTGAGATCGATTTGGCGGTGCATAGCATGAAAGATGTCCCCACGGAGTTGCCCGAGGGATTGGCCATTCTCTGTGTGCCGCCACGGGAAGATCCTCGGGATGCCTTGATCAGTCGTGATGGGCGGTTGTTCACGGACCTTCCTCGTGGCGCCCTGATCGGGACCAGCAGCCTGCGTCGGCAATCGCAGCTCCTGCATGCCAGACCCGACCTCACGATTTCTATGTTGCGCGGGAACTTGGATACCCGTCTCAAAAAATTACGACAGGGACAATTCGACGCCATCGTGCTTGCTGCAGCCGGGCTCAGGCGATTGGCCTGGGCGCATGAGATTACGGAGTATCTTGCTCCGCAGATTAGTTTGCCTGCCATTGGCCAGGGGGCGCTGGGTATCGAGGGCCGACGAGACGATCTCTTTATCCGTTCGCTGTTGAGTGGTTTGGACCATGCGGAAAGTAAGACCGCCGTTCTTGCCGAGCGTGCGTTGCTCCGTCGACTTCAAGGAGGCTGTCAGGTTCCGATCGCGGCGTATGCGATCGTGACTGGAACAAAGGTGAGACTAGAAGGATTGGTCTCCAGCGTGGACGGCAAAGTGCTGATTCGTGATATCGCTGAAGGAACCATTGAAGATCCGGAATCGATCGGCATTCAACTTGCGGAACTGCTGCTCACACGCGGGGGCGAGAGAATCCTCCACGCGATTTACGGAACCACATGACGAAACCGAACAGATCGGGGAAGGTCTATTTGGTCGGAGCGGGGCCGGGGGATCCTGGGCTTTTGACGCTGAAAGGGAAAGAGTGTCTTGAGGCGGCCGATGTTGTCCTATACGATTATCTCGCCAATCCGGTCTTGCTGCAGTATGCTCCGGCCACGGCGGAGCGAATCTATGTCGGTCGACGGGGGCGTGGGCAATATCAGGACCAAGCCGATATCAATCGACTGCTCATTGAACGCGCCAAAGAAGGGAACGTGGTGATCCGGCTCAAAGGGGGCGACCCATTTGTGTTTGGACGCGGTGGCGAAGAGGCAGAAGCCGTGGCCGCCGCCGGGGTCGATTTCGAGCTTGTGCCAGGTGTGACGTCGGCGGTTGCGGTTGCTGCTTATGCGGGCATTCCGGTGACCCATCGCACGTTGGCGTCCACGGTGACGTTTGTGACCGGTCACGAAGATCCCACCAAACCGGCGGCATTGCTGGAATGGCCCAAATTGGCGAGTGCATCTGGAACCCTCGTGTTCATGATGGGTATGAAGAATCTTCCTTCGATCGTGAAACAATTACTGTCGGAAGGACGGTCGCCCGACACGCCGGTTGCGGCGATCCGTTGGGGAACGAAAGCCGCTCAACAGACCATCGTGGGGACATTGGGTGATATTGTGGCGAAAACAGAAGCCGTGAATCTGGAACCGCCGACGGTGATCGTAGTGGGTGAGGTCGTGCGATTACGAGGACAGTTGAATTGGTTTGAAACCAAGCCGCTCTTTGGGAAGCGGGTCGTACTGACCCGCGCACAGGAGCAGGCAAAAGAATTTTCTCAGCTACTGGCGGCCTATGGCGCGGAGCCGGTCGAAGTTCCGACGATTCAGATCATGCCTCCCAACAGTTGGCGGGCGACCGATGACGCGATGACGCGTCTCAGCACCTATCAATGG
>Ga0326726_10006237_pt1 | contig 10747 bp, 11 predicted proteins | sample MHFenrmetagenome_2_FD_207603 | JGI IMG/M metagenome (GOLD analysis project Ga0326726, IMG submission 207603) | Lab enriched peat soil microbial communities from Michigan Hollow, Ithaca, NY, United States - MHF15MN | ecosystem: Environmental > Terrestrial > Soil > Wetlands > Peat | place: USA... | reverse complement strand
CAGACCCGCGCGCCTGATATTGCCGGCCGCCGCTCTTGCGCGGTCGTCGTCGAACTCGATCGTCGTCAGGTGCCCGCCGGTTTCCCGCAGACCCAGACCAATCCAGATCGCGCTGTAGCCGCTTGCGCCGCCGATCTCGAGCGCACGCCTGGCGCCGTGCGAGATGACGAGGACACGCATGAAGCGGCCGTCCTCCTCGGACACGCTCAGCTGACCGGCATCGGCTTTCTTGATCGACGTGAGCAGCCGGCTGATGTCGGCCGGCACCGGCGACTGCGCGGCGGGCACGACGCCAAGGGCGGCCGCGAGAACGGGTGCCAGCGCTATGCGGCGGACGAAGCGAGACACTCCGAGACCTTTCGCGCCGTGGCTCGTGCGTCGGCCACGCAATCAGGGATACCGACGCCGCGGAAGCCGCTGCCGGTGACATACAGCCCGGGCCGCGCTTCGAGGGCGCGGTCGATCGCCGCCATCCGATCCAGATGTCCAACTTCGTGCTGGGCACTGGCTCGCTCGAAGCGATAGACGCGCGTCAGCAGCGGCTCTCCGGAGATCCCGAGCAGCGGGCGCAGCGCCGACAGCGCGAGCGAGACGAGGTCGCCATCGGATTTCTGGAGTGCCTGAGGATCGCGCCCGCCGCCGACGAAAGCGCGCATGAGCACGCGGCCGTCGGGCGCGCGGTGCGGCCATTTCGACGACAGCCACGAGGCGGCGAGGATGCCGCTGCCCTCGACGCGCGGCACGACGAAGCCCGATCCGTTCAGTGGGTGAGCGACGGCCGATCGCGGGAAGGCGAGCGCGATGGTGCCGGATGAGGCGTAGCCGACCTCGCCGCAGAGCCGCGAGATCGTGGCGTCGACGTCGCGCGTCAACTCCCCGGTGGCGTACGCCGGCGCGGCGAGAATGACGGCGCGTCCCGCGATCACCTCGCCGCCGGCCGTCTCGACGCGAGGCGGATTCAGGGCGAGGCGAGTGGCCGCGGTGTTCAGGCGGATGGCTGATGGCGGGAGCGCGCGGACCAGCGCGGCCACCAGCTCGCTCAGGCCACCGGGGAGCGAACGGAACACGCCGTCCCGCGAAACCGTCGAGCGTGGCTGCCGCCGGAACGCGCGCAGCAGGCTGCCGTGCTTGCGTTCGGTTTCCACGAAGCGCGGGAAGAGCGCGCGAATCGACAGTCGCTCGACGTCGCCGGCGTGGATGCCCGCCAGCAGCGGCTCGGCGAGGTAGGTCACGGCCTCGTCGCCGAAGCGGCGCCGCATGAACGATCCGATCGACTCGTCGCCGTCATCCCGGCGCGGCGGCACGAACAGCTCGGCGCCCATGCGCATCTTGCCGGCCCAGGTGAACAGCCGTGTCCTGATGAAGGGGCCCAGCCGAGTGGGAATGCCGAGGACCGAGCTCGCCGGCAGCGGGTGCAGGCGCCCGCCGCGCTGGATGAACGCCAGGCGCGGCGGCTTGGTCGGCACGAGCCGATCGCCGATGCCCAGCTCCTCGCACAACTTGATCGCCTCGGGTTTCTGCGTGAGGAGCGAATCAGGGCCGCCGTCGATCGTGTATTCGTCGACCTGTTCACTGAAAATCACGCCGCCTGCCCGCAGTCCACGTTCGAGGACCACGAACGAGAGTCCGCGTTTCTGGAGCTCGTACGCGGCGCTCAGGCCGGCGATGCCGGCGCCGACAATGACCACGTCGACGTTTGTCGTGGTCATCGGTTTCTTGCTCTCCCGCCTATCCCGCCCCTCCGGCCCATCCTGCCTGTCCTGCCCCGTTGTCATAACAGGTTGCGCACGATCGCTTCGAGCGCGCCGATGAAGGTGGGCGACGTGTTGAGCGATTCGGTCCGCCGGAGCGACGCGCCGGCTTCGCGCGCAACACCCGCCGCCTGCACGTCGATGTCGAAGAGGATCTCGGTGTGGTCGCAGACAAAGCCAACAGGTACGACGAGGAAACGGCGCGCGGCGGTGGCCGCGGCGGACCTGACGAAGTCTCCGAGATCCGGACCGATCCACGGCTCGGGCGTCCGGCCGGCGCTTTGAAACGCGATCTCGTAGCGAGTAACGCCGGCCCGCTCAGCCACGCCGCGTGCCGTGGCGGCCACCTCGGTGGCGTACAGGTCGCCCGATTCGATGACACGGACCGGCAAGCTGTGCGCCGTGAACACGACGACTTCATCCGCCTGCGGAGCGGCGGCGCGCACGCGTTCGGCAAAGGCGTCGAGCAGCAGCGGATGCGAGTGAAAGGAACGGACCGCGTCCAGGCGCACGCCCCCAGGGAGCGCCGCTGTCGCCGCATCCAGATATTTCTGAACGCTGAGCGTCGAGAACTGCGGCGCCATCGGGACGCCAATCACGCGCGTCACGCCGCTCGAGGCGAGGCCGGCGATTGCGTCCTGCAGAAACGGCCGCCAGTTGCGCATGCCCACGGCGACAGGCACATCGGGCCCCAGCCGGCGGCCGAGCGCCTCGCCCTGCGCAACCGTGATCTCGGTCAGCGGTGAGCGGCCACCAATCGCCTGATAGTTGTGCCGCATCTCCGCGACGAGTTCGTCAGAGGGCGCCCGCCCACCACGCACGAGGCGGAGGTACTCCGGCATCTCGTCGAGAGACGCGGGCGTGCCATGGGCCATCAAAAGAACGGCCGTCTTCATGCTCTAGTGTGCTTGGTGGTCACGGTTTCCACAGTGCTAGGTGGCCAAGTCTCTAATGTGCTTCAACGATCAGATAAGGTGCGAGCGCTTTGTGCGATCGCATTGAGCACTCTATGTGATCGCGCCCAGCACCTTGACCGATCGCTCCAAGCACACTGCGTGGTCGTGATTCCTATTATTGCCTTGTCTGTTCGTGCACGTAACGGGCGACGGCCTGCACGTGCTCGACCGGGGTCATCGGCAGGATGCCGTGTCCGAGATTGAAGATGTGACCGGGCCGTCCGGCGGCTCCCTCCAGCACCTCGTCGGTCTTGGCGAAAATGCGATCAAGCGGCCCGAGCAGGACCGTCGGATCGAGGTTGCCCTGCACCGCGCGATCGAACCCGATGCTTTCCCACGCTTCGCCGAGCGGCGTGCGCCAGTCGGCGCCGATGACATCGCCGCCCGCCTCCCGGATTTCCGGAAGGATGGCGCCGGTCCCGACGCCGAAATGAATCGTCGGCACGCCGAGCGGCGCGATGCGCTCGAAGATGCGGCGTGTGTGCGGCAGGATGAACTCGCGATAGTCCTGCGCGTTCAGCACGCCGACCCACGAGTCGAACACCTGCACCGCGTCGACGCCGGCCTCGATCTGCGCGGCGAGATAGTCGCCGATGATATCCGCGAGGAGATCGCAGAAGCGGTGCCACGCGGCCGGATACCCGTACATCAGCGACTTCGTGTGGGCGAAGGAATTCGAGTGGCCGCCTTCGATCGCGTACGACGCAAGCGTAAACGGCGCGCCGGCGAATCCGATGAGCGGCACGCGTCCGCGAAGCTCGCGCTGGATCTGTTGAATGGCCACGAGCACGTGCGCGAGCGCCTCGCGCGGCTCGAACCTCCGGACCGCCGCCAGATCGCTTTCCGATCGGAGCGGGTTCTCGATCGACGGCCCTTCACCCTTGACGAAGTCGAAGGGAATCCCCATCGGGGCGAGCGGGAGCAGCAGGTCGGAAAACAGAATCGCGGCGTCGACTTCGATCCGGCGAACCGGTTGAAGGGTGACGGCGGTCGCGAGGTCGGGCGTCCCGCAGATGTCGAGCAGGGAGTATCGCTGGCGGAGCTCGCGATACTCGCTCATATAGCGGCCCGCCTGCCGCATGAACCATACCGGCGTGGCGTCCACGGGCTCGCGTCGGCAGGCTTTGAGAAACCGGCGTGCCGGATCGATCAGTGCGTCACCTTGAGAAGGTTGCGGGCGAGGCTCACCAGATCCTCGAGCCACAACGGCTTGAACCGGAGCTCGGCGTCCAGTTCGCGCAGCTCGCGGGCCACCGCGTCGTCGAGAAAGTAGTCGCCCGTGACGATGGCGACGGGAACAGTGTGGTGCACGTCGATCGCGCGGAACTGGCGAAGAAAGCCGAGTCCGTCCACGAGCGGCATCCGGAGGTCGAGGATGATCGCGTCGGGCAGGGCTTCCCTGGCGAGCTCGAGCCCGTTTTCGGCGGTGAACGCCGTCCTCACGTCGTACCCCTCCAGCTTCAGCATCCGCGCAAACGTCTGCGTAACGCCCTCATCGTCGTCGACAATGAGAATCGTGGCTTCGCCAGCCTTCGTCAACGTTTCCACTTCCGGTATTCTACCCGAGTCCGCAAGGCTGGCTGCGGGACTATCCGGCATCCAGCCAACGGGATACGGGGCCGCGCACCTGATCCATGCTACAGTTTAAGGATTTGATAATTCCGTCGGCTTCGACTGGTTGGAGGCCTCCTACGTGAGCCCTATCCTCGTGCGGCCCGTCCGTGAACAGCTGGAGCACGACCGCCTCATCCGGTTGCTGCAAACGAAGTTGCGGCGCAAGTTCGAAGCGGCAATCAATCCCGGTAACGAGCAGAACGCGCCGGTGGGCACCGGTCCTGCCGCGGTGTATCCGGACCTGGTGTTGCTGTCGCTCGAGCGCAGCCGCCGGCTGCAGGGAGTTATCGAGGTCGAAACCGGCGAGTCGGTCAACCACCTCGAAGCTCTGGCGCAGTGGACGCACCTCGCCAGGTTGCGCGCCGAATTTCACTTGTATGTGCCCGCGGGCATGGTGGAAGTCGCGCGGCGTCTGTGCGAAGACAATCACATCGTGGTGAACGAGATCTGGAGCTATCACAGCATCGGCGACCAGGTGCGGTTCACGCTCGTCCACCGGAGTCGCGAGGCGGTCGCCGTCAAGCGTCCGGTCGTGGCCGCCGCTCCGAAACCGGCGCCGGCGCGCACCGCGAAGAAGCCCGCGCGAACGGCTCCGCCGGCTAGCAAAGCACCGAAGCCCAAGGCGAAGACGAAGAAGCCCGCACGCGCCCAGAAGAGAAAGTAGAGAAAGTCGCGCGGAGTCGCACCACCGTGCCTTACGTGAAAATCTCCCGCGACAAACGCGGGTATGAAACGTACTACCTGCTCGAGCCCGCCTCAGATCGAGCCCGGCAGTCCCGGCCCCGGCTTCTGTTCTGGTTCCGGACGCCTCCGCAGGTCAAAGTCGGCCGCGAGCCTTTCTCGGAGGAAATCCGTCAGGCGATCGAATCGCAGAATCCGGATCTGAAGTTCGACTGGCCCCGGTTGATGGCCACGTCGCCTCCGCCGATCGACACGCAGCTCTGGCGCGAACGCCGCCGGCTCGAGCGCGCCGCGAAGCAGGCGGCCCGGGAAGAGCCCGAGCCTGACGTCGCCGACGCCGACACCAGCGCTTCCCCAGAACAGCCGCTCGACGACGTCGATCCGCCGCGGCATTCCATCGAAGCGGTGGTCGATGCCCCGGCCGTTTCAGGCGGTCCGGCGTCTGATACCGGTGAGGCGTCGCCGTCTCTGTCCCGGCGGCGCCGCCGGCGGCGCCGTGGACGCAAGCACGGTCCGGCTCAGGCCGACGGAACGGCGCCTCAGCCTCCGTTAACAGAGCCTCCGCCGTCATCCGACGAGGTATAATTTGGTCGTATGAGTGTGAAAATCCACGGTTTTTGGGCCGTAGCTCTCAATGCGGCTCTCGTGGCGAGCCTTTCAGCGCAGGCGCCCCAAACACCGGCGCCGTCATCGCCTCCAGCGCCTCCCGCACCGAATCCGGCCCAGCGGGGTCCAGACTTTCGCGCGCGCGTCGATCTCGTCACCAACGACATCGTCGTACGCGATTCAAAAGGCAACTTTGTCCCGGATCTGAAACCCGAAGATATTCAGGTCTACGAAGACGGCATCCTGCAGGAACTCGTGTCGATGACGGTGGTCACGGGCGGCCGTGTCTACAACCCGATGGCGCCGCCCGCCGCCTCGGCACCGGAGGGCATCATCCTCCCGAAGCGGCGTACGGTTTCCGATGTGTCGGGCCGCATCTTTCTGTTCTTCGTTGACGATCAGCATCTGCAGTTCGGCAACACGTCGCGTGTGCGTCAGCTGTTTCAGAAGATCTCGAAGGAGCTGGTCCACGACGGCGACCTGTTCGGCATCGTCTCGAGCGGGCCTTCGTCGATTCAGGTGGACATGACGTACGACAAGACGCAGCTTGACCAGGCCGTCAACAAGATGACCGGCAACGAGCTGAAGCCGACCGAGATCATCAACGGCTCGAGCGGTCCGGGCGGACCGAGCGAAATCCGCTATCGCGCGCACGTGGCGTTCGACACGATGCTCGATGGGCTCAAGAACCTCGAGCAGGTGCACAATCGACGCAAAGCGCTCGTGTGGGTGAGCGACGGCTACGACTTCGCGCCGTTCAAGGACGCGCGTTACGGCACGATGGACGCGAATTCGCCGTTCGAGCAGAACGCGGCGGCGCAGGCCCGCAACCAGGCGGGCAGTTCGGCGGCGCAGAACGGCGGCCAGCAATTCGATCCCAACACCGATCCCGACGTCATCCAGCAGCGGCAGCAGGAGCAGTTCGCCGATGCGGATCTGTCGCGGGAGCTGTACGAGGTCACGCAGGCGGCCAACCGCGCGAACACGACGATCTACACGATCGACCCGCGCGGGCTCGTGGGCCCGCTGCCGGATCTCGACGAGAACGTGGATCCGCAGCAGTGGTCTGAGTTCGTGCGCAAGAGCCAGGACAGCCTGCGCACGCTCGCGGAAGAAACCGGCGGCATTGCGGTCGTGAACACGAACGACTTCACCAAGGCCCTGAAACGTGTGGACGCGGAAACGAGCGACTACTACGTGATCGGGTACTACTCGAAGAATCCGGACATCTTGAAGCGGCGGCGAACCATCGACATTCGCCTCGCCCGGCCGGGGCTGACCGTGAACTTTCGCAAGGAGTACGTGCTCCGGCCGAACCCGACGTCGCCGTCGGCTAAGAAGCCGTAGCTTTTCCCGCCCTCAGATCCGTGCGCCGTGCTTTGGCGGGCCGCTTGTCAGCGGCGGCCCGGTCGAGCACGGCCGACCACGTCCGTTCCGCAGCTTCCGCCAGATACGTCTCGTCGATGTCGGCGCCAATGAACCCGATGTCGTGGCGCGCGCAGGCCACGGCCGTGCTGCCCAGCCCGACGAATGGATCCATCACGGTCTCGATCCGCGAGAGCCCGTGCAGCAGCAGACACTGCTCGGCCAGGCGCGACGGGAACGTGGCGGGATGCGGGCGGTCGCGATCGCGCCGCTGGATCGTCTCGTACGGGATGAACCAGGTGTTGCCGCGGCAACGGACGCCTTCGGCCGCGTTCCGCCACCGGGTGATGTTCGACGGGTCCTGGTAGGCGACGCCCAGCGCGAGCCGGTCGAGCCGGGTCGCGCCCGTTGGCGTGAAGTGGAAGACGAATTCGTGGCAATCGTTGAGAAAGCGATCGCTGTTAATGGGCTTGTAGTGGCCGACGGCGAGGTCGCGGTCCATGCGGGCGTTGGCCCCAGCCATTTCCCGCTCGATGGCGATCGACTTGATCCAGTGGATGATGTTCTGGAGACGCAGATGGGAGCGGACGGTTTGCGCGACGTCCAGGGCGGTCCACGGGTCGCTCGGCTTGGCCCCCACATTCAGGAACAACGAGCCGTCCGGCCGCAGCACCCTCGAGGCCGCCGCCACCCAGGTGTTGGTCCACTCCAGGTAGTCGGCCTGCGAGAGCGTGTCCTGGTAGCGGTTGTACCGAATCCCCAGGTTGTACGGTGGGGACGTCACGATGACGTCGACACTCTGGGGCGCCAGGTGACGGAAAACGTCAACGCAGTCTGACAAAAAGAAGCGATTGGCGGCCCGGCGGCCAGGAACAGTAGCGAACGGTTTCAGTAGAACAGCCATCGCCGATATGTTTCGGCAGGGACACACCCGGGCGTTAATGGGCAGGCGTGGAGAGAGCTAGGAAGCCTTCCTTGTGAACGCCAGCGGTGAGGCGTTCGAGGGGGTGTAGGTCGCCACGGTGTGGTTCCGGCGATGACCGTGGCTCGCGCAGGTCTGCCCTTTCTCCTCGACGTAATTCAACTCACGGCTCGTGGCCACCTCGCGGTACTTGCCGATGACACATCCGCACGCGAGAGTGGAGAAGCCAAGCAGCCGAACCAGGCTCATCATACGCACCGTTTAGTGAGCAATACTTGTGCCTGCAACGCCGTCGCTCGCGCGTGCGCTGTCAGTATGAATTCTCGGCGCAAATTGCGTCGAACAGCATCGACGCTCGCGCGCCGACCTTCGAAGGATTGGATGATCGTCCGGGCGTTTGGATTGCGCTACCATGCAGATTCTTCATGATCACGCGCACGATCGCCATGTTCGGGCTCGCGCTGAGCGTCGCGCCGGCGAGCATGGGCGCGCAGAGCCTCACGGATGCGGCCGCCGCGACGCTCGCGGAAACTCGTGACGTCAGGAGCGCGCTCGACGCCGCCAGAGCGGACGTCAGCATCGCCGACGATCAGATTCGTCTCTGCGAAATTCCCGCGCCGCCATTCAAGGAAGAGCGGAGGGCCCGCGCGCTGAAGCTGGCGTTTGAGCAGCTTCGTCTCGCCGACGTCCGCATCGACACGGCCGGAAATGTTCTGGGCTCCCGGCCCGGTGTCGCGGCGCGACCACATGTCGTGGTCGCCGCCCACCTCGACACGGTGTTTCCCGAGAACACGAACGTCCACGTCAAGCGTGACGGATCCGTACTTACAGGACCGGGCATCGGCGACAACTGCCGGGGGCTTGCGACGCTGCTGGCGATCGTCCGTGTGCTGAACCGTGCAGGTGTCAAGACATCTGGATCGGTGACTTTTGTCGCGAACGTGGGAGAAGAAGGGCTCGGCAACCTGCGCGGCACGCGGGAGCTGCTCGACCACACGATCAAATCGCCGATCGACCGTTTTCTGGCGATCGACGGAGCGGGCCTGTTCGTCGCCAACGTGGAAGTCGGCAGCCGTCGGTATCGCGTGACGTTTTCGGGGCCGGGCGGGCACAGTTATGCCGGGTTCGGCACGGCCAATCCGATTCAGGCGATGGGCCGGGCCATCGCCAGAATCTCGCAGATTCGAGTGCCGGCCCAGCCGAGGACGACCTTCAGCGTCGGTCGCGTCGGCGGCGGGACGGCCGTCAACGCGATTCCGACTGAATGCTGGATGGAAGTCGACCTGCGTTCATCGTCCTCGCCGGCGCTGGCGACGCTCGACGCCGACTTCAGGAAGTCCGTGGACGACGCCGTGAGGGACGAGAACGCTCGCCGGGGCAACGGGCGCGGCGTTGCCGCAAGAGTCGAACTGGTTGGCGAGCGGGTGGCCGGACGAACCCCGGAAACGGCGCCGATTGTTCGCACCGCGCTCGGTGTTGCACGCGTTTTGGGACTTGCCATGCCGCTGACCGAGAGTTCGACGGACGCCGGCGTCGCCGTCGCGCGAGGAATTCCAGCTGTTGCCATTGGCGCCGGAGGGACCGGCACGGGTCAGCACACTGCGGCGGAGACGTTCGACTCCACCGACGCGTGGCGCGGCCTTCAGTACGCCGTGTTGCTGGTTGTGGCGCTCAGCCAGCCTTGAGCTCGAGAAAACGCTTCAGATCCGCGGCGCGTTGATGTGCGGCGGCGCGGCGCGCCACCACGATGCGGATGGCGACAAGCAGATGTACCGCTCCCACGATCCACAGCTCGAGCGCCACGGGTTCGGCCAGCAGGACCGGCACGAAGTTCAGCAGCGTGGCCAGGAGGAAGCAGATGCTGAAGAGCGGGTCGACCCGCGTCCCACGGAGCGGCTGGCCATAGGCCATGGCCGTGTGTTCCCATCCGCCGTCGTTTTCCAGAAACACCTGGATATAACGGCCAATCCGTTCGACACCCACGTGCAGGCTGAAGACGGCCTCGAATGCAGCGACGAGCACGAGCAGCGGTAGGAGAGTGGCGACGGGCAGTGTCGCGAGCGCCGCGGTCGCCGTGATCAGCGCGGCCCAGGCCACGATGCCCACCAGAAAAACCCAGGTTCTCGCGGTTCCGCGCTCGCGGATCGTGGCTCGGAGAGAACGGTATTCTTCTTGCTCAGCTAGACTCATGCGTGGGCTATTGTGGCACACGGCTGTGCCGATAATCCCGTTGCCATCTATGAATTATCTGCTAGACTTCAAGAGCCGAAATTGAACAAGAAACCAACTATCTGGATCGGGGTTTTGTCAGTAGCCCTCTTCCTTGGCGCGGGATCTGCGTCCGCGGCTCCGGCGAAGAAGAAGAGCACCAAGACAACGCCCGCTGGCCCAAAACTGTATTCAGCCGAACGCTCGCTGACCAGGCAAGCGAAGCTGGCTCGCGCCCGTGCCGCCTTGATGGCGCACGAGATGGCGGTCACCCCGCTGCCGCGTTACAAAGTGGACGCGAGCGGCGATCTGGTGCCCGACGTCCGGGCCGCGGCAGCCATCATCTACAACCCCGAAACGAACCAGGTGCTCTGGGAGGAAAACTCGCAGACCCAGCGATCCATTGCCAGCATCACCAAGATGATGACGGCCGTGGTGTTCATGGAAATCAATCCGGATCTGACACAGCCGGTGACCGTGGCCCGCAGCGACGTGTTTCAGGCATCGACGACGCGCCTTCGCCTGAACGATCACGTGACGGCCGACGACTTGATGCATCTGCTGCTCATCGCGTCCGACAACGCCGCGGCCCGCGCCCTCGCCCGGATCTCGCCGTTCGGGTCGGAAGGCTTCGTCGGGCGGAT
>Ga0326726_10006236_pt1 | contig 10748 bp, 7 predicted proteins | sample MHFenrmetagenome_2_FD_207603 | JGI IMG/M metagenome (GOLD analysis project Ga0326726, IMG submission 207603) | Lab enriched peat soil microbial communities from Michigan Hollow, Ithaca, NY, United States - MHF15MN | ecosystem: Environmental > Terrestrial > Soil > Wetlands > Peat | place: USA... | reverse complement strand
CTTTGTTGTCGGCAAGAACTCTGAGTATCGATCACAGGCGATGGACCTGCTCAGGTACGATCTTGACGTCGCTGTTAGGTCCGCAGCAGCCTATGGGGCTGCAGCAACCTCGAGCCCGGCAACACGCGACGGCGACGTCGAAGTGCTGGTGTCTATCATCCGGGACAACAACGAGAACGTGGAGGTGCGAAGGTCGGCGTACGAAGCTCTGCTCATTCTCTTTCGTCGCACGTCGTTTCCGGCGATGAACCAGGTGTTCAATCCGTTGCAGGACATTGACTGGCAGTGGCTAGACAGTGTGAGTAGGCGTCCGGAGCAGAGTGGGGACGACGGCGCGAGTTAGCAGCGCGGTGTCCGCGCCAACGGTGTCATTCGAGCCTAGGTGAAGCCCACCGAAGGAGCTGCATACTGGGAGCGCGCCTTCCAGGGACTCAAGTGATCGCACTTACGCCCGATGAAGAGCGACTGATCACGCCCGTGTTGGAGGGGGCCAGCGGACTGGCGGGATTCGCGATCACTTTGGACCTGCTCCTCACGCCGTGGGAGGACGTTGTGCGAGGCGTTGAGATAGAGTACGCGCTCACGGGTTATGACTACGTAAACGACCTTGCCACCAGGGATACCCTGCAAGGGGTCTTGGCTGTCGCACCATCTGGGCTCCGAGAGCGGATCGAGCTGGTCGTTCGGCCGCTGGACGAGCGATTCCGGGCGTCAACCCGCACCCTGCCAAGGGCGATACAGGTGGGGGCGCCTCCAAGCCCTGGCTGGTGGTGGCAGCGTCCTCCAGACGATCTCACCGGAGAAATGGCCAGGGATCTGTTCTCGCCGTGACCCGAGGCGTGCGCATGACCGCACGATGGCGGATTCCGTTGCGAGCGGGATCGCGCTACGCTCGGCCCGCAGTCAAACATGTATGAGCGGGAAGCCAGCTTCCGTGGCGCCCGGTCATGACAGATCTGCCTGAGGCAATGAACAGAGAGGACGAACGCCCGTGCCCCACCCGCGGGAAGCTGCTTGGGTTCGGTGATACATGATGGGCACGCCTCCCGTGAATATCCCACATTCTCTGTCGGATTTGCGCCCATTCGCTCGAGGCGCCTCTAATGGTCGGCACGATCGTAGTGGGAGTCAGGCCTAGCGTACCCAATCGCAGACGACTTGGTGCTGGGAACGGCCCTTCGAGTGTGACAGCCCTGCCTTCGCTCCGCCCCCACCCTATGAGTACTCACAGTTGCGGAGTTCCTGACACGCCTGCAGCGTGCAGACGAGAATGCGGCCTGCCGGAGATCCGGGAGGTCGGAGCGTTCTGAGCTAGGGGGCCCCATGATCCATGACCCTCATCACAATCGTCAGAGCCGTCGGCGTCGAAGCGCAACCATGGGCCTCGCGGCGCTCCTGAGTCTTGGCGGCTGCGCGAGCGATCCGGCACGGCCCGTGATTGGCGAGGCAGCGTTCGTGGTGAACTGGCAGGGCTCCCAGGTCGTGGTCGTGGACGTCGCCAATGCAGCTGTGGTGGCCCGGGCCGGGCCCGTGCCCGCGTTCAAGGGCGTCTCCGCCTTCGACGCCCGCAACGGGGCGATCTACGTCACCGGGTACGACAACACCTTGCCGCCGAACCTCGTCAGGGTCGAGACGGCGACCCTGCGGGTGACAGCCACTCGCTACGATTCCATCAACGCCCGTTCTACGGTTGGGCCGCTGGAGCTCTACGGGACCTATGGGATGGCAGCGCTCGCAGACAGTACCGGCGCCCTTGTCGTCGACGGTCGCGTCGGGTCGGTTCCCGGCGTGGTGAAGCTGGAGGGCTCCACGTATCGACCCGTGGCCTTCGGCGGACCATTCGTTGTCGCGGCTGACGGCTTGGCGACCTTGTCGCCGGCGCAGTACCCGGGCGGGGCCGTGCTGGTGGCGGCTGCGAGGGATTCCATGGGGAGCCAGGTGCAGGACTACCTGTTCGTCCTGGACCCGGTGACGCTGTCGCCGCGAGACTCATTCCGCTTCACGGCGCCGAGAGGCGGTTCGTTCAGTGCTATCGGACGATTCCTCGTGTCTACATCCGGTAGCGATCTCTACGTGGTTGCGGACAACTCCATCCTCAGGTTCGACCTGTTGTCCAGGCAGGTCACGGCGTCCGCTCCGAGGCCGACATCGGGCGCGCTCTGTCTCTCCCACGACGGTTCGCGCCTGTTTGTGACCGATCCCGGGGACATGTGGGACTACCCTGGGGCCGGGATCGTCCGGTCGTTCAGCGCGGCGCTCGGGCCTTTGCCGAGTATTGACCTGAACGGCCCCTCTCCGGGGATCTCCCCTGAACTTAACCGCTGCGCCTTGAGCGCCGACGACAGTGTCCTGCTCGTGTCGTCCGGAACCGGCTCCCGCGGTCCGCTCTTTGGTCCGCAGCGCGCGCGCCTGTACGTCGTCTCGCTCAGCAGCGGCGCATTCTCGATCGTGGAGCTTGGCGGCTGGGCAGCCAGAGACGTCTTCGTGCCGTAGTCCTGCGACACACAAGCCACCGATTCCCCTGGGGGCCAGATGAAGGTCGATGCCGGCAGCTTCGCAGCCGCAGTGGTAGCGGTGAGCCTGACCGTCGCAGGATGCGACAGGAAGCAGGTCGTTGCGCCGGACCTCCAAGCGAGAGTCTCTGGAGCGCCGGCGCCCGGGAGTGAACGGCCCTTCTATTACTACCTGGGCCAGCCAGTGTACCTCGACGTTGACTCCTCCGCATTCATCGTGGAGGCAGACAGCGCCTCAGCCGAGGTGGCTGTGCGCGATGCACTCGACGGCCTGGCGGTTGCGAGCGTCAACCCCACGCCGCAGGCTCGCACCTTGTACTTGGTGCGACTGGTGGATCGCCCGAACGCGGACGCGCACAGAGCCGCCCTGGCCAGGTTGCGCTCCGACTCGAGGCTGACCTTCGCCGTCCCGGCGCTGCGTTGGTCGGAGGATCGGTCTCCGGTGACTCTCGTGAACGGGGTCATCGTCCAGTTCAGGCAGGGAGTCAGCGGCGTCGCTGCACTCGCGCTGGCGGATTCACTTGGCCTCGAAGTGCGGCGGGCGCCGTTGCCCGATTCGGGTTTCTCCACGTACATCTTCCGGTACCCGCGCGGCTCCGATCCCCTCGCCATTGCCGCGCGACTCTCGGAGCACCCGCTCGTCGAGTGGGCTGACCCCGACAAGTACGCGGCGAGGCGGCTCACCAGCCCAACCGACCCGTATTACGGTCTTCAGTATTATCTCAGGAACGGCGAGTACTCGCACGGCGTGAGGGTTGACGACAACGTCGAGCGAGCCTGGACGATTACCAAGGGGAGCTCGTCCATCAGAGTCTACGTCCTGGACTCTGGAATCGACATCAACCACCAGGACCTGTCCGGACCTGGCTGCGGTCCCCTGGTGCAGGGCTACGACACCTTCTCTGAGCAAGGGGAAGATGCTTGGCACCCGCGTCATGCCACACCCGACGACCACGGGACGGCGGTGGCAGGCATTATCCACGCGTGTCACGACAACGGCATGGGCGTAGCCGGCATTGCGCCGAACGTCGCCCTTGGGTCGATCAGGATCTTCCGGGACGGTCAAGCGAACACCGATGTGGCCATCGGGAATGCGATTACCTGGGCCTGGTACTCGGCTCAGGCCGATGTCCTGGTCAATAGTTGGGCTGGTGGCGCGCCGAGCATGTTCATCTCGGCCGCCATCAACGGCGCCGCCACCTATGGCCGGGGCGGCAAGGGCGCGGCGGTTGTCTTCGCTGCCGGTGACTCGTCGATTCGCTCGCAGGGTGTCATCGGACCCGTCCTCTACCCGGCCACGCTCTCAATGGTGCTGGCCGTCGGGGCCATCGATCGCAGCGGGGCCCTCGCCGACTATTCTCCGGAAGGACCGGCACTCGACGTAGTAGCACCCAGCGGCCACTACGGCAGCACGTGCTTCCTCGGCGATGTGCAGACTACGGACCTCTGGAGCGCAGGCGGGTGCGACGATGGGGGCCCGAACCAGAACGACCTGAACTTCACCAGCACGTTTTCAGGCACATCTGCGGCATGTCCGCAGGTTGCCGGCGCCATCGCGCTGCTTCTGTCCAACGCCCCTAACATGGTCTGGGTGGATGTGCAGACACGGGTCAGGAGCATGGCTGTTCCCTGGGGACCGGCCAGCCAGTACGGCGGCGGCAAGTTGGACATCGACCACATGCTGTGGCCCTATGATCCAGTGAGCGTGTCAGTTTCTGGCCCCTCGATCATCACGGTGAAGGGGACGTATACCTGGACCGCCAACCCCTCAGGCGGTGATCACAACTACGCCTACCAGTGGCAGCTCATGACCTTGCCGGACAGCAGCGTGTGGAATCTAGGCACACAGCAGACGCAAACGCGCACGGTATCAGCGGGTATGGGTCAGTTCGCAATGATCGTGACGATAACATCGGTTGGCAGGAGCGGTATCGGCACGCGGGCCGTGACCGAGTGCATCGGGAATCCGGGCGGCTGCTACGAGGAGTAATGAGGAAAGCGGTACAGTATCGCTCTTGGAGCGAACTCCGTTGCGTTACTCCTCTCCGTGGGGCGCGGCGCGGTTGCCCCCACAGAGGATCAGCGTCGTCGGACGCAAAGCAAGGCGGCGGCATTGTCTTGCGTGCTAGGACGCGTTGTCGCCATCGGGCTTGCGGTCGGCCCGGCGTCGTTTGGCACAATCAGGGCACAATTGCGTAGCCCCGGCCGTCACTCGACCGGGGCTAACTTGTTGCCACGCAAGGTGGCCAGGGGCGGAATCGAACCGCCGACACGCGGATTTTCAGTCCGCTGCTCTACCATCTGAGCTACCTGGCCAAGCCACTCAAAATAACGGGCGTCTTGGCGTCTGCACACTACTGCGTACTGTCTTCCCGAAACCCTGATCTTGGCGCACCTTAGGTCATGCCCTCTTTCGCAAATCTGACCATCCTCGGCCACCCGCTCATCAAGCACAAGCTGCACCTGATGCGGGACAAGCGGACCACGACGCGCGACTTCCGCGACCTCGTCGCTGAAATCGCCATGCTCATGGCCTACGAGGTCACGAAGGACCTGCCCACGGAGCCGGTGGACCTCGACACGCCCCTCGAGCACATGACCGGCGAGCGTGTCGGAGGCAAGAAGCTCACCCTGGTGCCCATCCTGCGCGCCGGCCTCGGCATGGTGGACGGCATCCTGCGCCTGATCCCCTCGGCGCGCGTGGGACACATCGGCCTCTACCGCGACCACGAGACGCTCCAGCCCGTGCCGTACTACTTCAAGGCGCCGGCGGCGCGCGAGCAGCGCGATTTCTACATCCTCGATCCGATGCTCGCCACTGGCGGCTCCGCGGTGGACGCCTGCCGCACGCTGAAGAAGGCCGGCGCCCGCTCGATCCGGTTCCTGTGCATCGTCGCCGCCCCGGAAGGTGTCTCGCGCATGCTTGAAGCCCACGCCGACGTGCCCATCTACGCCGCCGCGCTGGACCGCCAGCTCGACGCCCACGGCTACATCCTGCCCGGCCTCGGCGACGCCGGCGACCGACTCTTCGGGACCCGATGAAACTCTCCTTCTATGGTGCGGCCGGCGAAGTGACGGGCTCGATGCACCTGCTCGAGGCCGCCGGGCGCCGCATCGTCCTCGACTGCGGGCTCTTCCAGGGACGGCGCCAGGAAGCGCGCGAAAAGAACGAGCACTTTCCCGCCGCCTGCGTGGACGCCGACGCCGTGGTGCTGAGCCACGCCCACATCGACCACGCGGGCCGCCTGCCGCTGCTCATCAAGAAGGGCTACAAGGGGCCCATCTACTGCACGTCGGCCACGCGCGACCTGTCCGCCATCATGCTGCCGGACTCAGGCCACATCCAGGAAACGGACGCGGCGTTCCTCAAGAAGCGTGGGCAGGTGATCGAGCCCCTGTACACCTTGTCGGACGCCCAGGCGGTCGCCGACCACATGTTCTCGGTGCCCTACGAGAAGGCGCTCGAGATCCTGCCCGGCGTGCAGCTCACCTACTACGACGCCGGCCATATTCTGGGCTCCGCGTCGGTCGTGCTCGACGTGGACGGCACGGGCAAGTCCCGCCGCGTGGTGTTCTCGGGAGACATCGGACGCGCCGGCCTGCCCATCATCCGCGATCCCCAGTCGCCGGCCGGCCCGCAGGCGGACGCGCTCATCGTCGAGAGCACCTACGCCGGCCGCGTCCACGAGAGCGTGGAGCAGGCCCAGGGCATGCTTGCTGACCACGTCAACGCGGTGGCGCGCCGCGGCGGGAAGATCTTCATTCCGGCCTTCGCCGTCGGGCGGACGCAGGAGATCGTGTACGAGCTGCACGGCCTGGCGCTGGCGAAGAAGATCCCCGACATCCCGATCTACGTGGACTCGCCCCTGGCCGTGAACGCGACCGACATCTTCCGGCTTCACCCGGAGGTCTTCGACCAGGGCGAGCAGCTCGTCGGCGAAGTGCACGAGATCTTCCAGTTCCGGATGGTGCGCTACGTGCGCTCGGTGGAGGAGTCGAAGAAGCTCAACGCGCAGCGCGGGCCCCTGATCATCATCGCGGCCTCCGGCATGGCCGAGTCGGGTCGCATCCTGCATCACCTGCGCAACGGCCTCGGCGACCACCGCAACATGGTCCTGATGGTGGGTTGGCAGGCCAGCTACACCCTGGGCAACCGGCTGCGCGAGGGCGCGCGCGAGGTGCGGATCCTCGGCGAGGAGGTGCCCGTGAGGGCCGAGGTCAAGACCATCGCCGGCTACTCGGCCCACGGCGACCGCAACGACCTGTCGGCCTGGGTATCGGGACTCGGCCCGCGGCCCAAGCGGGCCTTCGCGGTGCACGGCGAGGCCGGCCTCACCGCCATGGCCGGGCTGCTCAAGGAACTCGGCGTTCCGGACGTGAACGTCCCAGCCCTCGGCGACCAAGTGGACCTCCAATAGTCCTCGAGTGCGGCAAACGCGCGCCCTTCCGCGCGCGCCGCCGTCCCCGGTAGTTTGCTCCCATGCGCCGCGCCATCGGGGTCGCGCTCGCCGCGGTCCTGTTCGGGTGGCTGGTCAGCCTTGCGCTGGTGTTGCGGGCCTCACGCCGCGACGAAGCGCGGAAGGCGGACGCCATCGTGGTGCCGGGGGCAGCCCAGTACAACGGGCACCCCTCACCCGTGTTCCGTGCCCGGCTCGACCACGCCGCCCGGCTGTGGCGGCGCGGGCTGGCCCCGCTGGTGGTGGTCACGGGCGGCATCGGCGCGGGAGACTCGGTGAGCGAGGCGGAGGTGGGCAGGCGCTGGCTCCGCGCGAGCGGGCTGCCGGATTCGGCGGTGCTGGCCATCGGTCGTGGTGACGCGACCGTCCCCTCGCTTCAGGCCGCCGCCGGGGTGCTCCGCTCGCGAGGACGCCTCCGGGCGATCCTGGTGAGCGACGGATTTCACATGCTGCGGCTGGCCATCATCGCCAGGCGCGTCGGCTTGGAGCCCTTCTGCTCCCCGGCGCCGGCCAGCCCTATCCGCGCCAGCCGGCGCCGCGAGCTCGGCTACCTGTTGGCCGAGTCGGTGAAGGCGCCGGTGGCCTTTCTCGTCACGAGGTCCGAATGAGTACTGCGACACGCGCCGCGCCCGCCGCGCGGCTGTACCGCCGCACCGCGCTCGCGGTGGGACTGGCTCTGCTCGCCTTCGCCGCCCCGGGGCGGCTCGGCGCCCAGGCCCTGCACGTTCCGTACACGACCTTCACGCTGCCCAACGGCCTGAAGGTCATCGTGCACCAGGACCGCTCGGTGCCGATCGTGGTCGTGAACACCTGGTTCCACGTCGGCTCGGGCGACGAGCACGTGGGGCGCACCGGCTTCGCGCACCTGTTCGAGCACATCATGTTCATGGGCTCCCAGCACGTGCCCACCGGGGAATTCGACCGGCAGCTCGAGGCGGCGGGGGCCGACAACAACGGCTCCACCACCGAAGACCGCACCAACTACTACGAGCAGGGCCCGGTCAACGCGCTCGCGCTGATGTTGTGGCTCGACAGCGACCGCATGGGCTTCCTGCTCCCCGAGATCACGGCGCCCAAGGTGGACCTGCAGCGCGGCGTCGTGCAGAACGAGCGGCGCCAGCGGGTGGACAACCAGCCCTACGGGCTCGCGGAAGAGAACATCCTCAAGCGGCTCTACCCGGAGAGCCACCCGTACAACTGGCCGGTCATCGGGTCGATGACCGACCTGCAGGCCGCCACCATCGACGACGTGCGCAACTTCTTCCGCACCTACTACGCACCCAACAACGCGACGATCGCCATCGCCGGGGACATCAGGCCCGCCGACGCCCGGCGGCTCGTCGAGCGGTGGTTCGGCGACATCCCGCGCGGCCCGGCGTTCACGCGCAACACGCCGCCGGCGGTGCGCCTCGACCACACGTCCTACCAGACGCTGGAGGACCACGTCCAGCTGCCGCGCGTCTACAACGCCTGGCACACCGTGCGCGTGTTCCACCAGGACGACGCGCCGCTCCAGGTCCTCGCCAGCATCCTGGCGGGCGGCCGCTCCTCGAGGCTCTACAAGCGGCTCGTCTACCGGCTCGAGCTCGCGACCCAGGTCGTGGCCTATCACGACGCGTTGCGGATGGACGGCAGCTTCCGGCTGTTCGCAACCGCCAAGCCGGGCCACACGCTGAGCGAGCTGCAACGGGTGATCGACGAGGAGATTCGCAGCCTGGCCGATTCCGGCCCGACGGCGCGCGAGGTGCAGCGGGTCCAGAACCAGACCGAGGCGCAGTTCCTCGACAACATGGAAACCGATCTCGGCAAGGCGGACCAGCTGAACAACTACGACTACTTCGCCGGCACTCCCGACTACTTCCAGCAGGACCTCGAGCGCTATCGGCGGGTCACGCGCGCGGACGTGCAGCGCGTGGCGAGGCAGTACCTCGCCCAGTCCTCCCGCGTCGTGCTGAGCGTGGTCCCGCAGGGCAAGACGGAGCAGGCCGTGACGGAAGGGGTGAGGCCATGAAGGCGGCAACGATGAACGCGGCCCGCACGCTGGTCGCCGCGGCGGCGGTGTCGCTGGGGCTGCCCGCCGGGCTCGTGTCCCAGGCCGTGGTCCGCACCAGGCCGCCGACGCTGGGGGCTCCCCCCGCGCTGGTCGTGCCTCGCGCGCGGGTCGCCCGGCTCCCCAACGGGCTGCAGTTGGTCGTCGTCGAGATGCACAAGGTCCCGGTGGTGGACATCACGCTGCTCGTGCACGCCGGCTCGGTGCGCGACCCCAACGACCTGCCGGGCCTGGCCACCTTCACCGCCGGCATGCTCGACCAGGGTGCTGGCCGACGCAGCGCGCCGGACATCGCGGACGAAACGGCGTTCCTGGGCGCGCAGCTCTCCACGCGGGCGGCTGCTGAATGGGCCAGCGTGTCGCTGCACGTACCGAAGCGCCAGCTCACGCGGGCGCTGGATCTCATGGCCGACGTCGCGCTCCGGCCGACGTTCCCGGACTCGGAGATCGCGCGCCAGCGCTCGCAGCGCCGCGCGGGCATTCTCCAGCTCCGCGATCGGCCCACCGCGCAGGCGCCGATCGCGTTCAACGCGATCGTCTACGGCGCGCTGCATCCGTATGGCTGGCCGGCCGACGGCAACGACGCCGCGGCCGCGGCCCTGGATCGCGAGCGCGTCGCCCAGTTCTATACGACCTACTACCGCCCCAATGGCGCGCGCATGCTCGTCGTGGGGGACATCACGCTTGCCGAGGCGCGCCGGCTCATCACGGCCCGCTTCGGCGCCTGGCGGCGCGGCGACATGCCGCCCCTGCCCACGCCCGAGCCACCGCGCAGCGGACCGCGCACGATCTACCTCGTGGACAAGCCGGACGCCGCACAGTCGGTCATCCGCATCGGCCACCTGGGCGTGGCACGCAACACTCCGGATTACCAGGCGCTCCAGGTGCTGAACACCATCCTGGGAGGCTCCTTCACCTCGCGCCTCAACCAGAACCTGCGCGAGACGCACGGCTACACCTACGGCGCCAACTCGGCGTTCGTCGCCCGCCGTCTCGCGGGACCGTTCTTCGCCGCCGCCTCGGTGCAGACCGCCAAGACCGACAGCTCGCTCATCGAGTTCATGCGCGAGCTGCGCAAGATCAGGGACTCGATCGTGCCGGGGGAGGAAGTGGCGAAGGCCCGTTCGTACATCACTTTGGGGCTGCCCGGCGAGTTCGAGACCACCTCGGGCACGGCGGCGCGCTTCAGCGAGCTGCTCGAGAACGACCTGCCGCTGGACTACTACCGCTCGTACATCGCGCGCATTCGCGCGGTCACGCCGGCGGACGTGCGGCGCGTGGCCCGGCGCTACATCCAGCCGGACCACTTCGCGATCGTCGTCGTGGGCGACCGGAACCAGATCGAGGCGGGCCTTCGGGCCCTCAACGAGGGGCCCATCTCGATCCGCGACCTGTGGGGCCAGGAAATGCGGTGACCAACGCTGAGCCGGGCCGGATCGCTTCCCGGCGCGAGTACAGCGGCAGGATCGTCAACCTGGACGTCGACACCGTCCGCTTCCCGGATGGCAGCTCGGGGGAACTCGAGATGATCCGCCATCCGGGAGCGGCGGCGGTCGTGCCGGTGCTCTCTCAGCCGGACGCGACCGACCCGCAATTGCTGTTGATCCGGCAGTATCGCTATGCCGCCAGCGGCACCATCTGGGAGATTCCGGCGGGCCGGCTCGACGCCGACGAGGCGCCCGAAGCCTGCGCCCGCCGCGAGCTGCTCGAGGAGGCCGGTGTCGAGGC
>Ga0326726_10006235_pt1 | contig 10749 bp, 8 predicted proteins | sample MHFenrmetagenome_2_FD_207603 | JGI IMG/M metagenome (GOLD analysis project Ga0326726, IMG submission 207603) | Lab enriched peat soil microbial communities from Michigan Hollow, Ithaca, NY, United States - MHF15MN | ecosystem: Environmental > Terrestrial > Soil > Wetlands > Peat | place: USA... | reverse complement strand
CTACTATTCACTTCTTGCACTTTGCATTGCAGCAGTTTTAAGTGGTAGTGTCTTTGGAGATCACTTCTCACCAATTTCTAATACAACTATTGTCTCTTCAATGGCATCTGCCTGCGATCATATTGATTATGTAAGAACACAAATGCCTTATGCTCCTGCTGTGGCGTTTTTCGCAGCAATTCGCTTCTGGGTTGCCGGGTACTTTTGACATTGCAATAACTGGTAATTTTGACGATGGAGATTAGATTAGGCAATTGTTTTTAATTGGAAATTAAGATAATTATATAAAAGTGAAAATTATTAATTTTATAAAAAGCAAATTTTTAAGAGCATTCGGTTTATTTTTTGTCTGTTTAATTCTGCTTAACAACATAATGCTCTTCTCCTTTTATTCATCTCCTTCGGACGTTGATCAAAATAACTTAGCTCAATTAAATAATCAGGCAGTTAACTCAGTTGCGGAATCATCCTGTACCAAGGTAAATATTAAGCTGCTACCAGAATCCTATTCTGCTAATTTATATTGTTATGAATATTACTTCAGAAGGCTGGGTCGCAACCCAAAGATTTTTACAATAATTTCAGAAACGGATTCTGAACATAATATCTGTCATTCATCTTTTCTTTTATGTCACTTGACGACCAGCACTCAAATCCTTTCAGACTATTAATTTCATTTTATTAATTTATTTTAAAAAACACGAATAGGAAACCACTATGGATACTCCAGAAAAAAGTGATAAATCAACTAGGTTCTTATTCTAGTTTTTTGTTGCACAGGTAATACTTGGAATGATTGCAGTCGTAGGGTGTATGGTTTATCCATTCATTTTTAGTTGATAAAAAACTTAACGATCATAAAAACTAATTTATTTATGTGGATATTTGGATCGAAAAATGCGTGGGATGAAATGAATCTGGGTGGAAATTTTAAAATACCAAGGATCTTCTATTTTATTATGAAATATATTACACCTCTGCTCCTGTTTTGCATATTGCTTTGGTGGCTTGTTCAGGATACAGTACCAATACTTTTACTTAAAAATATTGAAACCGATAAAGTTTCTTACATTCGAGGTGCACGAATTCTTATGTTATTAATTACGACTGGAATCTTGTCGATGATAATGCGTGCATGGAATAAGAAACAACTAAATAATCAGTAAACTTCATCAATAAAAAATAATTATTCTATCTTGAATAAATTAAGTCAGTTTAAAATAACGTTATCAAAAGTATTATTTGGCGGAGGTAAAAATTTACAGGATCCGGAAATATTCCATAAAATTTCACTTACTGCTTTTCTAGCTTGGGTAGGAATCGGTGCTGATGGATTATCATCCTCGTGTTATGGTCCCCCGGAAGCATTTTTACATCTGGGAAGTCACTATTACTTAAGTATATTCGTAGCACTTGCAACCGGATTAACAGTAATAATAATCAGTATCAGCTATTCACAAATTATCGAACTCTTTCCGACAGGTGGCGGAGGTTATCTTGTAGCAAGTAAATTATTATCACCTCGAGTGGGAATGATTTCCGGCAGTGCATTACTGATTGACTATGTGTTGACTATTGCTATATCTGTTGCAAGCGGCTCTGATGCTTTTTTCAGTTTCCTTCCGATACATTTTCAAGCATATAAACTTTACTTTGCCATAATTGGTGTTTTTCTATTAATCATCCTGAACATTCGTGGTGTAAAAGAATCAGTACTCCCCTTAGTTCCAATATTTCTGGTTTTCCTATTAACTCATGTTTTTATGATACTATATGCGGTTATCTCCAATTTATTTAATTTTTCTGAGTTAGCGACTTCAACTTATACTGAGATTAATAATACTTCATCGGAGTTAGGAATGATTGGGATGCTTATAATAATTACCAAAGCTTATACTATGGGCGCAGGAACTTATACTGGTATTGAAGCGGTCAGTAATGGTGTTCCTCTTCTAAGAGAACCAAAAGTAGCAACTGCAAAAAAAACAATGAAGCTTATGGCTATATCACTTTCATTTATGGTCATGGGCTTACTGATCTCCTACCTACTTTACAAAATACTTCCTCAACAAGGTAAGACATTAAATGCGGTACTGTTCAGCACAATTACAAGTGATTGGGGACAATTGGGTTACTACTTTGTAATAATAATTTTATTCTCGGAAGCTTTTATTCTTTTTGTTGCCGCACAAGCCGGATTTATTGATGGACCGAGAGTACTAGCCAATATGGCAAATGACAGATGGTTACCTACAAAATTCTCGATACTAAGTGATAGGTTAGTTGCACAAAATGGCGTTCTGCTTATGGGTGGAGCAGCTTTATTAACAATGATTTTAACTAAAGGAAATGTTGCAATTCTGGTTGTTCTCTATAGTATTAACGTATTTATTACTTTTTTCCTTTCACAACTAGGGATGGTAAAACATTGGTGGCAGGTGAAGAAAGAATCAAAAAGATGGAAACATAAAATTTTTATAAATGGACTTGGATTGATTCTAACAACTCTGATTTTAGTATCAGTAATTACCATAAAATTTTTTGAAGGTGGCTGGGTAACAATTCTGCTAACGGGCAGTTTGATTTTATTTTCTTTTTCTATCAAAAGACATTACAACAAAACATACATGCTGCTCAAAGAACTCGATGACCAGATTTTACCTGCAATTACTGCTTCAATAAATGAGCTGTCGAACCAGAAAAAAGAAAAGTTGGAGTTCAATCTCAGAGCAAAAACTGCTGTAATTTTCGTAAACGGATTCAACGGTTTGGGTGTTCATACTTTACTTGCGGTTATAAAAACTTTTCCAAATGTATTTAAAAATTTTGTTTTTGCAGAAGTTGGTGTGCTGGATACCGGTACATTTAAAGGCTCTGAAGCTATTGACAATCTTCAAGAGAAAGTTCAAAAAGAAACAAATAAGTATGTTGAATTTGTCACTCGGTTTAATTTGTATGGGAAAGCATTTCATTTAGTTGATACCGAAATTGTTCAGGGAGCATTAAAAATTTCGGAAGAAATATCAAATCAATTCCCGAATTCTGTTTTTTTTGGTGGACAAATTGTTTTTCCCAATGAAACTTTCTTTTCACGTTTGCTTCACAATCAAATTGTTTTTAGTATTCAGAGAAGATTGTATCATAAAGGTTTTCCATTTGTTATTCTTCCTATAAGAATTCAATCCTTTTGATAAAAAATGTCACACTTAAATAAAATAGTTGACAATACCTGAGAGTTTATTTTAATGTTTATCTGCTATTGGTTCAGGTACTAATCTCTTTGTCATTGAGAAATTTAAGCGACTACGAAAGTAAATTAATTTCAGATTTAACTTTTGATGCATTAGCTGTTAATGTTTCGACCAACTTTATTCTAAACCAAAATTTATGTACAAAACAAATAAGAACTTTATTCGAATCGCGTATAAAGCTAAATAGATCGGATTTGCATTATGCTGAAGGATTTTATCGGGTTCTTACTCGGATCTATTCAAAAAAACATCATTATAATTTTAACTCGATAGAATCAGCTGTGAGTACTGAAAATTTTTCAACTATCTCAAGAAGCCTGCCGTTTCGTCCATATTATCTGTAATATTTTTTAAATTATAATATGTAGGTATTTATTACCCGACAATCTTAATGATTTCTGGTAGAGTACAATACACTCTATCATCAAATCACTGTAGTGATATTCAATTATTCATCAAAAATTTATTTAAGGAGAAATATGGAAAAGCGATCTTTTAATGAAGATAAAAAGGGCTAAATAAAAGATGTGGTTCAAGGCATAGGAATTATAGGATTAGTTCTCTTGATTTTTTATTAACTTTTTGTGTTAGCCTAGGAGATCGTATCAAGTAAAGATTACTTAGTTTATCAGATTGATCAGGAAAGAAAGCAAGATATGGATGAGATGATTCAAAAATTGATAAGTTCAGATTTTGAATTTGATACACTTCGGCTGATAATATAATATTACAAAAAGTTGTATGGAATCAGATATTCAGTTAACAAAAGGTCAAAAATCTGAACACTATGAATTAAAGAATAAAGCCATCAGACGCGAGGAATAACTTCTTCTTTTTAACAAATGTTGCACTAAATTCTTTTCTCTTTATTATAAGAAATTATTTTTGTGCAGCATTATTTTTGAATAGATTAATGTATAGTAGTTAATTAAATTTTATTAACAATTAAATCTTCTTAGTATGATGAATTCTTTTAAAGCCTTATTTATAATTATTGTTTTTACTTTATATTCGTTTTCTTCAACAGCAAAGTCTCCTGATACTTTATTTGTTGCGTCCTGGAATCTTCAAAATTTGTTTGATACAATAAATGATCCCCAAAAAAATGATGAAGAATTTTTACCAGAAGGTGAAATGCACTGGACTGCTGATAGGCTCGATAAGAAACTATATAATTTAGCCCGAGTGATCCGCTCAATGAATCATGGCTCTGGTCCGGATCTGCTTGGAGTTTGTGAAGTGGAAAATCAGGCTGTAATTGATACAATGATTAAAAAATACCTGTCAGATTTAAGTTACAAATCTGCTTATCTTGAATCGCCAGATAAAAGGGGAATTGATAACGGATTAATCTTCAAGTCGAATAAATTCAAATTGCTCAATGTTCAGGCTGATACCGTGCACCTTTCTGGTGGGTGGCCAACAAGATTAATTTTTGGTGTTAACTTATTGCTGAACAGTAACGAAAAGCTAACAGTATTCGTAAACCATTGGCCCTCACGAAGCGGAGGACAGCTAGAATCAGAACCAAACAGAATTGAAGCAGCAAAGACTCTTCGAAGTGCTGTAAATAGAATTTTTAAAATAGAACCAGATGCAAAGATTTTTATCGTCGGGGATTTTAATGATGATCCCGTAAATGTTTCGGTTCTTGAAACATTAAAAGCATATCCCTTAAGATGTGATTCCACAACTTTGGATTATGAAATTAAGTCTGATGGAGAATTATTCAATCTTTCTTATGAAACTTATGAAAGTGGTTCTGGTAGTTATAAATATAAAGACACCTGGAATTTACTTGATCAAATAATTGTATCTGGCTCATTAATAAATGGCGAAGAAATTAATTATATCTGTAAGTCGTTTGAAGTTTACAAGCCGGATTTTATGGTTACCAGATCAGGAGAATATCAGGGAACACCTTTTCCAACTTACGGAGGAAGAAAGTATCTTGGAGGGTATAGTGATCACTTTCCTGTTATTTCTAAATTTATAATTAATAGGAAATTAAAATGAAAAAGGAAATTCTAATTTTTGGTTCAAGTGGTGCGCTCGGAAATGGAGTAACCAAAGTCTTTTTGCAAAAAAAATACAACAAAATTTACTTATTCGATTTTAAGCATAAAGAATTACTCAATACAAATGTAGAACAAATAATAATTAGCGACTTATCTGAAGAAGAGAATGTTAAAAAAGCATTTAACCAGGTAACTCCTTCAAAAGAAAAAGTATTTTTTCTTTTAAGCACGATTGGCGGATATGCTGGTGGCAAAAAAGTATGGGAAACGGATTCATCCTGTTTCGATAGAATGATAAATATGAATTTGAAAACAAGTTTTTTAATTGCTAAATATTTTTCCCTTTTGGTCAGCGAATCGCACTCAGGTTCAATATGTTTTACATCAGCTTTTACCGCATTAGTGGCAGAAGCGGGTAAAGCAGTTTATGGAAGCTCAAAATCGGCGCTCATTCATCTCGTAAAAACACTGGCAGAAGAAGGTAAAGAAATAAGGCTCTCTGCCAATGCAATTGCACCGTTTATAATCGATACCCCGGCTAACAGGGAATGGATGCCTGCTTCGACCGACTTGGAAAAAGATTCGATTTTTGAAAGTTGGATAAAGCCTGCTGAAATAGGTGAATTTGTGAACTCAGTATTTGAAAGTTATAATATACTTTCTGGTAATATATTTCAACTTAGATACCGGTTTAATACTTATTAAAAAATTACGTTTTGGGGTAACAGTATGAATCTTACAGAAAAAATTAATCAGGATTTAAAAGAAGCATTAAAATCAAATGATAAAATAAGGCTTCAAACAATAAGATCGATCAGAGCAGTAATATTAGAGTTTGAAAAAAGCGGTTCAGGTAAAAAACTTAATGAGGAAGAGGAAATTAAATTACTCAGCACTTCGGCGAAGAAACGAAAAGAGGCAATTGAAGAATATAAAAAAGCGAAAAGAGATGATCTGGCTGCAATTGAAGAAGCTGAGCTTAATATTATTATGTCATATTTGCCCAAACAACTTACAACGGAAGAATTAATCAGAAAGGTTAAAACACTTGCTGATGAACTGGGAGTTAGAACAAAGGAAGACTTTCCAAAGCTCATGCCTTTAGCTATTAAAGAGCTAAAAGGTAAAGCTGATGGAAAAGCTATCAAAGAAGCTGTAGAGAAAGTGCTTGGTGTAAATTGATACTACTTGATGCTTTAATTGTTATTAGCGTTCTTATTGGATTTATTCTTGGTTTCAAAGATGGTTTTATTAGAAAATTGATAGGAATAGCCGGTTTTGTAACAGCCACTATATTAGCTGTTTTTTTTTCCGGACAATTAGGTTTACTACTCGAAACTTTATTTCGTATTGAGAATTACTTCGCAGAAATAGTTGGCGGTTTGATAATCTTCTTTGGAGTACTATCTGCGTTCATGTTTTTAAAAAGAGTTGTTCATCCATTTGATAAGGTAAATAACCTGATAAATCAACTTGTTGGTGGTGTAGTTGGTTCAATTCAAATAATTTATTTTTTAAGTGCAATTTTTATTATTGTTAACATATTCGATCTTCCTGAAAAGAAAACCAGAGAACAATCTATTTTTTATTATCCTGCATATAAGGTAATTCCCTTAACTATACAATATTTAAGCTATTATACCCCTCAACCTCGTAAATTAATTGAGGATTATATCAACGAAAAAGATACTCTTCAATGATCAAACCTTCCGTCTTGGAAAAACTCGAATATCAGAAAGTATTAAATCACATTGTAAACTACGCTGTAACCGAAAATGGGAAAAAATATGTTTCTGACTTATTGCCTTTATATGATCCAAAAAAAATAAATGAAGAATGTGAAGCTGTAAACCAAGCTAAGGAAATATTAATAAAAAATATTCCACCGCAATTAGATTATATCCCAGACCTTTATGAAACACTCGCTCAAAGCAGGATTGAAGGAGCCGTGCTTGGTTCAAAGAAAATTCTTGATGTACTAAAGCTTGCTAAAACTTCACGGGCATTACATATATTTTTAAAGAATAATGTTACTATAGCACCAGATCTGGCAATATTTCAAAACTCATTGTTGATTGATAAAGTATTCGAACATCATATAGAAAAAGTAATTGATGATACGGGTGAAATTAAAGAGAAAGCTAGTCAGAAACTTGCAGAGATTCGTAAGCAAATAAGAGAAAAACAGAATTCTCTTGTTAAATCAATTAATACTATAATGAAGTCACTTGATGAACAGGGTATAGTGAGGGAAGACTATTTAACACTGCGTGATGGAAGGATGGTTATACCTGTTAAATCAGAGCATAAAAGACACCTCAGGGGATTTATCCATTCGGAATCGGCTACAGGTCAAACGGTTTACATTGAGCCCGAACAAACACTCGAAATGAACAATGAAATTGTAACATTAGGTTTTTCTGAAAAACGCGAAATTGAAAGACTTTTAAAAGACCTGACAAAACTAATTGGGGAACAGAGCGATAAATTAAAAGAAGCATTGAGAACAATTGCATATTTCGATTCGCTTTTTGCACGCGCAAAATATTCAATAGAAATACTTGGAGCATTCCCATCAATGGATGTAAAAAATCCTTTTACCGTTATTGATGGGAGACATCCTGTACTACTTAAAAAGCTTGGCAGGAATGCAGCAATTCCTCTTAACCTTGAACTGGATAATCAAAAAGTAATTATAATTACTGGACCAAACGCTGGTGGGAAAACGGTTGTTTTAAAAACGATTGGTTTATTATCATTACTATATCAGTCAGGAATACATATACCGGTTAGTCCCGATTCAAATTTTCATATATTTAATAATATTTTAATAGATATCGGTGATGAACAGTCACTGGAAGATGATTTGTCAACTTTTAGCTCGCACTTAAATAACCTGAAAAATATTCTTGCCAGTTCAGATAATCATTCCCTCGTATTGCTTGATGAAATAGGAACAGGTACAGATCCAACAGAAGGATCTGCTCTTGCTGCTGCTGTATTATTGAAACTCAGGGATATCGGTTCATTAGTTTTTGCATCAACTCATCATGGCAGCTTGAAAATAATTGCTAACGATGAAGATCAATTTGTGAATGCAGCAATGGAGTTTGATCATGAAAAGTTAGCACCTACCTATAAATTTAAACTAGGAATTCCCGGTTCAAGCTATGCATTTGAAATTGCAAGGAGAAGGGGACTAGATGATAAAATATTGGAGACTGCTTCAGATTTTATGGATAGTGACAAATATAAGCTCGAAGTATTTCTCTCGGATCTTGAAACTAAATCAAATAAGCTGGAAGCAAAATTAAAAGAATTGGAAATAGAAAATTCCAGGCTTGCGGGCTTATCCACCCTATATAAAACTAACATTGAGCGGCTCGAAAAAGAGAAAAAAGAAATTCTAAAGAAAGCCAAATCAGATGCTGATGAATTTCTTGAAGATGTAAATAAAAAAGTTGAAAATGTAATTAAACAAATACGAGAATCAGGCGCAAAGAAAGAAGTAATTAAGGAGGCAAAAAAAATTATAGTTGAGTTGAAGGAGGAAACCGAAAATCTTTATTCTCCGGATATTGGATTAGAAGCAAAATTAACGGATTTTAGCATCGGTAGTTTTGTCTCAATTAAAAATACAACAACTTCTGGGCAAATAGTTCAAATTGATAAAGAAAAGAACATAGCAATAATTGAATCAGGCACAATAAAAATGCAGGTTAAATTAAGCGATTTGCTTTTAGATAATTCTAAAAGACAAGTGAAGACTGTTGCTCCTTATCATAACTTTAAGTTTCCTGAAACACAATACAGGCTTGATATAAGAGGCAGAAAGCCTGAAGAGGCTGATTTTGAAATTCTTAAATTCATTGATGATTCTTACATGACGGGGCAGGAAAGAATTGAGATTTTACACGGCAAGGGAACAGGAGCATTAAAAAAAACTGTTAAGGAAATTCTTGATAAACATGAAAAGGTAAAGAATTATTATTTTGCACCAATCGAATTTGGCGGAGAAGGAATTACAATCGTCGAATTAAAATAGGGTATTTTTTGATTAAAAAAATTTTAATTGCTAACAGAGGAGAGATAGCGGTTAGAGTTATAAGGGCTTGTCGTGAACTCGGAATAAAATCTGCAGCAATTTATTCTGATGCAGATAAAACTTCTCTTCACACTCGATTGGCCGATGAAAGCTATTATATCGGAAGTTCACCCGCACACGATTCTTATCTAAACAAAGAAAAAATAATTAAACTTGCACTCGAAATCGGAGCGGATGCAATTCATCCGGGTTACGGATTTTTTGCCGAAAATTCTGAATTCATTAGAGAGTGTGAAAAAAATAAAATTACTTTTATTGGTCCTTCGTCAAAATCGGTTGCTTTGATGGGCAGTAAAACAGAGGCTCGTAAGTTGATGGCGCACAACAAAGTTCCCATTGTTCCCGGCACAACAGAATCAATAAATTCAGTAAAAGATGGTCTGAAGATTTCAGAAGAAATTGGTTACCCGGTTTTGCTAAAAGCAGCATTCGGCGGCGGTGGTAAGGGAATGAGAAAGATAAATTCACAAATAGAATTTGAATCTGCATTCGATGCAACGAAAAGAGAAGCTCTCAAAGCATTTGCAAATGACGATATTTATATTGAAAAGTTTATAGAAAATCCCAGACACATTGAAGTCCAGATTTTTGGAGATACACACGGAAACTATATTCATCTTTTTGAAAGAGAATGTTCAATCCAGCGAAGACATCAAAAAATAATAGAAGAAGCTCCCTCATCTTTTGTTGATGAGATAACCCGTCGAAAAATAACAGCTGCTGCAGTGAATGCAGCAAGAGCCGCCAATTATTTCAATGCAGGGACAGTCGAATTTCTTATGGATGCGAATAAAAATTTTTACTTTCTGGAAATGAACACAAGGCTGCAAGTTGAACATCCGGTAACTGAGCTAATTACAGGGTTAGATTTGGTGAAGGAACAAATTTCAGTAGCATCCGGGAATAAACTTTCTTTTGCACAGAATGATCTAAAAATTAACGGTCACGCCCTTGAATGCAGAATTTATGCAGAAGATTCCTTTAACAATTTTCTCCCTTCAACTGGTTCAATACTAAGCTATTCACCTCCTTCCGGTCCTGGTGTTCGAGTCGATTCGGGGTTTGACAATGGTTCTCAAATAACAGTGCATTATGATCCATTAATTTCTAAACTTGTCTGTTGGTCTGATACAAGGCAATCAGTAATTAACAGGATGATTCGGGCTCTTTCAGAATATATTATTGGCGGTTTGATTACTAATATTTCATTTTTGAAAATAGTAATTGAAAATCCTTCTTTCAAAAAGGGAGATATTAATATTAATTTTCTAAACGACAATTTTATGAATAGTCTTAAGGAATTTGAAAAAAATAAGCAGATGACTGAATTTGAAAAAACTGTAGCGATATTTGCCGCTGTATTAAAATCAAATTC
>Ga0326726_10006234_pt1 | contig 10749 bp, 2 predicted proteins | sample MHFenrmetagenome_2_FD_207603 | JGI IMG/M metagenome (GOLD analysis project Ga0326726, IMG submission 207603) | Lab enriched peat soil microbial communities from Michigan Hollow, Ithaca, NY, United States - MHF15MN | ecosystem: Environmental > Terrestrial > Soil > Wetlands > Peat | place: USA... | reverse complement strand
ACGGCCTCGCCGAGGCGATACAGGCGATCGGCGCGCTCGCCGGGCGTGGGGGCGAGTGGCACGAGCTGATAGAGGTAGCGCGCCGCGCTCTGCCAGTCGCCACGGGCGATGTGGACCTCGGCGAGTTGCTCGATGGCGCCGATGTGGTGAGGGTGATCGCGAACGATCCTCTCGAGCTGGGTGATCGCGGAGCCGAGGTCGCCGAGCGCGCGGTACAGCTCGACGAGCGAGAAGTGGGTCGCGAGGAGCGCCTCGTCGTCGTCGAGGGGAACGAGATCGAGCACGGCGCGCGCGGCGGCGAGCGCGATCGGATTCTCGCCGAGTCGCGTCGCCAGCTCCTGGATGCGCATCAGGACGTCGCGACGACCGGGTGCAGCCGCCGCGGCATCGCGCGCGAGGTGGAGCGCCTCGCTATCGCGCCCGAGATGCTCGGCGATGATCGAGCGGCGGAGCGCGAGCTCGTCGTCGCCGAGCACGCTCTCGCCGGGGCCGAGGTCGCGATAGATGAGGTCGGCGGTCGCCCAGTCGCCGAGCTTGAACGCGAGCGCGCCACGCGCGTCGAGCGCGTCGACGTGACCCGGATCCTCGATCAGCGCGAGGTCGTACGCGCGCGCGGCCTCGCCGTAGCGGCCGAGCTCCTCGGCAAGTCGCGCGACCTCGAGCCACGCCGCGGCGCGCTCTTCGGCCACGTGCGTGCGCGCGGCCCGCAGCGTGGTGAGCTCGGTCAGCCCCGGAAGGTCGCCCGACAACCGATGCGAGGTCGCCAGCACGCGGAACGCGGCGGGGTCGCCGGGATCCGAGCGCCACAGCTGGTGCGCGAGCTCGAGTGCCGCCTCGAGATCGCCGGCCGCTTCGGCGCGATCGAGGCGCGCCGCGAGGTTCGACTCGGGCGGCAGATCGTCGACGATGGCACGACAGCGCGCGGCCGCAGCGAGCAGCGCCGCGCGATCGGCGGCGCGTGCGGTGGTCGCGGCTTCCTCGTAGAGCCGGGCCGCCTCGGCACGGCGGCCGATCGACTCGTAGCGTTTCGCGAGCGGTGCACGCGCGGCGGGGATCGTGGGATCGAACGCGAGCGCCTGCTCGAAGTTGACCTGCGCCTGATCCGGATCGTTCAGGCGCTCCTGGAAGATCAGCGCGAGCTCGAGGTGCAGCGCGCCGCGATCGCGCGGGTTCGCGGCTGCCGCGATCTCGCGATACAGGAGCGAGCCGACGAGGCCCCACTCGCCGCGGACCATCGCCGCGGTGCGGAGCTGATACGCGATCTCCGGATCGGCCGGCGCACACGCGTGGGCTTCCTTCAAGCAGCGATACGCCTCGGCGTCGCGGCCGAGCGCGTCGCGGTACAGCTTCGCGCGCCGCCGCCACAGGATCGCGCGATACGACGGATCCTCCGACAGCATCAGCTGGCGACCGATCGCCTCGGACGCCGCGGTGATGTCGCCGGTCTCGCCGTACAGCTGCTCGAGCAGCTCCAGCGGCGCGCGCTCGGTCGGATCCAGTGCCGACGCGCGCTCGGCGGCGACGATCGCGGCCGGCCAGTTCTCCTTGTCGGCGAGCTGGCGTGCCTCCGCCAGGTCGATCCCGCCGGTCGGGCGAAGCCCGCCCGGCTCCATCTCGGGTCCGCCGGTCGGGCGAAGCCCGCCCGGCTCCACCTCGGGCCCGGCGGGCGTCTCGGGGGCGGGCTGCGCGCCGATCTCGCCCGAGACGACCGACTCGTCGCGGCCGAGGACCTCGGCGCGCTCGCGCGCGAACGCGCGGCGTACGGCGTCGTAGTCGGGCGACTCGGCGATCTGCTCGTAGAGCTCGCGTGCGAGATCGAGCTCCTCGGCACCGGCGAGTGCATCGGCGAACGGCATCCACACGGGCGTGTACGTCGGGTCGATGCGATACGCCTTGTTCCACAGCGCGGTCGCGCGGATCGGATCGTGGGCCTCGCTGCGCGCGACCAGCGCGAGCTCGTGTAGCGCGATTGCCTGCGCGCGTCCGGTGCTCTCCATCGCGGTGCGATCGAGCACGCCGCGCCGCAGATCGGGGTCGCGGTCGCCGAGATGGGCGAGCAACGCGGCGAGGAGCGCCGGATCGTCGGGCGACTCGCGGTGCGCGGCGAGCAGACGATCGCGATCGGCGAACTGCGCGGCGGCCTTCACGGCGCCGGAGATCTCCTCCTTCGTGCCGCTGATCCGCACCGACGGGCCGTCCTCGGCGGGTACTCTGATGTCGGGATCGGTGATGCCGCCGAGGTCGCGCTGGCGGGTGACCTGGTCCGTGCTGGTGATCGCCGCGAGGAGCGCGGCTGCATCGGCGCGCAACGAGTCGGCCTCGTCGTGCTTCGCGCCGTGCGCACGCCACTCGTACGTCTTCGCGAGCTGCGCCTTGCGCGTCACCTCGGCATGGAGCTCGGCCAGCATCGCGCCGCCGTCGTCGATATGCCCTGCCGAGGTCGCGGCATCGATCAGCGCGACCGCCTCGGCGTTCTTGCCCGCGCGCACGAACGCGGTGGCGAGATTCACGAGATCGGTCGGCGTGCGGCGCTCGGACGGGATCGCCGAGTTCGCCTCGACCGCGATGTCCCACGCGAGGTGCGCCGCCGCTTCCGTGGCGAGCAGGCGCAGCGTGGTCTCGCGACGCGAGCCGACAAACGCCTCGGCAGCCTCCCGCATCGCGGCACGGGCACGGAGGGCATCGTCGAGCCGATCGTAGAGCACGTCGGCGAGCTCGAGCAGGATGTCGCCCTTGCGATTTCCCGAGGCGGTCTGCGCGAGCGCGGACAGATGCGCCACGGCGCTTTCGAAGTCGCCGAGCTCCAGCGCGAGATCGACGAGCTCGCGCAACAGCTCCGGATCGCCGGGCGCGACGTGGTTCGCGGCCTCGAGCGCGGCGAACGCGTCGTCGAGCTTGCCTGCCGCGCGTGCGCGCTTGGCGCCATCGCGGAGCGACAGCGCACCCGCGCGCGCATCCTTCATGCGGCCGCTCGACGTGTCCTCCTCGGCATCCGCGGGAGCGCGTGGCGCCGGCTCGCCGCGCAGGCGCGCGAGTGCGCTCGCGTAGCCATCGGGAGACTCGCCGCGCAGCTGCGGGTCCACCGCCGCACGCTCGAGCACCGGCTCGACGAGGTTACGCACCGCCTCGGCCTGCGCATCCGTGAGCTTCACGACGAGCTCGCCGAGCGCGTGGGCCGCGGCCTGGCGCTCGCGCGTCACCACCGCGCCGTCGAGGCCGTGATCGCTGGCGAGCTCGCTCGCGAGCTGGGCGAGCCCACCCGCGGCGGCCACGACCGAGCCCTCGTTCTGGAGCCGCGTCGTCACGAACTTCAGGGACGGTCGCCACGACGGATCGATCTCGAGCGCGCGCTGGTGCGTGGCGAGCGCGACCTCGGGGCGCCCCAGCTGCTCCTGGAGATCACCGAGGCGCGACAGCAGCGGCTTCTGGCGCTGCGGGTGACGCGCGGTGGCCGCGACCTTGCGTCCGAGGATCACCGACACGCGATCGAGATCGCCGCGCTCGCGCCACTGCGTCTCGAGCGCGTCGAGCGCCGGCAGGTGCGTGTCGGAGATCCGCAGCGCGGCCTCGAGACAGCGCACCGCATCGTCGGCGCGCTCGGCGCGGCGGAACAGCTCGCCGGCGCGATACATCGCATCGGCGCGCGCATGTGGCGACGAGTCGGCGGCGACCTGGGCGAAGCCCTCGAGCGCGGTGGCCGCGCCCGCGAGATCGCCGGCGCGTTCGGCGAGATCGGCGAACAGGCGCAGCGCCTGACCGCGCATCTCGGGAGCGGTCGCCCGCGACACGTCGCTATCATCCGCGAGCGGACGCAGCGCGGTCATCGCGAGCGCCGGATCGCCGGAGCGATCGGCGGCGACCGCGAGCCGATAGCGGTACGTGCCGACCCGGGTCGGATCGGTGTGGGGATCGTCGACGAGGCCGCGGTAGGCGCGGATCACGTCGGGCCACGCGCGCTGCCGCCACGCGGCCTCGCCGAGCGTCGATAGCACCTCGCGGCGCAGGTGCGACGGCACGTTGGGCTCGAGCTCGGCGTGGGCGCGCGCGCCGTGGGGCAGGGCGGCGGCGGGCTCGTCGGCGAGCAACCACGCCGACGCGGCGGCGAGCTCGACCTCGAGGCGGTCGCTCGTGCGCTCGGCGATCTTCGCGAGCGATGCGAGCGCCTGGGCACGCGCGCGCTGATCGCCGCTCTTCGCGAGCAGCTCGGCCTCGAGCGTGTAGGCGCGGCGCCGCGTGTGCGCCGACGCGTTCTCGTCCTCGGTGAGCGACAACGCCTCGTGAATGTCGGCGATCGCGGCGGCGAGATCCGGCGTGGCTTCGCGGCGGCGGACGTCGGCGCGCGAGATGAGCAGCGCCGCGCGCTCGGCCGGCGGTGGTCGCGTCGCGAGCACGGCGTCGATCCAGCGACGCTCGGCGATCGCGTCGGAGGCGCGCGACAGCATCGTGCGCGCAGCGTCGCGAGCGATCGCGGGCGCGTGCTCGTGGGCGAGCTGGTGGGCGCGCTCCCAGTCGGCGCTGGCCTGATCGGCCTGGCCGGCCTTGTCGAACAGCGTGGCGCGCGCGACCGCGAGCTCGGCGGCGCGCGTGAACAGCCGATCGCCTTCGCGGTCGATCTCGGGGCCGGTCTTCGTCAGCTCGACGAGCCCACCGATCGCGGTCTCGAGCTCGGCGGCCGCGTGCTCGCGATCGAACGTGGCCTCGGCGATCTCGGCGAGGATCGCGTGCGCCTCGGCCGCGGTCTCGCCGCCGACCATCGTGGCGCGCCGTAGCGACGATCGTGCGTCGTCGGCGCGCTCGAGCGCGACGAGCGAGCGGGCGAGCTCGAGCTCGTGGCGCGACATGACCGGCTGCGCGAGGCCGAGCCCGCGCAACCGCTCGTACAGCTCGGCCGCGGCGGCGTGATCGCCGCGCTTCGCGTTCGCGCTCGCGAGCCCGGCGATCGCCTCGGTCTGCTGCGGATCGAGCTCGAGCGCGCGACCCCAGGCGATCTCCGCGTCGGCGAGGTCGTCGTTCTGCGCCAGCAGATCGCCGAGGACCGCGTGCGCGCGGCCCGCGGTGCGGTGATCGCCCTTCGCCTCGGCGAGCCGTGCGACCTCGCGCCACGCCTGCACGGCCGCGCGTGGATTGCTCGAGGCCAGGATCGTCGCGGTCATCTCGTGCACCGCCGGATCGTCGGGCGCGAGCGACCGCGCCGCCGACAGCTCGAGCTGCGCGTTGCCGGCATCGTGCAGCTGGTGCACGAACACGTCGGCGAGCCGCAGTCGGAGCGCGACCGCTCGTGCCGGATCCGAATGCTCGGAGCTGTGTGCGCGCGAGCGCAGGAGCCGCACGAGCTCGGACCAGCGCTGCTCGTCGGCGAGGCGATCGGCCAGCGCGTCGGCGGCTTCCACCGAGCCAGGATCGTGCTCGAGCGCGAGCTCGTAGAGTGCCGTGGCGGCGCGCGGCTCGAGGACGCGCAACAGCCGCGCGCCGGCAAGCGCGGCGAGCGCGGCCTGGTCGTCATCGCCATCGCCACTCGCGAGCTGCGCGACCTGCGTGAGGTGACTCGCCGCTTCGCGTGCGTCGCCTTGCGCAAGCGTGATCGAGGCGAGCGCGGCATGCGCGGCCGGGAAGTGCGGCCACCGGCCGAGCGCCTGGCGCGCGAGCTCGAGGCCGTCGAAGAACCACGCCGGGCGCGCGGCGGCGAGCGCGAGGATGCGCTCGAGCAAGAACGGCTGATCGGGTCCGCCGGCGGTGAGCAACGCGCGATAGCCGCGCATCGCCTCTTCGACGTGGCCCTCGCGCAGCTGATCGTCGGCCGAGTGCATGAGGTCGTGCGCGGCCGCGAGCTGGATCGGCAGCGGCCGGACGCCGAGCTCGCCGGTGCGACTGCCCGGTGGACCGAACGCGATCTCGATCGCGGCGCGACCGATGCGCACCGACAGCAGCTCGATGTCGGCGACGGCGGGCAGCCGCCAGCCCGCGGGTGGCATGAGGAACCACAGCAGCGCGCCGATCAGATCGATCTCGACATCGCACAGCGAGCGCGCGTGCGGCCTCTCGACGATGCCCGGCACGTCGGTGGCGCCGAGCAGCGCGGTCAGGATGCGATCGGCGATCGCGGGTCCGGGCGTCGGCAGATGACCGTGGACGCGGATGTGGCTCGCGAGCGCGCGCAGGTGGGTGCCCGTGCTGGCGACCTGGATGCGAAACGACACGTCGGCCGACGCGAGCCCGTCGGCGGCACGCGCGCGGACCGAGATGAACCCGTCGGCGAGCCGCGCCGACACCGCGCTGATGCCGAGGCCGGCGAGGTGACGGCGCGCGTCCTCGACCCGGAGGTCGAGCGTGGCCGCGACGGCGCGGATCGCGAGCGCGCGCAGGCGCGTGCGCCGGCGCTGGTAGCGCTCGGCGGCCGAGGGCCCCGGGTCGGTGCCGAGGTCGGTGACATCGAGCTCGAGGCGATCGACGTGGATCGGACCCGCGTCGAGATCAGACAGCCTCAGCCGCCCCACCCCCGCCTGGGCGTGGAACGTGAACGGCAAGCGGCCTGGAGCCGGCCGACCGACGACAGTCACGCGCCGAAGTTACCAGTCAGCGGAAGCTCATGCACGGCTTGTAGCCGATGGGGAGCAGCTTCCCCTGGTCGTCGTGCTCGATCAGCAGCTCCTGCTGGGGCCTGATCTTGCCGTCCTTGGCGAGCGTCTCGCACTTGTTCTTCATCCACTCCTCGAGGAACTCCTGGCCGCGCGTCGCGCGCAGCTCGGCGACCCGGCGGTCGGCGTCCTTGTCGAAGTCGGCGACGTTCGCCTGCGAGCGCGCGATGAGCTGGACCACGATGTACGCGCCATCGGCCTCGTAGATCTGCTTCGCGAGGTTGTTCGGCTGGAGCTCCTCGAACACCGCCGTGATGGCTTCCTTCGACTGGCCGAGGCCCGGCATCTGCTTGGCACGCGACGACGGTCCGTAGCGGTTGACGTGCGCCTTCGCGATCTCGCTCATCGCCGGGAGCTGGTCTTTCGACGCGGTGAGCGTCTCGACCGGCGGCGCGGGCGGCGGAATCGGCGGTGCGCCGGCGGCGGCCGAGCCCGCGGCCGAGCCTGCCGCGGAGCCTGCTGCCGAGCCGGCGGGTGAGGGAGCCTTGCCGGCCGCGGCCGAGCCCTTCGCGGTCTCTTCGCCAGCCTCGAACCAGCCGGCCGGGATGTCCTTCTCGGGGACCTCGAGCGCGCCGTGCTTCTGCTTCTCGATCATCTCCTTGATCTTCTGCTTCTGATCATCGGGGATGTTCGGGTCGTTGAGCAGCTGCTCGATGTCGAAGCCACCGTTGTTGGCCGGCGCCGCATCGTGCTCGTAGAGCTGGTCGAGGCCAAGGCCGATGCCCTTGCTGGCACCGTCGAGCGCGGTGATCGCGGCGCGCTTCGCCGCTTCCTTGCCCCACACGTCCTTCGCGAGCTGCTGCGCGATCTCCTTCTTCACCTGATCGAAGCTGAGGTCACCCTCGCGCTTGTCCTCGGCCATGACGAGATAGACGCCGCGGTCGGTGACGATGACCGGCGACACGTCGCCGGGCTTGAGCGCCTTCACGGCGTCGTTGAGCACCTTGTCGCCGAGCATCGCGTTGTCGACCGAGTGCCAGCCGATGTCGCCGCCGATCGACTTCGAGGCCTCGTCGGTCGACAGGTCCTTGGCGGCGTCGATGAACTTCTGCTTGTTGCCCGCGATCGACGTCTTCAGCGCGTCGAGCTTCGCCTTGGCCTCGTCGATCGGCATGCCGACCGGCTTCACGACCGGCTTCTTGTCCTCGGGCTTCTTGTCGGCCGGCTTCTTCGCGTCCGGCTTCGCGTCGGCGGTCTTCTTGTCATCCGCCTTCTTGTCACCCTCCGCCTTCTTGTCCCCCTCCGCCTTCTTGTCGCCGTCCGGCTTCTTGTCGCCCTCCGGCTTCTTGTCGCCCGCGGGCTTCTTGTCGTCGGCGGGCGCCGGCTTCGGCGCCTCGGCGGGCTTGTCGAGCTTCGCGATGAAGATCTGGCGCAGCTTGAGCTGCGGCTTGACGGCCTTGTAGGTGCGCTCGTCGGCCTTGTAGCGCGCTGTGACCTCGTCGCCATGGGTCGCGAGGAAACGATCGACGTCGGCGTCGGTGATGCGCATCGCGGCGCGATAGGTCTCCGGCTTGAACGCGACCACGTCGTACGTGACCGTGTTGCCCTCGCTGATGAACCGGTGCAGCGCCTCGTCGCGCGACACCTGCACCGATTCGGTCAAGATCTCGGCCATCATCGACGCGAGCAGGCTGCGGCGCTGCTCCTCGATGTACGCGTTCTGGGACACGTTGAGCTGGCCGACCCAGCCCTTGAACGCGCGCAGGTTCCAGTACCCGTTCTCGTCCATGATCCCGGGGATGTTCGTGCGCTGGCCGCCGAGGTAGTAGTGGCCCTTCTTGATCTCGTCCATGACGAGATCCTCGGTGACCATCAGGCCGCGCTCCTCGGCCGCGTCGGCGAGCATCTCGCGCCGGATCAGCGTCTCGAGCGCGACGTACGTCTTGTTCTTGCCCGAGCCGCGGTTGTACGGGTTCGAGTACGCGATCTTGTACGCGGTCTGCGTCGAGTCGGTACCGTCGACCGAGAGCACGACGTTCGAGGTGCCGCGGCAACCGTTGTCGTCGCCCCGGCTCTGGCCGGGGCGGAAGTTGATCACGAAGATCGCGATCAGCAGGCAGAAGATCAGGTACACGAAGATCGATGCACCCTGCTTGCGCATTTGTTCGAGCATGCCGATGAGGTTCTAGACCGCCCCCCCAGGATTCACAAGGGAACGGGGCAGTCCTGAACGGTGTTCGTGGTGGCTCAAGATTGTCTTGCGTGGGGTCGTTTCTGCGTGATAACTCCGCCAGGCTTTTCGGCTTGATACGTCGCGAAGCACAGGAACCACCATGCTCTTCGATTGGGTCTACGGAATGTTTTCCAACGACCTGGCTATTGATCTCGGCACCGCCACCACCCTGACGTTCGTCAAGGGTCGCGGCATTGTCGCGAATGAACCCAGCGTCGTCGCCGTCCAGGCGTCTTCGCAAGGCGGTCCGAAGAAGGTCCTCGCGGTCGGCAAGGAAGCGAAGGAGATGCTCGGCCGCACGCCGGGCAACATCGTCGCGATCCGGCCGATGAAAGACGGCGTCATTGCCGACTTCGAGGTCACCGAGGCGATGCTGCGCTACTTCATCCAGAAGGCGCATCAGCGACGGACGCTCGTCAGGCCGCGCGTGATCGTGAGCGTGCCGTCTGGCATCACCGAGGTCGAGAAGCGCGCCGTGCGCGACTCGGCACTCGCGGCGGCGGCGCGCGAGGTCTACCTGATCGAGGAGCCGATGGCGGCCGCGATCGGCGGTGGCCTGCCGATCACCGAGCCGACGGGCAACATGATCGTCGACATCGGCGGCGGTACCACCGAGGTCGCGGTGATCGCGCTCGCGGGCGTCGTGCTGTCGAAGTCGATCCGGGTCGCCGGCGACAAGATGGACGAGGCGATCGTCCAGTACATCAAGCGCAAGTACAACCTCCTCATCGGCGAGCGCACGGCCGAGATCATCAAGAAGGAGATCGGCTCGGCATATCCGCTCGAGGAGCCGCTCACCGTCGAGGTCAAGGGCCGCGACCTGGTCGCCGGCGTGCCGAAGACCCTGATGGTGAACTCCGACGAGATCCGCGAGGCGCTGTCGGAGCCCGTGAACGCGATCGTCGACGCGGTCCGGTCGGTGCTCGAGCGCACGCCGCCCGAGCTGTCGGCCGACATCGTCGACCGCGGCGTCGTGCTGTCCGGCGGCGGCGCGCAGCTCAAGAACCTCGACGTCCTGCTCCGCGAGGAGACCGGGCTGCCCGTGATGGTGTGCGAGAACCCGCAGCTCGCCGTCGTGCTCGGGACCGGCAAGGTCCTCGACGAGCTGTCGCTCCTCCGCGAGATCGCGCTGCGGTAATCGCGTGACGCTTCGCCGCAGGCTCGTCGACTGGTCGCTCACGGGTTTGCTCGTGTTGCTGCCGGCGCTCGTCCTGCGCGCGAGCCTGTCGCGCGGGACGCCGTCCGGGCTCGATTCGGCGCTGCTTCGCATCACCGCGCCGCTCGAGGCCGGCGTGTCGTACGTCGTCGAAGGGATCGGCCACCTGTGGAGCCGCTACGTGGCGCTCGTCGACACCGAGTCGGAGAACCGCGAGCTGCGCGACGAGAACGACAAGCTGCGCAAGCAGCTGGCCATGATGACGCGCCGGGCGTTCGACGTCGAGGCGCTCGAGGATCTCGCGGTCGTCAAGCGCCGCACGCCGGCCGACACGCTCGGCGCGCGCGTGATCGGCGCGCCGCTGTCGCCGCAGTTCCGCGTGATCCGGATCCGCATCGATCGCGGCGATCGCGATGTCGCCCAGGGCATGCCGGTGATCACCGGCACCGGCCCGGTCGGCCGCATCGACAAGGTCTACGGCGACTACGCCGACGTGGTGCTGGTCAGCGATCCGAGCTCGTCGATCGAGGTGCTGATCCCGCGCACCGGGGGTCGCGGCATGCTCACCGGGCTCGGCCGTCCCGACTCGTACGCGTGCACGATCGGCTGGCTCGAGAAGCAGGCCAGCCCGGCCTCCAAGATCGAGGTCGGCGACGAGATCGTCACCAGCGGCCTCGGGGCGAGCTTCCCGCCCGGCCTCGTGGTCGGCGTGGTCTCGAAGGTCGCGCACGACGACGGCATGTTCCAGCGCGTCGAGGTCGAGCCCGCGGTCGACGTGTCGCGCG
>Ga0326726_10006233_pt1 | contig 10750 bp, 8 predicted proteins | sample MHFenrmetagenome_2_FD_207603 | JGI IMG/M metagenome (GOLD analysis project Ga0326726, IMG submission 207603) | Lab enriched peat soil microbial communities from Michigan Hollow, Ithaca, NY, United States - MHF15MN | ecosystem: Environmental > Terrestrial > Soil > Wetlands > Peat | place: USA... | reverse complement strand
AAGACTCCTCCGCCCGAAGGCACCCAGGTGTTCCTCTTCGGTACCCCGACGCTGTGGGAGGAGCGGGGCGAATTCCGGCTCAACGTCACCCAGCTACTGGTGACCGACCAGGTGGGCCAGCAACAGGTGGCGCTGGAGCGGATCCGGGAGGCGCTCGCGCGCGACGGGCTGTTCGACCCGTCGCGCAAGCGGCCGCTTCCGGCGCTCCCCGGGGTGATCGCGGTGGTCACCAGTCTGGAAGGCGCGGCCCTGCGCGACATCATCACCGTGGCGCGCCGGCGCTGGCCCACGGTCCAGTTGCTGGTGCTCGGTGCGCGGGTGCAGGGCGCGGAAGCCGAGGGAGACATCGTGCGCGCCCTGCGCCGGGTGAGCCGGCTCCGGGAAGCGGAATGCTGCGTGCTCGCCCGCGGCGGCGGCGCCAAGGAAGACCTGGCGGTGTTCAACAGCGAGGCCGTGTGCCGCGCCCTGGCGGCGGTGCCGGTGCCCACCATCTCCGCGGTGGGTCACGAGACTGACCTCTGCTTCACCGACCTGATCGCCGACGTGCGCGCGGCCACGCCGTCCGCCGCCATGGAGCTGGCGCTTCCCGATCGCGACGACTTCGTCCGCCAGGTTGCCGCGCTTGGCTTCCGGCTGGGCACCGCGCTGGGGCGCGGCACCCGCCTGGCGCGGGAGCGACTTGCCCGGAGCGCGGACCGGCTTCAGGCGGCGCTGGATCAGCGGCTGGAACGGCGCCGGCGCGACCTGGAGCGGCTGGCCGCCCAACTCGATGCCCTCTCTCCCCTCAAGGTGCTGGATCGGGGCTACAGCGTGGCGCGTGGGGCTGACGGTCGGGTGCTCAAGCGGGTGGAGTCCTTCACCGCCGGCCTGGACTTCACCCTTCGGGTCGCGGACGGAGACGTCGCGGCCCGGGTGAAGGAGGCATCATGACCGACCCCGCCCCGTCGCTCGCGGAGGACCTCCGTCGCCTCGAGGAAATCGTGCGCCGGCTGGAGCGGGAGGAGGGCGACCTGGACCAGGCCCTCGCCTTGTTCGAGGAGGGCGTCATCCGGCTCCGCTCCGCTCGGGAACGGCTTGGCGCTGCCGAGGTCCGGGTGAAGAAGGTGCTGGAGGACGCGGCGGGATCTCTGAGGGTGGAGGATCTCGATGGTGAGGCGTGAGCCGTGAGACGTGAGACGTCAGAGGTGGGACGTACGACGTGAGAACTCGTCGGGGAGAACCTGGGAGGGGTGATTGTTGAAGGCAAACGCAGCGTGAATGGACATCTGGAGGGTGGGCGAGAAACGGAGGATCACGTCGACGATCCGTCACACCTCTCACGTCTCACGTCTCACGTCAGCGACGCGTCAGCCCTGCTCGCCGAGGCCCGCGAGCGGGTCGACGCACTCCTGGCCGCGTGGGCGGAGCGGGTGCAGACCATCGTGCCGGGCCGCACCGGCGAGGCGCTGGCCTACTCGCTCAACACTCCCGGCAAGCGGGTTCGGGCGGCGCTCCTGATGGCGGCATATCGGGCCGTCGGCGGGATCTCTCCCGCCATCGCCGCGGTGGCGGCGGCGGTGGAAACGGTGCACACTTACTCCCTGGTGCACGACGATCTGCCCTGCATGGACGACGACGACCTGCGCCGCGGCCGGGCCACCGCCCACCGGGCCTTTGATGTGCCCACCGCCACCCGGGTGGGTTTCCTGCTGGTGCCGGTGGCCGGACTGGTCCTCGCGCAGGCGGCCCGGGACCTGGTCCTCCCGCCCGCGGTTCTGGGCCGGATGGCGCGGGAACTGTTCGAGGCGGGCGGGATCGAAGGGATGGTGGGTGGGCAGTGGCTCGATCTCGAGGCCGAGCGGAAGACGCTCGACCTCGACGGACTCATTGCAGTCCATCGGGCCAAGACCGGGGCGCTGATCCGCTCGGCCTGCGTGCTCGGTGGCATCGCTGCCGAGGCGCCGCAGTCGAGCATCGACGCGCTGGCGGGGTACGGCCAGGAGGTGGGCCTGGCCTTCCAGGTGGCGGACGACGTGCTTGATGCCACCGCTACCAGCGCACAGCTGGGTAAGACCGCGGGCCGGGACGCCGCGCTCGAGAAGTCGACTTACGTCAGCGTGCTGGGTGTGGAACGGGCCCGGGCCGAGGCGGCCGCACTCTCCGCGCACGCCATCCGGCACCTTGATCGGGCCGGAGTCCCCTCGGGATCGCTGGGGGCGCTGGCGCAGTATATTGTTAATCGAGAATCGTGATCAGGCGTCTGGCGTCAGGCGTCAGGCAGCAGAAGGCCTGGCGCGACGCCCGGCGCCTTATCCCTGATCCCTGACGCCCGACGCCTGGCCCTATGACCCTCCTCTCCACCATCCAGTCCCCCGCCGACCTGAAGCGCATCCCGCGCGACCAGCTGCCGCAGCTGGCGCAGGAGATCCGCGACCGGCTCATCGACTGTGTCTCCCGGACCGGCGGGCACATCGGGGCGAGCCTGGGGGTCGTGGAGTTGTCGATCGCCCTGTTGTACGAGTTCGATTCGCCGCGCGACAAGATCGTCTGGGACGTGGGGCACCAGGCCTACGCCTGGAAGCTGCTCACCGGCCGGAACGAGGAGTTCCCCACCCTGCGGCAGACCGGCGGAATCTCCGGCTTCCTCAAGCTGACGGAGAGCGAGCACGACCAGTTCGGCGCCGGGCACGCGGGTACCGCCATGTCTGCGGCGCTGGGGATCGCCACCGCCCGCGACCTCCAGGGCCAGGCGGGGAAGGTGGTCGCCATCGTGGGCGACGGCGCCCTCACCTGCGGCCTCTCCTATGAAGGGATGAACAACGCGGGGCATTCCGACCGCGACATCATCCTGATCGTGAACGACAACGGCATGTCGATCTCGCCCAATGTCGGCGCAATCCACAAGACGCTGGGCGGCATCGTCGCGAGCCCGATCACCAACCGGCTGCGTGAGTACATCAAGCACTGGACCTTCAGGCTCGGCAAGCTGTTCGGGTCGGAAGTGGTGGAGCTGGCCAAGAACCTGGAGGAGAGCGCCAAGAACCTGTTCTCCGACGGGATGTTCTTCGAGGAGCTCGGGTTCCGCTATTTCGGACCGATCGACGGCCACGATCTCAGGAAGCTGATCGACACCCTCCATTTCGTGAAGCCGATGACCGGTCCCCGGGTTATCCACGTGATGACCCAGAAGGGGAAGGGCTACCCGCTGGCCGAAGCCAACCAGGAGAAGTGGCACGGTCTGGCCGCGTACGACCCGGAAACCGGTGAGCCGCGCAAGAAGTCGAGCGGCCCGCCGACCTGGACTCAGGTCTTCGGCGATGCCATCACCGCGCTCGCCGCCGACCATCCGGAGATGGTGGCCATCACCGCGGCGATGCCGAGCGGCACCGGCACCAACATCTTCCAGAAGAAGTGGCCCGGGCGGTTCTTCGACGTGGGCATCGCCGAGGGACACGGGGTCACGTTCGCGGGCGGTCTCGCCACCCAGGGGATTCGGCCCATCGTGGCGATCTACAGCACCTTCCTGCAGCGGGCGTACGACAACATCATCCATGACATCGCCGTGCAGCACTTGCCGGTGGTGTTCGCCATGGACCGCGCAGGCCTGGTGGGCGAAGACGGCCAGACCCACATGGGGCTGTACGACATCGCGTATATGCTGGCGGTACCGGGCATGACCGTCACTGCCCCCAAGGATGGCGATGAGCTGATCGGCCTGCTCAAGACCGCACTGGAGCACAACAGTGGCCCCTTTTGCACCCGCTACCCGCGCGACAAGACGCCGGCGGAACCCAGCCCGGTGTCCGAGGTGCCGGTCGTCCCGTATGGCACCTGGGAGGTCCTCCGACAGGGCAAGGATCTCGCGATCCTCGCGGTCGGGACGATGGTACAGCCCAGCCTGCAGGCGGCCGACCAGCTCGCCGTCGAGGGTATTGATTGCGCTGTGGTGAACTGCCGCTTCCTCAAGCCGATGGACAACGGGCTCCTCGACGCACTGGCCCAGCAGTACCGCACCCTGGTGACGGTGGAGGAGGGCACCATCGTGAACGGTTTCGGCGCATCGCTCTGCGAGAAGCTGCAGACTACCCACCCCGAGGTGCGGGTGGTGGCGCTAGGCCTGCCGGACCGGCTGATCGAACAGGCGCCCCGGGCCGAGCAACTGGAGAGCTTCGGGCTTTCGGCCGGCGGAATCGCCCGGCGGCTCCGCGCCCTCCACAGTGAGGAGAGCGTCGAAGCGCGATGAAGGTCGGGGTCGTCGGAAACCCGAGATACGCCGACCTCAGGGCGGTGCTGCGAGAGCTTGGCGGGCTGGCAGCCAGCCGCGGGATCAAGCTGCTCACTGAACCGAGCCTGGTCCCGCTGTGGGATGAGCCCCTCCCGCTGCTGGACCAGGTTCTTCCCGATGCCCTGATCACCTTCGGCGGGGACGGCACCCTGCTTCGTGGTGCCCGCCTGCTCCGCGGCCGCGAGGCGCCCATCATGGGCGTCAATATCGGCCGGGTCGGCTTCCTCACCACCACCACTCGCGATCAGCTGGTCCCCGCGCTCGACGCGCTGCTCTCCGGCCGCTACATCCTCGAGCGGCGCCTGGCGCTCCACGCCACCATCATCGGCGACTCCGGCGGCATCCGGAGTGAGCAGCAGGCCCTCAACGACGTGGCCATCCACAAGTCGGGGGTGGCCCGCGTGGTGCGCATCCTCCTCAGTGTGGATGGCGAAGAGCTGGGGCCCTACAGCTCCGACGGCGTGGTGGTCGCGAGCCCCACTGGCTCGACGGCATACTCGCTCTCCGCCGGCGGACCGATCGTGGCACCTGGGGTAGAAGCGATGATCGTCACCCCGGTCTGCGCCCACACCCTCGCAGTCCGCCCTGTGGTGGTGCCGGCCGACGCCACGATCTGCGTGGAGCCGATGTCGCCCGGGGCCGAAGATCTGCTGGTGTCCTACGACGGGCAGCTCGGCACCACCCTGGCACTGGGCGACCGGGTCTACGTCCGCCGCTCTCCCACCAGCGTGCTCCTCGTCCGCCTGGGCAGCGATGGGTACTTCACCCGCATGCGCCAGAAGCTTGCCTGGGGCGATCTGGTCGAACGCGAAGCCGTTCGGTGATCACCGAGCTGAGGGTCCGCGACCTCGTCACCATCGCGGACGTCACCCTGCAGCTCGGCCCCGGGCTCAACGTGCTCACCGGCGAGACCGGGGCCGGCAAGTCGATGCTGGTCGACGCCGTCGCCCTCCTGCTCGGTGCCCGGGCCGACAGCGGACTGGTGCGGCCAGGTGCCTCGCGCGCGATTGTCGAAGGCGCCTTCGATCTCGAAGAGAGCGGGCTCCGCCGGCGGCTCGAGGCCGCGGGACTCGATGCCGAGGAGGAGCGTCTGGTCATCCGGCGTGAGGTCGCCGCCGATGGCCGCTCCCGCGCCTGGGTGAATGGCAGCCCCACGACGATCGGGGTGCTGGCCCGGTTCGGCAGTCTCCTGGTGGATCTTCACGGTCAGCATGAGACCCAGTCGCTGCTCCAGGCCGAGGCCCAACGGGAGATCCTCGATGCCTTCGGCGCTGCCGAGGGAGAGCGGGCCGCGCTGCGGGAGGCGCATGCCACCGTCGAGGGGCTCAGGGCGGAAGAGGCGGCGCTGGTCGCCCGCTGTGATGAGGTCCGCCGCCGCGCCGACTATCTGCGTCACGTGCAGCAGGAGATCGACCAGGCGAAGGTCAGGCCCGGCGAAGATGAGGAGCTGGACGGCGAGGCGCGCCGTCTGAGCCACGCCGGCACCCTCGGCGAGCAGGCCCGCCGGCTCGCCGCGCTGCTGGATGGCGACGAGGGCGGTGCTCTTCCTGCGCTCGGCCAGGCCGACCGACTGCTCAGCGGTCTCGAACGGATCGATCCCGGCGTCTCCATCTGGCGCGAGCTGCTGGACGGCGCCTATGCCCAGCTCTCCGAGCTGGCGCGCCTGGCCGGCGAGTACGCCGACGGACTGCAGGATGACCCCGCGCGGCTGGCCGAGGTGGAGCGCCGGCGCGACCTGCTCTACCGGCTCAAGCAGAAGTACGGGGCGACCACCGAGGCGGTGCTGGCGGCCCGCGCCGGCGCCGCCACCGAGCTGGACCTGCTCGACACCGCCGACTTCGATCTCCGCCAGCTGGCCGCGCGGCGGGTGGCCGGGGAAGGGGCCTGCCAGGCGGCGGCCGACGCGCTGTCGGCAAAGCGCCGCGAGGCCGGCACCCGGCTCGCGCGCGCGGTCACCCGCCTGCTCCCCGACCTTGGCCTCCCGGGTGGCAAGCTCGATGTGGACCTCGCCCCGCTGGGCCGGATCGAAGCGTTAGGGCAGGAGAGTGTGACCTTCACCGTGCGGCTCAACGCCGGGCTGGAAGCGCGGCCGCTGGCGAGGGCGGCCTCGGGCGGCGAGCTCTCCCGCATCATGCTGGCCCTCAAGGTGGTGCTGGTGCGGCACGACGCGGTCCCGACCCTGGTATTCGACGAGGTGGACCAGGGGATTGGTGGAGAGGTTGGCGCCCAGGTGGGCGGTGCGCTGGCCGAGGTGGCGGCGCGGAGGCAGGTGCTGGTGATCACCCATCTGCCGCAGATCGCCGCCCGGGCTGAGCGTCACCTGGTGGTGTCCAAGGCGGCGCGGCGCGGCATTGCCACCAGCGACGTGCTGCAGATCCATGGGGAGGACCGGATCACCGAAATCGCGAGGATGCTGGGGGACGCCGATGCGGACACGGCCCGCCGACATGCCGAAACCCTGCTCGGGCGTGAGACGTGAGGCGGGAAGGGCGGGAGGCGTGTTGTCATTCAGAGTCGCGAAGCGGCGAGGAATCTCTCCAGGTCGGCAACGTCTCTCACCCTGAGGGATTCCTCGGGCGCTTCGCGCCCTCGGAATGACAGACCGGCGCGTTCACGTCTCACGGCTCACTTCTACCGGCCCAGAAACTCTCCCACGCCCGCCAGGCTCTCCGTCCGGTCGCAGACGATCTTGAGCGTCACCATGATCGGCACCGCCAGCACCGCCCCCGGCACGCCCCAGATCCACAACCAGAACAGGAACCCCAGGAAGATCGCCAGCGGGTTGAGTGGCAGCCGCCGGCCCAGGAGATGGGGCGTCACCAGGTTGGCCTCCACCGCGTGCAGCGCCAGGTAGCAGAGCGGGGCCAGCAGGGCCCGGCCTGGCTGGTCGAATGAGATCAGTCCGACCATGGCGAGCAGGGCCGCCATGACTGCCGGGCCGAAGTAGGGCACGAAGTTGAGCGCCGCCGCCACCACGCCGAGCAGCAGCGGCGTAGGCATCCCGAACGACGCCATCAGGCCCGCCGTGATTAGGCCGACGCCCAGGTTGATCACGGTGACCGCCAGCAGGTACCGGGAGATCTGTTCTTCGGTCTCGCCCACGATCGCCAGGACCCGTTCGGCATGGTGCCGCGGCAGCACCCGGGGAAGTTTGCGCAGGAACTGATCGCCCGAGGCGAGGAAGAAGTATCCCAGCACCAGCACCACGAGCGCGCTGGCGGCCAGGTGCTTGGCGCCGCCGAACAGGGTCTCGCTCAGCGTCGGCTGCTTGAGCGACACCTCCTGGGTGGCCGACGTGCCGACGTCGGTGATGTCTTCTACCTGCTGGGCCGTGCGGGTGACCGACTCCACCGAGCGGAGCAGCCGGCGCACCCGGGCGTCCAGCCGTCTGAGATCCTGGGGGGCGCGGACCACCCATTCCGTGGCCGGGGCCCAGAGCTGGTAAAGCGCCGTTCCCGAGGCTCCGAGCAGCACCAGCAGTACCAACGCCGGTGCGACGGGCGCCGGGATCCGGAGTTTCCTCAGCCACTGCACTACGGGCCGGAGCAGAAGGGTCAGGAACAGCGCCAGCACGATAGGCAGGAAGAAGTCCTGGCCGAGATGCAGCGTGTAGAACACCGCCAGGATGAACAGCCCCGAGATCGCCACCGAGCGGAGCTCGGCGATCGTGGCGCGAGAGGAGCGGGGCGGGGGCGAGGCAGTCACGCGGAACTCACCGCCACAGCCGCTGGTACCAGCGGATCTCGAGCCGCGTGGTCCAGGGCTGCGGCACTCTTCCGCCGGTGGCAGAGACTATGTTGCTGTAGTTCCATGAGGCATCGATCGGAAAACCGCAGCGGTGCCCGGGCTGGCACTCCGCCACGGCCCGCCCGACGTAGGTCACGCCACCACCGATGGCCAGCGCGCTTCGATCCGACTGCTCGACCAGCACGCTGGCAGGAAGTCCGGGGATGGCGTCCATCACACGGTAATAGCTCGCACTTCCCTTTGCTTCGCGCCAGTAGTCCACGATGCCGTGAATCGCGAGGTTGCGCGCCAGCCGGAGAAATGGCCGCGCGCCGAGCTGCACCACGTCGCCGGCCTTGTAGCGCACGTTGGTCAGCAGGCTAACCTCGGGGTACGGCTGGTCAGGCGGGGTAACCCGCCGCACCCGCAGGGCCGGGAAGCGATGCAGGTATCCGCCGGTCAGCCGGGCGCCCCAGGCCCCGCGGCCGAAATCCGCTGTGCCGGACACGCCCAGCTCGTAGCGCCCATTGCCGGTGCCGAGATGCAGCAGGTTGTTGGGATTGTCGCGCAGGCCGGTGGGGAGCCGGAGCAGGCCCTCGGCCGCAAACCGGAACCCCCCGGGGCGGTGCCCGATCCGGTCGAATCGGTCCACCAGCGTGTACACCGCCCCCACGTCCATGTCGCCGATGCGGGAAAGCTTTGCCCCGACCAGCGGCAGCGCGTTGATGGGGCCCGAGGCGTTGGAGAGAAACCGGGTGATGTCGCCCTGGGCCAGGCGTCCGGCCGCGAGCACCGGGGCGTCGACAAACGGGCTGCTGACGCCCAGCGTGTTGGCCAGTGTGTCCTGCAGCGCGCGGATCACATCGGTCACCGCGATTCCGGTGGTGCTGGTGGCCGTGGGGAGAAAGGGAGACGCGCCGGTTGAGTTCGTAATGCTGACAAGGCTAGAGCGGATCTGCGCGCCCCGTTGCGAGATCTCCTGCGCCAGGGTGAGGAGCGCCGGGTTCCCGGCGTAGGCGCCGCTCGAAATCCGCGCGTCCAGGTTGTCGAGCGCCGCCTGGAAATTGGTGAAGAACGTGTTGGCCAGGGCCTGGTCGGCGCCCGTGCCAAGGGTCGGATGCGCGGGGTTGAAGCCGGCGTCCGCGGTGCTCGAGTCCTCCTGCAGGCGTGCCTTCACCTGGACTGTCACAAACGGCGCGTTGGCGAACAGGGTGAGCTTGCCGGTCACGCCGAGGGCGGCGCCGATGGTCCCGGTTCCGACGGTGAGCAGCCCGTTCGCCCTGAGGGCGCCCAGGTTGATCTTGTAGCCCGGCTGCCCGATCACCTGTCCGATCACCGAATCGGCGGCGCGCAGGAAGGCGAACCGGTCGCTGCCGAGCGCAAGGCTCCCGAAGTCGGCCAGGTAATCTTCTCCCCGGCCCTCGAACAGCCGCCGGTCGGCGCTCTCGAAACTGCCGCCGAGGGTGAATCGCAGCGTTCCCTTGGGTGCTCCCACCGGGGCAAGCTGGGCGGACAGCGGCGCCGCGAGGCACAGGACCAGGACCGCGCACTGTCGCAGGATCCGACGCAATGGACCTCCGTGAGGGATGGACGTCATGACCCAGGTCTCGCCCGGCCGACAGGCAACTTCGCTCTTTCAGGAGCTCTTTGGAAGCGGGCCGGCGGTCCTGGTCTCGGCGCCGGGACGGGTCAATCTTCTGGGCGAGCATACCGACTACAACGGCGGGCCGGTGTTGCCGGTGGCGCTCGAGCGACGCACGGTCGTGGCCGCGGGACATGCGGATCGCTGGCGGGCGGTTTCGACGCTCGATGGCGTGGTGGTCGAAGTTTCTCCCGACCGCATGGAGCAGGGCAGCTGGACCGCCTATCTCGTCGGTGTGGTGCGGGCCCTGGGCCGGACCGGCGTCAACCTCCGGGGCGCCAACGTGGTGGTCGCGAGCTCGGTGCCGATGGGCGCAGGGCTCTCCTCCTCCGCGGCGCTCACGGTGGCGCTGGCCCGAGGGCTCACCGGCCTCGCGGGGAGAAAGGCTCTCCCTGAGGCCCTGGTCGAGATCGCCTGGCAGGCTGAGCATGACGAGGTCGGGGTCGCCTGCGGCAGGATGGATCAGACCGTTGCGGCGCTCGCACGGCCCGGCTACGCGCTGTTGTTCGAGACCGGGTCGGGAACGGTCACCCACGTCCCATACGACGGCAAGATCTGGTTGTTCGAAACCGGTGTCTCCCACCGGCTCACCGGCGGTCAGCTCAACCAGCGGCGCCAGGAATGCGAGGTGGCGCTCGGCCTTTGCCGAGAGCAGGGAATCAGCGCCGAATCGCTGGCCGAGATCGGGCTGGAGGAACTTCCTCGGCTACTCCGGGCGTTGCCGGTCCCCTGGAGTAAGAGACTGCGCCACGTGATTACCGAAACCGACCGGACCCGTCGTGCCGCCCGGGCCCTGGCCTCCCGCGATCTCGCCCTCCTCGGCCGGCTACTGGTGGAGGGGCACGACTCACTGCGCCGCGATTTCCAGTCGAGCTGCCCCGAGGCCGACCTGCTGGTCGAGAGCGCGGTCCGCCACGGCGCCTGGGGTGCCCGGCTCACCGGGGCTGGGTGGGGCGGCGCAGTGCTGGCGCTGCTGCCGCCGGAGAAGGAGGCTCGCATCGTGGCCGAACTGCAGGAGGAGTTCCGAAAGGGGTTCGGCCGGATGCCGGTAGTCTGGGCGACGCGGGCGGGAGGGGGGGTGAGAAGTGAGAAGTGAGGAGTGAGAAGTGAGAAGTAAT
>Ga0326726_10006232_pt1 | contig 10751 bp, 12 predicted proteins | sample MHFenrmetagenome_2_FD_207603 | JGI IMG/M metagenome (GOLD analysis project Ga0326726, IMG submission 207603) | Lab enriched peat soil microbial communities from Michigan Hollow, Ithaca, NY, United States - MHF15MN | ecosystem: Environmental > Terrestrial > Soil > Wetlands > Peat | place: USA... | reverse complement strand
CCCAAATCCCGCGTCGCGGCTTACAACCAATCCCTTTGCTGTCAACTGTTCGAGTTCCTCGAACAGACTTTCATCAATGGCTGTAAAGTTGAAGCACGATTTGCCCTGCATGCGTGATCGTAACCTCTTCGAGAGACCATCTCGCGGTTTGGGGGATATGTACACCGGCATATAATGATAGCTCACATATCGTTTTCCGATCCTGACCCAGGCCACCGGATACCCCTTGCCCAACTTCGGACTGAACTGGACACCCAGGCAATAGTAGCCGGGTGCATCCCCACTCACCGTCAGTGCTTTAGAATGCTTCTCGAGGATGCCCCGCAACCTGGCAAAGACGGATTCAAACTCTCGTTGCATCATGAATCTCCTCTACAATTGCTGCAAATGGCATCTGACGTCTAGCCGCGCAGTGGCGCCGATCAGAAATTCCCCATGTCGGCGCCATTGAGCCCACACAACTTCTTGATGAACTGAGCTTTAACAACACCCCCGCAGTGAGTGGGCGACGTGCTGCGGCGTGTTAGCTGCCGTTGGTTTGCGCTGCAAAGTCAATTTGCCTGGCGCTTGGCGTCTGGTTGTCATTGACTCGTCCGCCAAGTTATCTGGACAAGAAACTTCTGGCTTCTTGGAGCACCTCACGTTTCGTTTCGGCGCTTGTCACATCTATGAGCTGGCGATAGAATATTGCAGCTGATTGTAAACTGTCCATCGCGCGGGCGGAGCGGGCTGCACCCAGGAGAGAGTTAAAACGCCTGGGATAGAGCTCCAGAGCACGCTTGTACGCGTTGCTAGCTTCGGAGGGCTTCCCTTGTTCGAGGAGAAGATCCCCCAGGAGCTCATATGCCGGCAACGTGGGACCCGGAGTGACAGCATGCTTAGGCGTTGAACCCTCCAACCCGGCGGCCTGTGTCATAAATATGACACTTGAATCATTCATGCCCTGCATGTTGACAAGCCATGCCGCAAGTTCAAGACGAAGAATACGAATGTTGCGCGCGAAGAGCTCTTCTTTTGCTTTGGTGGCAACATCCTCAAGGTCTCGTAGTCGGTTCTGCGAACTTCGCGCCTCGGCAGAATTACCAATGTGAACGGAACCGAGACCATGTGCAAACCAGCTTATTGCCTCGGGCCAGGGGAAACGATCCCAGGCCACCGTGCCGGGTTCACGTGGTGCGATCGATGCAGCCTCGGTCCAGGCCTTTCTCTCAAGAGCGTATCGGGCTTTAGTAGATGAGAGGTTGAATGCGGTCTTGAGTGTAGGCTCAAGTCTCGCCGTTCCTTGGAGACGCTTTAATTGGACGGCAGCAGCATCGTCCGCCCCCTCCTGAAGATATGCGTAAATCAAAAATTCAATGGCATGGGGGAATTCATCCCAGATGAACTGCCCATGATCTCCCGCCGGGAATTCGAGTGCCGCATCTGCGGCTTTGATATTCCCGCGTATAACCTCCTGCCAGTTGCCAAGCCGTGTGTAGATATGCGTAGGCATGTGAAGGGCATGAGGGTTATGCGGGGCAATCGCTTCGTATTCGCGGAGAATGTCAAGTGATTCATGTTCTCTGCCTGGTACGTCGTTTGCATGAATCAAGTAGTGCATCGCACCCGGATGGCGGCGATTCTCCTTCAATATGCGAAGAAGTATGTCCGCAGCACGCGCATTATTAGGGGAGGAGATTTGATCGGGACGGACCGTGGCGAGCAGCGCCAGTGCGTAGAATGCAGCAACTTCATGATCTTGGGGAAAAGCCGCATAGCATGTTTCCATGCCCTCTCCCCACGCATGGACTCGTTTCCAGTAGTCGCCTGCCGCGGGATCACGGAAGAAGCCTTCGGCGGCAGCAATCAGGAGTTGCTCGCGCTTCATCGGGGGGTTAAGTGCCCTGGCTCTCTGCACCGCCTCCCATCCTCGTTGAAGATCCGCAGAGCTGGGGCGCGTTGGCCAGAGTGGTTGAAACAACGTCATTGCAATCCCCCAAGAGGCCATCGCACAGCCGGAATCATGTTCCACGAGCTTCTGGAACGCCCCCCTCGCCTGCGGATATGTCATGTGGTGGAGCAAAGTCACCGCCCGGTTGAATTCGGTTTGACTGGCTGGCAGGCAAGAGACGGGAAAGTTGACGGCACTAAGCGTGTCCTCCCCGTGGTGGTGCATCTGACCATGGAGGACGTCCGTTCCGATGAAGAGCAAAATAATCCCAAACATGATTCTTAAGTCTCGGGTGACGGTTTTGTTATGAATCATGAAAGCTCCTGGTATGGGTGGATGTCGTCCTCGATTTCCGATCAGTAAACCAATGGCAGCTAACCACCGCAGGTACGCATTGCGTTCTTTGTGGGCATGGTCTATGCGCCCTTGCGTACTTCTTGACTATAAGCTGCGAAGAGTGATTGGCTCGGTATGCGCAGTATTTCTATTGGAATCCAAACTTCTTTAGAACTAATTCCCCGTCCTTCACAAGGCCAACCCCGGGCGCATACAGCTTGTACTCCTTGACCGCGGGTTCCAGAGAAGTAGTTTCTTCTGCCTTCAAGCAGTTGACGAATTTGCCCGCAGGGGTTTCAATGGTTTCACTCGTGCTGACAATTACCACTCTATCCATTGCCACTCGTGGAGCGATTTCCTGGTAGTAGCGTGAACCCAGCAGGGCAAGCCCCGGCATCATTACACCGGCCTTTGCGCCACCAGCGTCCGCCCTCCAGGCTCCGCCATGGCTGCTTACTTTCCCGTCTTTGTATATATCAAGCTCTTCGCCGAAGTAGAAGACGGTATTGGTCTGCGTGCAGAAGGCAAAGAAGTTCCTGGAGATTTCGACGATGTGTCCGTTGACCGACTCTCGCTCCTCGACGACCCTTGTTTCCACATTTCCGATTCTCTTTGTTTCGTTCAAGACAGTGATCACAAGTGTGGTGGTATCCTTTCCATTAATCCCTTCAAGCACGAGTCGGTATGAGGGTTTGAGGAGGAAGTACCTGTTCTCCCCGGCGGTGGTAAACTGGCAATTCTCGATATCGAAAGAGTCGGTCCACTCTGAAAGTTGCTTCTGAAATAACTTTTGCGGCAAACACGGTTGGGCCGCTGCAACGAGGAGCAATGCGGCAAAGAGATACTGATAGTGTGATTTCACGGGTTTCCTTTCAAATAGAGAAGCCCCCCAACAGAGAGCTCCCGGCCGGAGCCGATGACGGCGGGGGTCCGGTGGTTTCTGGTGCTGTACAAACTCACTTTTCCATCGGCTGGTAGCTAAGAAGAACAACACCGGATCTGAATGTTCTTGTCGTGGCAAGTTTCAGGTTCAGCTTCTGTTTGAGGCCCCTGAATAAAGGCGTGCCCTCGCCCAGGACAACGGGATCCACCATGATCTGATATTCATCGATTAAACCCAGTTCTGCAAACTGGGTTACAATGCTTCCGCTCCCCAGCACTGTCAAATCCTTCCCGGGCAGCTGCTTCATCTTCCTTATTTCTTCCCCAATATTGCCCTTCACCAGTCTTGTATTGTTCCACTCGACCGTTTTCAGCGTCCTTGAAAAAACGATTTTCTCTGCCTTATTCATTCCATCGGCGACAATTGGATCATTCTTGAACGCATTCGATGTCGGCCAGTAACTTGCCATCATCTCGTACGTCACTCGTCCAAAAAGGAGCACACTCCCCGATTTGAGGCCCTCGGCAGCATATTCATTTTCCTCTGCGCCATGCCTATGCCAGCTGATATCCCCCTTTGGCCCTTGAAAGTAGCCATTCAGAGTTACGAAATTGAACACGCTTAACTTCCTCATGTCGACCTCCCGCAGGCAATGATTCCACACCTTTTGATTTCTGTAGGCACACCGAGCCCTTCACGTTTTGCCAGGCATAGTCTCTCCCCTATCCAGAAAGCGCGGTTTTGCCGTTTGTCATGCGCTGCGTTTCGCGACGATCGAGCTTCACATCAACCGTTCGTCGGCTTCTCCTCCAGGCAGATGCCCGTTCATAATCATCTTCGCCTTATTCAATGGCGTGAGTGCCGTATCAGGCTCGATCATTTTCTCTCAGTCCCCGGCGCTCCCCAGGGAATGATCCCTGGACTCAATACTGTTTGGTTTCCGTCACCTCGACAATCCGTGCCTGGGGATTCCTCATTATCTTCCCTTCGACACGACCCCATACAACACGCATGGCGGCAAGCAAGGACTCTGCCTGGCTGGCGGTGTCAAACTCGAGGTCGATCATGACGTACTTTGCATCGTCGATCGGTCGTAAGACCCGATAGCGTCGCACGCCCGACTTCTCCCGGCCAACTGGATCGCTGTCGAACGCCTTTTTCCAGCCGTCGAAGTCGGGAACTGGGTGTTCAATTCGCAGAATGTACATTTCAGCCCCCGGAGTTTTGAATGAAGATGTAAACACATACAATAGCGATTATACTGCGCAATCGCCGTGGAACGAGAACAACGATTCTCTACATAATGAGCGAGTGTGGTGGTCTGCCGTAGTAGGCGAAGGCGGGTGCACCTTATTGTCTTTTAGCAGAGACAAGAAAAAGGCCCTGCGGTGGGAATGAAAATGGCTCTTCATCTATAGACCCAAACGCCTGGCATTCCACAAAGCCCGCTTCCGAAATGAGAATCTGCAATTCGCGATAGGTGTAAATCCTGTGCGACCCGAACTTCTTCTCGGTCTGATTACCGCGAACAAACGTATATTCGGTGTCGAGGCGGCCCGAAGTGTGGTAGAATCGGTTGTCCTCTATGAAAAGAATGTCGCCGACCTGCATCTCGGTGTGTTCCTGAATTCTTGGAAGAACGTTTTCGGCGACGCTGCTTGCGTCCAGAACAAGCCGGCCACCAGGCACTAAAGCGCGATGGATTGCCTTTAGAAAATGCGAATTCCCACCGTCATCAAGATAGCCAAAGCTATTGCCGAAGCAGATGGCACCATCAAAATGCGCCTGCCAGGGGAGATCACGCATTTCGCGACGTTCCCAGGCAATCGCGAGCTTCCTCTTCTCACCTTCAGAACGCGCTTCTTCCAGAAACGGTTCCGAAATGTCCGCACCTGTCAGCGTAAATCCGCGTGATGCGAGTTCGAGCGAGAGACGGCCGTTGCCGCACGGGACATCCAGCAGTGCAGCAGGTGGGGTTTTCCGGAGCATTTTCTGGATAAAGTCGGCCTCCTTACGTGTCTGCTCCGTCGTCACCGCCATACGCCACATATCCACGGCTAATCCTGAAAAGAAATCTCTCCACCATTCGACCTGCGGCATCGGACCCCTTTTAGTTGATCATGTCCTGCTGCTACGCAGGCACTTTGACGCAGTCATTTCGAACCAGGAATCTTCCGTTGAATCGCATGGGGATACCGCGCTTCCCTGAAAATTGCCCGGGATACGATCCTTCTTCGGCGTGAATATGTAAGTGTGGTTCCGTTGTGTTTCCTGAATTGCCGACGCGGCCCAGCACCTGACCTTTGCAGACGTGTTCACCAGACGTTACGGAAATACTCCCTTTCATGAGGTGCGCCACATATATCGTTGCTGTATCAGATTCGATGGCGACATAGTTGCCGGCCCGATGTTCAGGATCACGTTCTGGCGGCGACAAATCTGCGAAGCCGTCCTCCACGGCTGCCACCACGCCATCACACGGACTCACAACTTCAGCCCCGAAAATCGCGTATCGCTTCGGATCTGCAGGGTAGAGACCCCGGGCCCTCACACCGATCGCATTCAATTTCAATATATCAAGGCCGTATCGTTGCGATGGACTACCACCATGAATATTTACCAGACGGTTACTTCCTCCCTGTGCTACGATGTACGTTCCTCCACGAAGAGGAAAGGCCAACTCAAGTGCGGGCATGCTCAGGTTGCGTCCATAGAGAGTCAGTACCACCCCAACGGTGAATACCACTCCCACGCAAATGGAAATCACCGGTTCGACAGCGAACAACGACGAGACGGTTATCCCGGTGGGATTATGTGGATAGGTGGCGACGGCCGTTACGACGAGCAGCGCCGGCAAGGCATAACGCACCGGCCTCCCAAACCAACTCCAGGCACCGGCAAAATAGACCAGCGCAATGTAGCTTGCCGCAGTGTAGAACGACAATATCCACGCCAGCATATCGCCCTGAGGCGGGTGCCGCAATTGCAGGATGAACGAGAGCGGCAGGAATATGTGGCTCATGAACAGGAACAAGACTACGAAGCCGATTTTCGTTACAGCTTGAATCAATGATATCTCCGGCTGATCAGTGCGTCATGTTCCTGTGATACGTGGAACGACCACAATAATTCTTTTCAAGAAAGGGATCGTTGGTTGCCGTGTGAAGCGCCGTACGTGGGACGATTACTTCTTTACCTTTTTCGCGTTTTCTGCCACTCTAAATTTGACTATTTGTTTGATGAGCCCTGTCGGTAATGGTTCTTCTATGGGAAATTGAACAGCACCTTTTGAATGTTTGTACTTCGACACTCTGCTCTTGAATGCACGAATACCGCTTGAAGTTGGGTAGAAGCCAATATGCCTTGAATAAGCAGCAAAATAAACAAGAACGCCGTTCAGAAAGAACGCAGGCATTTGATAGCTTATCTTTTCTTGAGCTTGAGGAGCCTGGTCTCTTATTATCTTTCTCATCTCCAACAACTTCTTCTGAATGTGTTCAGGAAAAGAACGAATGTATTCATCGATTGATTCATACTGTTTCTTCCTTTTTTCCATACGCTCATCTCTCCTCTATTGTACTTACCAATGTCTGCAGCAGTTGTCATTCGCCGTGAACGCCCGAAGTCAACGCCACGGGCGCTAAATTCAAAGCCTGCCACATCGCTCCCGGAGCGTAGATGCCCGCTCCGGTTCGAAGTTCCCCCATGCGACTACTTGCTTTCGGTGTTGCGAATGCCAGGGAACGGAAGATCCGGGTCATCAAATACTCTTCTGCTGATGCTGAAAGAATATCTGTCACCAATCCGAAGGACCCTCTTCGAGGGAATGGAAAAGGACGAGGCATAGCTGCCAATGATATTGTTAGTGAACAGGTTATACACTGAGATCTCCTCAGCGGTCACACGAATCATGTACTTTTCACCCCTGTAGATTTTGTCCGGACAGACGTCCTGGAACGTTTTACTCTTGTAGTTTGGGAAACTCTCATTGCCCGATAGAACTACAACATCGGACAGAAGAAAGGAATACTTTTCACCGTCCTCCGCGATTTGTAGCGTGTTATCCTTGAATATGATTTGGGCATGGCTCGACATGCTGTCCAGCGTAATCGAATTACGACCTGCCGAACTTTGTAGGTAGGAAACCCAACTTGACTCTTTGGGGAGTTCATGCGACGAAATATGCAGGGTGGCATCACTGGCAAACGGCCCACTGTGTGTACGATAGAGTCGTAAGTATGGTTGTATGCCAATCGTTTCAATGAGAAACCTGTTATACAATCCGGCAGCAGGATAGCTTAGTGAGGCATCGAGTTGGCGGAAACCTTCACTATCAAGAAGAGTCGGGAGCTCCACAAACTGGGAATGGTAAAGGAAACTCCCCAGAGGAAGAATCACCCCCGATTCCAATCCCCCCCTACCGCCATACGCCACTGCAAACCCTTCCTGAAGGAATGGATGAGTGTACGGCGACAGGTGGCGCAACTCATAGTTGATCAGAAGATGAAGCAACTCATGGTAATGAGTGTTGAATGTTGTGACCACCGCATCATACGCAAGATTGACCATGCCTCGTGCTCGAAAGCCCGTCAGGCGTTGAATTTCATCCTCGTCCCTGCAAAGATAGTAGAAGATCTTCCTTTTGCTCAGTGTCTCCATTTCCTGGTCGTGCAGGCCAAGAAGCGCAGCCATACGTTCGACGAACGACTCGAGTTGTTCGCGACAGTACGCATTGAAGAGAGTCGAATCGCTGAGGAAGAACCGAAAATGCTCGCTTTCGACGATTGGCCAGTTCCTCGCGAAATACGCAAGGGGAGAAACGCAACGCCTTCCCCTAAAGTAGAACTCTTTGGCGCCGTAGGCCCTGTCGATCATCAGAATCAGACGAGCATATTGGCTATCAAGACTTTCAACCGTGACGGAATAGCTACGATGCCCATTTCTCACCAGGCGTTTGGTGCTATCGTCAACATCATAGGCTATGAGGTTCTTGTTCTCTACTCCTTCGTATTCGATTCCGAGTCGATGTGACACCGCAAGGTCGCTCGGATCGAACCACGATATGAGCGACGACGTGTTCCAAAGCAGGGCCTGCACGAATGTCTCTGCCTCCTCTTGACTGAGCGTCTGAGAGAAAATGGACATTGGAACGAACAGAAGGATAACGCTTCCACGCATCATGATGGGTCTTTCATGCTCGGCTGAGGCCTGGAACTCCTATTCCACAATCAGGTGTGCGCATTACATTCGTTGGTGTTCGGGCGGACATGGCGCATAACGTTTAGGCAAACCGCCATTGCGAGTCGGCAGTATTGAACAACCAAATGGTTCTGGCGGCGAGCAATGGAACGAGCACTATTGATTCTTGAACTGAGGAGTAAGACAGCCTTATCAGAAAAGGGAGTATCGTGGTTTGTGCTGTTGTGCGCCGTTATTGTCTCTTGAGTGCCCACACGTCGTTGCTGTAGACAAACTCGGTCTGACCTTGTATCCCTGGCCCACCGTATTTCCCCCCTGTCATGATGATTTGATTGGCAAAAACGCACGTGGCAACTCCACCTCGCGGAGACCAGGGCGCTCGCTCGGCCTTCCATGTGACGCCATCGGAAGAGCGGAGGACTTCGTTGCGGAAAATCCCGTTCCGATTACATCCGACAAGCCACATCTCGTTGTCGAACACCTCGACGGAGTAGCCGAAGATGTCACCTTCGGCAATCTGGCGTGTCAGCAATTCCCACCGCAGCCCGTCGGATGAAACCCAGACATCGAAGTCCAGCATATACAGCCTGTCCTTGAAGACTACAAAATGTTGTCCGGCCCGTTTCCCGCAAGGAAGATCGTCCGCCACCTTCGTCCAACGAACTGCATCGGATGATACCCACGCATCGCTGAATTTGCCGGTTGCATCTTCACCTCCGACGATCCATAATTTGTCTTGAAAAACAAATGGGTGGTAGAAAAACCTTTTGGGGAGATTTGAATCCCGTACGAGAATCTCCCAACTCCTGAAATCGGTTGTTCGGGCAATTTGTGTCGTCTGACTATACCGTTCGATATTTCCTTCAAATCTCCCGAGGGCATACACGGCCCCTCGGAACTTCACATAGTCAAGGAATGCCTGGTTCTTGACAATATTTGTCAGTCCCATTTTCCGCCAGGTTCTAGCGTCGGTTGATGACCAAACGCCCTCGGAATGGAATGCCCAGATACGCTGACCGCCGGCGAACAATTGAAAGTTGTAACCCTTTGGGAAATCAGCTCTGGGTGTGAGTTGGGTCCACACATATTTCGTCTCAAGCCCACCACCTTGCGCAGGTTTGTTGCCGTTCAGCATAAGGGGTTCGCTTAACAAGAGAAAGATCGCAAAAACGAGTCCAAGCAAGACACGAGACAGAATGTTCATGGGAGTAGTCCTGACAATAATGGCGTACAACGTCTCGCGTAGCCACGCCGGGCCGCACCACAGATTCTTATCAACCGAGGCGCAGCCTGGAGCGAGCACTTTTCCCGGAATTTCTTAGCACTACCAACGCCTCACCAATATGCGAGCGACGTGGCCACGGGTGTTATGCGCTGCCGGGCGCGCCTACTCGTCCTCGGAGCGATGACTCGTTGCCTCCTCATCAACCCAATCTTCCTCCGTCCAACTCATCCCTTTTCGACCCGGGACCGTGCGAGGCGGGCCGGATCGGTACAACTTGCAGGATTTGGGTCCATAACAGAATGTTTCCTGGCGATACTTTCGCTGCGACGGATTCCACTGGTCGATGATCATCTGCACGGCCATTTGACATCCCCAGATACATAGTGTGCAACTCGCCTCATATGTCTGCGTGGCAAGCCGTCTATGGCCACGGGCGCGGTAAACTTCCAGAGACGGGGGGACTCCCAGCCATGGCGGAGGAGTTGGCGACTGTAGTTCTGAGCGTGAAATCACCGTGAATTTGCTCACCTTGTAATAACCGGCTGTCTCCATCTCTGGATCTTCAACAGGCAAACACATTCCTTCGACCGCATCCCCGGCCTGGATGAGGTGCTTGGCTTGAAGGGCCTTTCCGACCCCCACGATGAATGTGCTCGCAAAACCGTCGATCGATCCTTCAACACGCAAGGAATATCCCAGATACGAATGGTCTCGCTGGTCGAAGGACCGCATCAGTCGAATTCGCGGCTGCACCGCAAGCACGATTCCTGACCATGTGAGCTTATCTTCCATCGAGTATCCTATGGCGTGCCCGGTTGCGTACAACGTTCACCAAAACAACGCAGCCCCGCCCGACCAACAATTACTGAATGACGGGCGGGGTTGAGCGACAACAATAATCTCTTTCAGAAGATGGAGCGTCGTCGTTTTGGTTGTTATGTGCCGTTGTACCACCCTCCGCTCATCATTCCGTCAACAGCGTGGCGTGTTCAACTATCGCCGATCGATCGTTACAACCGTGACCAAGTGGCCGTCGGAGGTAAGTCTTCTTACTCTCGGCAGCCAATCTCTCCTGTTGTCGCCCGCAGTGTGGAAATATTCGAGCACGTACAGATCGGTGCCGAATACGGCAACGCCCGTCGGTGACCAAGGGCTTGATGTCCGCATTACGGTCGTAA
>Ga0326726_10006231_pt1 | contig 10751 bp, 7 predicted proteins | sample MHFenrmetagenome_2_FD_207603 | JGI IMG/M metagenome (GOLD analysis project Ga0326726, IMG submission 207603) | Lab enriched peat soil microbial communities from Michigan Hollow, Ithaca, NY, United States - MHF15MN | ecosystem: Environmental > Terrestrial > Soil > Wetlands > Peat | place: USA... | reverse complement strand
AAGTACGGGGAAATTTGTTAAATCATCAAGAACTTTGGTATGGTCTATCGTGATTTGTTTTCGATATTGCCACCCGTAATCGAAGGGATTGAATTGAGAAGGATATCCTGTTTCATAAGTAAAGATCTTTCGGGTCCAATGGTTACCATCGGTAACATTGACAAACCATCTATATGTTGCTCCATAGGTCATACTACTTATGGGAACAGTATAGGTTCCATCATGAACATTTGCTTCATGTTTTGAGCCGATATCCGGTGATGTCTCTACGTTGTACTCCATCGTATCTCCCTGATAGTCTTTCAGCATGAACTGCAGCTGAGGGAGATCCATTGGGACATCTCGTTCTCCATCCTCTGGTGATGGGTTTGAAATGATTGGTGCAGTCGGTTCGGTTTCAAAGGAACATATCTTATTGACCGTATCTTTCCCATCAGTGAGTTGTATGTACCAACTGTATTTTGTAAGGCTCTCCAATCCCGAGATAGGAATAGAATAGATCCCATTTGGTTTTAAACCGCCGCTCCCTGACCCGATGTTCGGTTCTGTCGTCACATTGTAACTCATGAGGTCATTATCGATATCGTTTATTTCAAACCGTAATTCTATCAGTGTTGTCGGTACCATTTGTTGGCCGTTTGCAGGATCTGTCTGAGTGATCTCCGGTGGGTTGTTCGGTGGCCAATATTCCATCTCTTCAGCAGATACCTTCGCAAACAATGCGTACCCAAACATCCCATAGGCCATCACCGGTGGGAGAAAGATGCTGAACCCGATACCCCAGAATCCTAATGCAAGACCCTGTTGCTCACCTGACGCGATAAAACCAGTCCCTGACCTCAGACCACCACAACTCGTAATACCTGATGGTGTTTTCCAGCCGACAAACAACCGGGGGATCGGAGCCATGACAATCGGGATAAAACGTGGGAGGATGATGATCGGGAACGCAGAACCTTCACCAGTAGATACAAAGTTACAGAACATCTCTCGACCTGTACCCGCAGTAGACAGAGGAAGACCACCGATATTCTGAGTAGCAAAGTTCCGACCTCGTTTACCTAGCTGCATTAAAATTATATCTGCAGACATACCTGCTGGTAACAAACCTTGTTGTTCCGCATAGAGAAGGATTTGTTGTTGAAGGTGTTGGGTTTCGGCAGAGCATGGATTATGAGCATTTGCTGAGGTTAACTCGGAAAATAATTCTTTCAGGTAGGTGCCTGACTCATAGGATATTGTCTGAGAATACGGAACTCCACTGACAAAACAGGTGATTATTGCATCATCATTTATAACGGTATTTTTTTGAGGAGAGGTATCGGTCGTGGTTGGTTGAGACGTGTTTATTATCCCCGACGCACAACCATTCAACAAAAAAAGGGCTATAACACCAGCGGTGAAAAAAACTTTTATTTGAGATTTTTTCATACTCTTCTCCCTCTCTCTATTATTTTTAAAACCGTTTCCTTATAGATCATAATATGGTTTTGTATATAAATATACTCTTTTTTCTCTTAAAATATATCATTTTTATGGAATTAGGAAGCATCCTGTAATACATCAGTACAATACTGCTTCATCGAGCAATGGCGACAACGCCCTGGCTCGTGATGATTCCGTTGTACAATACCGCTTCGTAGTGATACCCGCATGGTTTTCATCACAGATTCAAGCTCAAAACGCAATTTCGGATCAAAACGGATCGTATATGGTACATTATTATAGACAAGGATCCCCTCCGGAACGAATAGTCCTGATGTGTCCTCAAGGATCTGGCAATATGCGGCAAGTTGGAGCACCTGGCTCTGATGCGGATGTGGTCCACCTCCTGATTTGACTTCTACAGGAATACACTGGTTTTCTTTTCGCACAATGTAATCCGGTTTTCCAGTGAGACGGAAACGTCTTGAGTAGAGTGGTGCAGCAGGAACATTCAGATCCGAGTACAGGATCGAACCATCGGGGATTCCATAGGTTTTTTTTTTCTTCTGCACAGACCATCGTATCCAAACGGCGGAAACAATGAGGACAACTGCACTAATCATGAGAACGATGCTGAAAAACAAGAAATCTATAGGATCACCTCAAAGAAGAGGAGAAGAATCGCGGCGCATAAGACCAGAAAACCAAGGATCGCATACCATCGTGCATATCGGATTTTTGTCTCAAAACCATCAATGGTGTCACCCAATGCAACATGGACCTGTTTTCCTGCTTCAAGATAGGGTGACTCTGGCTCAAAACCGCAGCGTTGCAGCAGCCATGCGCATGAACAATAATGATACTGGCCGATCTCGGATGCGCTTAGCACATCGGTCTTCTTCAGCACCTTTTGTTTTCCCATCGATTCTCAATGATGGAATATCGCTATTTATAGCTATACGGGGGTTGACTGAAACAATACGGTGAAGTTGTTTGGTTTTTACCAAACGTTTTCAGACACTATATAAAGGCTGACAGATATAACTAGAATTAAACTCAGATGTGATCGCTATGGAAAAGAAAACCACTCAAATAACAGGGATATTGATTGTAAGTCTGCTGGTGTGCACAAGTCTCGTGGCAGTCATCACCCTTTCGCCATTAGATAAAGGAGCCTATACCTATAAACTTAACACGTTCCAATCGTATGACGACCTCCGTTCCTTCCTGGAGAAACGCTTTGCTGCAGGCGGAAACCAAGGACGCCTTTATAACTCGCCTAATGTCATGTTTTCAAAAGAATCAGGAACCGTAAATGACGCGTCTGCGGTAGGTGGTGAGGCGCCTCCTTCCTATTCAACGACCAATGTGCAGGTCGCTGGTGTTGACGAACCTGATATTGTGAAAACAGACGGGACCTACCTGTATGTGGTCGCAAATCAAACCATTTACATCCTCAAAGCGTACCCTGTGTTCGAAGCAACGATTCTTGCACAGATCAAAATAACTAATGTTTCCATCAGTAATATCTTCATCCGGGGCGACCGCCTGGTGGTCTTCGGAGACACCGGTGGTTTCTATGCGTATCCTCTCCTCGGAGGTGACATGAAAGTAAATGCCGTTAGCCAGGATATCTGGGGTGGTGGTGTCTCACAGACTGTTGTTAACGTCTACGATCTCAGTGATCGGGCGGCTCCAACCCTGGTAAAGGAAATTAGGATCGACGGGGGTTACTTCGATGCCCGTTTGATTGATGAATATGTCTACGTGGTCGCAACAGAATACACCTATACTATTTACAATACTGTTGATGAGAAAAATTATACTCTGAACGTACCTGAAATCAGTATTGATAATGAAAGCCAAAACATCTCCGCAGGTGACATCTACTATGTTGATGTCCCGGAGCTTTCCGATACTATGACCCATGTGATCTCGTTGAACCTTGACACCAATGCTGTGGTGGAGAAAAGCTTCATGCTGGGCAGCTCTCAGACCATGTACGTATCACGAAACAACATCTTCCTTGCATCTCTCCATTACCCCTACTATCCCCTGCTCTACAGGACTGGAGCTGAGAATTCAGCAACCAATGACCAAGAAACAACAATCCTGCATAAGATCTCCATTGACACTGGTGACGTCACCTATATCGCACAAGGGGAAGTCCCTGGTCATATCCTGAACCAGTTCTCCATGGATGAGCACAACGGGTTCTTCCGGATCGCAACCACATCAGGAAACAACTGGATGGAAGGCTCCCAGACCAGTAACAACATCTACATCCTTGATGACACCCTCGCGCAGGTCTCAAAAATAGAGAACATCGCACCAGGGGAATCCATTTACGCGGCACGGTTCCTTGGGGATCGCGCGTACCTCGTGACCTTCGTCCAGGTCGACCCCCTCTTTGCCATTGATTTGTCAGACCCGTATAACCCACGGATTCTTGGTGAACTGAAGATCCCGGGTTACTCCGAGTACCTTCATCCTTACGATGAGACCCATATCATCGGTATCGGAAAAGAAGTCGACCCAAGCATCGATGCAGACAAAGTACATACACCAGGAGCAGTGTATTATACTGCAATCCTTGGGTTGAAACTCGCGCTCTTCGACGTCAGTGATATCGAACATCCTATCGAGGAAGCTAAAATTGTCATTGGGAATCGGGGAACCGATAGCCCTGCTCTCTACGACCACAAAGCATTCCTCTTTGACAGAGAAAAAGAACTGCTCGTCATCCCTGTGAGTCTCTACGAAATACCTCAAAAAGTATTAGATTCAGTCAACGACAGCGGTACTACTGAACTGGGATCCGACTGGGGACAGTTCACCTTCCAGGGTGCGTACGTCTACCACCTCAGCCTTGAGAACGGCTTTGAATATCAGGGTCGTATCACTCATCAGACCCCAGAACAGATGCAACATGCAAATGACTACTATTGGTACTGGGGGTCCTCCAGCACCGATATCACCAGATCTCTGTTCATTGGCGACATCCTGTATACGGTCTCCGACTCGATGGTAAAGATGAATAACCTCTCAGATCTCAGCGAGATATCCAGCCTCAGCCTCTCGTAGTTCATACTGAAGCGCAGATGAGAGAGGGAAACCTCCATTCCTTCCTCCTTCTCCTCCCTTCTTCCCTCTCTCCTCACCTTTCTTTTTTTTCTTTCTAAGAACGATTTTTTATTAATAACCACTCGATAAAAGATCTCCGGAAAACCTTTTAAATGACAACGGATGGGGTGTCGTGGGTGTACCACATGACCATGACACTAGGCATACGACGAGAAGATAAAAACCGCTGGGAGCAACGAGTACCCCTCACCCCTGAGCATATCCTCCAATTGCAAAAAAAACACGGGATCAAAACAGTCATACAACCCTCGGCTATACGGGTCTTTGCCGATACGGAATATCAGACAGCTGGCGCCCATGTGCAAGAGAGCCTCTCACCAAGTTCTGTCGTCTTTGCGGTAAAGGAAATTCCTCTTCAGTATTTCGAAAAAGGAAAGACCTACGTGTTTTTCTCCCATACCATCAAAGGACAGCACCATAACATGCCGATGCTAAAAAAAATGATAGACATGGGATGCACCTTGATCGATTATGAACGCATCGTCGATGCGAAAGGAAAAAGACTGGTGTTCTTCGGAAGGTATGCTGGTCTTGCTGGCATGGTTGATACACTATGGACGTTCGGACGACGCTTACACTCAGAGCAGATGGACACTCCTTTCAATGCGATTAAACAGACGATCCACTATAAGGATTTAGCTGACATTAAAAAACATCTCGCGGTTGTAGGAGAAGAAATCAAAACCAAGGGGTTGCCTCCTTCATTGACACCGCTGATTATCGGATTTAGTGGGTATGGCCATGTCTCAATTGGAGCACAGGAAATCCTGGATATTCTTCCTGTGAAAGAGATTCAACTAAAGGACATCGGATCAATTGTTGAGAATCCCTCGAATAATGTGATCTATAAGGTGGTCTTCAAAGAAGAGCACCTGGTAGAACCAACTACTGCTGGAAAGAAATTCGATTTGCAAGAGTACTACACCCATCCTGAGCGATATCGTTCAATTTTCGAGCAGTATATCCCCTCTCTTTCCATCCTGATGAATTGTATCTTCTGGAATGCCCAATACCCCCGCCTTCTTACGAAGCAATATACAAAAAAAATATTTAGCAAGAAAGAAAAACAACGTCTGAAGGTGGTTGGCGACATCAGTGCTGACATCAACGGTGCGATTGAGTTCACCGAGAAAACAACATCCCCTGACAACCCGGTCTTTGTGTACGACCCAATCACCGGTACGACCACGGATGGATATGAAGGTGAAGGCATCGTTGTGATGTCGGTAGATAATCTCCCCTGTGAACTACCCAAGGAATCCTCAGAGTCGTTCAGTGAAATCCTCTCCCGTTTTGTCCCTGGGATCATGAATGCTGATTTCAGCGCACCAGATATTGATTCAATTGCTTTACCTGTTGAGATAAAAAATGCAGTGATCCTGTATCGGGGGAAGCTTACGCCTTCGTATCAGTACATCAACAAATATTTATAAGGTAATTTGTTTCGCTGCAATGAACTTTTCCAATCTTGGAGGCAAAAAAATGAAAACAATACTTGTCCTAGGCGCAGGTATGGTATCACGACCAATGATTCGATACCTTTTAGATCAACCTGATCTCCATGTGATCATGGCGAGCAGAACCGTCAGTAAAGCAGAACAGATGATCGATGGACACCCGCGAGGAGAAGCAATCTCGTTAGATGTCAACGACGATAAAAAAGTAGATGCTCTGGCCTCCAAAGCCGACGTTGTGGTCAGTCTCCTACCCTATACATATCACGTGAAGATCGCGGAGATGTGTATCACCCATAAGAAACAGATGATTACCACATCCTATGTCAGCGATGCGATGCGGGCGCTTGACAAAAAAGCAAAGGCTGCAGGAATCCTCATCCTGAATGAATGCGGTCTTGACCCGGGTATTGATCATATGTCAGCGATGCGAATCATCCATACTATCGAAAAGAACAAAGGAAAAGTAATCAGCTTCAAATCATCCACTGGTGCACTTCCTGCTCTTGAGGCGAATACCAACCCATTTGGATATAAGTTTTCATGGTCACCACGAGGTGTTCTTCTCGCGTCCCGGAATGCAGCGAAATGGCTTGAGAACGGCAAAGAAGTCTCCATCCCTGGTGAACAACTCTTTGAAAACTATTATTTACAGGATATCGAAGGCACCGGAACATTTGAAAACTATCCGAACCGAAATTCTATACCATACAAAGAGATATACGGCTTGAAACACGCAAAGACCGTATACCGTGGGACTTACAGGTTGACTGGATGGTGTGAAACCATTCGAGCGATCGTTGCGCTTGGCTGGTTAACCGACCAACCACTCAAAGGCTTCACGGGGAAAACGTATGGGGACCTCACCAGGCATCTCATCGGTGCGAAACCAAAGGATGCGCTCACTCTTACGACCGCATTGTATCTAGGCCTCAAACCATATGCTGCGGTCATCAAACGACTTCAATGGCTCGGCTTGTTTGGGGACGAACCACTGCCAAAGGATAAGGACAATCCCTTAGACTACCTTAATGTACAAACCTTGCAGAAGATGTCGATGGGTCAGCATGAGCGAGATATGGTCGTTATGCACCATGAGTTCATTGCGGAATATCCCTCGAAAAAGGAGTACGTCACCTCAACGTTGGTTGATTACGGTATCCCTGATGGAGACACCTCCGTAGCCCGTACTGTTGCACTCCCTGCGGCTATTGCGGTAAAGATGGTTCTGAATAAACAGATAACCATGACCGGTGTCCATATCCCTGTCATCCCGGAGATCTATAATCCGATCCTGAATGAACTCGAAGAAATAGGCATTACATTCAAGGAGAAAACAGAGCGATTACATGACTGATATTTTTTCTCAACATACGACCGATATTATTTTATAACAAGGAAAGATACCGCTCAAACAGAGAACAATCCTATTTTAAGGAGTACTGATCCTATGACGATGAAACCAACAGAAGTCCACGCAACACTTGGAAAATACATGCTTGCAGATGGATTTGACCTTGTCTTGGATCTTAAAAAAAGCAAAGGATGCAGGATTTATGACTCCAGAACCGGGAGATATTTTCTTGATGGTTTTTCGTTTTTCGCAACCGCACCAGTTGGTTGCAACCATCCTGCAATGACGACACCGGAATTTATCAAAAAAATAGGGGAAATAGCAATCAACAACCCAACTAATTCTGATGTGTACACCGTCGAGATGGCTGAGTTTGTGGACTCCTTTGCAAAACATGCGATGCCAAAACACTTTCACCATCTCTTCTTCATCGCTGGAGGAGCTCTTGCGATAGAAAACGGTCTGAAGACCGCATTTGACTGGAAGATACGAAAAAACTTGGGTCGAGGACTCGGAAAAAAAGGCAGACAGATCATCCATTTCAAGGACGCGTTTCACGGCCGAACCGGCTACACCCTTTCCATGACTAATACCTTTAATGTAAACAAGACAAAATATTTCACGAAATTCAACTGGCCACGGATCGACAACCCAATGATTCGATTTCCGCTTACCGACGCAAACCTCAAGGATGCACAGGAACGAGAACGACACGCTGTCGCTCAAATACAAGACGCGGTGGCGCAGAACCCTGACGATATCGCTGCTCTCATCATTGAACCTATCCAAGGTGAAGGCGGGGATAATCATTTCCGCAAGGAATTCTTCCAAAAACTTCGTCAGCTCTGTGATGAAAATGAGATGATGTTCATCGTCGATGAGGTACAATGCGGTGTCGGATTGACCGGGAAGATGTGGTCGTACCAACATTTTGATTTCGAACCAGATATCCTAGCGTTTGGGAAGAAGACACAGGTGTGTGGTATCATGGTCAGTGATCGCGTTGATGAAGTCAAAGAGAACGTGTTTACTGTCCCCAGCAGGTTGAATTCAACTTGGGGTGGGAATCTCGTTGATATGGTCCGTTGCCAGAAATACCTTGAGATCATCGAGGAAGAACACCTTGTGAAAAACGCAGAGATTCAAGGGAAACGCCTGCTTCAAGGATTAGAAGCAATCGAGAAGAAATACACGCAAAAAATCTCTAATGCACGCGGAATGGGTCTGATGTGCGCCTTTGATTTGCCGACCCCGGAAAAAAGAGACGAGCTGAAGGATAAGCTGTATGCAAATGGTCTTCTCGTTCTCACCTGCGGGTCTGTCACCATACGATTCCGACCACCGTTGAACATCACTGCTGAAGAAATCGACGAAGCATTAACAATCGTCGAAAAGACCGTCAAAGCGTTCTAAAAAAGATCAAAGGGATATCTTTCCCTTCATATACGGAATGATGTCCTGTATTTTTATCCTCTCTTGCTTGGTGGTATCACGAGCTCTAACAGTCGCCTGATTGTCGTTCAATGAGTCGTGATCAACCGTGATGCAAAACGGTGTCCCTATTTCATCCATGCGTGCGTATCGTCGGCCGATCGTCCCACTCTCATCATAGAATGTGCTGATTCCTGCTTTTCTCAAGTCCCGATCAAGAATTTTAGCGATTTGTATGAGTTTATCATCGCCAATCAGCGGAAAGACCCCAGCTTTAATAGGTGCGACTAGTGGATTCAATTTTAATATCGTGTATTCCTCCTCCTTTTTCTTCCCCTCGACATAATTATGCTCAAGGAGGAAATACAGGATCCGATCAATACCGTACGATGGTTCAATGACATGAGGGACGAATTTCTCACCAGTCTGTTTTTCCTTTATTTCAACAATCTCATAGCAATCCTTTGGGATATCAATGGATTCACCATTGACGGTGACCGTGATTTTCTTGACTGTTGCTGCATCCATCTGTTCCAGTTGTTCCTTGATTTTTCCTGCTTTCCCACCAAACCGAGGACCAAGGACGTTCATCTTAGGAACCACTTTTTTCATCACGACTTCTCGTGGTTGTTCAAACGCCCGTATCGCATACATATCAACGTTCGAGGACAGGATTTGTGCGTTGAGGTCATAGGCGGATCTGTCAGCGATCCCGACGCATTCCACCCAGCCGAACCGTTCACTATAGAGTTCTGCGTCCCAGCATTCGGCTGCATAGTGTGCAAGCTCGTTAGCCGCATGTTTCCGGAATCGGAACTTCTTTGGATCTACCCCCGCGGTTAAGAGAAACTCCTGGGTCAGATACACATAGTACGCTAACGCCTGGTTGTTGATGATTTTCTTTTTCACCGCATCAGCGACCGAGATTTTCAGTTCTTTTTCATTGTCAAAGAGGAACAATTCTTTTTCTTTGATTGTGTCAAAATACGGATGGGTCTTATCCTTAGGGTCGAAGAATACCTCTGCTTCTGCCATGGAGAACTCTCGCTGGCGAAGCGTCCCCTGTCGTGGTGATATCTCATTACGATAGCCTCTGCCGATCTGGACGACCCCGAACGGCAGCCTCTTTCTGCTATATTGGTACAGCAGATGGAAGTTCGTAAAAATCCCTTGTGCCGTCTCCGGTCGTAAGAACGCTTTCCTTCCTTCACCTATGCCGATTGTCGTCGAAAACATCAGGTTGACCGGATGGGCGTCATGTAATTCAGATTTGCATGTCGGACAGATGATCTGGTTTTCCTTCACCGCTTGTTCGACAGATATTCCTTTCTGGATGATATCTTCGACCTTGTAGGATCGTTTACAACGAGCGCAATCAACAGTAAGATCAGTAAACTCCTCCACATGTCCAGATGCTTTGAGTACCTCATATAAGGTAATCGTCGGTGTACTAATCTCGACACAATTATCCTGCAAGAGATAAAAACGTCTCCAGAGGTTCTCGATATTGTTTTTCAATTGAGACCCCAGTGGCCCATAATCATAGAACCCAGCGATACCACCATAGATTTCAAAGGATGGATAAATAAATCCTCTACGTTTGGCTACCATCATGATTTTATCGTAGATATCTTGAGGCATCAGCGGAAGTCTCCTACACTAGAAAAAAGGAATTCATTTGGAGGATTTAAACATGCATGCCATCAGATCGATATCGGTCACCATTCCCAGCAATCTGTTTTCAGGGCTGACCACAGGAACATGACTGATTTTATTTTTTATCATCTTGCGTGCGATTTCAGAGATCGGGTCGTTCATATACGCCTTGATGACATTCGTAATCATGATTTCTTTAACCGCGACTGGGGGGAGATCGACTTTTGTTGTTGAATAGTACAAACGGATTGTGTCCCTGATTCCTTCCCATGTCCATTCATCCTCAT
>Ga0326726_10006230_pt1 | contig 10751 bp, 9 predicted proteins | sample MHFenrmetagenome_2_FD_207603 | JGI IMG/M metagenome (GOLD analysis project Ga0326726, IMG submission 207603) | Lab enriched peat soil microbial communities from Michigan Hollow, Ithaca, NY, United States - MHF15MN | ecosystem: Environmental > Terrestrial > Soil > Wetlands > Peat | place: USA... | reverse complement strand
GAGCAATTGCCGAGGCTGAGAAAGGCCCTTCAAGGTTTTCCGGCAAAGCCCGCCGACGAAAAATCGATAGCGGTACAGTACCTTAAATCCTTCCTCGCCTCTTTCTTCCAAAAAGACATCCCTGTCAATCCCGGAATGGATGCATGGGTAGAAACCCATTTCTCCGGGAAGACCTCTATCGGGGAAATCATGAATTCCCTTTCTCGATGCAGCCAGGAAGACCGTCTATGCCAGGATGTTTATCATCGGCTGTCGGAACGGTCTCCCACAGCGCTCGCCCTCACCTTGTCCTTGCTGCGGCATAATGAAGGGCGTCCCCTGGAGGAGGTGTTTGCTGCCGAGACCCGGGCGGCTCGGTTTATAGTAAGACACCCGGATTATCTTGAAGGCATCCGCGCACGCATTCTGGACAAAGATGATCAGCCGCACTGGCAGCCCTCCACGATAGAAGAAGCGACCCTTCCGGAAGCGGACCTTTTGATTGAGAAAAACAGGTTCTGAATCTCTTTGGTATTCCCTTCAAAGGAACTACACGGACGGTATTGACAACTCTTAGATAGGCGAACGGCAGAAACCCCTCATTAAGGTGAGATTATATTTTCAAACCTGAGGCCAATTCTTCTAAGGCTTCTCGATTTAAGATGAGAATCCTGTTTTTCTTCACATCGATGATTCTCTTGGCTTTCATTTTTGCCAGGCTCCTTGACAGGGTCTCACTGATCGTCCCCAACTTTGAAGCTAATTGGGTTTTGCTTAAATCCAAATCGACCTCCTTCGGGTTCTTTCCCTCTTTCGCTGACTTCAAAGAGAGATCGATCAGATATTTTGCAACTCTCGCTGAAACTTCTTTGAGGGAGAGTTCTTCAATGAGGGAAGCAAATTTTCTTAGAAAGTGGGAAAGGGAGACGATCATGTTGATGCTGAGTTGGGGATTCCGCTCGATGAGCTGGATAAAATCCCTCTTGGGGAAAAAGAGAAGTTGACTATCTGCTAAGGCTTCGGCAAAGGCCGGGTAACTTCCTTCGAGAAAAAGAGCTGCTTCAGCAAAGGCATCCGGTGCGGAGACCACATGAAGAATCTGCTCCCTGCCGTCCGGCGAAATCTTATAGAGTTTCACCTTACCCGAAAGGATCACATAAAACCCCTTTGCCTCTTCTCCATCGGAAAAGAGAATCTCCTTCTTTCCGACCCGCTTGAGTGAGGCAACAGCCCTGATCCTTTTCAGGTCTTCTTCCTTCAACCCGGCAAAAAGAGGACATTGTTTCAATGGTTCAATCGCCATATTTATTCCCTAAATGTTTTTTCGCTTCATCCCGACCTTGCCACGAACCATGTTAGGTCCATGATTCATCCTGAACCCTCGGTAGCTTAGCAAGTTTTTACATCTAACATTAAGTAGTTATTCGTAACCCTACAGTTTTTTTAGCCTTTTTTCAAGAAAAAAAAGAAACCGTCCTTCCCCGCCGAACACTTACATAAATAAATTCAGAGAGTTAAGACATTTTTGCGCAATCCCGGCTCACTGATTTTATTGGCTCCTGAATATTGCTTCGGGTAAATCCATGATATTGAAATAAAAGATAGATTATGTTAATCTTTTTTGGCTGAAATTCCATACTGGAGGAAAATTTTTGAGTTCATTTTATAAAAACCTGATCTTCTGGGCGATTATCGTCATTATAATGATTCTCCTGTTTCAGCTTTTCAGCAAACCCCGTCAAACAGCGTCAGAAAAAAATTATTCTGAATTCGTCTCCACCGTGGAGAACAATCGGGTTCAGGAGGTAGAGATACGCGGTAAAAACATTATCTGGACAGATAAAGAAGGAAAACGCTTCAAGACCTATGCCGCCGAAGACCCCGAGATGATTAAACTTCTGAGAGATAAGGGGGTAGTTATTAATGCGAAGAAAGAAGAAGAGTCCGTCCTCTGGAACATACTTATCCCTTCACTTCCGGTAATTCTTCTCATCGGTGTCTGGCTCTTTTTCATGCGACAGATGCAGATCGGCGGTGGAAAGGCCCTCTCTTTTGGAAAGAGTAAGGCTAAAATTCTGACGAAAGAGCTCCATCAGGTGACATTTGAGAATGTCGCTGGAATTGAAGAAGCCAAAAATGAACTGGAGGAGATCATCGATTTTCTTAGGGACCCCAAGAAGTTTACAAAGCTTGGCGGACGGATTCCCAAAGGAGTTCTTCTTATCGGTGCCCCTGGAACGGGGAAGACACTTCTGGCACGAGCGATTGCAGGCGAAGCTGACGTTCCCTTCTTCAGCATCAGTGGTTCTGATTTCGTGGAGATGTTTGTGGGGGTCGGGGCCTCCAGGGTGCGAGACCTCTTCCTTCAGGGAAAACGGAACGCTCCCTGCATCATTTTCATCGACGAGATCGACGCCGTCGGAAGGCATCGAGGAGCTGGCTTGGGCGGAGGGCACGATGAGCGAGAACAGACCTTAAATCAATTGTTGGTTGAAATGGATGGTTTCGAATCGAATGAAGGGGTCATCCTGATCGCAGCCACAAACCGGCCAGATGTTTTAGATCCTGCCTTACTCAGGCCAGGTCGTTTTGACCGTCAAGTGGTTGTCCCCCTTCCCGATGTAAAGGGAAGAGAGGAAATCCTAAAGGTCCACTCCAACAAGGCACCGTTGGCGGAAGACGTTAATCTCGCCGTCCTGTCGAGAGGAACTCCTGGATTTACTGGTGCCGACCTGGAGAACCTCGTCAACGAAGCTGCCTTACTGGCCGCTCGATTGGGAAAAGAAAAAGTCGAGATGGCCGACTTGGAACAGGCTAAGGATAAAGTCCTCATGGGTGTGGAACGAAAATCAATGATCATACCTCTGGAAGAGCGAAGGATTACCGCTTTTCACGAGGCGGGCCACACCTTAGTGGCCAAGATGATTCCTGGAACAGACCCCATTCATAAAGTGACGATCATCCCCAGGGGCCGAGCTCTTGGAATCACACAACAGCTCCCAATAGATGAAAAACACACCTATCCAAAAGACTACTTGCTGGACAATATTGCGGTGATGATGGGAGGGAGGGCAGCAGAGGAATTGGTGTTAAACAGTCAAACAACGGGTGCGGGGAATGACATCGAACGTTCCACGGAAATTGCCAGGAAAATGGTTTGCGAATGGGGAATGAGCGAAAAGCTTGGCCCTCTGACTTTCGGTAAAAAAGAAGAGCAGATCTTCTTGGGAAGAGAATTTGCTCAGCACCGAGATTATAGTGAAGAGACGGCGCGTCTAATTGATAATGAAATCAGGGGCATTGTGACCCAGGGTCATCAAAGAGCCAAAGAAATCATCCAGACGAATATGGCCATACTCCATAAATTGGCCAATACGCTTCTTGAAAAAGAGGTTCTTGACGGAAATCAAATCGAAACCATTATAAAGGGTGGGAATGTTTAGGCATGATGAATCTGATTCGATGCCTTCACATTACAAATGCCAGCGAAGCCATCCACCAAATGAAGAAGATGGGAGTGGACCCCACCGGCGTCAGGTTGATGGAAGGCAAGACCCTCCATTTCAATCTTAAGGTAGAGGGTATCGAACCTCGAACGGCTAATCTGCTTAAACAGGAGATGCTCGCACTGGGCGGAGATGTTGCTGTCGATGGAAGGGGACTTGATTGCAGCACTGAAAAAACGGATGCCCTCCTGATGGGGACCCAGAAACATTTCGAGAAACTGATCCTCAAATTGGAGCAGTATCCAACCCTCAATCCTCTTGGCCAGTCCGTAAAACAAACCCTCAAAAACATTTCTAAAACCCAATACGCCATACGCTGCCGAAAGCGGACATTGACGCTTGGAAAGAGAACGCTCTTGATGGGAGTTCTCAATGTAACCCCGGACTCTTTCTCGGACGGTGGCCTCTTCTTTGACAAGGAAAAGGCCATTTCTCATGGACTGAGGTTGGTTGAGGAGGGGGCAGATATTATAGATATTGGAGGGGAGTCGACCAAACCAGGCTCGAAACCTCTCGAATTAGAAGAGGAACTTCGCCGGGTCATTCCTGTCATCAAATCAATTTCCGCCGAAGTGGATGTACCCATTTCGATAGATACCTATAAATCGACTGTGGCGCAGAAAGCGATTGAGGCAGGAGCTGAAATAATAAATGATATCAGTGGGTTGAATTTTGATCCCAGCCTGGCAAAAGTAGCTTCAAAAGAGGATACTCCCCTTGTCCTCATGCATATCCGTGGAACGCCCGAAACAATGCAAAAGAATGTCCATTACGATTCCCTTTTTTCTGAAATACTCCAGTACTTGAAGGATTCCATTCAGAGGGCAGAATCTGCCGGGTTGGACTCCCGGCAGATCATCGTCGACCCTGGAATCGGCTTTGGGAAAACCGTCGAGGATAATCTTTTGATCATTAAAAATCTGCATGAGTTTCGAATACTTGGAAAGCCAATCCTACTTGGAACATCGCGCAAGAGTTTCATCGGGAAAATTCTGAATGCGGAGGTTGGAGAGCGAATGGAAGGGACGCTATCAAGTATTACTGCCGGCGTTCTCAACGGAGCCAATATCATCCGTTGTCACGATGCGCTCCAGGCAAAAAGGGCCATTGCTGTGGCTGACGCCATTCGTCTGGCGGGGAGTTGAAAATTCGGAGTTATCGGAGTTAAGAGAAGAAAGGCCGCTGAACTTGATTTTTCCCTTAGAATTATGATAACGATGACTAACCTAATCCTCCCCAATCCCACTTTAGAGAAGCCTGCCGGTCCCGCCCTCGGTCGGGACCGGGACCGGTAGGCAGGGGGGAGAAGGGAGATTTTCGCAGGCGGGGGTGAAACAGAATGACACGTAGACTATTTGGAACGGATGGAATCAGAGGGGTGGCCAATGCAGACCCCATGACTGGAGAAATGGCCATGCAGTTGGGGAGGGCCATTGCCCATATCTTTAAGGACGTAAAGGGAAGACATCGGATTGTGGTGGGAAAAGATACCCGGCTTTCGGGATATATGCTGGAAACCGCGTTGGCCTCCGGCGTCTGTTCCATGGGAGCGGATGTCATGTTGGTGGGCCCTTTACCCACTCCCGGCATCGCTTTCATCACCACCAGCATGAGGGCCAATGCGGGTGTCGTGATTTCGGCTTCTCACAACCCTTACTATGATAATGGGATCAAAATATTTTCTCAGGATGGCTTTAAACTTCCGGACGAAATCGAACACCGGATCGAAGAATTGATCCTTTCGAATCATCTCCATTCCCTCCGTCCCACAGCGAAAGCAGTTGGAAAGGCCCATCGCATCGACGATGCCGTCGGGAGGTACGTGGTCTTTCTCAAAAACACTTTTCCCAACCACTTAATGCTGGATGGACTTCGGATCGCCCTGGATTGTGCCAATGGGGCCGCCTATCGAGTAGCTCCAACCGTGTTCGAGGAATTGGGAGCTGAAGTGATCACGATCGGGGCGGAACCCGATGGGGAAAATATCAATGAAAAGTGCGGCTCCCTTCACCCAGAAGTCGTCAGTCGCCTTGTTCTCGAGAAAGGCGCGGATATCGGAATAGCCCTGGATGGGGACGGGGACCGGATTATTTTTGTCGATCGGAAAGGGAAACAGGTAGATGGAGATTATATTCTGGCAATCTGTGCCCTTCAACTGTTATCAGAAAACAGGCTGAAAAAGGGAACACTGGTCACCACGGTGATGAGCAATATGGGCCTCGACAAGGCGGTACAGAATGCAGGGGGAAAAGTCGTCAGGACTCAGGTAGGGGATCGTTATGTGGTCGAGGAAATGGTCCGAGGAGATTTCAACCTCGGGGGAGAGCAATCAGGCCATACGATCTTCTTAGACTACAATACGACTTGCGATGGTGTCCTCACGGCCCTACAAGTCCTCGCGATTATGAAACAGAAAGAGCGCCCCTTAGACGAACTGGCCAAAGTGATGGAGCCTCTTCCTCAGGTTCTCTATAATGTGAAAGTCAAGGAGAAGAGAAACCTCTCTGATTTCGAGGAAATCGAAAGGAAGATCAGAGAGATTGAGAAGATGTTGGGCCAATCCGGAAGAATTTTGATTCGTTACTCTGGAACAGAACCTCTTCTTCGGATTATGGTCGAGGGAGAAGACGAAACAAAGCTTCGTGGGTTTGCCGAAGACCTTGTGCAGCTGGTCAAAAAATACATCGGGCCAGATAATCGTTAAAGGTGAAGCTCCTCGCCCACAGGGCGGAGCCTCCCGGATGGGAAATTTTCATTTATATTGTGCCCCTTGACCCCGTCCGCAAGACGGGGCTCGCGGGGCACGTACCGGTCATCATCTATCACACATCGTTTAGCCGGAGATTTCTTATGCCGAGATTGGGTGTCAACATTGATCATGTCGCCACCGTCAGACAAGCCCGGGGAGTCATGTATCCGGATCCTGTCGCCGCAGCAGGAATCGTGGAATTAGCCGGAGCAGACGGAATTGTATGCCATTTGCGGGAGGACCGACGCCACATCAAGGATCGAGACCTACGAATACTCAGAGAGATGATTCAGACCCGATTGAATCTTGAAATGGCGGCTACCGAAGAGATGATCCGCATTGCCCTGGCTACCAAACCAAACATCGCCACCCTCGTTCCAGAAAAAAGGGAGGAATTGACGACAGAAGGTGGCCTCGATGTCATCAAGTTCCTCCCTTCTCTTAAAAAAGCTATTCAACGGCTCCACAAAGGAGGTATCCAGGTCAGCCTCTTTGTCGATCCCAAAAAGGATCAAATCGAAGCTTCAGAAGATGTGGGAGCTGATGTCATCGAAATTCATACCGGTCGCTACTGTGATGCAGAGACTCCATCCCAGGAAGATGAAGAGTTGAAAAAGATTCTTGACGCAGTCGCCGAGGCCTCTCACCGCGATCTCCGGATTGCAGCAGGACACGGTTTGAATTATGTCAATGTCCGAAGGATTGCAGAAATCAAGGAAGTCGAAGAACTCAACATTGGCCACAGCATTATTGCCCGGGCGGTTCTGGTAGGTCTGGATCGAGCTGTCCGGGAGATGATTGCTCTGATTCGATAGAGAATGAAAGGGGCCAAGGAGTCGAGGGTTCCAGGAGTCAAGCGAAAAGTTCCGGGACAACCCCTTGAACCCTTGAATCCTTGAACGCTTCTATTTGAAGATGATCATCGGAACGGGTATTGATATTGTGAACATTGATCGGATCGAGCGTCTGATGGCCCGCTGGGGAGATCTTTTTCTGGGTCGGGTCTTTACAAAGAAAGAGATCGCCCGGTGTCAACGCCGGGCCCGCCCGCCTGAATGTTTTGCCATTCGATTTGCGGCAAAAGAGGCGTTCCTTAAAGCCATCGGATGGGGACTTCGAAATGGCATCCAATGGACGGATATCGAAGTGGAGAACGATCCCATGGGAAAACCCATGTTCTCCTTCCATCGAAAGGCAAAGGAGGTTTACGAAACCCTCCGAATTGAAAAGGCTCTTCTTACCCTTTCCCACGACCGACCCTATGCCGTGGCCCATGTGCTATTAGAGGAACGAAATGATGAAAGTAGCGACCGCTGAAGAGATGCAAGAATTGGATCGGAAGTCCATTGAGGCCTATCGAATTCCGGGGATCGTCCTCATGGAAAATGCAGGGAGGGGAGCGGCAGAAGTGATCTCCGATACTTTCCCCGATATTCGCAACAAGAAGATAGCGATCATCGCCGGGAAAGGAAACAACGGAGGAGATGGGTTGGTGATCGCTCGATATCTTCTGAATCAAGGGACTTCCGTGAGGGTCTACCTCCTTACCGACCCGAAGGGTCTCCGAGGCGATGCGGAAACTAATTTTAACATCTTCCACCGCATGAAGGGGGAAGTCATATCTGTTCCCTCTTCTAAAGATTACATCAAAGTGAAAAGGGACATAGAAAAGTTTGATATCTTGATAGATGGGATTTTTGGTACAGGGCTCGATGCGGAGGTCAGAGGTTATTACAGAGAGGTGATCGATCATCTGAATACGATCCAAAGGCCGATGGTGGCCATTGATATCCCCTCCGGGCTAGACGCCGATACAGGCAAACCTCTTGGCGCGGCGATCCGGGCCTCTCTCACCATCACTTTTGGTTTGCCCAAAATAGGCCATCTCATACCGCCGGGAATCGATTATGTGGGAAAGGTGAAGGTCATCGATATCGGTATCCCCAGGAGATTGGTCGAGGAAGAAAGAATTCCGACCTACCTCTTGGAGAAAGAAGATATCCAAAGATGGTTGTCTATCCCCCGGAATCCAAATACCCACAAAGGAGACTACGGACACTTGTTGGTGATTGCGGGATCGGTTGGCAAGACCGGAGCCGCAGCCATGGCCTGTCAGGCTGCTCTCAGAATGGGGGCAGGCCTGGTCACCCTTGCCGTACCCAAAAGCCTCAATGCCATCATGGAGATGAAATTGACAGAGGTCATGACAGAGCCTCTTCCGGAAACCGCCAAACAAACTCTTAGCCTCCGTGCCTTCGGCACCCTCATCCGTCTTTGCGAAAACAAAAAGGCGGTGATCATCGGTCCTGGCCTGGGAACGTTTAAAGAGACCCAGTCGCTCGTCCTCAAACTGATCAGGACATTGGATCTCCCGATCATCTTGGATGCCGATGGGCTGACCGCTTTGGCAACACAGCCTAAAACCCTTCCCGTTAAGAATGGCTCGTTCATACTCACCCCCCATCCAGGAGAGATGGCAAGACTGATTCGATCCCAGATTAAAGAAGTCCTGGAAGATCGGGTTGGGCTCAGCAGAAACTTCTCACAGTCCCAGCATGTTTATCTCGTCCTCAAAGGGCATCCCACCCTGATCACCACCCCCAAAGGAGAGGTCTTTATCAACCCAACGGGTAATCCGGGAATGGCCTCGGGAGGGACGGGGGATGTGCTCGCAGGAATGATCGGCGGATTGGTCTGCCAGGGATTTGACATTCTCCCCTCTCTTCAAATGGCCGTCTATGTCCATGGAATGGCCGGTGATGAGGTGGCTCAGGAGATAGGTGAGAAATCCTTAATTGCCACGGACATGATTGAAAAAATTCCCAACCTTCTCAAGGGAGGGATCTGATACTTCGACGGCGCCAAACCCTGTCCTCTCATCGGAGGCCCAAATGCGCTGCTTCCTTCGGCAAACCTCGGGGCCCTGAGCTCGAGGCCGAAGGGCTCAGGGCCCCGAGCCTATCGAAGTGCCTCTCGACAAGCTCAAGGCCCTGAGTCTACCGAAGGGCGGATCGACCACAGCCTGCGGGCAGGCTGAGCGATTCGGCTGAGCCCGTCGAAAGCCTCCGGGTCGAGCGACCCGTCGAAGGGTTGATTTTTTCCTCCTTCTTCTTTTAAGATAGATTACATTGAGCGTGAGTCATTCATGCGCCCGTCTCCCTTCTTCCCCGCGGCAGAAGAGGGAGGGCTGGAGTGGGAGGATAAGCAGAAGCGGGAGTGCATTCGCCTTGTTGCGGAAGGTTCAATCGAAGAGAACCCTGGATCAATTCGAAGATCAAGAGGAACGGTGGAATGTTTTTAGCAAGGATCTGCGGAACGAAAGGAGAGACAGGATGTATTTCGAGATGAAGGTGAAGTTCTTGACGTTCGATTCCACGTCAAACGGATTTGTCGTTCTCCTGATGGATTTATCGAATAAGACAGGGCTTCCCATTTGGATTGGTCCTTTCGAGGCCAATGCCATTGCGATGAAGCTGAAAAAGATGGGTTCCCATCGGCCATCGACCCATGATTTGATCAATAGCATTTTAAAGACCCTTCAATCCCAGGTGGTGAAAATCGTGGTCAATGACCTGAAAGAAAATACTTACTACGCCTTAATCTACCTCAACCGAGGAGGGGAGGAGATCATTATCGACTCCCGTCCCAGCGATGCCATGGCCATCGCTCTGGCTGTGGACGCCCCAATCTTTGTGTCCGAACAAGTCATCGAAAAAGCGCGAACGATCGATATGGAGAAAGAAGGAGATCAGCTCAAGGAATGGCTGGAAAGCCTCAATCCCGACGACTTTAAATTTAAGGCCTAACACAAGGCATATTGCAAATCGTAGGGAACGCATATATGCGTTCCCTACAAAATCTGAAATTTGAAATAGAAAGTGGTTATTCAGACCAAGAGCGCATCCGAGACAATTCGAATTGGAAGGAGGATCGGAGGCCGTCTTCTGCCGGGAGACGTCGTGGCCCTGGTGGGCGAATTAGGGGCGGGAAAAACCCAATTTATCAAAGGACTCGGCGGAGGAGCGGGAATTGGGAATCCGACTTATATCTCAAGCCCTTCTTTTACCCTGATTAACGAATACCCAGGCAAGGTGACCTTTTACCATATCGACCTTTTCCGCCTGGGCAAAGAGGAGGAAGCTGAAGAATTGGGCCTGGAGGATTATTTCCAGGGCGAGGGGATCACGGCAATCGAATGGGCGGATAAAATTCCCTCTCTCCTGCCGAAGGAGCTTCTGCTAATCCATATTGCCTATACAGGAAAGAATACACGGTGTTTGGAGATCTCGGGGAAAGGAGACCGCTACCACAAGCTGGTAGAAGAACTTTCTAAGTGAGACCCCCGTCACCCCGCCCTCTCACCTTAGGGGAGAGGGGAAGGGTGAGGGGTAATCAATCTGCAATCTTAAATGGGGGTTAATAGATGGCACGGGTGGTTCAAAAATATGGCGGCACCTCTGTCGGGGATGTTGAGCGAATCAGAAATGTCGCCAGGAGAGTCGTCAACACCAGAAACC
>Ga0326726_10006229_pt1 | contig 10752 bp, 7 predicted proteins | sample MHFenrmetagenome_2_FD_207603 | JGI IMG/M metagenome (GOLD analysis project Ga0326726, IMG submission 207603) | Lab enriched peat soil microbial communities from Michigan Hollow, Ithaca, NY, United States - MHF15MN | ecosystem: Environmental > Terrestrial > Soil > Wetlands > Peat | place: USA... | reverse complement strand
TAAAAGCCACGTTCTCCGCCATTGTCGTAGTTGCCGCCTTCCCAGATATCAGGGGCGGTGCCTGCAAAAACGAGCTTTTCCGTGTCGGCCTTCATGTCCTTGGGCTTCACCGTGACGGAAGTCTGCAGCGTTCCCAGGGTCTTTTTCCCGAGCACAAGCGTTGCCGACACGGTTCCGCTCGTACGGGCGGTGAGGCTTGCCTGCTCACCGGTGGCACTCCCGATCTCGATCCCTCCCGTGGCCTTCCAGGTCCACTGGGCTCCTTTCGGGGCCTGGCCCTTGGTTAACACTACCTTGGCGGAAACAGGATCACCCTCGGCCGGACTTGAATTTGACACCTGGATCGAGCCCTGTGGCGCCTGGGCAAGACAGGTTTCCATCGGATCCCTGCCCTTCTCTTTCGCGTCGGCGTATTCCTTCGTGAGCTTCTCGATACGTTCTTTCTGGCCGACGATGGCGTCTTCGTAGACCTGAGAACCCTCCCAGCGCACATTCCCCCAGGCATAGGCCGTCTCGTAATTCTCGCAGAGGGAGTCCCAGACGGCCGAGGGAATGGTGACCCAGCTTCCCGTTTTCATGCCCTTCGTGGCGTCCTGGGCCTTGCGTAGCGACTCGTCGCGGCTCATCTCGGCGGCGGTTTTCTTTCCTGTCCATTGCTCAAGCAGGAGCTTGCGGTCTTCGGCTTCGACAATGCGGACCTTGATGTTCGCCAACTGCTTGAACAGCTCGGCATCGCAGGGATCGGGCTGATTGGGGTTGAAAACGTACGCGCCGTCGCCGGAGAGTTCCCGGTGAAGCGCCTGGACGTCCTTTCCCGTCTCGCCGATGGCCCGGTTCAGGTAAGCGGCCTCGAGATCCTTGATCCGAGGCGCATCCACTTCCAGGAAGCCCGAGAGGTTGAAGCCCGGCGGATTGACACCGGCGCGCTCGAAAACGCTCCGGATTGTCTTGAGGGATTTCTCGATCTCCAGGTACCCGTTGAGATACTTCTCTGCCAGAAGCACCCGCCGCCGGGGGATGCTCTCCCGGACCCACGGCGTTTTGACCCCCTGGATGACGAAGTTGCTGAAGCTGTCGAAGAGGTTGTTCACATTTTCGTACAGGGGCAGGCCGAGCCGTGCACCGAGGGCCTTGAGTTCATCGAAAATCCGATCGGCATCGCCCGTGCGGTGTCTCGCCTGGTACTCCGCCTCGACCTGGGCCATGATGCCCTGGCAGGCCCGGTTCGCCTCGGCATCGGCAATCTGTTTGGCCTTCACGAACATGAGCATGGCGACGGTCTTGAAGGGCTCCTTCGCTCCCCCTTCGCGGATGGTCGCCGAGAAGAGGGGCTTGCCGATTGTCAGGGGTTCCCGCAGCGTTTCCTTGAATGGGAAATCGGGGTAGAGCTTCTTCAGGGCCCGGATATAGGACTGCAGCTTTTCCAGCTGGTCGAGGCCGTTGCGTTCCGCATACAGATAAATGGAGTCGCGAATCGTGGTTTCCGTGAGGACTTCCTTGTAGGGAACACCGCCATTGGTGATGATCCCCTCGAAGGAGAGATCGTGGGCTCCGTTTTTGTTGTCGTAAAGCTTCTGGAGCTTCCCCGTTTCCTTGTCGAACTCGCCCGAGGCGAGCCAGGCCTCCAGAAGCTCCTTGTCCTTCTTGATATCAAAATAGGCGGAAGAGACCTCGTAGGTGGCCAGCGTCAGTCCGAGAACCATGGCCGGTGCCTGTGCGCCGGGGACAAACCCCGCCGCACCGATGGCAAGCCAGGCCCCGGCCTTGAAGTACTTCGTCTTGTCGTCCCCGTAGTAGGCCTCGATCCCTTCGATCATCCCCTGGGCGATGTCGCCCACGATGGGCAGCGAGGTCCCCCAGGCGTTGAGGATCTGCCTCGACTCCTCCTCGGGGCTCAGGTTCTGGTCCATGATCGTCGAGGTCTGCCAGAAGGCCATCGCGAGACCCACACCGGCGTCGATCCCCAGGGTGGCAACGCCGGGATCGCCCAGCAGGACCCTGCCCTTCTGATCAAGCTCCCAGAGCACGAACTTGTTGGTCGAGTAGCGCAACTGGATCTTTGACTTGATCTCGGGCTTCATGAGTTCTTGAATTTTCCTGAGTTGCTCCGTCTGCTCCTTGCCGAAGATCACGGCGACGTCCTCGCCCATTGACCCGGACTCGATGAACTTGAGGAGTTCCTGGACCGACTCATCCCCCGGCTTCGCGCAAATCTTGTAGGCCGGAAAATCCTTGGCAAAATCTCCCATGAACTCGGAGGCCGCACCCCCCCGGATACTGAGCAGCCTCGCCTCTCCCAACACTTTCAGTTCGCCGATGACTTTCTTCGCGCCGGGCGGAAGGTTCTCGGCATTGCCCTCGAGAAGCGCCTTGAAGCTTTTCTCGTATTCTGCGTCGTCGAGGAACTCGGCAAATATCGACAGGAGAAGTTCCTGGGGTTTTTTCGGGCGCAGCTTCCAGGCCGATTCCATCTGGTCCATCAGATTGTCGCAGGCGCCGAAAAGATCGAGCCGTCCGCCGCTGATCCTTCCGATCTCGGCATTGGCCTCGGCGGCGCTCATCTCCATCTTCTCCACCTTCTTCATGACCTCGATCATCTGAAGCTGCTCGGCGGACCATTGCGGCTTCACGCCGGTGATCTTTTCGATGTGGTTGAAGACGTTTTCCACCTTTTCGAGGTCCTTGGCGGTCCCGCGGGCCGCCTCCTCCATGGCCTCATCGAGAGTGAGCGTTCCGTGCTCGGCGTGCTTGCGCATCTCGGCGACCTTGTACTTGGAGACATCCACCGTCTGCTGGACGAGATCCTTGCTTGCCACCCCGCCTTTCTTCAGCACCTTGACGTCAGCGTAGGCCTCCGGGTGCCAGCCCGTCGTTGCAGAAATGAAGGACCTGGCCGCGTTGATCGAGCCTGGAGTTCCCCCAAGTCCCGCGAACACTTCCAGGTAGGCCTCTTCCAGGGCCTTCTGGAGGTCGCGGTGAAACTTCGCCACCCCGCCGGGGCCGCCCAGCTTCTCGAGGACTTCGCGGGCCTGCTCCTTCGTCTTGGTAAGGATGCCCACGTCGAAGTCCATGGGGGCCTTCATCGCGGTGCGGCTCGCCTCGTTCTGGATGACCTCGATGAGCTCGAGCACCTCGGAGGAATAGCCGCTCATTCTCCCCTTCGCCTTGCCGATCACCTGGCGGATGAGGCCGTCACCCTCCTGGAACCACATCTTGTAGTATTCTTTGCCGAGATCGGCAAACTCGGTCGTCTTGAGGAGACGACGGGCAGTGTAGTCATTGGAGATCTGGAAGGCATATATCTTTCTCATCTGCTCGGCCTGGGACTGCGTGAGACCTGCCGCCTTCATCATCTCCGGGTCGAAGGTTGACTTGAAGCTGGCAATATTCCGGCGGGCGATCTCATCGGCCGACTGGGCAAAGGCATCGTCCGCGACCGCCATCCACGCGGCCTGCGACAAACCCAAGAGAAGAAAAACAAGAAGAACTGCCCTGAATGCGGCTCCACAACCACTTCGACGACGACTCATTCCGTACCTCCGAATCTATTTCGGCTTCTGATTATTTTTTCAGTTATTCCGGCAACCGGAGCATTTCCAGGCCCAAGCTGCGGATCTCGCGCTCCTCGGCGACTTCCTTTACACCGGCCTTTTTCAGCGCCCCGATGATCTTCCCGGCATCCAGCGTATTCGTTCCCAGCTGGTCGGTGATGCCGATGATCAGATCCTCCCCGCTTTTCAGGCGGATCCCCAGGGCCCCCCACGCAGAGGAGCTCATGAGTAACGCCCGCCCCGTGGCCCCGACCCTCATGTTCCCTTTTCCGGCAAGGGCCGCAATCCACGACAGACCGATCAGCCACCTGGGAGGCTTGATCTCGACAGGCTGGAAAAACTCCATCGCGCTGTAGGAATAATCCTGCGCACCGCGGAGATTCCAGACCCGGAGTCGGTCCTCCAGGGGCAGCAACGCAAAGGAAGAAAACCAGGCGGCAAGAAATACGAGAAGAAACCCCAGCGACACGATGGGCCAGAAGAAGAAAAAGAGAGGCCACCCCTCGGTGAAGGCCTGGATTAAGCCTCCGACAATCATAAAAGGAAATGCGAAGAAGGGTACCGTCATGATCACGGCCGCCACGTCACACAGGACGACCCGCCAGCGCCGGTAGGCCAGTGTGTCGGGCGGGCGCTTGGGCCAGGGCAGTGCAACGTAAAGAACAAGCCCCGCCAGGGCGACCCAGGGGCTCCATTTCCTGAGGGGGTAAAGAATATCCGTCGGGGGTGTGGGGTAATTGGAGAAGCCGCTGCCGAAGTGGAAATCGCCGTCGGAATACACGCGGTATTCCGCTTTCAGGTAAAGCGCCCTTTCGCCCTCGCCCTGGACAAGGAAGACCTGATCATTGGATTTTCTGAAGAGAGATATGAGCTGGTTGACGGGGACTTCCCCGGTTTTGAAAAAGAGAACACCCATGGGGTGCTTATCCGAGGGAAGCCGCCTTTGCCACTCTCCCGCCAGAGACTGGCTTCTCTCTGCGGCGAGGGCGTTCTGAAACAGCTCATTCCACTGCCGCCCCTCCGCGGCCAGGAGACGGCTGTGAGTGACCTCGGCAATGTAGTCCTGCAAGGGAAGGCCGGCAAGGCGCTCAGTGCGCTCCGTCATGAGCCGGACGCCCATGTAGGACCCTTCCCTTTTCTGTCGATCCGAAAAATCGACATTGCTGACAATGACGACGGGCGACAGATCGGCCAGAAAGAAGGCGACAATGGCAGCGAAGAAGCAGGTGACCAGGAAGACCCGGCGCCACAGTTCCATGAATGAGATATCACCTTGATGGGTTCACGGCCGGCCGCAAACCGTTTGATAATCGATCACCTTCGCCTTCACTCGGCCCACGACCCGCCCCAGGGGGATGATGGACGCCCATCCGGGGCCTTCGACGAGCTTGATGTGTGTGGCGTCTATGCCCACCTGGTTGAACGTGGGGTCCACGGACACCCACCCGCCCACGTCGCTTTCCGTCCAGGCGTGGTAGAGAAAGCCCGCTCCCTCCATGTAGACGATCCCGCCCACCAGCCGGGTCGGGATCCCCAGGGCCCTGGCCAGGGCCGCGTAGAGCATGGCGTGGGCCTGGCACTCGCCTTTTTTCGTATGGAGGACTTCCAGGGCCGAGAAGCTGTCAATGGCCTCGTCCTTCACCTCGTCGGCCACCCACGCCGAGAGCTTTCGCACTTTCCCGAGCGGATCGGGGATTCCTCTCGTCACCTCCCGTGCCGTATTCACAATCTCGGGATGATCGCTCTCGATCTGGGCCGTGGGCAGGATGAAGCGATACATGTCGACACTGTATTGCGGGCCAGATATTTTCGCGGGGACGCCGGGATTCCTGCGGATCCGGTAGACCGCGGACATCTTGTCGTCCGGGCTCAGTGCTGCTTCCTGGCCGGGGCCCTGCAGCAGTGGCAGCTCCCCTGCGATCCCCGCAAGAATGATTTCCAGGTACGTCGCACCCCTGGGGCAGGCAAGGGGCTTTTCCGTCTTTACGAGGCTGAAATCGAAGATGAGGTCTTTCTTGTTGAGGCTTGCCTGCGAAAGATAGCGGCGGGCCTCCGTCTCGCTTTCCCTGTAGGTGATCAGAACCCCGCCCATCCCGAGTTCGAAAACAACCTCTCCTTTTGTGTTGATCCAGGTCTCCACGTCGTGGCCCATCATGGAGGTCTTGATCTTCCAGGAAGGTTCGATGCCAAGATCCCGGCTTCTCTCGAAGCCGGCAACGGTTTGCGATACGGCTGTTACCGACTGGGTCTGCGGGTCGTAGACGTCATACCGGTATTTCAGGCCGACGTTCATGCCCCGGAGCACGGGGTACAGATTGATCGCGCCTGCCGGGTAGAGGGGCCCTGCAAGCTTCGTGTCCGCCGTCTTTACGTCACTGCCGGATTTCTGGACCGTGCGCAGGGCGCCATCACGGACAGTGCCCTCGATCAGGAATGTCTTTTCGTCCATCGTGATTTCATGACGGAAGGAGAGGGACTCGAGATCGGGCTTGACGAGATCCTCGCTCTTCATGGAGATTCCCTTGCTGAGGCCCATAAACCGGATGCGAAGGTGTGCCTCGGATTCCAGGCGGAAGCCCCCCTGATCGGGCACGGGAATGATTTTCAAGTGGGTGAAACCGACCTTTTCGCCGTTGAAGACGATCCCAGCCCACAACTCCCGGTAGGGCAGATCGTTCAGGCTCTTGACGCGGAGGGGATCAGGGGGCTGTTTGATGGGGTCGAAATAAGAGGGCGCACATGAAAAAAAGGCAAAAAGGGACAGAAATAGAATAAGAATGGACAGGGTCCGTTGACGTAGATGCATCTTTCCACCCCCGGGTTTGCTCGGCTTCGATACATGCAAACTTCGCTCCCGGCAGCCCCTTCCCCGAAGCCGGATTGACGGACGGTCGTGAGACGGGACAAACTATAGGGAAGCCGGGCAACCCTGTCAACCGGTAAAAGGGATGGTTGATGAAGAATAACCCTGTAAAGTTCATGCCTTTTTCCACTCTGTGGCGGATGAAGAAGGCTCCGACGCGTCTCTCCTTCAGAACTGGCATAATTTGTGGAAGTACGGTAAACACATCAAAACGCCATGGATTTACCGGTTACGGATGAAGCCTGCTCATATCCTCGGGATATCTGCTTTTTATCACGACAGTGCCGCCTGCCTGGTCCGTGACGGAGAGATCGTCGCGGCAGCCCAGGAGGAGCGCTTCACGCGTAAGAAGCACGACCCCTCCTTTCCCTCCCAGGCCGTGTCCTTCTGCCTTCGCGAGGGAGGTATTGACCCGCAGGAGCTCGACTATGTGGCTTTCTATGAAAAGCCCTTCCTGAAGTTCGAGCGCCTCCTGCAGACCTATCTTGCATTTGCCCCCGTGGGGCTGCAGTCGTTTCTGACGGCCATGCCTATCTGGATCAAGCAGAAGCTCTGGATGCGGAGCAATATTCAGAAGGAGCTTGACTTTGCGGGCAAGGTCATCTTTCCGGAGCACCACGAATCCCATGCCGCCTCGGCCTTCTTTCCCTCCCCCTACCGGGAGGCGGCATTTCTCACTATCGACGGCGTGGGCGAGTGGACCACGACAAGCTACGGTTTCGGCCGCGACAACGAAGTGACCATTCTCTCGGAGCTGCAGTTCCCCCATTCGCTGGGCCTGCTCTACTCGGCCTTTACCTACTACACGGGCTTCAAGGTCAACTCCGGAGAGTACAAGGTCATGGGGCTTGCCCCCTACGGCGAGCCGAAATACAGGGACTTGATCCTGACGGAGCTGATGGATCTCAAGCAGGACGGCTCTTTCCGTCTCAACATGGACTATTTCGACTACTGCGCGGGCTTCACCATGACCAACGGAAAATTCGACCGGCTCTTCGGAGCACCGCCGCGAAAGCCCGAATCCCTGCTGAGCCAGCGGGACATGGATCTCGCCCGGTCGGTTCAGGAGGTCACCGAGGAGGTCATGCTCCGCATGGCCCGCACGATCCACCGGGAGACAGGGATGAAGAATCTCTGCCTGGCGGGGGGCGTTGCCCTCAACTGCGTGGGAAACGGAAAAATCCTGCGGGAGGGGCCCTTCGAGAATATCTGGATCCAGCCCGCAGCAGGCGATGCCGGAGGCGCCGTGGGCGCAGCTCTCTTCACGTGGCACCAGTATTTGGGCAACCGGCGCGAGGCCTCAGGTCCGTCGGACCGGATGCGGGGCGCCTGCCTCGGCCCGGAATGGGATCGCGACAGCCTTCTTGCGTACCTTCAGAAAAACGGGATCGCGTATGCCGAGCTCAAAGAGGGGGAGATCCCCGTGACGATCGCCGACCTCATCGCAGGGGAGAAGGTGATCGGCTGGTTCCAGGGCCGCATGGAATTCGGCCCCCGGGCCCTCGGGAGCCGCTCCATCATCGGCGACGCCCGCTCGTCGAAAATGCAGGAAGTGATGAACCTCAAGATCAAGTTCCGCGAGAGTTTCCGGCCCTTCGCCCCCACGGTGCTGAAGGAAAATGTCTCGGAATATTTCGATCTCGACAGGGAAAGCCCCTACATGCTGCTGGTGGCGCCCGTAAAAAAGGAGATCTGCCGGGAGATGACGGGCGAGGAGCAGGCCCGCTTCGGCCTCGACAAGCTTCACGTTGTGCGATCCTGCGTCCCTGCCATCACCCACGTGGACTACTCGGCACGCGTCCAGACCGTCGACCGGGAAGTCAATCCTCTCTTCTACAAGACGATCGAGGCCCTGAACAAAAGACACGGCTGCCCGCTCGTGATCAACACGTCCTTCAACGTGCGGGGCGAGCCCATCGTCTGCAGCCCCGAGGACGCCTACCGGTGCTTTATGCGGACGAACATGGATTACCTGGTGATGGGGCCCTTCCTGCTGGACAAGACACGGCAGAAACCCTTGGAAGAAGACGTAGATTGGAAGCGGCAATTCGAGCTGGATTAGAGCATGTTTCGTGAAGAGATAATAAAGATCCCCATGGACCGGAAGGCCCTGCGTAATTTTGGGCTCCTGATGGCGTGCGTGCTGCTGATCGTCTGCGGCCTGCTCTGGTGGAAGTCGGCGGCAGCCTGGCCCTGGGTGCTCGGCGCAGCGGGGCTTCTTGCCGTCATGGGTCTTGCCATGCCTGCGCTCTTGAAACCCATTTACAAGATGTGGATGATCTTCGCCGTCATCATGGGCTGGGTCATGACACGGGTTATTTTAACCCTCGTCTATTACCTTGTGCTGACGCCCATCGGGCTTGCCGGACGGGTCTTCGGGGAGCAGTTCTTGCATCTCAAGCGGTCGAAGGAGTCGGCTACGTACTGGGTCCGAAAAGAAGGGCCTGCCCGGGAGAAGAGCGATTACGAAAGGCAGTTCTGAATGAGCGTATTTGCCAACCTGTCAGAAATCTGGGCGTTCCTCAGGGTACGGAAGAAATGGTGGCTTGCACCGATCGTCATCGTCCTGATGCTGCTCGGGGCGCTCATCGTCCTCACCGAGGGCTCGGCCATCGCACCGTTTATCTACACACTTTTCTAGAATGCGGCCGAATGGCCGCAGGTTCGAGGTCCGAGGAACGAGGAACGAGGTACAAATTGAAGATCCTCGAGCCTAGTGCCTCGAGCCTCGATCCTTCACCGCAGGTGCGTGAGTGCTGCGGGAAAGGTCTGGCCCATCTGCTTTTCGAACCGCAGACTCGCTTCGATGAGGCGATCGAGCTCAATGCCTGTCTTCAGCCCCATCTCGTGAAGCATGCCGACCGTGTCTTCCGTGGCGATGTTGCCCCGGGCCCCGGCAATGAAGGGGCAACCTCCCAGCCCTCCCATGGATGAGTCGAAGATCGACACCCCCTGCCTGAGCGCCGCATAGACATTCGCCAGTCCCTGCCCCCGCGTGTTGTGCAGGTGAAGGGAAAGATCGGTATCGGCTGTCTCGCGCCGGACGCGTGCCAGCACTTCTTCCATCTGGATGGGATTCGCCAGGCCGGAGGAATCGGCAAGGCAGATTTCATCGGGCCTTCTCTTCATGAATGCCCGGACAAGCTTCAGGACGCGTGCCACGGGCACATTGCCCTCATAGGCGCATCCGAAGGCGTTCATGACGCCGGCCCGTACTTTCATCCCGGCATCCTGTGCCATGCCGATGAGGCGGACGGCCTCCCTCAGGGCCTCGGCAACAGACTTGTTGCTGTTCTTGATGCTGTGGGTTTCGCTTGCCGATACGAATATGCCGACATGGGGAACGCGGCAGCGGATGGCCCTTTGGAGACCCCCTTCGCTCAGGATGAGGGCTGAATAGAGAACCCCTTTCCTGCGCTCGATCCGCTCCCAGAGCATCTCTGCATCGGCCATCTGGGGAACGAGCTTCGGGTTCACGAAGGATGAGACCTCGATGCGCCGGACCCCGCAGGCAACCAGTTCACGGATCAGGCGGAGCTTCTCCTCCGTCGGGACGAGCTTCTTCTCGTTCTGGATCCCGTCGCGCAGAACAACCTCGTGGATCTCAACTTTCTTCGGCAGGTTGTACTTCATGGTTGATTCCCCGAGCGAACGTTACCACACATGATGGGAATTGGGAATCTTCTTCCTCGCTCCTCGAACCTCGATCCTCGCTCCTGAAAAAAAGAATGCCGAACCGACCCCGGAGAGTCAGTTCGGCATCAATTTGAACACTAACAGGCGGCTTTAGCCGAGAATCACGAGAATCTGGCTTGTGTTGACCTTGTCGCCTTCCTTTACCTTGATTTCCTTCACGGTGCCGTTCGAGGGGGCCACGATGGGGTTTTCCATTTTCATGGCCTCGAGAATGACGAGCTCCTCGTCTTCTTTCACGGCATCGCCCACCTTTACGATGATCTCTTTGATCGTCCCGGGCATGGGGGCTACTACATCTGCCATTTCGCTATCCTCCTGTTGTCTCAATTGTAAAAGATCGACACGGTTCTCGAGGAACCGTGTCCGTTTTCTAGCAGAAAATATGTGACAGGGGAAGAGGAAATCTTCCCCTGTCACGGGTCATTCATCTACTTCTTCCAGGCGGTGGGTCCCCACTTCTCGCCCAACTTCACTTCGGCTGGCCACTCGGCGGGTGCTCTCTGGCCGGGCTTCTCGCCCACCTTTTCGACGAGCTTCTTGAGGCCCGGACGGCCAAACTGGGGATTGCCGCCTTTCGCCGTACGCCCGTTGTAAATGGCCTCGGAGCGGAGCCTGCGGCCGATCGTCTTTTCCATCTTGGTG
>Ga0326726_10006228_pt1 | contig 10753 bp, 10 predicted proteins | sample MHFenrmetagenome_2_FD_207603 | JGI IMG/M metagenome (GOLD analysis project Ga0326726, IMG submission 207603) | Lab enriched peat soil microbial communities from Michigan Hollow, Ithaca, NY, United States - MHF15MN | ecosystem: Environmental > Terrestrial > Soil > Wetlands > Peat | place: USA... | reverse complement strand
AAGAACATGACCGTCCTCCTGCGCTTCCTCCTCCCCGACGGCACCTACGTGATCAACACCGGCAGCATCCTTGAAGAACGCTCCGACGGCACCACCCTCGAACTCTACGTCCTGCTCCCCGTCCCCGCCAACAGCACCGCGACCGTGACAGTCAAAAACCACCTCGAAACCCAATAAAAAAAAAACATCCATCTCTAGAAAGACTAGGGGCTTCCCCGCCAAAATCAGGGCCAACACCTCCCCGCGAACAGCCCACAGCCCCCTCTTCTTCTTTTCCGCCCCCAGATAATAGTTCATTCGCGAAGCTTATTAAGGATTTCCACTGTTACGCCCAAGCGGCAACACCCATGGAAAATACTGTCATCAAATTCATCGTTGACAACATCTGGCTCTTCCTCCCCATCGGACTCGCCGGCATCGCCGTCACCCTCCTCCTCTATTTCACAGGAAAACGAGAAACACCACTTACAGACGACTACCTCACCGAAGACAACAAGACCATCCGTGGCGTCACCATCAACATCTACGCGATTATCTACCTCATCATTTGGATCATTCTCATTGCCATCGGCCTCCTCTCCGACTTCCTCATCCCGACCCTCGTCAGCGGCATCATCTCCCTCATCCCCCTCATCGCACTTCTTTTAACCACTCGGCAGACTAAAACCTCACAGGAGCGCTGATCCCCGTGAGTTTCATCCGCATCGACACCCAGCTAGGACAGAACACCACTCTACTCATCCCCTTCATCATCCTCATCGCCTTCGTCTGGATCGCACTCGTCTACTATTCTTATCGCAGATACGGCTGGAAGAAAACCATCATGTACTTCCTACCGATGATCATCACCTCCCTATTCATCGAGTCCGCCGGCGTCGCCAGCGGTCGCTACGTCTACTCAGGCTACCTCGTCTACCTCTCGGTCGTCGGCGGAGAAGTCCCTCTCAGCATAATCCTCGCCTGGAGCGCCAACCTCTTCCTCTTCATGAACATCAGCAGACACCTAATCACCAGGTATTATCCAAAACGAAACCGCCTGCAGATCATCTTCATCGCCTTGTTAGCAGGCATCGTCGGCGTCTGCGTCGACCTCCTCGAAGACCCTATCGCCCATCATAACAACTGGTGGCTCTGGAAAGGCTCTCTTGCCGGACTGAAATACTATGACGTCCCTATTCTCAACTTCATAGGCTGGTTCCTGCTGCTTTTCTTCATGACGCTCGCCACCCTGCTCATCGAACGATCTCGGTTCACGGAAAACAGGAAGGTCCTGATTGCTATTACCTCTATCTCGATTACCGGTACTATTGTTTTCATCGTTCATGGAGGCATCGTCCGGCTTTTCGAACTTTTCGGGTTGGCCTAAAACTTCTTTTTTTTCTCCTAATGGGAGGGAAACCATTAAGTAATACAGGCTGCTCCCTATTCTCAGACCGCCATGGGGTTTACGAAATTAGCCGTTGCCTGGGTGCGTATGATACGCCCGCCCATCCTGTTCCTCTGTAGTTTCGGGGCGGTTGTCAGTGCGTTGAATTGTGTGACCTTCTATCATCAATCACTGACAGTGTGGCAGTTTTTATTATTGATACTTGCGCCTGCGTTTCTTTCGACAGGGACTATGCTGCATAATGACATCACGGATTTAGAGTCTGATAGGGTGAATCGGCCGAAGAAGCCGGTCCCGGCGGGTGTCCTGCGACAAACCACTGTGTATTACACAGGTATAGTTTTGATGGTGTCCTCTATTTTCCTTGGAGCACTGGTTGGGTATCCTGAGACGGGTCGGATCAACTGGACATGTGCGTTGCTGACCTTCATCTTGGTTGTCGTAGGGTTGTATTATAATTATTATGGCAAGCATCATGGGATCTTTGGTCATATGGCGGTTGCCTTCGGTGTGGGTGCGATCCCGTACTGGGGGGCGATTGCGATTTATCCTGGTGAGCTGCAGTTGATGCTGCCGTTGGCGCTTGCGATCTTTTTCATGGAGACCGGTCGGGAGATCATGGTCTGTGCCGGTGATTATGTGGGTGACTTGAAGGCTGGTTTTAAGACGACGCCGGTGCGGCGTGGTCGGAAACAATCGATGTTCATCGCGTTGTTTTTCTATCTGTTGTTTATCCCTCTCTTTCCGTTGTCCGCGTTTGATTGGACGGGGTTGCGGTTCTTCCCGCAGGTGTTTGGGTGGGTGTATGTCCTCGGCGGGGTTCTGCTGGCGGTTGGTTTGTTGTTGACGTGGTTGTTGACGTATGCGGTGGTGCGTCGGACCGATGATGAGTCGCTGATTTGGCGGGCGTTTGAGCGGTATGAGCGGACGGGGACGCGGGTGATGATTATTGTTTTCCAGGTGTTCATCCTTTTAAATGTCTTTTTCTCCCCGGGTTTTTTCTCGTAGGAAAAGCTTCTTATATGCTCGAGAGGCTAACCGTTCCTGATGCGTAAGATATCTGCGTATGCCCGTCTATTGCGGGTCCCAGGCATAGGCGCGTTAGGTGTTGTTCCGGTGATTGGTGCGCTGATTGTCGGTATGAATGATTTTCCGACGTTGGTGATTGTGTTTATCATCGGGGCGTTGTCCAGTATCTTTGGGTTCTTGGTCAATGATTATGTGGATATTGAGCTTGATAAGTTGGTTGACGATCTGCAGAAGAAGCCGTTGGTCAGCGGGGAGATTTCCCGTAAGGCTGCGTTGATGACCGCGTTTGTGTTGTCGTTTTCTGCGTTTTTCTTCATTGCATTATTGTGGTATAATCTGCCGATTACGTTTTATCGGTTTGTTGCCTTCGTTTGTATCCTGTTGGCGGGGTTCCTGGGGACGACGTATGATATCTATGGGAAGAAGATCATCGGGTCTGATTTCTTGGTTGCTATTTCGGTTGCGTTCATCTTTTTGTTCGGGGCGTTGTCGTTTGCTGCGCCGACGCCGATGGTCTGGGTCGTGTTCTTGCTGACGTTTGAGAACATCTTGTTTATGAATGCTATCCAAAATGGTTTGAAGGATGCGGATCATGATTATAAAATGGGTGTGAAGAATATCGCGATTGCCTCGGGGGTGAAGGTGGAGGGGAATTCGTTGGTCATCCCTTGGGGGTTTAAGGGGTTTGGTTTTGGGTTGCGGTTGTTTGCTGCGGCGTTGTTCTTTGTGCCGTTCTTCGTTTTTAATTATCCTTATTATTGGTGGCAGCTTGGGTTGTTAGGGTTCTTGGTGGTTGTCTTTTTGGTGATTGATGCTCGGTTCCTGAGTATGAAGACGTTTGATCGTAGTAAGATCCGGAGGATTATCGGGGTGCAGTCGTTTCTGCGGTATTCGTTGGTCCCGGTGATGTTGATGCGGATCAATCTGGTTGCCGCGGTGCTATTGATTTTGATCCCGATCGTGTGGTACATTGCGTTTACGCCGTTGCTAGGTGAGCGGATGTTTAAGCCGCGGATGTGAGACGAAGCCGTATGCGGTTCGATGTCATAGTTGTTGGTGCTGGGCCTGCGGGGTCGACGGCGGCGAAGGTCCTCGCGGAGCATGGCGTCCGGGTGCTTCTCCTGGATAAGGAGCGGTTTCCGCGGGATAAGCCATGCGGGGGTGGTATTCCTGCCCGTGTTCTGCGGCGGTATCCGTACATCGATACGGAGGCGGTCATTGAGTCGTATACTTATGGGGGGACGGTGTTTTCGCCGTCGTTGCGTTTTAAAATCGATGCGATGAAACCGACGCCGATGATTGCGATGACGTTGCGGCGGAAGTTTGACGCGGAGTTGGTGCGTCTGGCGGCCGTGGCGGGAGCTGTTCTTAGGGAGGGTGCGCAGGTGACCGGTGTTGAGGTCACGGCGCAGGGCGTGCGGGTGTCGACGGCGCAGGGTGAGACGTTGGAAGCCTCTGTCCTTGTTGCTGCGGATGGTGTGCATAGTTTCGTTGCCAAGACGTTAGGTTTTCGGAAACCTGGTGCGCCCCAAGGCGTTTGTGTGTTGCAGGAGTTTGCGGTTGATAGTTCGGTGCTTGACCAGTATTTTACAGCGTCCCGACGGTGTCTGGTGCATGCGCGGTTCAAGGCGCTGCCTGGGTACGGTTGGGTGTTTCCAAAGAAAGAACATTTGAACATCGGGTTTGGGGCAATCCAGCCAGAGTCTGAGGCGGGGCATGGGATGAATCTGCGTCAGTGTTATGATGAGTACCTCGCGTATTTGCGGGAGCAGAACCTCGTTCCTAAAGATTTGCCGGAGACGGCGGTGAAGGGTGGTGTGACGCCGACGCGTCCGTTGGAGAAGACGTACGCGGACCGGGTGTTGTTGGTTGGTGATGCCGGTGGGTTCATCAACCCGTTGTCCGGTGAGGGGATTTATTATGCGATGGCGTCGGCGGAGCTTGCGGCGCAGACGATCATCGAGGGTTTAGCGAAGAATCAGTTTTCTGAGGAGTTCTTGTCGAGGTATGAGACCCGGTGGCGGAAGGATTTCGGCAAGGATCTTGCCTTGGTGTCGATGGTGCTTGAGCGTGGTGGCCTGGAGAACCGGGAGCAGGTGTTTGAGATCGCCAGTCAGGATAGGAAGCTGACGGATCTGCTCATCGGCGTCATCACGGGGGAGCTTGGGACGCAGAAGAATAAGTGGAAGATCGTGCGGCGGTACATGGTTGCATCGTTGAAGTTCCGGTTCCGAAGGAAGAAGCAGCTGTAGTCTTGTTGGGTTCATGATTCATATGGAGAAGCAGAAGGTGTGTATCATTGGGGCTGGGATCGGCGGTCTGACCGCTGGTGCCTTGCTGGTGAAGCAAGGGTACGCGGTGGATATCTATGAGAAAGAGAGGATGGTCGGCGGTCGAGCGCAGTCGCTGGCGATGTCCGATCAGACCCTGCAGTCTTATATTGAGACCTTGCGGCGGTTCAACACAGGAGTGGTTTTCTCCGACCCTCCACTGCCCGAGGTGTTCCAGCAGAATCTGTTCAAGGGCTATACGCTTGACCTGGGGTTCCATCTCATCGGGGGTGGCATCGTGGCGAAGCTGCGGGAGATCATCCCGGAGTCCTTCGACCATATCGCGTTGTCCTCATCGCGGTTGTTTGAGCAGAAGAACAGCCATTTCGAGTATTTCGTGACGACGAGGGATAAGATCAGCATGCTGCCCAACATTCTTCGTCTGTTGTCGTCTGGCGAGAAGACGATGAAGGCGCTGGACAGCGTGCCGATGTCGGAGACGATCGTGAAATATGGGAAGGGGAAGATGAGGGATGTGTTGGAGTTGAATCCTCGGCTCATCACCACGATCAACGACCTTGCCTTGATTTCCACCGGTGAGGTGTTCCGGACGCAGAAGGATATGCGGCTGGCTGGCGTCTTCTACCCGCAACACGGTCTGGTGACCGTCTGCGAGAGCCTGGCGTCCTTTATCAAGTCAAATGGTGGGGCGATCCATCTAGGCACTCCGGTTGAGAAAATCCACATTGAAGACCGACAGGCGAAGAGCGTGGAGGCCGGCGGGTCGCTGCATGAGTACGACCTGGTGGTCTCAAACATCCTGGTGCAGAACCTGTTCTTCCTTGCGGACGAGTCGCAGTTCCCCTCTGAGTATGTCACGATGATGAAGACCTTGGCTGGGACGGGTAGTCTGTGTGCCTATTATGCGTTGAAGAGGATTGACCCGGCGTTGCTCGGTAAGACGTTTGTATTCGTGGAGCGCGGCCTAGGCTGCGAGGGGAATGATGCAGCGGGGATGATCGATTTCATGACCGCGGAGCCGCAGGCAGGCTTGTCTGCCCCCGGCCATTTTCTGGTGCAAGCGTATATCATCTGTGCGCCGAAGGAAGCTACAGATAAGCGGATGCTGCAGCGTCTCAGGGAGGCTTTGGATAAGAACCTGGGGCGCATCATCCCGGAGTATCAGAAAGAGTTGCAATGGGCGATCTATCCTGCGACCTGGCATCTTGACGGGGTGGCGAAGACCATCCGGAACACGAAGCCAGAGATTCAGACGCCGGTGAAAAACCTCTACCTTATAGGTGATTGTGTGAAGGCGACAGGCATCGGGATAAACTGTGCGATTAATTCAGCCCGAGACCTCTCTGATATCCTTTCAAAGAAGCAGTAAAAAAAATAATAAAAAAAAGGATGAGACGCAGTCCCTCGGTTGGGGACTGCGGTGTGTTGCGGTGTTTTAATTAATAGCCGCCGATCAAGAGGCTTGGGTCACCAAGGGACATCCATTCCTCGACGGTCTTGGCATCCGCTAGTTGTACCATGCCCGGCCATTTTTGGAGATAGCGGTTCATAGCGCCGTTCCAGCAGTTGCCCAGGGTCTTGGTGGGGTTGTCTTTGTATTCCTGCAGGAAGGTGCGTTCAATATAGCCGCCGAGTCCTTGGTAGCAAGCGGGTTCCCCGCCGACGTTGCCGATGAGCCCGTAGCCTAGTGCGGTGTTGCCGAGGCAGGCGATGGAACCGCCGCCCTTCTGGGCGACCATCCATTCACTCCAGCTGCGTGGTGCAGGTGCTCCGAAGCACCAGGTTGCCGTGTTCTTGGGGTTTATGGTCCAGAAGAACGAGACGTTGAGCATGCTGTTGTGGCAGCCGCCGACGATGCAGACATTGAGCTTATTTCCGTTTTTCAGCTTTATCATTTGGTACTCTTTGAGTCCGCCCGGGGTCTGGCCGTTTTTCCAGGTGAACAGGTCGTGCCAGTGGGTGTCCCAGCGTACGGGGCTCCCGTGGCCGTCGAAGTAGAGGAAGGCTGCGCCTTCAGTGATGACGCGCTCGAGGTTCGCGGGGGTGGGCGTGAGGTCGTTGCTGATGTTGAGGTTGGAGGCATACATCTTGACGGGTGTGAAGGAGCTGAGGGATTCTTGGTAGGAGTAGAAGGTTGAGACTTCACCTTCGTTGATGTCCCCCATGCTGCGGTCGTCGAAGGAGTCACCGCCGACCAGGATGACCTTGTCAAACCAGGCGGGATCTGCGGGTTGGGCTTCGTAAGCGATGATCTTGTCGACCATGACTTTGACCTCTTTGGTGGTGCGGGCAGAGAGGCGGCCGACGGCGACGTCAGGGTAGAGGTCGACGATGTCTTTACCGACGTGTCCTTGGAGCCACTTACCGTAGATGTGGTCGTTGTTGGAGTCCCAGCTGGAGAAGTTTCCGTGGCTGTCATAGATGTCAGCGAAGTACAGGTCAGAGATGAACCCGGGGTCGTGTTCCGTGCCGCCTTCATCGATGTTGGTATAGCGGACGGGGAAGTACCAGTTCTTCACACCGGAGTTTACATCGTCTCGTGCGCCTTTGCCGATGATGTAGCCTTTCATGCCACCGACGAGGAGGACGTATTTAGTGTTCCAGGTGTCCAGGGCGTCCTTGATGAAGTACTTGATCTGCTCAGGCTTGTCGTACCCCTGGTATTGGGTGTAGATGTCTTCCAAGGTCTTCACTGTGGTGTTAATGCCGTGGCTGATCTTTTCAGTGACTAGGGGCTGCAGGGTGCTGGCGAAGGCTGCTGGTGCGATGATGACGAGGTCGTAGCCGGTGCCAAAGGTCTTCGGAGTCGTAGGTGCCTTGTATTGGACCGTGACCGACGCGCCTTGCATGTATTCCATGGTGCTGCTGGCGGGGCTGACTCTGACTGGGAAGGTGCGGATGGCGAGGAAGGTCACGTGGTCGCCTTGGCTGTTGCGTCCGCCGCCCGTGGAGTAGTCGAACCAGGCGGTTGGGTAGTAGATGCTGGAGGTGTAGATCTGTGGGTCAATTATGAACTGGGCGGGTGTCTGGGCGTCGTCCTGGATGACGGCCTGTGGCGAGGGCATGGCTGGGTAGAGCAGGGTCATGGTCTGGGTGGTGGTTGGGACGACGTTGACGTTGAGGACGGTCGAACCGAAAGGGAGCTCCATGACAGTGACGGTCATGGGGACTGCTGGTGCCCCTGGGCTGATGAGTGAGTCCGTGACTCCAGGTACGGTGAGTTCGGTGCAGGTGATGGAGTCGATGGTGGTTATGGTGGTTGATGGTGTTTGGAATGTGAGGTTAGTGGTCTGTTGGGTTATGGCTGCTTCTTTTCCGATGGCTAATGTGGTAAATCCACCCGTAAGCAGTAGGACTACCACTAGGCATGAGAATGTTTTGATCTTTATTTTATCACCCCTTAATTATAAGGAATGTAGGTCCATGTACTATATATATGTTTGCCATATGATAATTGTACGAATCAATAAAGTGTCTGTTGATTTTATGGTCGAGGGTGGTGTGTTTCTCCTTATTTTAAGGGGGGGGATTGTGGATTGTTTTATATTTCTGGCGGGTATAAGGGTGGGTATGGGTAGGATTCGGTTGCCGGCGCCCTCGGTTTTTGTGAAGCGTGCGGTTCGGTTGCATGTGACGGATGCGAAGATCATCGATCCTCGGAGGGTGGTGACGGGGGAGTGGGTGCGGTTGAAGTGTCAGTTTGGGTGTGATGGGTATGGGCAGCATTTGACGTGTCCGCCGTTTTCGCCGACGCCGTCTCAGACGCGGCGGGTGTTGGATGAGTATCAGACGGCGGTGTTGATTCATTATGATTCGGAGGAGTGGCGGGAGGTGGATGTGGTGGTGTCGACGTTGGAGCGGGAGGCGTTTTTGGCGGGGTATTATAAGGCGTTGGGGTTGGGGTCGGGGCCGTGTTCGTTGTGTGAGACGTGTAATCTGGGGGGTGGGTGTCGGCATGCGGAGCAGGCGCGTCCTTCGATGGAGGCTTGTGGGATCGATGTGTATGCGACGGCGCGGGCTGCGGGGTTTCCCATTGAGGTCGTCAAGGGGTATTCGTCGCCGCAGAACTATTATGGGTTGTTGTTGCTGTTGTAGTTGTTGTGGGTGGTAAGGGATATCTTTAAATCCTGTGCTTAATTCTGAGGGGCTGAATGGAGGTCTGATTGCGTCATGTGGCTTCAAGTGAGATTGTATCTGTTGGTTGCTTTGTTGTTTGGTATCCTGTTTGGTGTGATTACCGCGATTGGGTATTTGCTGGGGTTGAGTGGGTCTTCGTATCTGTGGTTTACGTTTTTTGCGGCGTTGGGGCTTGTTCTTGTTCAGTTTTTGGTTGGTCCGAAGATCGTCGAGTGGTCGATGCGTGTGAAGTATGTGAGTGCGCAGGAGTATCCGAAGTTGCATGCGATGGTCGCGGAGTTGGCACTGAAGGCGGGGTTGCCGAACACGCCGAGGGTGGGGATTTCGCAGTTGAGTATTCCGAATGCGTTTGCGTTTGGTCGGACGAAGCGGGGTGCGCGGGTTTGTGTCACGAAGGGTATCTTGGATCTCTTGACGGATGATGAGTTGAAGGCGGTGTTGGGCCATGAGATTTCGCATGTGCGGCATCGGGATGTGGTCGTGATCACGATGTTGAGTGTTATTCCGATGATTTTCTATATGATTTACATCTCGTTCTTCTGGGGTGGGATGGGGTCGCGGGACCGTGAGGGTGGGAGTACTGTCCTTGTCGGGTTGTTTGCTCTAGCGATTTACTTCATCACGAATCTCTTGGTGATGTATGGGTCTCGGATCCGTGAGTATTATGCGGACCGTGGCAGTACAGAATTGGGCTGTCAGCCGCGGTATCTGGCGACTGCGTTGTATAAGCTGACCACGTGGGATGCCAAGGCGCCTAAGCAGGTCATCAAGCAGACGGAGGGTATGAAGGCGTTCTTCATCAATGACCCGAGTCGGGCGATGGAAGAAATCCGCGATGTCCGCGAGCTGGATAGCAACAAGGACGGCGTCATCGACCAAAACGACCTTATGATGCTATCAGGCAAGACGGTGAAGCTGCGGTCTGGTGCCCGGTTCTTGGAGATCTTCGGGACGCATCCCAATGTGGTGAAGCGCATCAAGCAACTGGCGTCACTGCAGACGGCCTCCTAATCCTCCCATTGTTGCCCATCATTTGGAACTTTACGCAGGAAGGGAAAACACCAAGCATTATTACTCACCTTGAGCAAATCGTCAGCAAGATGATACGGTGAGGCTATCGTCATCTCAGCCTATTGGATATCACCTTTGCTACGGGAGAGAGCCAGCAGGACGCCTTTGTCGATTCTCTTGATGAGTATGCTCGTTTACTACGACAGAGACAATGCGGATGCACGAGGAAACTCTGGAGAAAAAAAATAAAAAAAAAAGAGGGGAATGGTTCTATTTTTGTGCTAGGCCACCCCATTTGGAGATATAAATAATTCCGAGTACGGATATAACAGTTATGACCACTGCGACGACTATTGAAACACCTGCGCCCATCCATGTTGTTGGTCCAGTCGCAAGCCAAAGCCCTGCAAGTGTCATTATTCCAACTATGATATCTTTCCAGATTAAGGCGATGATAAAACCAAATGCCGCTGCGATTGCTACTGCTATCGTGCTTTTAATTTCTTTTATAGTTACCATCTTTTGTCTCTCTCCTTTCCTAGGGCGGGGAATCGATTTCTTTCTATATAATCCTTATGGAATGGGAGAGAAATACATCTTTTATTCAAGGGGAATAAGCTTTTTTCCATAGAGGAGGCGGAACCAACTGAGCGGCCAAGCGATGATAGCGACGAAGAAAAGAAGTGCAACCGTCACCCCAAGAGTTGAGACCAACAGAGACAATAAGGCCATCGGTACGAGCAGGAGCGCGAGTCCTTCGTGGACGCCGGCATAACGCAGGAACCGTTCACGCGACGGCGAAGGCCCCCGCGACAGCCCCCAGGTGGTCACCAGCAATGCCATAGAGATGACGCTAAAACCGACCCATCCTATCGGGATACCATTGATGGAACCTGAG
>Ga0326726_10006227_pt1 | contig 10753 bp, 10 predicted proteins | sample MHFenrmetagenome_2_FD_207603 | JGI IMG/M metagenome (GOLD analysis project Ga0326726, IMG submission 207603) | Lab enriched peat soil microbial communities from Michigan Hollow, Ithaca, NY, United States - MHF15MN | ecosystem: Environmental > Terrestrial > Soil > Wetlands > Peat | place: USA... | reverse complement strand
AAGATAAAGAGCATGGAAATACGGGGTGCCGGGAGAATCGCGCGTGAGGCTGCTGACGCTCTCCGGCAGCAAGCAGAGCAAATACAGAACGGTGATCTGGAATCTTTCCGGCGGGAACTGGAAGTTGCTGCGCAGACACTGATCGCTACGCGCCCGTCTGCCGTTTCTCTCCCTAATGCAGTACACATTGTCATGTCCGGACTTGATCGGGCGGCAACTCTTGAAGAGGCGCGGAACGGAGTAATTAATCGGGCGGAGCAGTTCATTCATTCGTCCCAGCGTGCAGTGGAAAATATCGCACAATTCGGCGCACGCCATATACGGGATGGGGATACGCTCCTCACGCACTGCAATTCTGAAGCTGCCCTTGGATGCATTATTGAAGCGCACCGGCGTGGTAAAGAAATTGAGGTCTTTGCCACGGAAGTGCGCCCGCGAAACCAGGGGCATATCACCATCAGGACACTCAATGATGCCGGGATTAAGACGCAGTTTATTGTTGATTCTGCTGTGCGTACGTTCATCAATGACGTTGATCTTGTGATTGTAGGAGCAGATGCGGTTACTGTAAATGGCGCAGTGGTAAACAAAATCGGGACATCACAGGTTGCACATACTGCTCACGAGGCACGCGTGAATGTTCTCGTTGCAGCAGAGACCTACAAGTTTGCGCCGAGGACAATTTTCGGTGAACTTATCCAGATCGAAGAACGTGCTGGAAACGAGGTGCTGGCAGATGAAATCTCCCGGACTCTTCCGCATGTCACGGTGCGCAACCCCGCATTTGATGTGACTCCTGCGGAATATATCGATCTCATTGTAACTGAAGCGGGGGTTATTCCCCCGCAGATGGCCTATATCATTATCAGAGATTATCTTGGATGGGGTATTGAAGAATTCCATAAAACCTTCCAGATTAATGCAAGAAATGAGGAATGAATGTATGACAGATGTATCAATAACAGGGGCAGGAACTGAGGGATAGAGCAATGGAAATACCATTTACCAAACTACATGGGAACGGGAATGATTTTGTTTTGATCGATGAGTATGAAAAAATTATCATCCCGGATGACATGAAAGGGCAGTTTGCCGCAATCTATTGCGACCGTCGCTTTGGAATCGGGTCTGATGGAGTTATTTATCTCTCGAAATCTGAAAAAAGCAATCTCAAAATGCGTATATTCCAGCCGGATGAGAGCGAAGCGGAAATGTGCGGCAATGGTATCCGGTGCCTTGCGAAGTATGCTTTTGACGCCGGGTATATTAAGGAATCTTGTTCAGTTGAAACTCCAGCCGGGGAAATCGGTGTTGCAATGGGGTACAGAGAAGACGAGTTTTTGGCAACTATCACTTTGGTAACCCCGCAATTTAACCGTAAGGATATACCGGCAACCGGCGAAGGCGAATATAAAGAAAGAATAGGGGATTTCGATGTCTACGCGGTAAATACCGGTGTCCCTCATGCAGTAGTTATCGTTGACGCGGTCGATGCGATTGATGTCGAAGCAGTGGCTCCGGCAATACGCAACCACATATCATTTGAAAAAGGAGCGAACGTGAATTTCGTTGAGAGAACCGGGTCCGACAGCATCAGGATCCGCACGTTCGAGCGAGGTGTGGAAGAAGAAACGCTCTCTTGTGGCACCGGCGCAACCGCATCGGCAGCTGTCGTGCACAAACTTGGATATACCGGTGACACCGTCAATGTGGAAACCCGCGGGGGCGCTCTCACCATCTATCTTAAGGATGGTGTGAAAATGGAAGGACCTGCAACAACGGTTTTCTCAGGGAAAATCTCATATTAAACCCCCCTTTCTGTTCGATACAGATCATTGCCCTGCCTGGGGAGCAATTTCCCGAAATACTACTCTGACTGCCGGTATACCGTTATCATCGAAACTTATTGCCATAACTTCCACGGTCACTGTTGTCCCATTCACCCGGAAAAATCTCTCTGTTGTTACGGGAACGGGAATACCAGGATCAGTACTTAATTTGCGCAGGCGATCTTCAAGATCCCTGCGGGAGTCCGGGTGAATCAAATCGAAAATCGGTCTGCCAATCAGTTCCTCAGGTGAAGCAGCTCCCAGAATTTTTACCGCCTTCTCGTTTAAATACGTAATTTTTTTATCTTTATGGATAGCGATTGCGTCGAAAGATTGTTGGAGAAGCCGTTTGTACAATTGCTCACTCTCGCGGAGCTGCTTCTCAGTATTTTTTCGCTCAGTTATGTCCCTCGATATACCAAGGATCGAACGGACGCAATTATCAGTGTCTTTCAACGGTGTCATGTAGTGATCAAACCAGTGTATCCGACCCGCGAACGTCAGAGCCCCTTCATTCCTGACAGGAGCCCCCGTTTCAAAGACGGTTTCGAGTGTTTTTTTCTGGGCTCTGGCCACATCAGGAGGGAATAGAGAGGCACGGGGACCACCGATAATCTGGTCAACCGGTTTATTGACCATCGCAGACGCGTAACTGTTGACATATTTTACCCGGTCATCCCTGTCAATCAAAAATATCAGATCGGTAGAGGACTCGGCAAGGGTGCGGTACAGGTCTTCACTCTGCCTCAATGCCTGTTCTGCCCGCTTCTGTTCTGTGATATCCCGCAAAGCGACCTGCACAGCGGGTTTCCCCTCGCTTATCGTCCCTATTCCCCTGCCTTCAACCAGTATTGATGTTCCATCAACACGAAGCATAGTTAGTTCTGTTCGTGGGGAGGTCTGTCCCGCAAGATCTTTTTCGATATTTGTCCTGATTTTATCCTGGAAAGCGGAAGGGACAAAATCAAGGATATTTTTTCCGACAATTTCGTCGGAATGTGAAGCCCCAAGAAGGCTTAAGGCAGCAGGGTTCGCGTACAGGATCCTTCCCTCCCTTTGAAGGAAAACAGCATCAGGAGAGATCTCTACAAGTTTGCGGTACCGGTCTTCGCTCTCTCGTAATGCATTATCCGCCCGCTTTTGTTCGGTAATATCTTCAAGGATGACAGAGACTCCTTTTCGCCCATCCTCAAAAACCGTTGGTGCAATCCGATAAAAAAAGATTAGACCTTTTAAACGAAGGGCAATATCCCCGGACCTTTCGTTGCCAATCAGGCCGTCCCGGATTCTTCTGATGAGCCAGGGAAATGCCTCTTCAAATACAGTAGCAACAGATGTGTATTCAATATTTTTTCCCAAAACATCTTTTTCGTGTGTGCCGATAAAGTCAAGAAATGGCTCGTTTATAAAGATTATCCGAAGATTATTATCCAGCTGTACGACCAGCTCTGATGATATTGAAAGAATTGCGGACAGTGGGACTCTCTGCGAGAGCACGTAGATCTTTGCCATGCCGAATCGGCGCATCTCAACCTGTCCTGAAACGAGGAGGTTCTCAAGATATCTCCCTGCTGTGTTACGATTGACACCGATCGCGCCGACGATTTCCGTGATACTCAGGCCTTGCGGATTTTTCTTCAAAAGAGCTTTGATCTGTATGGTGATCTCTTTTCGCAGAACCATTCTTAGAATTCTATTGGGTTGTCAAGATATAACCATTCAGATGTTATCGTTTCCGGTATGCAAATGCCATTTATTCAGGACGGTCATTTTAAGGAGAAATGTCTAAGTTACTCTATTGCCCTGATCCCGTCTCCAGTGATTTCAAAATCAAAGAAGGCTCCCTCCGGCTGTGAACGGTGTTTGACGAGCCGCCCCCTGCGGAAGCCAGGATTATCTGTCTTTTCGAGCCGGATAATCACTTTTGAGATATGCTCGAGGGCAGTACCTCCGAGGCCGAGATAGGTGTTTTTTATTGTATCCATATACACCTGGTTGGTTATGATTACTGGGAGCTCGTATCGTTTGGAATAACCGAGCAACTGGATCATCTGTCGCGTGAGCATCTGGATGGAATCCCTTCCCTTCTCAAGATCGGTCCGATAGAGTGCAGTTGCAGAATCCATGATCAGTAACCCGGGTTTATGCGCCTTGAGAACCTTATCCGCCTCAGCAATCATCGAACCCTGGTGCTCAAAGTCGATAGGTTCGAACAAGAAGAGACGGTCGGCAATTTTTTCAGTGTCTTCGCCTGCGATCTGCCGGAACCTCTCAATGGAAAAACCTTCAGAATCGATAAAGACAACATACTGACCAGCCCGAAGGCAGGCAACGGCGGCTATCATGCATAGTGTACTCTTTCCACTCGCCGGTTCTCCATAGAACTGGGTTATTGTCCGCACTTCAAACCCCCCGCCAAGCAGACGGTCAAGCGCAGAGTTCCCGCTGGTCCGCCGGTCAGTCTTCATCGGTCACCTTGTCCGCCACCTGCTTTCTTTAGGGATTTCCAGCCGGCTTTTTCAACTGCATGTAGTACTTCACGAAGTGGAATACCCGTCTCTGAAGCCCAGGAACGGGCTGGATCAAATTCTGCCTTGAGCGAATAAATTTCACCCTCAATCCATCCGATTTTGACAGGCATTGTACGGCGTTTTCCTGCAATTTCAACATCTACCTGTTCGATAGTTCTTTCTGCGATAAACCGGTGAACCGCAGGGATGCAGCGAATACCAAGCGATCCGAGCTCCCGTGCCATCAGTTCTGCCAGACCCGAACTCTTATCGTGAGCGCAGATCACACGGATTAGGAATCCCGGTCTTCCCTTTTTCATGATGATTGGGATCGCGCTTGCATCCCTTGCACCGGTTTCAATAAACCTGGTGATCGCATTGGCTATAACCTCACCGCTGACATCGTCAATATTGGTCTCGAGAATATCGACCATGTCCGGTTGCATCGGCCCGTCATCTTCTGTCGTTTCGATAATCATTGCACGGATCACATTAGGAATATCCTTCGGATCACGGGTACCTGCGCCATACCCTACTACCTGAATATTGTAGGTTCGTATATCTGGTGCGGTAATCGTTGAAAATTCTGCAAGGAGTGCTGCTCCGGTTGGCGTGCAGAGTTCATCCTCTTCTTTTCCCTGTCGGGCTATCAGTCCCGATTGAGAGAGAATTGCAACAGTGGCTGGTGCAGGGATCGGGAATATGCCGTGAGAACCTGCCGCGGATCCCCGGCTTAGAGTAATCGGCATCACCGCCGCGGCTTTAACGCCAAGAGAGAAAAATGCCGTACAGGCGCCGATTACGTCCGCAATTGCATCATCAGCCCCCACTTCGTGAAAGTGCACGTGGGAACCATGGACCAGTTTCTCAGCGTCATTGATCCGTTTAAAGACTCTTTTTGCCATCGCGAGCGCCTCTGGAGGGATTTCAGATGATGAATCATCAAGCCGCTTCATTACATCCGCAAATGTGCGATGGGCCGGAGCGGCTTGCGTATCCACTTTCACAGCACGGATACCTGCCCTGGTCACTTCAGAAATCACCGGCTCTGCTATGACGGATTGCATCGCCCGCACGACAGATTTCCTATCTGCTCCACAATCCAGCAGCGCACCGACAATCATATCGCCAGCCGCGCCGTGGAACGGATCAAAAACAAGGACCAGCATTTACAGTACTTATAAATCCCTGCGTATATGACCTTTAAGGTAATGCCTGAAGTGCAATTGAGGGTGGATTCTGCGTACCCCGGAGATCAGGGTGGCGGGAAAGCCCGGCTTGATCCCGAGACAATGCTGCTCCTCAAGATCTCGCCCGGTGATCTCGTGGCAATCGAAGGGAAACGCCGGACTGTAGCCAAGGTCTGGCGGGCACTTGTCGAGGACTGGAACCAACGTAAGATACGGATCGATAATTTTACCCGGATGAATGCAGGGGTGAGCATTGGTGACACGGTCAAGGTTGTTAAGATCATCGATGAAGTGGAAGCAAAAAAGATTATCCTTGCACCACCCGAGGACCTCCCCAAAAAAATACCTATCGCCAATAATCCGCATGTTTTGAATGGGCTCATCGATTTCCCGGTCGCGAAGAACGATTCTGTGCCGATCATGCTGGGTTTACCATTTATTCAGCCACAGATTGTGGCTTTCAAAGTCGTGGAAATCGAGCCGGAAGAGGCAGTTATTATCACGAAGAATACATCTATCGAATTCTCAGATAAACCCGCAGCAGGATTTGAAGGTATCAAACGCTTTTCCTATGAGGATATTGGCGGACTCAAGGATGAACTTCAGCGTCTCCGCGAGACAATCGAGCTGCCGCTTCGTCACCCCGAACTTTTTCAGAAACTGGGGATAGAGCCGCCCAAAGGTGTGCTTCTCTATGGTCCGCCCGGGACAGGAAAAACCCTTATTGCAAAAGCGGTTGCAAGTGAGAGCGGTGCGCACTTCATCTCCATTGCCGGCCCAGAAGTCATATCAAAATATTATGGTGAGAGTGAGCAACGCCTCCGCGAAGTCTTTGAAGAAGCACGGGAAAATGCTCCGTCTATCATTTTTATTGATGAGCTGGACTCTATTGCGCCCCGTCGCGAGGAAGTGACAGGAGAGGTGGAACGCCGGGTTGTTGCCCAGCTCCTGACCATGATGGATGGCCTGGAGGAGCGCGGACAGGTTGTTGTTATAGGAGCAACCAACCGGGTTGACGCGATCGATGCTGCACTTCGTAGACCGGGAAGGTTTGACCGGGAAATTGAAATCGGTGTTCCGAGTGAGCTGGACCGGATCGAGATCCTCAAGATTCATACCCGGGGTATGCCGCTTGCCGAGGACGTGAGCCTTGACACACTCGGCCAGCAGACGCACGGGTTTGTCGGTGCAGATCTTGCAGCGCTTGCCCGCGAGGCAGCGATACGGGCGTTACGTCGCTATCTGCCGGATCTGGACCTTGATGCAGATGAGGTCCCGGCAGAGGTACTTGATTCGCTGCGGGTTCTTGCCAGTGACTTCCGCAGTGCCCAGCGTGATGTTGGCCCGAGCGCGATGCGTGAAGTAATGCTCGAAGTTTCGCATGTGAAATGGGGGAATGTTGGTGGACTTGAAGATGCAAAGACGGAAGTCCGGGAAGCAGTCGAGTACCCGCTGACCCACCGCCAAAAATTCGAGGATCTCGGTATCGAACCGCCAAGGGGAGTGCTTCTTTATGGTCCGCCGGGGACAGGAAAGACCCTGATTGCCAAAGCAGTCGCAAGCGAGAGCGGGGCAAACTTCATCCCGGTTCGGGGACCGCAGCTTCTCTCCAAGTGGGTTGGAGAGAGTGAACGTGCGGTACGCGAGGTATTCAAAAAGGCACGTCAGGTTTCCCCCTCAATCATCTTCTTTGATGAGATTGATGCTCTGGCGCCTGCACGAGGAACAACCAGCGATTCGCATGTCATCGACAATGTGCTCAACCAGATCCTGACCGAGATGGATGGTCTTGAAGAGCTCAAGGATGTTGTGGTTATGGGGGCCACAAACCGCCCGGACATTGTTGATCCAGCCCTTCTACGGGCAGGAAGGTTCGACCGGCTTGTATATATCGGGGAACCCACATTCGAAGACAGGAAAAAGATCATACAAATTCACACCCGGTATATGCCGCTCGAAGGTTCGGCACTGGAAGAAATCATGCACCTGACAAGAGGCTACAGTGAGGAGGCAATCGGGGAAGTCGTCGAGAAACTGGGAAGAGAAAGAATCCTTGAACCTGATGATGTGAAGGCGGTCATCACCGCGGCAACTGAAGGCAGTGGTGATGTCTCTGTTGGTACCCGTCGGAAACGTTTTGTCGAACTCCTCCATGAGAAGAACCTCGTCCTATCAGATCCGGTCCGTGACCAGCTTGCAACCACACTCTCTAGTATAACCGAGGGATTTGTTGGTTCTGATCTGGAATCGATCTGCCGGGAAGCAGGTATGTTGGCGCTGCGTGAAGATGCATCCGTTGTAACCCAGCGCCACTTTGAAGAAGCCCAGAAAAAGGTGCACCCGATGATGAACGAGAGGCTTAGGGATTATTACCAGAAGATCCAGCAGCATTTCAAAGGCGGTCTTCCCAAACAGGTGCAGCCACCTGAGTATCAGTAAATTTTTCGGGATACTGACAATGAATCAGAAGATATTTCTTGATGCACCAGATTTTCCCGGCTCTGTATTTTAATTGAAAACTTTTGAGAAAATTTGACCAGAAATTTTTCTGCAGCACTTAATTTTTTTAAATCTTATCCGGGATTTCTGCAAACAGACGCACACCCTTTGGGCTGTCGGGTAGTTTATTCACAATACGGATCACTTGCCCATTCTTCGTATACTTTCTTTTCTGGTCTGCTACCGTGACGCGACCGGGAGTGAGATGATGTCCTGTCCTCCTCAGTCTCATCATCATCGAGACCTGCTTCTTTTAATTCCACCCTCTTTTCAATCGGCCGGGACTGTTCTCGGTTTTGAAGGTGCCTGCGGGGGTCGTGCTGACGGTCTGTTTCTTTTTGCACATCCTGTATATTTTCCGTTTCGTCCACCATAATTATCAGGACAGATAATACAGGAGAGGTTACAGAAATAGTTTACTCCGGAAATCTGTAAGAATGGAAAATATCACGATAATCACAGCAAGGATATTCTTTGAGAAATGCGGACAAACCGATAAGCCGAAGGAATGTCTTCTTTTATAATAATAGTTCGGCTCATTCACAATCGGTGGCAATGAGAAAAAGCGGGCATGCCATCGCCTCCAATAATGAATACCTATATATCTCAAATGTCAAATTTGGTCAACTGATTTTCATGATGCCCTATGCCCAACGTCACCACCCTTCTTGACGTAAAAAGTGTGCCTGCAGCAAAAGCGGGATTGATCTGCCCCCCACGGAACGAGACGTACAGTTTTGGAAAATTACGTAGTGAGATGAACCGGATCGGTCTTGTTCTTTCAGGACTTGGCGTAAAAAAAGGTGACCGGGTCTGTTTCTATCTTGACAGATCGCCCGAGTACCTGATCAGCTACTTTGCCATCTGACTCATTGGGGCGATAGCTGTACCTACAAATATCTTTTATCGTGGCGAAGAGCTACTGCACGCGATCAATGACGCTGGCGCATCTGCGATCATTACCGATGGGCAGGGAGCAACTATTGTAACTCTATCCGTTGTAACACCCCAACACTTTCACATATCATCTGCACAGATAGCTCGTGCGACAGATCGATTGCTTGGGAATCGTTTCCCCAGGCACCTCCAACCATTCGGGCAGTCAACTGCGCTGCTGAAGATATCGGCCATATCCAGTATACCGCAGGGACAACGGGAAAACCCAAAGGGGCCATGCTCACGCACGGCAACTGGATGACTGCGCTTGATGCTGAACGTGAAGCGATCAGGCTAATGCCGAACGATATGTATCTTGGTATCTACCCAATGGGGCATGTTGGGATTTCATGGGCGCTTTCCACACTCCGTTCTGATGGTACGTATATTATGATGGAGCGTTTTGAGCTCGAACGCTATCTCGGTCTCGCCGAACAGTACCAGGTAACTGTTCTTGCTGGCATGCCCCCAGTGATCCACTCCCTTGTCCACTCCCCGCAGGGGACCGAGAAACGACTTGGGAGTGTGCCCGGGTAATTATCTCCGGAGGGGGGCAGCTCTTACCTACAATCTGGGAAGCGTTCGACCACCGCTATCACATCCCCGTTGCCAATTCGTAAAGGGCTTTCGGAAACGATCGTAATTGGTTCAGGTACCACCACGCTCCCGGAATACCCCAACCTGACCATGAACTACCAGAGCGTCGGTGTCGCTGTCGGTTATACCGAGGTGACAATCGTCGATGCTGATGATCCGGAAAAAGAACTTGCCTTCGATAAGAGAGGCGAAATTGCACTCATGGGACCCTCAATTGCGAAAGGCTACTGGAATATGCCTGATGCAACTACAGCGGTATTCCGGCATGACGGTTGGTCCTGACCGGCGATATCGGGTATCTTGATGATCAGGGCATCCTCTACATCACGGATCGTAAAAAAGACATGATCATCATGTCAGGCTGGAAGATTTACCCGACTGAAGTAGAGAACGTGATTATTCAGCACCCGGCTATCGCGGACGTCGCCGTCTTTGGTGTTCCTGACGAGCGCAAAGGCGAGATTCCGGTAGCAGCGGTCGTGCTCAAACAGGGTACTTCCCTCACACTATCAGAGCTTGAATCCTATTGTCACCTTCACCTTGCGGGCTACAAGATCCCACGCATCCTGAAGATCGTCAGTTCACTTCCTCGGGTACACGGGTGGAAGTTGCTGCGAAGAACCCTGCGGGATTCATTCGAAGGGTCACCCTAATATTATAAAAAAACATGGATATTTCTCAACAAACTCCTGTAATCCCACACAAACCTTTTAAAGAGTTAAAAAAATATATCCCTGAAGTATTTTGGCAGACACAAAAAGCCATATCCAAGACATTCCGGATATAGGAAAACAGAAAAAACGTTCTACAGGTATCGTAGGTCTTAACCTGCTGCTTGATGGTGGATTTCCCGAAGGAACCATCATTATGATCTACGGTACTCCGATTGCAGGTGTTGACCTTGCAGCGAAACAGTTCTGGAAGGTTGATGGTGAAGAGGGTACCTACCTGATGAATGATGGTGACGTAGAAACAGGCATGATCGACGCCACTGATCTTCACCCCGAAATGTACATGACGCAGATGGCAGGGGGCCGGATTGTTGTTGACTCACTCTCGACCATCATTATCAAGTATGGAATTGAGGAAGCCCTGAAATTTTTACGGCTGTCCCGCGAGGAAATGAAAAAACGTCGTTCGAATATTATGTTTGTCGTTTATACGGGTATTCATGAACCCGTTGAGATGACCA
>Ga0326726_10006226_pt1 | contig 10754 bp, 5 predicted proteins | sample MHFenrmetagenome_2_FD_207603 | JGI IMG/M metagenome (GOLD analysis project Ga0326726, IMG submission 207603) | Lab enriched peat soil microbial communities from Michigan Hollow, Ithaca, NY, United States - MHF15MN | ecosystem: Environmental > Terrestrial > Soil > Wetlands > Peat | place: USA... | reverse complement strand
GGCTCGAGGATAGTCTTGCCGTGCGCCCTCTTGAACGGGTTGGCGGCGACCTCGCTCCGCAGATACTGGGATATGTCACTAGCGATCCGATGGCCCGCCCCCCGGAGCCGCGGGTCCTCGGCGTGGCTTCCGGCACGTGCTAGCGCCGCGCTCGCCGCCTGGCGACCCATCGTGCGGACCCACGCCGCGAGCCCGGGATCATTCTTCCCGGCGCGGTGATACTCCGCGAGCAGTGTTGGGTCCTCATCGCGAGAAAGCAACCGGAACAGTAAGCGGTCGGCGAGCCGGAACGGCCGCTGCTCGGCGGACCACCCCAGCTCGAGCAGGCGGCGGTACTGGTACACGGTTCCCGTTTCGGTAACGCCCAGTGCCTTGGAAGGCCCGGGCGCCAGCAAGTTGCCACCCCAAAGCCCGGTCTCCTTTTGCCTCCGAGCAATGGCGAGCGCGGGCTTGTAGTTCGCCGCGGCGGCGCGGAGCGCCTCAAGTTGGGCAGGATCCCGAGCCGAGTCGTGTACGACCTCCGAATATGCCCGGTACTGAATCGGCGGGCTTGCGGCCTCCAGTAGCCAGGCCCAAGGCAGCCGGTGCGATGTCGGAAGTTCCAGGTGCCAAGCTCCACAATCGGGGGCACTACAGAAATGGCGGGCAAAAACGGGCGCTAAGTTACGTGGGATGCCGCCGCCAGGCAATCACCGCTTGAGCAGCTGCACCTATCTTTGGTGGCACCAATAGCTTAGCAACTCACCTAGAACTGCAAGACCTTGCACGTTCGCGCCTCGACCTCGAAGCGCGCGAGTCCGCGCCCTGTTCAGGGTCGTGCACCGGTCCGCTGGAACTCGGAGGTGCGCAGCCAGCGGGGCGACTCTGTGGTATTCGCGACCGCCAACACGATCCGCATCAGCACCCGTACCTGCTGCGCCATGCCCTCGTAGTTGAAGGTCGACTTGTACTCGTCGCTGGGTTGGTGGTAGCGCTGGTCGTTGAAAAGTCGTGCCTGCTCGTCGCCCCATCCTGCGGGCCGGCCGCGGAAGTCGACGCCCGACTCGATCGACAGGGACGGCACGCCTGCTCGTGCAAAGGGGAAGTGGTCTGAACGGAAGAACGAACCCTTGCTCGGGTCGGGATCGCCGGTGGCGGTGAGCGATTCCGCGCGAGCCGCGGTCGCGAAGACGTCGCCCAGCTCGGAGCGGTCCGCTCCGAGGGCCCCGACATCGTGTGTCAGTCCTCGCACATTGGCCCCGTCGATGTTCACGACCGCGGCGGTGCGATCGAGGGGGAAGATGGGGGCCCGCACGTATGCCTCGCTGCCGAGGAGCCCCGATTCTTCCGCCGTCGTGGCGATGAACAGCACACTGCGTCTGGGTCGCGGGGTGACTTGCGCGAGCGCCTGCGCAGCGGCGAGCATCGCGGCAACGCCCGACGCGTTGTCCTCCGCGCCGTTGTAGATCGAGTCTCCCATGGTCGCCGGCCCGATGCCCTTATGATCGTAGTGGGCGGTGATGAGCACCGCCTGCTCGGCGAGCGCCGGATCGCTCCCCTCAAGCTTGGCTACGACGTTCGCCGACCGGACGCGGCGCATCGGGCTGTTGATGGTCACTGCGACGTGGAGCCGGGTAACAACGGGCGTGAAGTCCCGCCGGGCGGCGGCGCGGGTGAGCGAGTCTAGACTCCAGCCCACTGCACGGAGCGCACGCGTGGCCGCCGCGGAGGTGACCCAGGACGCGAATGCGAGTTGCGGGGTCGCAGGGCCGTCGAGCGTGAACTGCTCAACCGACCACGAGCCCCGGACCACCTCCCACGGGTACGTCGCGCTGCGAGTGGTGTGGATGAGCACAACGCCTAACGCGCCGCGCCGTGCCGCCTCTTCGAGCTTGTAGGTCCATCGGCCGTAGTACGTGAGCCCGCGCCCCTTGAATACGCTCGTGTCTTGTAGGCCGGGGTCGTTGACGAGCATCAGAAGGACCTTCCCGCGCACGTCGGTCTCTTTGTAGTCATCCCATTGCCATTCCGGAGCACGCACGCCGAAGCCGACGAATATGACGTCGCCGTCGGCAACGATGTGCGGATCTGGCCGTCCGGCCCAGGCGACGAAATCTTCGAGATAGCGGAGCGCATTGGTCGCCGTCCCCGTGCCCCACACGAAGTTGGGCCGGGGCGTCATCCCGATGAGTGTGACAGGCTGGTAGTAGGAGCCCTCCGGTCCTGCGGGGGCCAGACCGGCGGCCTCGAACTGCGCGGCGATGTATCGAGCCGCGAGCTCGCCACCGCGCGTGGCGGGGGCCCGCCCCTCGAGCAGGTCGTCAGCGAGGTACTTGAGATGCGCGTCCATAGCCGCTGTGTTGACCGGGGGCACGGTCGCCGAGACCGAGGTCAATGGCGCCGGTGAGCGCGGCGCACAGGCGGCCGCCAGCATGGCCGCCGTGCATCCCACCGTTCTGATCGTGCACCGCGCCGACAAGACGCGAGGTCTCCTCATCGTACAGCAAGGAAATCGCCTTGCTCGGCCTTCAGCAAGGGGTCATCTTTGGGCCATGCTCGACGCGTTGCGCTCCCGAGCGGTGCATAGGCTGCCGGATCGCGTGCGCTTCCAGGGCCGAGTCCTGTTCTTGACCGAAGATCCCGAGCTCGTGCAACGCCAGCTCGGTGGATGGGACATGGAGTGGGCGCCGGCGGTCAAGCTGCGCGACGACATCTCCACCGACGAAATCACCCCCGCGTACATTTGCTACTACTACGACGAAACACTGGGTGAGTTTCCGTATATCGGCCTCAAGTGCCGTGACCAGTTCCCGATCGGCCGCGGCAGCGTAAAGCGAGGCGGTTTCGCGGCATCCGTCAGCGGCAAGCGGCGCGGCAAGGGATCGTCACGCGAACAGTCGCCGTATGCGGAGATGTGTGCTGGGATCAGGCTCGTGATCGCAGAGAACCTCGAGCGCATCTACCGCGAGAATTGTCAGAATCTCGGCATCCTCACCACGACAGACTTCTCGATCATCGAGCGCGTCCGTCGCGGTGAGGAGATTCCCCTTTCGACGTTCACGCGGGGAGAGGGGGACATCACGCGCGGCGTCATTGAGTATGGGGGTCTCTTCAACTACAACGTGGCCAGGCTTCAGGGCAACGCCTCGGTACCGACTCCTCGCACGCTCCAGCGACCGATGACGCTGGGAGAGAAGATTCTTGCGCGACACTGGGTGGCGGACCCGGCCGCCCGGAAGATCGGCGTGCCGGCGGTGCGGCCGGGCGATGAAGGATTTGTTCTCACGGACATTCGCTTCAGTCACGAGTACGTCACGCCGATGGCGGCGATCTTCTTCGAGCAGCTCGTGGGCGAGGAGGCGCGCGTCGCTGACCCCGACTCCATTCTGATGTTCCGCGACCACCTCACGTTCCTTCCCGAGGCCATGACGCCCGAGCGGGTCAAGGAGGGGTTGCTCGACGTCGCGCTGCAACTCGAGAAGAAGCAGCGCGCCTTCGCCGAAAGGCAGGGGATCAAGCTCTACGGTGAACTGCGTCTTGGTCGCCACGGCTCAGAGGCCATCTGCCATTCGAAGATCCTGGAGGCGCACGCCGAGCCGGGGCAGGTCATAATCGGGAGCGATTCGCACACGCCGCATGCTGGCGCCGTGGGTTGCCTGGCCTTCGGCGTGGGAACGACGGCAATCTTCAACTCCTGGATCACCAAGGACGTACGGCTCACCGTTCCGGAGACGTTGAAGGTTGTGATCCATGGACGAAAGCCCGAAAACGTGACCGCGAAGGACTTCATGCTCGAAATCCTGCGGCATCCCTACGTGAAAAGCGGCAGCGCCATTGGCAAACTGGTCGAATACTGTGGTGATGCTGTCGAGAAGCTGTCGGTGGACGAGCGCGCCACCATGACGAACATGACGGCAGAAGTAGGTGGGTTCAGCGGTTACGTCGCGCCCGACGAGCGCACCGTGCAATACCTGATGGAGTCGCGCGGGATGTCACGGATGCGGGCCGAAGCGTTGTGCGAGGGTCTCGCGAGCGATCGGGGTGCCGAATACAGCAAGGTGATCGAAATCGACGCGGCTGCCGTCCGCCCGATGCTCGCCTTCCCCGGCGATCCCGGGAATGGGGTCCCGATCGACGCCGCCACCGAGCGCATCCGAGTGGACATTGCGTACGCCGGCTCGTGCACCGCTGGCAAGAAAGAGGACATGGACATGTACGCGCGAGTGCTTCGCGAGGCGGCGGCGCGGGGTGAGCGGGTAGCACCGTGGGTGCGGTTCTACATCCAATGTGGGTCGCAGGACGTGAAGCGGTACTGCGAGGATCGAGGATACCTGGATCTGTTCCGCCAGGTGGGCGCCACGTTTCTGGAGCCGTCCTGCGGCGCGTGCATCAACGCGGGTCCGGGTGTCTCGAAGACTCGTGAGGAGGTGACCATCAGCGCCATCAATCGCAACTTCCCTGGACGGTCGGGGCCCGGCCAGCTCTACCTCGGCAACCCCTACACGGTTGCCGCCTCCGCCATCACCGGATATGTCACAGCGTGGGAGGGCGGGCAAACTGCCGCGACGCCAGCCTGAGCCGTCGCGCTCACTGGGACCCGGTTGCTCCCTCCGTCGTCACCTCGGACGAGGCCAGGTAGGGTCGCAAGGACTGCCGCTGGTACACGCTACGTGGGTTCCACAACACCCACGAATTGATGCCAAGCTCCTCGGTCGCGCGAATCTGCTCGCGAATCTCGAATGGCGTGTAGCGTGGCCGCCGACGGCCGAGGGTGAATGCCTGTAGATAGGGCCGGATCGCCGCGGCTGTCGGTCCCGGAGAGCGACCGAGCGCCTCCTCGAGCGCTCGCCGAACGATCCCGTACGGCTGCCCGTTCGGCCAGGCGAATCCGTACGCGCCGCGCTGGTAGTGGCTGGGATAAACCATCGGGAGCACCACATCGGCTACTGAGATGAAGTCCTCCCACACCTGACCGATCCCCATGTCGTCCGTAGCGGAGGCCGTCAGACCAAAGATGTCGAACGTGATCGGCGCGCCCAGGGGTGCGACCAGCGACTTGATGAGCTGAATGTGGCTCCGCACCGCCAGGCGCGGCGTATCCCCCGCGCGGCGCGCCGGGAACACGGCGGTCGCAAGCCGCTCCCGGGGCTCGTCGGGGAATCGCACGTAGTCGAACTGCACTTCGACGAAACCCATGCCCAGCGCCTCACGCGCCAGCTCCGCCGAGTACACCCACACCGAGTCGTTGTAAGCATCAACCCACGCGCTCCCGATCCGGTCCCGCCACAGCTCGCCATCGGCGAGGTGCACGGACCATGAGGGCCTGCGCTCGGCGAGCAGCGGGTCCTTCGCGACCACGATTCTGGCGATCGGGTAGATGCCGTGCGCCAGCAGGGTGTCGATCCGCGCCCGGGCATCCCGTGTGTGAGAGCAGCGGCTGGCGCCGATCTGCTGCGCGACGGTCACGTCCGACGGGTACAGCAGACATCCCGTGTCGTCCTTGACGTCGACGACGAATGCGTTGATTTCGGTCTGATCGGCGAGGCGAACGAGCTCCCACAGGCGCGGGGAGCTGAATGCCCACGCGTTGACGTACAAAGCCTTCACCGATGCCGTCGTGGGCAAGAGCTGCGGCATGACCGGCTGGACGTAGTGCAGCTCCATGGGGCGCAGGGCTACGCCTGCTTCGTCCGCGCTTGCGGCGGATGGCAGGGCGCTCTCTACATGCTGAGCAAAAAGGCCGCCACTCATGAAGAGCGCGGCCCAGAGCAAGAGGAGGCCTGACTGCCGGACCACCCGCATAGGGGGGCCTACGATATGAGGCAACGGGCCAATGGGCAAGAGACCCCCGTCACCAACGTTCAGTGCGTCTGCAAACTATTGAACAGTAATGGGTAAGTGGCCAGACTCTGGCCTCGGTACTGCGGCCTAAAGCCGAACAATACGACACGTCCCTGGCCGAGGTGCACCTCGACCAGTGCGGCCCGACCGGCCACTCGTGCGGGGTGCAGAACCCACCCTGAACGGAGCACCTTGTCTGGATCCGCTGGGTAGCGCCCGATGACGCGGACGACGCTCGAGTCGAGGACATCGAACGCGGGCCCGTCTTCGAACCATGCCACGCTTTGTTCCGGCATTCCACGGGCTACCGGATGACTGGTGTCGAGCTCGAGCCGGAAGATTGCACCGGGCGCGTAAAACTCGTCGTCGGGCACGCCCTCGAGCACGTTACGGACCGGGAGGAGCAGCTGCTCGACGGCGAATCGGCTGGCCTCGTTGAGCGCCACAAGCGTGCCGCCTTGCTCCACGAACGCGCGCAGCTCGAGGACGCCCTCCTTGCCAAGGCCGCCCGCGTAGGGAGCGGGGTACACGTGCGTGGGGAGTCCGTTGAGCAGGTCGAGTCCCGCCTGATCGGGAAGGACGACGACGTCGAACTTTTCCTTCAGCTTGCCAGCACGCACCACGGAGTCCACGAGCGAGACATAGGGGATCTTCCAGGTGTCGAACACCCAGCGGGTCCAGCCCTCATCCATCGCTTCGGCGTACGAGCGATACAATCCCACCCGGGGGGCGTCGCTGCCGCCGAAGCCGGGGTATCCGGGAGTCGCGCGCGGCGGATCGACCGGCCCCGAGAGAGGCGTGCGGAGCGAGTCCTGCGCGACGGAAACCGCGACGCCCATAAGCAACGGAAGGGTATGCGCGGTGACGTCGTACGGGGGCTGCGGCGGACCGCCGGGGTAGATCCGGCGGTCGGGGTAGCGCTGCGGCTCGAGCAACGCCTTGGCGAAGGCGGCGTAGGGCTGGCGCAACACGACGACATAGCTGCCGGCAGCGTACCGCTGGCTGCCAATGGTGAACGGTTGGAGCGCTGAGCGGATCTCCACCTGGCCGCGATGCAAGATGCCGAGCAGCGTGGCGAGCGCGATGCTGTCCTGGCGCTGCCGCGGGATTACGTACGCGTATGGCCAGCCCTTCCAGCCACGCGTGCCCCGCCAGGCGACGGCCAGGAAATTTGCCAGCCAGCGGTCGCGGTACCGCGCGGCGTTCTGGAGGAGCGCGTACGCGGCGTCGGTCTGATAGGTGATGATGTCCCGCAGCGACCAGCGCCCGCCCGGCCAGGGCGCGGCGAAATTCCACGAGCGCTCGCGCGGATTGAAGCCGCGGGCGCGTGCGGCGAGCTCATCGAACGGTACGTCGACCGGCGAGGCCAGGCTCGCGCTGGCCGCTTCCGCGAGGATTCGCACGCCACCGTGGTAGTGCTCGAACGCGCGCGACGGGGTCCAGGCGTCGAAGCTTGCATTCACCGCGATGCCGGTCTTCCCTTCGCCGGTCAACTCCCAAGCGATCGCGGTCCCGAGCGCGTTGGCGCCGTCTACCAATAACGGGTCGACGTTCGGCTCGATCGGGTCCAAGTAGGGCGGGAGAAAGAGGCGCGAGCCGTCGCTCTCCTGCTGATGAAGGTCCAAGACGATCTGGGGATGCCACACGTCGTAGAGCGAGTCGACCGTGAGCTGCGTTTCGACCTGCGTGAAGGCGTACCAATCGCGGTTGTTGTCGTGGCCAGTGTAGTGGTGATACAGCCCCGGCGGCTTGGTCCCTTCAGCCGGGGTGCCAACGGTGCGGTCGTACCAGCGCGACACGATGCTCACGCCGTCGGGGTTGAGCGATGGCACCAGGATGAGAATGACCTCATCGAGCATCCGTCCCGTGGCCGCCGTGGTATCGGTCGCGAGCCGGTAGGCGAGCGTCACCGGCGTCAGGTGACCGCCCACTTCGTCGGAATGAATCCCCGACGTGATGAGCACGATCGTCTTGCCGTCGCGCAACGCACCGGCTGCGTCGCTGGTGGACCGCAGTGTACGCGGATCGGCGAGCGCGGCGTTGAGTCGCCGGAGCGTGTCGAGCCGCCGCAGGTTCTGCGGGCTCGAGATAACCAGCGCGACGAACGGCGCCCCGAGTGTGGTCTTGCCCAGCTCCCGGTAGTCGACCCGATCACTCGCCTTGGCGAGCGCCTGGTAGTAGCGCAGCAGGGTCGCCCAGTCGGCGAGCTTGCGGTCATCTCCGGGCTCGAAGCCGAGCACGGAGCGCGGGCTCGGAATGGAGATGGTAGCAGTGCGGCGGCGAGGAGGCGCGGCCCGTTGCGGTGGGCGCTGACCAAAGAGGGGAGCGCCGAGTAACCCCGCCGCAAGCAAGAGGAGGAAACCACGCGGCCAGAGGTACCGCGGTAGGCGAGGCGGGGCGTGAAAGCTGGTCATCGAGTGCGCGGCGTCGAAGCGCAGGGGAAACATAACGGGGCCCGCGGTTTTGGTGCTCTTCCGTCGCCCCGGCATCCGGGGGGCTACGGCAGTTTGTGGAGCTCTACACGGCGGTTTTGTGCGCGACCGGCTGGCGTAGTGTTCGAGGCAACGGGGCTTCTCGAGCCGTACCCGCGCGCCAGCATCCGGGCCGGGCTCACGCCCTTGCGTGCGAGGTACGCGCGCACCGCGGCGGCTCTGGCCTGCGACAGGCGCAGGTTCGCCCCCGCCGGTCCCGTGTTGTCGGTGTAGCCGGCGATCTCGATGCGAATGTCGGGATTGGCGAGCAGCGATCCCGCAACCTGATCCAGCACGACATACGAGTTGGTTGTCAGCACCGACATGCCCGTCTGGAAGTTCACGCCCCGGAGGATCAGCGTTGGATGGGGCGCGACCGGGACCCCAGGTTGCGCCGACGGACCCGCTTCCCGCTGGAACAGGATCATGCATCCGGTCCCGTCCACCGGCACACCCTTAGGCGTGCCCGGGCATTTGTCGGCGGTATCCGGCACGCCGTCGCCATCGGAATCCGAGGCGATCGGGCATCCCACCCGGTCTACGGGCGTGCCCGTCGGTGTGTTAGGGCACTTGTCGAGACCGTCAGGCACGCGGTCGCCGTCCGAATCAGTCGTGCAGCCCCTGGCGTCGACCAGCGCGCCCACCGGGGTATCGGGGCACTTATCGATGCCGTCCGGCACACCGTCGTGGTCCACATCGCTCGAACATCCCGTTACATCGACCATCGCCCCCGCGGGAGTGCCCGGGCACTGGTCGATCCCGTCGGGCACGCCGTCGTGATCCGCGTCGAGAGAACACCCGCGCGCGTCCACCTTGGCTCTGGGTGGAGTGTTTGGACAGGCGTCGTCCCTATCGGGCACGGCATCTCCGTCGGCATCCTGAACAAGGAGTGGAGGCGTCGGCAGAGGCGGGGGAACCGGGGACGCCGCGGCGGGAGGAGGCGTCGCTGGAGCAGGCGTCGCTGGAGGAGCCTTACGCTGCGAGCGGCTGGGCGCGAAGATCGAAAGCCCCACCGTGCCGACAAAGTGCGTGACGGCGTCCTTGCCGAACGCCGACTCGGTGCTCGGCGTGTAAATCCCGCGCGCTTCGAACCTCAGGGCCATGTTGCGGCTCAGGAAGACCCGGTCCCCAATGGCTGCGTGAGCCCCATTGTCGGCGAAGTCGTATGGGGCGGTTGTGCTGAAGTCGAGCCGCGAGTAGCCGCCTAACACATACAGGATGTTGCGCTGGCTGTGGAGCACGTTGAACACGAGGCTGGCGCTGGCGATGAGTGGATCGATGGGAGTGCTTGAAGTACCGATCGTGTACTCGGACGGGAACAGCGCCTCGGCCTCGACTTGGACCAGGTCCCCGAAGAGGTACCCGAGGCGAATGCCGCCACCGACTTTGTTGGGCAGGCTGAAGGCGGGGTCGTAGCGCGTGTACGAGCCGAAAAAGGCAAACTCGTACGCGTGACCGTGCTGGGCCCGGAGGCTTACGGTCCCGCCGAGTGTGGCCAGCGCGACGATCACGACTGCACGCATCTGTCCTCCAACGGGCGCCCGCGAGCGGAATCCCGGTGTTTGCGGCTGTCTAGGCTAATAGTCTGGGGGGCCTTGGAAAACCCCATGCTTCGACGGCGACATACTGTGTGGCGGGCGCTCGGCGGAATCCGTGCTCCCGATCACCGACAGGAGAGTGACGCGTGGGCGGTGCGGCGGAGCCTAAGGTTGTGCGTTCTCCCCTCGGACGAGGCGCACCGCCTCGGCGAGGTGCCCCGCGAGCGTGGTGAGCTCGCTGGCGCCGCGGGCGAGACTGTCGATGGCCTTGAGCTGGTGGCCGGCGGCGGCGGCCACTGGCTCGGTCTCGCGGGTCGACGCCACCGCGCCCTCCTTGGCATGCTCCAGGGACAGCGTGATCCGCCCCGACAGGTCGGCGATGGCGCGCGCGACATCAGCCACGCGCTTGCCCGCCCGCCCCGTGCCCGAGGCCGCCTCAGCGATCCGGTCGAGATCCTGCACCCACGCGGACGACCCGCGTACCACGTCGCCCAGGTCCGCGCGAATGCGCTCGAGAAGCTGCACCGCGCGGTCGAGGGCGCGACGCGTATCTTGCGCCGACTTCCCCACGTTGCGCGCCTCGCGGCCGCTCTGCTCAGCGAGCTTGTGCACCTCGTCGGCGACTACGGCGAAGCCGCGCCCATGCACGCCGGCGCGGGCGGCTTCGATCGTCGCGTTGAGCGCCAGGAGGTTGGTCTGGTTCGCGATGAACCCGATGGTTTCGGAAAACCGCTCGACCTGCTCGGCGACCTCCTGGAGGCGGCGCACTTCGCTCGCGCTCTCCTCGGCGGTGGCACCGAGGCCCGTCAGCTGCCGCACCGCGCTCTGGGTCTCGAGCCGCACCTTGCTGGCTGTCTGCTCCATCTGCGCGCCCGCAGTGCTCGTGGCCTCGCCCGCTGCGGCCACCTCAGCGGCGTTCTGCTTC
>Ga0326726_10006224_pt1 | contig 10755 bp, 9 predicted proteins | sample MHFenrmetagenome_2_FD_207603 | JGI IMG/M metagenome (GOLD analysis project Ga0326726, IMG submission 207603) | Lab enriched peat soil microbial communities from Michigan Hollow, Ithaca, NY, United States - MHF15MN | ecosystem: Environmental > Terrestrial > Soil > Wetlands > Peat | place: USA... | reverse complement strand
GGTGCCGCCGGCCGACGAAATGACGATCAACGGCGGGAGGGTGGCGTCGGCTCCCCCCTTCAGGGTGACCAGGGTCGAGTTGGCCGGCGGCGGAGGCGGGGCGCTGCCGTCGTGCAAGCCGTCGATATAGGAGGCGAGCGCCTCGACCGTCGGATACTGGTAGATGGACAGATCGGAGAGCTGGCGCCGATCCAGCTTGAATGCCTCTCTCAGGCGGTGAACCGCCGCAAACACCGTCAGGGAGGTTCCGCCCACCTGGAAGAAGTTGCTGTCGGGCTGAACGTTCCCATGCCTGAGTACACCGGCCCACACCTCTGACACGGCGCGTTGGGTTTCCGTCTGAGGCCGACCTGGACTGCTGGCCGGGGCCCACCCGGCATGGTCCGCCAGCAGCCTCTGCCGATCGACCTTTCCGCTGGCGGTGAGTGGGAATGAGTCCAGGGTGACGAGAACCGACGGGACCATGTAGGCAGGCAGGTGTTCTCTCAACACCCCATACACGCTCGCCTGGGCGACGTCTCCGGGCGCCAAAAACCCGATCAGCATCGAGTTTCCCGGTTCGCTCTCGCTCAGGACGACCGCGCACTGGCGGACCTCCCGGTGGAGCAGGACGGCCTTCTCCACCTCCTGCAGGTCGACCCGAAAGCCCCTGATCTTGACTGTGTGGTCGATGCGGCCGACAAAGTGGAGGTTGCCGTCCGGCATGCGCCGCACCTGATCGTGCGTGCGGTACAGCCTCTCGTGGCCGTCGGGGCTCGTGACGAACACCGAGGCCGTGAGTGCCGGGTCCTTGAGGTAGGCGGTGAAGAGGGGTGAGCCTGCGATATGCAGCATGCCGACCTCGCCAGCGGCGACCTGCTCCAGGTCGGCTCCCAGTACGTAGGCCCGCACATCCGCGGAAATCGGCTTGCCCAGTGGCAGCTCCTCGCCCGGGCGATAGGACTCCTTGAGATCGCAGACCAGGGTGGAGCTGGCTTCCGTGCTTCCGTAGATGGAGAAGATCTTCGTCTGGCCGGGAAAGGCCGCAATCGTCCTTCCGGCCAGTCCGCTATGGACGTGCTCCCCCATCAGCACCAGGACCTTGAGCGGTGGCGCCACAAACCCGGGCATGTCCATGGACGCCTGAAGCACCGACGGCACGATGAGCAGCCGGGAGATGGACCGGGCCTGGATCGCCTCCCAGAATGGCTCCAGGGTCCTCACGTCCTGATCCGCGATGATGTGCACCGGGATCCCGCGGAGCAGCGGCTCGAACAGCTCGTAGATGGCGTGCGTCGTCGTCATGAACGACTTCTGACAGCAGACTTCGCCTGCCGAGTAGGGATGGTTGTCCCAGGTCCAGCGCAGCCGGTGAAAGAACGATCCGTGACTCCTCACGATCATCTTGGGCTTCCCGGTAGAGCCGGAAGAGCAGAGCACGAACGCCGCCTGGTCGGAGCTCGTGGGGGCGACGCCGCCCGGGGCTGGGACCGCGTCTGCCTTGTCGGAGAAGTGAATGATCCTGTCGCTCAGCGGAGGGCTGAGCGGCGTGTCGGCATCGTCGATCACGGCATCGAGTGCGGCGAACGAGAGGATGTCTCGAAGGCGGCCTGTCGGGTAGGACGGAGGTAGCGGCACGACGGCGCAGTTCGACTTCAGAATGGCGAGTGCGCCGGCGACATAGGCTATCGACCGCTCCATGTGGAGGCCGACGATCCCGCCATCCTGGATTCCCGCAGAACGGAGGACTGCCGCCAGCCGATCTGAGGCGGTCTTGAGGTCGGCGAAGGTGATCGACTCACTCCGATAGTGCAAAGCGACTCTATCCGGGGTGCGCTTCGCCTGCTCCTCGAACTGTCGGTCCAGGCGGAGTGAGTAGTCCTGCGGGCTCATGAGTCGTTGCCTTTGGGTGAACGGATGTCATCGAGGCGACCGCCGGGGTCCCGCCCCCCTCCCAGCCAGACCTTGGGGACGGTCCTGTGCCCGGACGCGTACGCAATGGAATCTACCTCGGCAAGGGCCGAACCTGGCTGAGTGGGGTGACAGCGCGCTCCGTCAGTGATATCGTGCCGAGGGACAAACTCGATTGACCGGGAGTAGGGACAATGCATGGCTCCTGCCTGGGGCTGGTGCCGCACGGATTGCCGGGCGAGGTGCGGGTCTGGTGGGTGGACCTGGATGCCTACCCGGACACCGCGGCACCGCACGGGCGTGTTGCGGACGCGCGTGCCCGCAACGCGCACATCGCGCCGGACCAGGACGCCCGGCGCGCACTGGCGGGCCGGCTGGCGCTACGGGACCTGGTCGCCAGCGCGCTGGACCGTCCGCCCGAGGACCTCACCTTCGAATCCGACCCGTTCGGCAAGCCTCAGGTGGCGGATGGCGGAGGGCTGCACGTCAACTTGAGCCACAGCGGGCGTATGGGTCTGATCGGCATCAGCCTGGACCGGCCGATCGGCGTGGATATCGAAATGGTCAGCCAGGTCGTGGATGCGGACGCACTGGCACGGTTGCATCTCACGGAGAGGGAGCGTGAGGAATGGCTGCGCGCAGCCGGTCCGGTACGGGATCGAGCCTTCCTGACCTGCTGGACTCGCAAGGAAGCCTGCGTGAAGGCGCTCGGAGTTGGTCTTTCATTGCCACCCGCATCAATCGATGTGGGATGCGCCGCCGGTGGCCGCGTGGTGCAGATCCCGGTTGGTGCCTCGCGATGCGAAGTCCTCGTCTGCACGCTGCAGCCGCCGGGCGAGGCGGTCGGCGCCGTGGCTGTGGCTTCACCGGAGGCCGTTCGGACCGCCCGGCAATTCTTCAACTGAAATATCCTTCGCGCCGCGCCAGGGAGCCGGGCGACGACCTCATGGATGTCGCGGCCGTGGTTCTGAAGACTGACTCGGACCAGCCCGGCCGAGTCATGGGGTGGTCGGGTCGGATCGGGGTGGAACACTCCGGCATGCGCGGCTCGATCGGTGTTCCCTTCAGACATGAAGCACGCCCTGCGAATACAGTCGGCAGGGACCCGCAATCATCACTCGCGCTCCGACAACCTCGCAATCCATGGAGCCGCCCCGCGGACTCAGCTGCCTTGCGGTCAACCGCCGCTTCCCCAGCCGCTCGGACCAGTACGGTGCGAGCATGCAGCTGATGGAGCCCGTCACCGGATCCTCGTCAATGCCGACCGAAGGGGCGAAGAAGCGGCAGACGTAGTCCTCGCCCCCGTCGCCGGGTGCGGTGACAATTACTCCCCCTAGGCCGATGTTCAATCTGCCCAGCGCGCGAACGTCGGGGGCGAGCGTACGTACGCGCTCGCCTGATCCACGACCACAAGGTAGTCGCGCGCCTTCATGACCTGTGCGGCGTCTATGCCGAGCGCGGGGAGCAACTCGGCAGGCGGCTCGCAGGGCTCCGCCAACCAGGCAGGGAAGTCCATCACGTACCGGTCACCCTCGCGGGCCACGGTCAGGACCCCGCTCCGGGTGTGGAACCGAATGGGCCAGGCAATGTGCCCTCGCAACGAGAGCACGAATGCCGACGCCAGCGTCGCGTGCCCGCACAGGTCGTCTTCGACCTTGGGGGTGAACCAGCGCAGGTCGAAGTCCCCATTGGCTTGCGGCGTGACGAATGCAGTTTGAGAGAGGGCGTTTTCCGCTGCGATCTGGTGCAGGACCCTGCCGGTGAGCGGGCAGGGAAGGATGCACACGCCGGCTGGATTCCCGGCAAACAGGACGTGGCTGAACGAATCCACGTGATAGTACGGGATCTCCATCGCGGATCAGCTCGAGGCCCTCGGCGGCGTGGCGGTCTTCAAGCGGCGGGTGAACGCTACTCAGGATGCATCACGGCCGCGGCGACATCCTGAGCAGGCGCAGGGCCCACAGACCCAGGGACGCCGCCGTGACGGTGATGAGCCCCACCAGTGGTTCCCAGCCAACTGGGGGCCTTCCTCAACGATGCGCCAGACATGCGCGAGAGTGAGGAGGCCGAAGACCGCGCCGGGAGAGCCTGTGGCGCTAGGCGGGGTCAGGGCGCGCGAGTGCCTTCGGTCCGCAGCTGGAGCACCGAATCGGCACCGCTCGTTGAGTAATGCGCCACGCTGGTGCCGACCAGCTTGTCGCCCTGGAGACGCATCACGCTGTTGAGTCTCACCTGCACGCCTTTGCGCAGCACGCTCTCGTACGGTCCCGCCTCGGTGACGATGCTGTCACCCGCCACGGCGATTACGCGAATCGGCACCGGGGCCCGCTGTGGGAAGTTGAACGCCCAGCCCGAGGCGTCTCCCGAAGCGACCAGATCGAACGTCGTCAGGACGCTGTCGCTGCCCGCCGGCATGGTGCGCATCGCCCACTTGCCTGCGACACTCGCCAGTGAGATGGTGGCCGGAGTGGCCCCCGCAGCCAGCTGGCCGCCGGCGGAGTCCCTGGCCGCCTGTTGCTCGGGCTTGGCGCAGCCCGCGAGCACAACGACACAGCAGCACATCGTGAAGGAACGCATTGCGTATTCTCCTGTCTTGCTGATGGGGAACGGCGTGGTGGGGCGCCGGGAACGTACCCTGCCGGGGCAGGGACTGGCAACCTGCTGACCTGGCGAAGCCGGAGCGGCGCCGAACGCCGCCGAACAAGCCAGGTAGCGCTGCCCGGATGCGGTCGTCGAGCCGGGAATCGGCCGGACTATCCTCGACCGACAGGGACGCCAAGATGCGGAGCTGCTCGGGCATCCCCAGAGACCTACGGCTGGGCTCGGCCCGATGCAGAAAGTACCTTAGGGAGCGCCGGCGAGAATCTGGTCGAGTGCAAACCAGGCTACCCGTCGAGTCGCGGGCCAGGCGCCGTCGTAGTTCGTAAGCAGGATGACGGCTCCGCCTGTCGCCGGGGCCAGTATCAGCAGGCTCCGGAAACCATCGTCCGCGCCGCCGTGCAGCACCAGCGTCTGGCCATGGTACGGTTGCAGAAACCAGCTGAGTCCGACCTCGGCGTCGGTCGAATCGCCCGGCACAAGCCCGCCCGGCCGCACCGCGTACCCATGCCACATGACATCATAGGCGGCCGACTGCAGGATGCGCCGGCCTGCCCATTCCCCGTGACCCAGGTTGGCCAGTGCCCAGTGGCTGAGGTCCTCGATATTGGATCGCAGGGTGGAGCTCGGCGCGTGAGCCCTGTTGTAGGGGAACGGGTGGACTGCCACGATAGCGCCGGTCGAATCACGAGTATACGGGTGGGTCAGGAGTGCCGGTTCGGTGTTCTGGGGAAGCAGCGTACTCCGGCTCATGTCGAGCGGACGGAGGATGTGGTCTCGAATGTACGCTTCGAAGCTCTCCCCGGACACTTTGGCGATGAGGTCACCCAGCACCTCGTATGCCATGTTGCTGTAGCGGTAGGCTTGGCCAGGGGCGTGGAGCAGTGTCACCGCCTGCAGGCTGCGTACGTACCGGTCCAGCGCGCCCGCGTCGTACTCGGGGTGGTCCCACCCGTAGTCCGTGACATCCGGCATTCCGGAGGTGTGCGTAAGCAACTGGCGGACCGTTATGCCCTCTGCCCGTTCATCGGCCAGCCGGAAGTACGGCAAGTAGGCCGCCACCCGGCCGTCGAGGTCGACCTTCCCGGCCTCAACCAGCTGCAGGACCGCCGTTGCGACAAACGGCTTGGTGAGAGAGGCAATGTGGAAGAGAGATTGCGGCGTGACGGTGCGCCCTTCACCCAGGACGGGAACGCCGAAGCCCTTGGCGTAGATCAGTCGCCCGTGCTGAATTACGCCGAGGGCCAGGCCGGGGATGTGCTGTTCCCGCAGCGTGGCGTGAACCAGGGAATCGAGGCTGGGCTCGAGCCAGGCACCGTCCTCCGTCTGAGCCCGTAGTGGAGGGTGAACACTCGCCAGGATCAGCGTGGCACCAGCGACCTGTCGTAACCGATGCACCCACATGTCCCGGCTCCCATCGGTCGGTCCCACTCTGCGCGGTTCCGACCGCAGCTACGTGGCGTCTGGCGAGCCGCCAGTGGGCCGGCGCGGCAGCCACCGCCCCACTCGCATCCGGTACAACGCGTAATCGGCGCCGAACAAGCGCGCGAGCGTCGGCTCCTCGTACCATACGACCAGGAGGTGGGCGGCGAGGAGAAACAGTGCGGCGTAGCCAAGTAACGGGGTTGAACGATAGAAGATCGCGGCTCCCGAGAGCGCCAGCACAGCCCCGAGGTACATCGGATTCCGGACACGACGATACGGACCTCGAGCCACCAGAAGCCGGGGTGGATCGAACGGCGCCGGCGTTCCACGACCGACCAGCACGAACGTCACGATGCACCAGAGGGCAAGCGCCCCGCCAGCTACCCCCACCAGAATGCCCGCGTGCTCTACCACGCCAAGCTGGGTGGGTCGAGCGATCCCGGATCCCTGCAGGATCCGGCCTGGCACAAAGATGAGCAGCAAGCCGATAAACAGGCTCGCGTAGGTCACGGCCCTGGCTACCAGGAACATCGCATCTCCGGGGTGCACAACCCGATCGCAGCCGACGACCCCGCATGGCAGGAAGAAGCGAGTCCTCGGGCCGCGGCGTTCTCTCGAGCGGGCGTCAGACTGGCGTCCGAAGCGGCGACGGCGGCAGGCGCGGGGCCTCGCGCTCCCGAACCAGACGCCGCTCGACGAAATCGACACGCTCCTCCATCTCGGCCATGCGGGCGCCGAGCTCCGCGTGAAGGCGGGCGTTGTCTTCGCGCAGCGCCTCGACGATCCGGTCCAGTTCAGGCGGATGTTGGGCTCGTGCGCGGAGCCAGAGGCGCACGGCGCTCAGGCCGGTCCCGGCGATCAGCACAAACGCAACAACGGCCTTGAGGAAGCCGATGTCGGATGGGTCCATGGTCTCTCCCGCGGAGAGGTGGTGGGAGGTGCAGGCCAGGCGCGAGGCGCGAACCGTCGAGGAGGCCGTACGTACCCTGGCAGCCCCGGGTTCCGCCCAGACGCTGCGCTTTGTCGACCCTCGTAACCTGCAGGTCAGGGTGCGCCTCGGCAAGCCACCCGGGCTGGAGGCTCTCGGCGGAAGATGATGGTTGGATCGCGTCGCGGTCGTGTGATAGTTAGACGATCGGTGGTCTGTCTCTCTCTAGTGCGTAGCCTTGAGTATCGAGCCGAGCAGGGGCAGAAGCAGTCTTCCATACTCCGGGTCCTTGGGTACGAACTCGGCGACCCCATCGGCGGAATCGACATTGAAGAACAGCTCCGCGTCGCCATCTGCGAGGAAGAGTTTGGTGACAAGCCAGGGACCCGGGGGATCGCTCCTGAAGGCCCCGGCCCTCAAGTCGCTTGGCGACGTGCCCTGGCTCTGGTCGCGGCCGAGAATCGCGGCGGTGAACGGGAGTGAGTCGTGAGTCTCGAAGCCGATATCGCCGAATGGCACGTGGTGCAACGCCGCAAGTTGCGCCAGGAACAGTCCGGATTCGGAGGGCGCGCGCCGGAGCAGCCAGCCGTGGGTGAACTCGAAGGGGGCGGAATCGCCGGGAGGCGGCACCAGGAGTACGATGTCGAACTGGGTCCGCTGGCCTGCCGAGTCCCAGGTCGCCCTCCAGTGGCGCGTGCCCGGCCGGGTGGATGGCAGCTCACTGATTCGAAACCCGAGGGCTCCCTCCGAGAAGTGCACGTGAGAGTGCGAGCCAGGGGCACAGGCGGCAAGCAGGCCGGCAAGCGCGAACGACGGGTTGAGTCGCATGGGCCAGGGACAGGAGTGTCTAACGACTCCGCGAAAGTGGGCCGAAATCGTGGACTCACCCCGAAGGTACCTCTCCGGGGAGGCCGGACAAGGCCACCCGTGGATAGAGAGGTGGGCGAGGGTGATCCCCCGCGCGCAGAAGTGGTCCACGCTTCACGCCGTTCTTGACGCGCGGAAGACCGCTTCCTAATTAGAAGAGCGGGATTCCTTTGCCATGATCGGGCGGCCGATGACTCTTCTCGAGCAGCTGCAGGCCGCCCTGGCCGGGCGCTACGATCTCGATCGGGAAATCGGCGCGGGTGGGATGGCCATGGTGTTCCTGGCCTCGGACCGAAGACTTGGGCGCCTGGTGGCGCTCAAGGTGCTGAAGCCCGGGCTGGCTGGCATCATTGGGCCCGACCGTTTCCTCCGCGAGATCGCTGTCGGCGCCCGCCTCACACATCCCCACATCATTCCGGTGTTCGACTCCGGGGAGGCCGATGGGCTTCTCTGGTACACCATGCCCTACGTGGCTGGCGAGAGCCTGGCGGACCGGCTGGCCCGGATGGGCCCGCTGCCGGTGGAGGACGCCATCCGCTTCGGCGTCGAGGTTGCCAAGGCGATCGAGTACGCCCATCGGCTCGGCGTCATCCACCGGGACATCAAGCCCGATAACATCCTGATCCACGAGGAACAGGCTCTGGTCGCCGACTTCGGCATTGCCCTCGTGGTGGGGGACACCGATCAGGATCGTCTCACCAGCACGGGGATCTCGATCGGCACGCCCAGGTATATGAGCCCCGAGCAGGCCTCGGGCGACCGCCGGATCGACCATCGGACCGACCTGTATTCGCTGGGCACCGTCCTGTACGAGATGTTGACCGGGGAGCCGCCATTCGCCGGCGGGTCGCTGCAGTCCCAGATCGCGCGGATCATGACCGAGCGGGCGGTGCCGATACGAGCGCTTCGGGCCACCGTTCCCGAAGCGATAGAGCGGGTGGTGGACAAGGCGCTTGCCAAAGTGCCGGCCGACCGGTTCCAGAGCGGCGCGGAGCTGGCGACGGCCCTCCAGGGGGGCTCCGGGGCTCCGGCACCAAGCCACCGCTGGCGGGCCTGGCAGGTCGCCGGCGCTCTGCTGCTGGCCGGGGTCGTGATCGTCGCCACCCTACAACGGCGCGGGCCCGCGACCCAGCCGACGGCCGGTGCCGCCAGGGAAGAACGGCAATTGACCGCGACTGGCGATGCTTGGGCCGTCGCGCGCGCTCCCGATGGGCAGCGTGCCGTCTACATCGGGGACAGCTCCCGGGCCCTGATGCTGCTCGACCTCAGATCCGGCGTGACCCGGGAACTGGCCCGGATCTCCTCGGGCCAGTACAACCGCTGGATCCCGCCGCAGTGGGATCGGACGGGCCGGCGAGTGCTGGTGCACGGATCTGGCTCTGCCTCGGGAGCGTATGGCTACTATCTGGTGGATCCGGTCACCGGTCACCAGGAATTGCTCGCGTCCACCAACGCCTCTTTCGTCTTCGGTACCGACGACTCGTCCTTCGTCGCGACGTACGAGGGAGCGATGTACCTGGGTCCGAACCCGACCACATTTCAGATCGTCGGCCCCTCTCTGGTCGGTGACGGCCGACTGATCGACTTGCGCCGGGAGTACACCTTCATCTCGCTGCCCCGGGTCCATCCCACGGGGCGCTGGATCGCGTTTCTGGGCAAGCGTGCCTCGGGGAACGTGGATCTCGCCGTGGTGGGCGCCGATGGTCGGGATCATCAGACCCTGGTGCCGAACCTGGGGCGGATCGAAAGCCAGATGGACGACTGGGTTGGGCGCCCGGAGTGGAGCGCCGACGGCACGAGGATCTTCTTTCCTCGACCCCAGGGCCTGGGCTGGAGCCTCTGGAGCGCCGAGTTCGACCCGGCGTCTGGCAGGCTCCGGAGCACCCCACATCCCCTGGCCGAGCGGCTGCCGGGATTCCTCGGCTTCGGCATCGGTGCAGACGGGACCTTGCTCTATTCGGGCGGGTTCCCCCAGGCACACCTCTACCGACTGCGCCTGACCCGGAATGGATGGGAAGCCGACCGCCCGCTCACCACCGGCACAGCCCTGGCTACGGCGCCGGCCGTTTCACCCGACGGCCAGCGGATCGCGTACCTGCGAAGCGGGCTGGACGGGCGCTCCGACATCTTCGTGCTCGGCATCGACGGCGGCCAGGAGCTCAGGGTGACGAGCACGGCGGCCGAGAAGGGTCCGCCGGCCTGGGCTCCCGAAGGACAGCGAATCGCCTACGTGGAACGGGGCGATTCCGGCTTCGTCCCGATGATCCTCGACCTTGCGACCGGCGCCGCGCGGCCGGCCAGCCGGGAGGTAGCCAGCTTGTCCGGCCTGCCGCCGGTCTGGACTCCCGATGGGCGACAGCTGCTGTTTCAACTCCCGTCGCATCGCAACTATCAGGTGGTTGACCTCACCACCGGGCAGGAGCGCCGCCTGGTCGCCAACGACTCCGTCGGGTGGCTCTTCGCGCCGCTGTTTCACGGTTCAGGAACGGAGCTGGTGGTGTACTGGCACCGCCCGCCGCGCATGGACCTCTGGCGCCTCCGCTTGAGCGACTCCAGTCAGACCAGGATTCCGGGAACCCAATCCAGTTCAGGCGACGTCTACCCGCTTCGCTGGCGTTCCGATGGTGTGCTGGAGATGGAGCAGGATGACATGGACGGCGCGGCCAGGTGGGTGATCCGGGTCGAGCCCCGGAGCGGCCGCCGGCTGCGGCAGGATCCGGTGCGTCTCAATTGTCAGGGCCTCGCCCTGATTGACGACACTACCGCGGTCTGCCCGGTGCTGACGATGCAGTCGGATGTGTGGCTGAGCCGGATGCCGCATTAGGCTGGCGGCCGCAGCGAGCCCTCAGGCCGGGCCGTGCTCGAGCTGGCGCTCCCTGAGGTAGAGGAACAGCGGCAGGCCAAGCGAGACGCCGACCACAAGCAGGGCCGCGATCGGCGCCCAGCGGTGGGGCACCCGGACTCTTCGGCCCTCCACCCGGATGAAGACCCACAGGACAACGCTGGAGACGATCACGTCCAGCCCGAAGAAGCCACTCACCCGGTTT
>Ga0326726_10006223_pt1 | contig 10756 bp, 5 predicted proteins | sample MHFenrmetagenome_2_FD_207603 | JGI IMG/M metagenome (GOLD analysis project Ga0326726, IMG submission 207603) | Lab enriched peat soil microbial communities from Michigan Hollow, Ithaca, NY, United States - MHF15MN | ecosystem: Environmental > Terrestrial > Soil > Wetlands > Peat | place: USA... | reverse complement strand
CTGCGGCGCAGCGGGTTCGCACCGTTCGCCTCCATCACCCAAATCTCGGACTGGCCGGTCCGATCGCTCGAGAAGGCGATCTTGGTGGCGTCGGGTGACCAGGCGGGGCCGAGGTCGGTGGCGGCGTTGCTGGTCAGATCGACCACGTTGGAGCCGTCGGCGGCGTTCATCACGTAGATGTCGGCGTTGCCCGAGCGGTCGCTCGCGAACGCGATCTTGCTGCCGTCGGGCGACCACGCGGGCTGGCCGTCTTCACCGGGGGCGTTCGTGAGGCGGAGGAGATTTCCACCACCCGCGTCCATCACGTAGATCTCGTAGTTGCCGTCGCGCTTGGTGGCGAACGCGATCTTGGTGCCGTCGGGTGACCAGGCGGGCTGAATGTTCTTCATCGTATCGCTGGTCAGGGCGAGGAGGCCCGTGCCGTCGGCGCCGATGACGTAGATGTTGTCGTGCGGCACCGTGTCGCCGGGCGCCAGGACGCGATCGGACTGATAGGCGACGAAGTGCCCATCGGGCGACCAGGTGGGCCAGATGTCGTTGGCATAGCTGCTGTCGACCAGACTCACGCCCGAGCCGTCGGCGTTCACCAGGTAGATGTCGAATTGGCCGAGTCGGCGGTCGCTCACGAACGCGAGATGGCCGGGCAAATCCGCGGGGCCGGTTCCCTGGTCGCCCTTGCAGGCCGCCAGGCCTACGACCAGAGGGACCAGGAGGCGGGCGTGGCGCATCTCAGTGCCCCGGGCCGGCCTTCGCGCGGTAGATCGAGTCCAGGATCCGGGAGAACTCGATGGGCGGGATGGCCCCCTGGGCCAATCCGCCCTCGATGTAGAAGCTCGGGGTCGCGCTGGCGCCGGCCCGCACCGAGCCCTGGGCATCCTTGGCGATCGCATCGATGGTGGCTCGGGAATCGACGCAGCTCACCAGGGAGTCGTGCCCGACCCCGGCGGAATCGGCGAGGGCCAGGAGCAGCGGGAGCGGGTGGTCGAGGGGCGCCCATTCCTCTTGATGTGCGTAGAGGGCGTCGTGCACCGCCCAGAACCGGTGCTGACGGGCGGCGCACATGGCGATCTGGGCCGCGGCCACCGCGTTCTTGTGGATCGAGCTCAGGGGGAGATTCACGAACACCCACCGCACTTTGCCCGGCTGGATAAAGTCCCGCTCGATCACGGGGAGAGTCAGCAGCGCGAACTGGCGGCAGGCCGGGCACTGGAAGTCCGCCATTTCGTACACCGTCACGGGCGCACCGGGACGTCCCTTGGTTCGTTCCGCCAGGGGGTCACTCTGGCGGGTCGCGCCCCAGGGAAGGAGCGCGGTCAGGAGCAGCCATCGGAACGGGTGCATGCTACAACGATGGCGTCAGCGGTACGGTCGAGACTTTGTCCAGATCACGATGACTCCACAGGCGGCGTCCGACCCGCTGAACTCGGCTGGCACCTCCCCGGGGCCGCGGTAGACCTCGATCCCGTAGATGTCGCGGATCGGCGTGCTCTCCTGGAAGGAGTGCACTTGTACTCCGTCGATCCACCAGGTCGGCTGGCATTGCGGGGTGCGGGCCATGAAGGCGAAGCACTCGAATGTCTCCTGGTTGCACTGTATGCGGACGCCGCGGACGACGTGGAGGGCGTCCCCTACCGAGGAGTAGCCCTTCTTTGCGAGCTCGTCCCAGCGGAGGTACGCGCCCAGCCCGGCATGTCGCCTGCGCTCGAAGTCCAGGTATCGCGGCACGAGCTGTTCGGCGCGAGCCTGCACGACCACTTCCGCCAGCCGGTATCCCGTGAAATCCAGGGAAAAAACTCCGTTGACCGTGTCCGAGGCGGTGAGGCGAACGGTGAATGTAGCGGAGTCGTACCCCAGCGCCTCAATCGTGACATCGGCCATCCCGGGGAGGAGGTCTCGCGCCTCGAACCGTCCGAGGCTGTCGGTGGTGAACGGGGGCGGTCCCGGTTTGATGCGGACGGTGGCGCCCGCAACGGCTTGGCCGAGTTCGCTATCGATCACGCGGCCCCGGAGGGTCGCCTGCCCGGCCCCCGGTCCGGGGACGAGCGCCGCCGCGAGCAGGGCAACGAGGAGTGCCCTGATCGGCGTGGGAGCTGCGGCGTGCGACAGCGGCGCTGCGGTGACCATGGGTCCAGCCCCCCTATTGCGCGATGGGGCGCGGAGCGTAGTATATGCCCCTGGCGCCGGTCCCAATAGGTCGTGGTATGGGGCCCTAGCGCCACTAGGCAAATCGCTGTAGGTGGTAGAGAGCAGTCTCGATTTCCCCAGGTGCCGTCGCGCTCGGGCCGTCCGGGTGAACCAAGGGGGGTCGTTTACGGCTGGTTTCATTATTTCGGTCCGTCAGACCGGCCTGTCAAAACCCCGCCGCATCCTCCTCCTGGAACGGATCACTCCGTCAGGGGCCCGCCGAGTTGTGTCCCATTTCCACGTAGGAGGCAGACGATGCGCGCTCCACGGTTTGGATCGCTGCTAGGCGGCAGTGTAGCTGCCGCATTCGCGTGTCTTATCGCCGGCCCGCTCCCGGCGCAGCAAGGAGGCGCGGTCATCACGGGCCGCGTCACGACGGAGCAGGGCGATCCGCTGGGCGGGGCCAGCGTCGTGGTTGGCAACACCAACCTCGGCGCCATCACCGCGGCCAACGGGACGTACACGATCTCGATCGGCGCGGATGCCGCCCGAGGCCAGGAAGTGGTGCTGACGGCGCGGTACATCGGCCGGAAGCCCGTCAGCCGCACGGTCACGCTCGCACCGGGCTCACAAGAACAGAACTTCCAGCTGGCGTCCGATCCGCTCCGGCTAGACGAGGTGGTCGTCACGGGCGTCGGAGAGGCAACGGCGCGCAAGAAGCTGGCGTTCGCGGTGGGGTCCGTCAGCGACAGTCAGCTGCAGGAGGTCCCCGGCTCGAGCGCGCTGGTCGCGTTACAGGGGAAGGTGGCCGCGGTTCGGCTGGTTCCCAGCTCGGCCCAGCCGGGCGGCGACGTGTCGATCCGGCTGCGTGGGGCCACGAGCATCGGCGGCCGGCAGGATCCGTTGTTCATCGTGGACGGCGTGATCACCGCCTTCGGTCTGGCGGACCAGGCACCGGAGGACGTGGAGCGGGTGGAGGTGATCAAGGGCGCGGCGGCGTCGTCGCTGTACGGCTCCAACGCAGCCAACGGGGTCGTGCAGATCTTCACGAAGCGGGGTTCCTCGCTCCCCGACGGCACGCTGCGGGTGACGTCCCGGCTCGAGGGCGGGGTCAACAGCATGCCGCGGCGGATGCAATTCTCGCATTCGCATGCGTGGGAGATCAACTCCAGCCCCGGTTACTGCGTGGCCACGGGGCAGGCCCTGACCACCCCCGAGGTATGGACTGTCGACCCCGTAGGCAACTACTGCCTGGGCCAGTCGGGCAGCCGGGTCATCAAGGCCGACCAGATCGCGAACAATCCGTTCGCCACCTACAACGACTTCTGGAGTGACATCGTCGACCAGGGCCGGTTCTGGACCGGATACACCTCGGTCGGGCAGCGGCGCGGCAACACCAACTTCAGCGCCTCGCTCCAGAATACGAGGAACGAAGGCGTGATCTTCGGGCTGGGCGGGTACACCAGGCAGAACTTCCGGCTCAACCTCGATCAGCAGATGCGCGCGAACGTCGACGCATCCTTCAGCGCCTTCTACGGCACCTCGACCAACGGCCGGGCGGCGGAAGGACAGGCCGGCCCATTCTACGGCCTCATGTTCGTGCAGCCGGACGTCAACATCGCCGCGCCGTGCCCTGCGGGAACGCCAAACAACTTGGCAGGAACGCCCTATTGCCCGGTGATTCCGCACAGCGGAGACGTTGCCAACGACGCCAACCCGCTCTACGATCTCGCTAACCGAAAGATCAATCAGGACCGGAACCGGTTCACCGGCTCGGGCCGGGTACGGTGGCGGCTGGTCGACTGGCTGTCGGCGGAAGGGAGCTTCGCCTACGACCAGGAGGCGCAGGAATTCTCGAACGAGACCCCGTTCGGCTTCCGGACATCCTCTGGCAGCAAGACGGCCGGATCGCTCGTGCAAGAGTCGAAAAACGACTGGCAGTACAATACCGGCGTCACGCTCACCAGCGTGCGGCGCTTCGGCAGTATCACGAACACGACCAAGCTGGGGACGAGCCTCGAGTCGCAGCGGAACCGGCTACTCAGATCCACCGCGAACGCGCTGGTCGTGGACCGTGTGCCGGAGTTCGCCGGCGCGGACCAGAGTCAGCTCACCACTGCCTCGCGCGATGAGCACATTCGGACGGTGAACTACCTCGCCAGCACCCAGTTCGACATCAAGGACCGCTACATCGTGGACGGCCTGGTGCGGCGTGACGGGTCGTCGCTGTTCGGGCCCGAGAGCCGCTGGGCCAACTACTTCCGCGTCTCCGGGGCGTGGCGGGTGACGGAGGACATGAAGATCCCGGGCATCGAGGAATGGCGGCTGCGGGGCTCGTACGGCACGGCGGGTCTCCGGCCCAACTTCGACGACCAGTACGAAATCCTCAGTGTGAACGCCAGCGGCTTCACCCCGCAGATCCTGGGCAATCCCCTCCTCAAACCGGCCCGCTCGGCGGAGCTGGAAGTGGGGACGAACATCGATTTCGCCGGCGGCCGCTTCAGCGCCGAGTACAGCTACTCGCGCAAGAACACGACGGACCAGTTGCTCCTGGTCGACTTACCAGCGGTGGCCGGGTTCCAGCTGGGGCAATGGCAGAACACCGGCGCGCTCCGGGGGACCACCCATGAGTTGACTCTCCAAGCCCGGGTGTTCAACACGCCCACGACCTCCCTCACCCTGAACATCGTGGGCGACCGGACCCGCCAGGTCATCACCGATTGGACTCTGCCGGAGCGGCTGTACGGCTTCGAGCAGATGCCCAAGGCGTTCTTCCTGGGCAGGGGCTCGGACCTGGGCGTGATGTACGGCAATCGCTGGGTGCGCAACATCGACGACCTGTATGCCGACCCGGCCAAGGCGGCGCTGTCGGGGGCGGGGCAGACGTGGAGCCGCGACAGCGTCATGGTCAACGAGGACGGCTACGTGGTGCGGCGGGACGTCTACGGCACGCCGGACGAGCGCGCCATCAAGTACACCTACTGCAAGCGGTCGGACGCCACGGGGTGCCTGGAGACGTCGCAGACTACGAAGATCGGGGACGCCAACCCCGATTTCAACCTGAGCTTCGGTCTCCGGTTCAGCTACCACCGGTTCGTGGTGAACGGGCTGCTCGACATGTCGGTCGGCGGCGACCTCTATAACGGGACACGGCAGTGGGCGTTCCAGGCGACCCGCGACCGGGTGCAGGACCAGGCCGGCAAGCTGGCAAACGATGCAACCTGCGGCGTAGTCTCGGATCCGATGCCGAAGTGTCCGCAGAAGGCGCTGCCCTACTACGGCGTGGGGTTCTACAACGGCCTCGATCCGAACGACTACTTCGTCGAGAACGGGTCCTACGCCAAGCTCAAGGAGCTGTCGGTCAGCTATACCTTTGTGGCGGATCAGCTCCATCGCATCGGCTGGTTGCGCGGCTTCCACGAGGTGCGGATCGGATTCATCGCCCGCAATCTGTTTACGATCACCAACTACTCCGGGCTCGATCCGGAAGTCTCGGGCCTGTTCGGCGATCCCTTCCAGGTCAGAATGGACTGGTACCAGTACCCGCAGTTCCGAACCTACTCGACTTCGGTCGAGATCTCGTTCTGAGGGGGCGGCCATCATGAGCTTCTATCCAAAGATTCACATGCTCCGGTCGTCCGTGCTCGCCTCCGTTCTGGCGGCGGCCCTGATCGTGACCGGCGGGTGCGACCTGAACGTCCAGAACCCGAACGCGCCCGATAAGAACCGGGCGTTCGCCGATCCGGCCGGCCTCGCCAAGTTGATGAGCGGCGCGTTCCGGACCTGGGTCGGGGCGCGCGGGAGTTACTTCGGCGCGCTGCCGATGACCGCGATGGCCGACAACTACACCGCCTCGTGGAACAACGCGGCCATCCGGCTCTACGCTTCCGTCGGGGCCGACTGCCCGTCGCGCTGCGGCTGGACCAACAGTGCCACGGCGTCCGATGCCGGCCTGACGGTCGAGGGCCAGTGGTACGGCTACTACACGGTGCTCGTGTCGGCTAATGCGGTGCTCGCGGGGATCAAGAACGGGGTCTGCTTCGACGACGACTGCGCCGTCGACAGTACCTTGACGGTGCGCAACAAGACGATCGCCAAGATGCTGCAGGGCATGGCCCTCGCCGGCATCGCGCTGGTGTACGATCAGGGCTTCGTGGTCGATGAGAACACCGACTTGACCAGCATCTCCAGCATCCCCTTCAGTACGCGGGTGGAGGTGCGGGACGCCGCGCTGCAGAAATTCGACGAGGCGTGGACCGAAGCCGGGGTCGCCACCTGGTCGACGGACGCCGACTGGATGGGGGTGGGCGCCGGGACAGCCTACAGCAGCACGCAGATCCGCCAGGTCATCCGGACGATGCAGGCCGAGCTGATCGCCATGTGGCCGCGCAACGGGGCGGAGAACATCGCGGCCAACTGGGCCCAGGTGGTCACGGATGCGTCCCAAGGGGTCAGTTCCGGTGCCCCGTTCGACTGGCAGTTCTTCGTCGATATCACCGGCCGCGAATGCGGCGATCTGGACTGTGTGAAGACATGGGGTAACTCCATTCTCACGATGCGGGTGGACACGCGTGTAGCCGCCATGATCACCACCAACCACGTGTCTCCGTGGCCGGAGCCGAGCGGCAACCCGTGCCCCACGATATCGCCCGACAAGCGGGTGGGGGACGGTACGTACGGGCCCGCGGACAACGCCAACTATGGGACGAAGGCGGCGACGGCCAACGCGGGCACCGACTTCGCCTGCTCCGGAATTGCGATCTTCCCGGCCGCCCGTGGCCAGTACCACCAGAGCAACCTCCAGCACATTCGCTACCAGCGTCTGGCGTACGAGGGCGAGGACTTGCCGGGAGCCGACGGCACCGGTCAGGACCCCCTCTACACCACACAGATGAACGACCTGCTGTGGGCCGAAGGGCTGATCCGCAGCGGCGGCGACAAGGCGCTGGCGGCGCAGCTCATCAACAACAGCCGCGTCGGTCGGGGCGGGCTGACGGCGCTGACCGGCGGTGAGACCGATACCGTGCTGCTCGACGCGCTGCACTACGAGCAGGAGGTCGAGTTCATGGGTCAGGGCCCGACGCCGTTCTTCAACCGGCGCCGGATCGACGGGTTCAGCCTCGGCAGCCTCGGCCCGTCAGTCGTCCAGACGGGCACGCCACGGCAAATGCCCGTCCCGGCGAAAGAGATGGATGTGCTGCAGCGCGCGGTGTACACATTCGGCGGGCCAAATGCACCCGATATGGCGAGCAGGACCGGGGGAGGCACGACTGGCGGCACGCACGACTCCCGCAGGACGGTGCAGCAGATCTGGGACGAGTATGTGGCCATGCAACGGGCCCTGAGCAGCAGGCGCTACTGAGAAGAGTGCAACAGCAAGTGGAACAGGAACGAGGGGCGGGAGCGATCCCGCCCCTTCTCCTGTCCGAGGCATACTCTACCGCCGTGACCTCGCACGCGAACACACTCGCCGGCTCGCCCCGCTCCGCGATCATCTCTCCAGTCGTGGACGCGCTGTGCGCGGGCGGCCTGTCACTGCTGGTCCTGGGTCCGTTGCTGGTGCTCGGCCGGACCGATCTGCTGTTGCTCAGCGTCGGAGTCCAGGCATGGGTGGGCGCGCTGGTCAACATGCCGCATTTTCTCGCGTCGTACCGCATGGTCTACCGGACCCGCGACAGTATCCGGGCGCACCCCTGGGCCGCGGTCTACGTTCCCAGCATCCTGTTATGCTGTTGCATCGCGGCGGTCGTCGCCAGCCAGTGGACCCCTTTCCCCATCTCCGCGCTGATCACCATCTCGAGCAGCTATCTGGCCTGGCATTACACCGCTCAGGCATGGGGGATGATCGCGGCATTTGCCCATCTCGATGGCGCTTCGTTCAACCCGCGGGAGCGGCATCTGGTGCGCGGATCGCTGATCATTCTGATGGCGTGGCACGTCGTCTGGTTTTTCCATCTCGGGTATCACGACTACTTCGATCTCACGGCGGTCTACGAGGGGCTGAGCGTCCTCACCGCCGTGGCACTGGCGATGGGCCTGGCGGGTTTCTGGTTGCACCGGGCCCGCACCGGCCGCTGGGTGCCGCTGCGCGCGTGGATTCCCTGGGTCGCCATTTTCGTCTGGTACGCGGCCATGGCCCGGGTCGGCCTGCCGGCGCTCTTCGTCGTGCAGATCGCGCACGCGCTGCAGTATCTGATCTTCCCGGTGCGCGTGGAGGTGAATCGCACCCGGCGGGAGATACCGGGGGGCACGCCGCGTGAGCTGGTCGCGCTGCACATGGCGGTCTACCTGGTCGTCCTGCTCGCCGGCTCGATCGTGGCGGCCATCGCGCTGCCGTTGGGGGCGATGGCCGTGGTGACCGACTGGCTCGGGTCACGGCCGGGCCAGGTCGTAGGGTTCGCGATCAGCACGTTCTTCAACATCCATCACTATTTCACCGACGGGGTGGTGTGGAAGCTGCGCAATCCGGCCGTGCGCGAAGATCTCTTCGGTCACCTCGCGGCCCCGGCGCCCGTCCGGGCCATTTCGCCGGTGGCTGCTCCCCGCCGGCGGCGCCGGCGTCGCTGACCCCTTGCCCAACTCCCCCTTTCCAACCTCCCGCCTGATCGTCACGGCGTCGTTGCTGGCGGTGCTGGGATCCGCGGTGGGGCAGGCCCAAGCGCCGAGCGGGGGCGTGGAAGGATGGGTGATGGACGAGGTGGGCCGTCCGCTGGTCGCCGCGGAGGTGAGGGTGGAGCGCCCGGGAACAGCCGCGGTCAACCGGACCATGACCGGAAACGACGGTGCGTGGCGGATCACCCACCTGGAGCCCGGTCGCTACCTGGTCACGGTGCAGCGGTTGGGATTTCGCGTATTGGTGGATTCGGTACAGGTCGAGTCGGGACGCACCACACGGCTGACGGCGGTCCTGGAGCCATTCCCCTTCACGCTCGATTCCCTGGTAGTCAGCGCCCCGACACTCGGCATCTCCACCGCCAATACCGAGCTGGGCTCACGGCTCACGAGGGACGAGATATCCTTGGTCCCCACAACGATCGACGCGCGTCAGTTGATCGCCCTGACCCCGGGTGCGCGACCCGATCAGATCTGGGGTGGCGCGTCGGACCAGGCGAACTCGTATGTGCTGGACGGTACCCAGGTCAATCACGCCGGCCTGGGTGGAGCCGTGTTCGTGCCCAGTCCCAGCTGGATCGAGTCGCTCGAGGTCCGGGGCCTCGGCAGCGGCGCCGAGTGGGGGAATTTCCAGGGCGGGGTGGTCGAAGTGGTGACCCTGGGCGGTGGGAACAAAATGGAAGGCGGGCTCCGCACCGGGGTCGAGTCTTTCCGCATCAACGGCTCCAATCTGATTCCCGGCGAGATCGGACGCGAGCTGGCGAGCCGGTGGGAAATGGACGGGCAACTGCGCGGGCCGCTGGTGCGCGATCGCCTCCACTTCGCGCTGTTCGGGCAGGTCCTGCGCCAGGAGGAGCTGGTGTTGGACCAGCTCTCCGGGTCGGGCAACAGTTTCGTGGCGGTGCCGCCCTACTCGTGGGACGGCCGATGGCTGGCCAAGCTGAGCTGGAAGCCCGGCGGGCGCGATCTAGTCCAGGGTAGCCTCATGGGCCGGCACCAGAACGGCGAGGACGTGGGACAGACCGGATACGAGACCGCGGACGCGACCGAACAACTCCGGCACTGGAACCTCACGGGCAACCTGACGTGGCAGCGAAGCTGGTCGCCGCGCAGCGCGCTCGAAGTGCGCCTGGGCGGGTATGTCTCCCGGGAGCGACGCGACCCCTACGCAGGGATCGGCGTCCCGGGGATCGAACTGCTGACCGCGGTGAACCCACCGCGCTATCAGAACGCCCCGTTTCAGACCCGTGCCGAGCCGTCCAGCCTGGGGCTCGACGCCATCTGGACCCTCCGGGGTCGTCTGGCCGGACTGGAGCACGAATTGAAGCTGGGCGGTGAATACACGCTCGGGTCTTGGAGATTCGAGCAGGCGCGAAACGGCGGGATGACCTGGCGGCCGCTGCGGGTGCTCGGATTCAATCCTGGTGACCCGCAGACTTGGAGCCTCAACGGCATCCCCAGCGCCTGGGGTGGTGAGGTCCGGCTCGATTCCGACGTTCGCAATGGCGCCGTGTTCGTGCAGGACTACATGCAGGTTACCCCGTGGCTTCGATTCACCCCGGGGCTCCGCTTGGGGTGGTGGTCCGGGGGACTGACCCCGCCGGGCGCGGGCGGAGCGCGATTCACCGCGGTGCGGGACCAAGCGCTCGACCCCCGGATCGGGCTGGTAGCCGACCTGGACGGGCGCGGCGGGCTGGTGGCCAAGGCCCACTGGGGCAGGTACCACCAGTCGCTGTTCGCCGCCCTCTTCGAGCGGGTTCTCGGTGCGGGAGCATTCAACAACGAGGAGATCTGGTCCTACCTGGGGCCGGCCCCCGGGAGCCCCACGACGACGTTTACCGTCGCCGAGCGCGACTCGCTCGCGGCAGCCGGCCTGTACCGGTTCGAGGAAGCGATCCGGTTGGACCAGGTCGGCCGGGTGGAGAACTATCGGCAGCCGTACGTCGATCAGGCGATGCTCTCGTTGGAGCGGTCCCTCGGGAGCCGTTGGAAAGTGGCCGTGGTCTACGTGCACCGGCGT
>Ga0326726_10006222_pt1 | contig 10756 bp, 10 predicted proteins | sample MHFenrmetagenome_2_FD_207603 | JGI IMG/M metagenome (GOLD analysis project Ga0326726, IMG submission 207603) | Lab enriched peat soil microbial communities from Michigan Hollow, Ithaca, NY, United States - MHF15MN | ecosystem: Environmental > Terrestrial > Soil > Wetlands > Peat | place: USA... | reverse complement strand
TAGCTGCCGATTTGCACGACGTGGTGGAATTCGTGTGCAAGTGTGACCTTCAGCGCGGGAATCCCCCTGTTTGCCGTGGGGCGGACGAAGGCGAAATCATTGTCGATGGTAATATAGCTCGAGGAGCGGCCCCCTGCGGGGAGATCGACATCCGCATTCGTCGCTCCGTAGGAGCTGCCAAGCTCCAGGATGTAGATGTCGAGCTCAGGCCCTCCTCCCTCAGTTCCATCCTGCACGAGCGCCGGATAGCCCAGCTGTCCGATTTCGATTGCTTCCACGTAGGCAAGGGCCGAAGCACTCGATTCCGCGAACGCGAAAGACGTCCCCGCGATGCGCTGTCCCTGGGAATCCAGGAGCGCCGGGGCATCCGTCCCCAGGGTATCAAAATGAATTCTGTAGCCACGGCGAAGGATGCTGGTCTGCAGAGCCGGTCGAAATGAAAGAGACCGAACCACGGATTGAAGGTCGGGTGACAGGGAAGACATCTGATGCCGTGCAGCAGCCAGGAACGGGAAGCCGCACTTTATCGGTTCCTCATCGGTCAGTTTCTGCCCAAGGGATGTTACCACTTGCCGCAGACCCGAGCTCCAGCGTGAGGTCGCGGGAATTCCCTGCGGCCGGGCAGGAGTCTGCAGGAGAAGAGTCGCAAGAAGAAAAGAAGTTGTGAATCTTGGCGTGAGCATGCTTCACCGGGAAAACGGATGGTAAAGGATTGAGATCGTCCCTCGCTCCTCGTTGCTCAGCGCCAGATCCACCGAGCGGGGGTTGAGGAGCGAGCCGACGACGAACGAGTTGACTCCTGCAGCTGCGGTGATGACCCTGGGGGGGGAGAATTGCCGCCCTCCTGCTCCATACGCTACGCGGAGTGTCTGAGAGGATAAATCGATTGCGAGACAATCGCGAATGCCGTCTCCGTCGAGGTCTTCAACGAGAATCGTTCCTGCAGGAGGCGTGAGGAATCCGTCAATCCAGTGGATAGCAGGGTCGAAGGTCCCTCCCGCCTGCGCAAAAATCACTCCGATCCCCTTCCCGGGGTTATTTCCGACAACGAGGATATCCTCGAACCCGTCACCGTCAACGTCTGCTGTCTGGACACCCCGAAACGAGGAGACGGAGTCTGTGAACGCAAGGAGCGTCCAGACCTTTCGGTAGTCGAAATCCGCGCCGGCACTCGCGCACGAAAGCGTGTAGTTCTTGGCGGACCGATTCGCGGTCAGGAACACAAGGTCCGTCCCGGATGTATCGGTGATCGACGCGGTAGCGATGCCCCGAAAGGCAGTCGGGAGCACGGTCGTAAACGTTTTTTCCAGGAACGTCTTTCCTGTCAGCTGCTCAAAAAGGGAAAAGGTCGCCGACTGCTGCGCACCGCCTCGCGAGCGGACCAGGACTCTCAGCGGTTCTTCGCGCGTGCGATGTACTGCGCGCAGGACGACCGGATCGGACGCGGTCGGAATCGAAAAAACGGCGGGGGCATTCCAGACAGCGGTCGAGATGACAGAGAGTTTCCCCTCGCCGCGATGGGCGACCAGAAACCTTCGAACTTCCCCGTCGACCATTCGAACGGTTGAAGGATTTTCCGCCGTCGCAATGGTCACCTGCGGTGAAAACGTCCCGTCGCCCTTGTTGAGGAAGCAGGAAATGGAGGACGATCCCTGGTTCGCCACGAGGATGTCGCGGGTGCCGTCGCCGTCGACATCGGCAAGGGTCATCCCCTGGGGGCGCTCCCCGGCGAGATACGTCGTCGGCCATTGCGTTCGCGACCCGTGGAGTCCACGAGACGCAATCAACAGGCGCCGCCCGCGTCTGTCGGCACACACCAGTTCGCCCTGGTGATCACCGTTAACATCCGCGATCTGCCAGAGGTCGAGCGTATTCCCCACACCGTACACCATGGCGGGCTCGAAGTCCGTGGCTGACCGGGCGAGAACGGTTTGAAGACCCCGATCGCTGGACACCACGAGGTCGGGCCATGCATCGCCGTTCAGGTTGACAAACTCCGCGTGTTGAGGAGTCGAGGGGCAGACAACCGTGGCGTTTCGTCGGAATTCACCCGCGCCGTTTCCGGAGAAGACGGCAATCGTTTTCGCTTCGGGGAGGACGACGGCGAGCAGCAGCGTCCGTCGCTTTGACACCGGCGTGATCGAAATCCCTCCCGGTTCCCCCTCGAGCTCGATCGTCACCTGTTCTGAGAACACATTGCGGGCAATGCCAAAAAAAAGAGCAACCTGGTTGGAGAGCCAGTTCGCGACGAAGATGTCGGGAATCCCGTCGCCATTCAGGTCGGTGACGGCCACGGCGGATGCGGACACGTCAGGGAGGAGGAGCGGCCCGGGTGTGTACGATCCGTTCGGGCGCCTCTTGAGGACCTGGATGCCCGCCATGGATTTTCCAAACATCAGGATTTCTTTCTGCCGGTCATTTTCCATGTCGGCCACCAGAAGATGCTGCGGCCGGCATTCGAGGGGAACGTACGATTCGTCAAAAACGGCAGGACTGCGGCGGCGGGCTATCACAAGCGTGTCGGTGTCCGCGGTGAGCCCGAGCAGTGCGGGGACGCCATTTGATTCCATGTCGGCAACGACCCACGAGCGGCAGCGCGAGCGCAACGGTGCTGTCGAACGAAATTCCACTCTTCCCCGCTCGGAGACGACATAGGCATCAATCCCGGGGGGATCCGATGTCACCAGATCGATCTCCGGTCGACCGCCACCCGGGCTGGCAACGAAGAGACCGGCAGGAGTTTTCCCCAGGGGAAGGTCGATCGTCGGACCGAAGACCCCCTGCGATCGCTGGGCAAACGTCACGTCGAACCAGAGCAGATGAATGGTTACGATGCCCACCAGAAGAGAGCGTCGGTCTGGTCCAGGGGCTTCTCCAGCAGCATCGACGGAGGGCATTGCTTTCACGAATCTCCTATCGCTCCTCCCCGCGACGATGCCGGAGGCGGAGTTCTCTGCGCTGCAGCGCTTCTTCGTAGCGCCGCATTTCCTCGGGAGTTTCAGGGTGTGCGGGGGGAACCGGGACGGGCTTCCCCGTTTCATCGATGGCCACAAACGTGAGGTAGGCATTGTTCGCCCGCCGTCCTTCTCCCTTCCGCGACTCTGCTGTGACAACCACGCCGATCTCCATTGAAGTGGTGAAGGCCCGGTTCAGGGATGCCTGAAGCGTGACCACTTCGCCGAGCTTGATCGGGTGGTGAAAATTGAGCTCGTCCACAGAGGCCGTCACGCAGACGCGGCCGGAATGACGCTTTGCACAGATAGCCGCCACAATGTCGATCCAGTGCATCAGCGTGCCGCCAAGGAGATTCCCGAGCTGGTTGGTGTCGTTGGGGAGCACCAGTTGCGTCGTTATCACCTGCGATTCACGCACACTCTTCCCGCTCATGGTCACAGGGCTCCCGGCCTCTGGCTTTCCTTCGGGGCTTGCTCACTCGCAGGGTGGGACGAGCTTCCCGCCGGCTTCTGCTTCGCGAGCCCCCGTTCGGCCGATTGCAGGAGATCGTCCGCACGCGATCGGAGCACGCTTTTCGGATACCGGTCGAGAAACCGCGTGATTTCGGTCCGTGCTTCCGCATACCGATCCCGGTGGATAAGGAGCTCGGCCTTCGCAAGGGAAGCGAGCGGGGCATATTCAGTATCATGATATTTTTCGATGACCGCATCGAACGAGAGGAGCGCCGCCCGGTAGTACTCCATGCGGGCATACAGCTCGCCTGTCTCGAACTGCTTCTTGGCCAGGCGAAGATTCAACTCCTTGATCTTGGCATCGGCGTCTGCGGCCATGAGATGGGCGGGATAGTATTCGAGAAATGTCTGAAATTCGTCGATTGCCTTGCGCGTATACTGCTGGTCGAGAGAGAATTTAGGGGACTTGTTGTAATAGCAGAGAGCGAGCTTGTACTGCGCGTCCGCAACTCGACCGCTCGCCGGATAGCTCCGTTTGACGACCGAGTATTCGAATGCGGCCAGCTCATACTCGCTGCGCGCAAACCGGCATTCCCCCAGATAATACTGCGCGTCAGGAGCGAACGAACTCCCCTGGTATTGCAGCGTCAGGATCGTGAATTCATTGATGGCGTTGAGATAGTCCTCCTTTTCATACAGGGCCTTCCCCCGCGCGAACCGCTCCTCCGGAGTGGTCGTTGCCTGAGGGGTGGACGATCCGCAGCCAATCCCCATTGCCGCTGCAAAGCAGACGCCGGCGAAAATCATGAGACGCTTCATCGAACGAGCTCCGTAACCTCAGTAGAAGAAAATGCGAACACGCGTTGGTACACTGTATCCTGATCGGCCTGCGAGAGCGCGAACGTGGGACGCAGGCCGGATTTCACGGGAATCACATCATACTCCTCGATGCGGGCCCCGGCGGAGTCTTTTACGACCGTGACACGCAGGGCGTAGCTTCGCTGTGTCCAGAAGTGCGCGGGCTGGCGAAACACAAAATTGCCCAGCGAATGGAGGATCAGAGCGCCCCGCCGGCGTTCAATCCCGTACGGCACGTGAGGGTGATGGCCGAGAAAGAGATCGGCTCCGGCGCCGACAGCCGCGCGCCCGAAGTCGACCGTCCGCTGCGTCGGCCTCTCGGCATACTCTTCACCACCATGATAACTCACGACAATGAAATCGGCGATTCCCCGGGCCTGTCGGATTTTCGGGAGGAGCACCGCTGTGTCGGCGGCGGCCACATACCGCTTCCACCCGTCTCCCGGCCGGTTCATGATGTCGGTGCACGCAAAGAACGCGATGCGGACCCCGTTCCGTTCAAGTACCACCGGACGGTGGAGATTCGCGGGGTCGCGCGCCGTCCCGACGAAGGCCACCCCTGCGCGCTCCAGGGACTCCATGGTCTCCTCCCAGCCCCCCAGCCCATAGTCGAGCACATGATTGTTCGCCGTCGAAACAATATGCACCCCGCCCCTGCGCAATGTCATTCCCCCGGAGGGAGGCCCGGTGAAAATCATGTTGTTGTCCGGGCTCTGCGTTTCTCCACCCTGGTCCGAAAGACACGACTCCAGATTGCCGAAGACCACATCGTACTCCAGCAGGGAATCCCGCACCCCGGCAAACGGATACAACGTATCCCCCTTCAGAATTTCCTGCCCCACCGCCCGGCCCAGATTGATATCCCCGAAGGCAAGGAGGTGGATTCGTGCGACACTTCCCGCCACCGGCTCCGCGGCGCGGAATCCAGGGGCGGCCCCCTTGTACCCGAGCAACGACGCCGCGACAAGGAGCACCGTTCCGATCAATCCCACCAGGACGAGAGTTCGCACCGCGTCTTCAGCTCCTTACTGCAAACAGAAGGTACACCGCAACGCCGACGGACCCGAGGACGACGAGCGGCTCGAGCAGGTCGTCGAAGAAGCCCTGGCGCGGGAGCGTCATCCGGGTGAATGCAAGCGTCTGGCTTGACAGCCGATCGATACCGGAAAGCTGAACCGTGTCGCGCAGGGATCGCGTAACATCATAGTACTCGATGGTGTTTCCCTCTCCCCAGGTCTTCGCCCGGCCTGCGAGAACGATTACCCGGTCCACGAGCTTCGAGCCGAGGAAACCGTCGCGCCGAGTGTTTTCCAGAACGACTCGTGCATCAGTGATGGCGAATTCCACACGACGCCCCCCCGAGTCCCCGGGAGAGATCGATGCACCAGACAAGCGAAGCCCCCGAATCAAATCCTGCTCAACCGGAAGGCCGATTTCCCGGGGAAATACCGTCGCCCCCTGAACTTTCCCCGACGACATGCGTACCGTGAGCTCAGATCCGATTTCGAAGGCAAGGCGCTGGAAAACCTGGAGGTTGGTCAAAGGTTCGTTCTCCACCTGACCACGCATCGGTAACACCGTGGCAAGCAGGCCAAAAAGCAGACTCCAGGGAGTCTTCAGTCCTCCAGGGCAGCGAAACGGCACCCGAAACGCATCCTTTCACGGCAATAGATACTAAACGTACGAAAGCGGGAGACGAGATTCAAGGACGGTCGAACACGCGGGGGAGGCGTCAATACATCTCGATAACTATCGGTCTCAGGGGGAGTCCGCCGGAAGCGGTTGTCACGCGACGTATGACCGAAAGGGGGTACACAAACGCACGCTTGTCCCCTTCGACATCCCTAGAGACAATAATGTAGTCTCTCTGTACCGCATTCAGTTTCAATCGGTACAGGAGGAGCGCGTCAGCATGCTGAAACTGGGATGTCCCGGATGTCGTGTCGACAACAAGAACCTCCTGCCCGACGTACGGCAAGAGGATCGCACGTTTACGGGAGGCCCCTTCCTGTGCCGAAGCACCGAGTCCCAGCGCGGCGCCGAGAGCGAACCCGAGAATCATAAACCGGAAGATCCGGATTTTGGTCATGACCTGAGAGGTCCTGTCGGAGGCTTCTTAACTTCCCTGCTCCGCGGTTGTGGCCGTCCTCTGTTTGCGCGCAAAGAGTCCTTTCCGGTAGATGATGCCGAGCGGTAGGACAACACAGTACCCGAGCACGAGGAGAACCGGCGCGACTGTCAGAGGGAAAGAGCCTTCGACCGATCCTTCCGCCAGGGCCAGGTAGCCGAGGATGATAAGCACCACCCCTGCTCCCATGATTTTGAAATTCAGAGGCTCGAGGGGAAGACGGTCTTCCCGTGCAGCTCTCCGTGCACGTTCTTTTCGAGTTGCTTTCGCCACGCTTACCTCCCGTATCTTGCAATCAAATCGTGATGAAAAAAAAGCCCAGCGTTGGGGGGAACGCCGGGCTTGACCATTTTCTTACAACAGTCAGGGGAGAAACTGTCGTAACGGTCGAAGGATAATTTACAGGTTTCAAGGTAATTGTCAAGAGGAAACTTAGGTTACAAAATGTCAGTGCGTTGCCGGAATTGGCACACCCTGGAGGATGCCGTCAGTGATCCTGACGACCCGGTCTGCCTGCCTCGCCAGGGCTTCATTATGGGTCACTACAATGAATGTTTGGGCCCTTTTTCTGCTCAGAGTCCAGATAAGCCTGTGCAGCATATGTGCATTTTCACTGTCCAGATTACCAGACGGCTCGTCAGCCAGGATTATGCTTGGAGAATTCATCAAAGCCCGTGCCACCGCCACCCGTTGCTGTTCCCCGCCGGAGAGCTTTGGAGGGCGGTATTCTGCCCGTTCCTCCAGACCCACTTCCGTCAGAAGGGCGAGGGCGTCTTTGCGGACCTCCGAGAATTTCCTTCCCCGGATCAGCGATGGCATTGCGACGTTCTCGAGCGCCGTGAATTCTGGAAGAAGGTGGTGAAACTGGAAAACGAAGCCGATTCGCTGGTTCCGGAAGCGGGCGAGATCCTCATCGCTCAATGTAAACACATCCGTCCCCTCATAGAGGACCCTGCCAGACGTGGGGCGATCGAGAGTACCGATGATATGAAGTAGCGTACTCTTTCCTGCACCGGAGGCACCGACGATAGCGATGATCTCGCCGCGACGCAACTCCAGAGAGCAGCCGCGCAAAACAATCAGCCGGCCCGTCCGGTCCTCCCCCGAAACGAAGGTCTTCGTGACAGCGTCGACGGAGATGATAGCGTCCTGTGTTACTCCCATCGGATTGCCTCCACCGGCATGAGCAGGGCTGCGCGTCTCGCCGGGTAAAGCGATGCAAGGGTGCAGAGAATCATGGAAGCCAGGCCGACGGCGACAAAGTCGGTCCAGCGGACCTCCACGGGGATTGCCGGGATGATATACACAGTCGGGTCGAGGGGAAACAGGGCATAATGAATCTGCAGGTAGCAGACCCCCAGACCGATGGCGACGCCAAGGATGGTTCCGGCGACGCCGACAAGGATTCCTTCGAACATGAACACGCGGACGATACTCCGCCTTGTCGCCCCGAGGGCCTTCAGTATCCCGATGTCACGCCGCTTTTCGACGACGCCCATTGTCAGGGAGCCAAGCACGTTGAACGTCGCCACACCGACGATGAGGCAGAGGATGATGTACGCCGTCCAGCGCTCGATCTTCATGACCGAGTACAGGTCCCGGTGAAGATCGTACCATGTTGAAATGCGGAATCCCTGCCCGAGGATCGGCGCGAGCTTCTTTTGTACGGCTTCCGACTCTTCAATCGATTGGAGTCGAACCTCCACCCCGCTCACCTGACGTGCCATCTGGAAGAGCTGCCGTGCGGATTCCAATGAAACGTAGGCATAGTGGGCATCATAATCCTTGTTGCGTGAGTCATAGATGCCCACGACGCGGCACCGGCGTATCAGGGGCTGGGCAAATTGCGTCATCATTGCGTCAACGCCCACCGGACTCACCACAGAGACTTCGGTTCCCACGGTCGCCCCCAACCGGTCCGCAAGCGTGAGTCCCAGAATGATTCCCCCCACCTCCGGCGTGTCCCTGAACGCGAACGAGCCGAGGACGAGGCTTTTGGTGATCCCCGAGACATTCCCCACGGCCGAATCCACGACGCCCTTCACCAGAACTACACGGTTTATCCGCGGGGTCGTCACGAGTGCTTTGCTCGCGACATACGGGGAAGACGCCACGATCCTGGGATCATCTCGCAGCTGCCGTTCCAGAGCTTCCGGCACAGCAAAGGACTTCCCCTTGGCCGCCTCGATGCGAATGTGGGGATCGAACCCGACCAGCACATTGGTCACGACGCTGTTGAAGCCGTTAAAGACCGACAGCACGACGATTAATGCGGCAACCCCCACAGTGATGCCGATAACGGAGACGAGCATGATGATGTTGATGAACCGCATCTGCTGTTTGGAGCGGAGGTATCGTTGCGCTATGAACCGTTCGTATCCCATCAGGAAAACCGGATCGCTGTTACCGGGTTCAGGTTCGAGGCCAGCCGGGCCGGGACGAGCGCGGTCAGAAGACAGAGAGCGATTGTCACCGCCGAAACGACCACAAAGTATTCTGGCCGCAAGAGTATCGGAACTGAATTCATGAAGTAGATGTCGCTCGGAAGTGAGAAGAACCGGAACTCAAGCTGGGCCAGACAGAGAACAAGAGCCAGGATGTTCCCGAGGACGGTCCCGGTGAAGGCGATCGTGAGACCCTGCCGCAGGAAGATGCTGGTGATCCCCCACCGCGTGGCGCCGAGCGACCGGAGGACACCAATCTCACGCATCTTGTCGAGGACCAGCATCAGAAGTGTCCCGACGATGTTGACCGTCGCGACAACAATGATCAGGAAGAGAATGATCGGGACCGGCTTCTTCTGCAACTCGATCCAGCTGAAGAGATTGCGGTAGCTCTCAAAAACCGTCCTGCCATAATGAGGATACCCGAGGAGGTCCGTGACGGAATCTGCCACGACCTGCGCCTGGTCGAGAGAATGGACCATGACATCATATCCGGACACGGCCCCGGGAAGCTGAAAGAGGATCTGAGCGTCACGCAGGCCGGTAAACGCGTACACGTCATCGTATTCCGCCATTCCGCTCTCGTAGATGCCAACGATGCGGAACTGCATTACCCGGGGCGCCGCCTGCTCGAAGCCCCGCGACAGGCCGAAAATCGTCGCCTTGTCTCCCACGTCGACCGCAAGTTTCGTTGCGAGTTTCCGCCCGAGCACGAGATGCGGCATACCACCCTCTTCCCGGTCCAGATCGTAGGCTCCAGCTACCATGTACCGGGGAGTAATGGAATTGTCCCGCGCCGGATCGATCCCTTTCAGCAGGACCCCGTCCACGCCTTCGCGCGACCGGATGAGAGCTTCCCGCGAGACGAATGGCGCCACTGACTCGATGACCGGAAAATGCCGCTCCAGGAGTGCCATGTTCGCTTCTGGGTCCTTGAGAGGCTGGTTCTGAAATCCGATGATCTGCACGTGACTGGTAAACCCTATGACCTTTTCGGTGATCTCTTTCTCAAAGCCCCCCAGGACGGAGAGGGCGATGATCAACGTCGCCGTCCCCAGCGTTACCCCAAGAATGGCGATGGCTGTGATGAAGGAAACGAACCCCTGGTTCCTCTGTGAATGCAAGTATCGTTTTGCTATCAGTGCGGTGTAATGCATTACGCTTAACCTGTTGTACCGGCAGAAATAAGATAGCCTTTCATAAAGGCATCCAGATCGCCATCCATAACAGCCTGAACATTGCTTGTTTCGATGCTGGTCCTGTGATCTTTAACCAGGTTGTAAGGATGAAAGACGTATGAACGGATCTGACTCCCCCACTCGATCTTCTTCTTGGTGCTCTCCACGGCGCTAAGTCGAGCCTGCTCCTCTTCCTTCCTTTTCTGGTAGAGCTGAGATTTCAGCATTTTTATCGCCCGTTCCCGGTTCTGGAACTGGGACCGTTCCTGCTGACAGGCAACGATTATCCCTGTCGGGACGTGCGTGATGCGAACGGCTGTCTCCACCTTGTTGACATTCTGTCCCCCCTTGCCGCCCGAGCGATACGTGTCGATTTTCAAGTCGGCCGGGATTATTTCAATTTCAACGTCATCCTCGACCTCAGGATAGACGAAAACGGAAGCGAAAGATGTGTGTCGGCGCGCATTGGAGTCGAACGGGGAAATCCGAACGAGCCGATGGACGCCGTTTTCGGCTTTCAGATAGCCGTAGGCGAATTTCCCTTCGACTTCGACCGTGGCGCTCTTTATCCCGGCCCCATCGCCATCCAGTCGGTCGGCAAGTCCTACTTTGAAGCCCTTTCGCTCGGACCACCGAATGTACATGCGGAGAAGCATTTCCGCCCAATCCTGGGCTTCCGTTCCCCCCGCCCCGGCGTGAATCGTCAGGAGTGCATTCCGTTCGTCGTCCTCACCGCTCAGC
>Ga0326726_10006221_pt1 | contig 10756 bp, 6 predicted proteins | sample MHFenrmetagenome_2_FD_207603 | JGI IMG/M metagenome (GOLD analysis project Ga0326726, IMG submission 207603) | Lab enriched peat soil microbial communities from Michigan Hollow, Ithaca, NY, United States - MHF15MN | ecosystem: Environmental > Terrestrial > Soil > Wetlands > Peat | place: USA... | reverse complement strand
TCGTCGCCGAATCCGCGGAGATGACGAGCGGCGTGTCGAACTCGATCTCGGCTTTCGCGTCCGATGGCACCGTGATGTCGAACGGTTGACCGTCGAACGTCCCCTTGAAGCGCACGAATGAAAGGCGCAGCTCGAGCTCACGGAACGTGCCCGGGGGGATGGTGTTTGCGGGGATCGTCACGAGGCTGCCGTCGGGCGGAAGGTCGGTCGACACCGGCCCCGCGTGGACCTCGGAACAGCTGCCGTGGTCTTTGCCGCCCGAGCCTTCGTCGTCGGCGCAGAGGTCGGTCGTTGCGCCTTTCAGCTCCGGGTGGGCAACCGTCACGGTGACGACCGTGAGATCCAACGTGTGGCCGCTCTTCGTCACCGGAACAACGGCGGCCAGAGCCGCTGTCGGCGTATTCGGATCGGACAGCCTGAACGCCAGTTGATTGCGGACATTCGGGCCGACGGCGTCGGAGCACGATGCCATCGCCATCCCGCTGGCCGCAAGCAGTGTCGTGACGATCGGTCGACGAACGACGTGGGCCGATGCGCGAACGAGGTCTCGCTTGATGACGTCCTCCGCTAGAGAGTGCAGGCGAGCGCCCGGATTCGACGCGCCGCAATTGTGCGCTACGTCACACGGCGTGCGATCGCTGGCCCAACGAAACACCACGCACTGCTGAAGAGTTCCTACGGTTGGCTCGGCTTTTGTCGCGCCTCGTCGGTGTTCGTCCTACAGCGCACGCCGCGAGCGATGGGTATAGACACGCTCTACCCATGGATATAGTATGTCTATACCCTTCTCTTCCGCCCGGCACCGATGCCCCAACGTCGCGCCCCAGCCCTGTCCCGCATCGAGCTGCTCCAGGGAACGCTCGACCTGATCATTCTCCAATCGCTGCGATGGGGGCCGCGGCACGGCTATGGCCTCGTCCAGCTGATTCGCGCCACGACGCGCGGCGTGTTGCAGGTCGACGCCGGCTCGCTCTACCCCGCCCTTCACCGGCTCGAGCGACAAGGACTCGTCAAAGCCGCGTGGGTGACGTCGGAGCGGAAGCAGCGCGTGCGCGTCTACAAGCTCACCCGCACCGGCCGCACACAGCTCGACGCGCAGCGTTCGCGCTGGGAGCAGTTCTCCCAGGCCATCGCCGGTCTCTTCGTCCCGCCGCCGCCCGCGCCGGAGGAGGTCTGACCATGTGGTGGAAGAGCCGGCGAGCTCGCGCCAACGAGTTGGACGCCGAAATGCGCGCGCACCTCGAGATGGACACCGCGGAGCGCATCGCGCGCGGCGAGTCGCCCGACGACGCCGCACGACACGCGAGACAGGACTTCGGCGACGTCACGACGGTTCGCGAAGTCACCAGCGACATGTGGAACGGCGAGTGGCTGCACCAGCTCGCGCAGGACACTCGCTACGCCGTGCGCGGCTTGGCGCGCGCGCCGGGCTTCGCCCTCGTCGCCGTGCTGACCCTCGCCCTCGGCATCGGCGCCAACACCGCGATCTTCAGCGTCGTCAACGGCGTGCTTCTTCGTCCGCTCGCGTACGCCAAGCCGGGCCGGCTCGTCTCGATCAAGAGTCAGTTCGTCAAACAGAATCTCGACTTCTTCCCGGTCGACGCCGCGGAGTTCATCGAGCTGCGACAGCGCAACCACGCGTTTCAGAACGTCGGCGCGTACACGACGGGCGCCGTCAACATCGGCGCCGACCAGCTACCCCAGCGCGTCACCTCGGCCACGGTGTCGCCGAGTCTATTTGCGACGCTCGGCGTGCCGCCGGCCGAAGGTCGTGTGTTCACGGAAGAGGACGCGGTGCCCGGTGGAGCAGCGGTCGTCGTGCTGTCGCACGAGCTCTGGGTGAGTGCGTTCGCCGGGCGGCCGGTCGTCGGCACGGAGATCATGGTGGACGGCTTGAAACGCCGGGTGCTCGGCATCATGCCCGCCGGGTTCGACGTGAATGACGAGGCGGTTCGAATCTGGACGCCCCTGCGCCTCGACCCGGCAAAACCGGCGCAGTACCGCGGCGGCCACTTCCTGTTCATGATCGCGCGACTGAAGGACGGCGTCACGCTCGGCGCGGCGCGCGCCGATCTCGAGACGCTGCTCGCGCAGTGGGCCGCGGCCGACGGCGGGTCGCAGAGCACGACGCCTGGCGCGCCCGGGTTCGTCCACGTCCCGAACCAGACGACGCACCGGCTGCGATTCGATGATCTGCAAACGGAGCTGATCGGCGGCATCGGCCGCTCGCTCTGGGTGCTCCAGGCAGCCGTCGTGTTCGTGTTGTTCATCGCCTGCGCCAATCTCGCGAACCTGCTGCTCATGCGCGCCGAGTCGCGCCACAAGGAGCTCGCCGTGCGCGCGGCGCTCGGGGCGGGCCGCGGACGGTTGGTCCGGCAATTCCTCGTCGAGAGCCTGGTGTTGTCGCTCGCCGGAGCAGTCGCCGGCGTGGCGCTGGCACGCGTGGGACTACGGTTGCTCGTCGTCGCTGGCGCGGCGGGCATTCCGCGCACGACCTCGATCGCCATCGACGCACGCGTGCTGGCGTTCACGCTCGGACTGGCCGTGGTGAGCGGCCTTCTGTTCGGCATGGCGCCGCTGATGCACCTCGGCGGTACGAGCACGAGCTTGGCGCTGCGCGACGCGGGCAGTCGAACGACGGCGACATCGGCGCGTCATCGCGTGCGGCGTGCGCTCGTCGTCGGCGAGGTCGCGGTGGCCGTGATGCTGGTCATCGGCGCGGGGTTGTTGCTGCGCAGCTTCTGGAATCTGCTGCGCGTGGATGCGGGCTTCGACCGTTCCAACTTGACGACCTTCAGCATCGCGCTGCCGCCGCGCGTTTACGCCGACAGCACGCGCCGTGTCGCGTTCTACGACAACCTCACGCGGCAGCTCGCCGCCGCGCCGGGCGTGACGGGCGTCGCGGCGATGAGCGGTCTTCCGCCGCAGCGCAACATCGACGCCAACGACACGAACTACGAGGGGTACGTTCCGCCACCGAACGCGCCACCGACCAATGCCGAGTACTACCAGATCGTGACGCCGGCGTACTTCTCGACGATGCGCGTCCCGATCGTCGACGGCCGGAGCTTCGGCGCGGGCGACGACGCGATGTCGACGCCCGTGGTGATCATCAACGAGACGCTCGCCCGCACGTACTACGCGAACCAGAATCCGATCGGACGGCGAGTGCAGGTCGGCGGCTCCAAGACGATGTTCACCATCGTGGGCGTCGCGAAAGACGTGAAGCAGGGCGGCGTGGATTCCAAGGTCGGCACCGAGCTGTATTTCCTCTATTCCCAGACACCGTCGACGGCGTACGGGTACACGCCAACGAGCATGAACGTCGTCGTCCGATCGACGCTGGACAGGAACGCCGTCTCTCCCCTCGCGCGCCGCGTCGTGCGCGCACTCGACGCGGCGCTGCCGATCGTCGGCTTTCGCAGCATGGAGGACGTCGTCTCCGATTCGGTCGCGCGACCGCGCTTCCTCGCGCAGCTCCTCGGCGTGTTCGCTGCCGTCGCGCTGCTGCTGTCGGCGATCGGCACGTACGGCGTGCTCGCTTACTCGATCATGGAGCGCCGGCGCGAGATCGGCATTCGCATGGCCTTGGGCGCCACCGAGCAGGGCGTGCTGGGAATGGTGCTGCGCCAAGGTCTCGCGCTCGCGGGCGTGGGGCTCGTCCTCGGGCTCGTCGGCGCGGCCGGCCTGACACGCCTCACGTCGACGCTCCTCTTCGGCGTGACACCGCTCGATCCGGCGACGTTCGCCGCGGTCGCCGCGTTCATGCTCGTCATCGCGGCGGCGGCGGCGATCGTTCCGGCGCGCCGCGCGACGAGAGTGGATCCGCTGACGGCGCTGCGAGCGGATTAGAACTTGACGCCGAACGACAAATACGGAATTCCCGGGAAGATCCAGTGGTCCGTCGCGTCCGCTGCATTGAAGAACGCGAAGTCGACGGACAGCTTCTCGCCGAGAAAGCGAAATCCGTACGACACGACGCCTTGGGCTTGGTTGCGCGATGCGTCGGCACAACTGGTGGGGCTACAGACGAAGTCGTTCGTCTTTCGCACATAGACATAGTTCTCGCTGAGCAACGCGATGCGGCGCGAGACGCGCCGCTCGCCGCCCAGCATGAAGACCGGACGAGAGGCGATCTCCGAGCCAGCGTACCCGAAGCCCGCTCCGGCGGTGATGCTCCCATTCGCGCCGCCTTTGGTCGCGACTCCATACAAGACGCCGAAACCGCTCGAGCTCAAATTCGGCAGGAATCCGGCAAGCGTTCCCACGGCGACGTTCAGATCCTTCGACCGGTAGAGCCCCACCTTCGGCGTGACGTAGTACAGCCAGTCGCTCGGGTCGACGCCGGGAATGAGTGAGAACCCGCCGCCCATCGTGACGTAATCGTTGAGCCCGCCCGCGAAGGTCTGCAGCACCAAATACGTGTTCATGTAGTAGCCCTCGCCGGCGTCCAGCATGCGGCCGGTCGGGGCGAAGAAGAGGCGCGTGCGGTTGGGATCCGGGAACCAGTACTCGCCGTCGTGCATCTCGCTCGCGCGCACGGTCGAGATCGACTGAATGTTCAAGCGGGCGATCGTCAGCACACCGCCGGTCGTCTCGATGCGGACGGACGCGCTGTCCTCCGCGACGATCCGGCCGACGAGCGTTGAGCCGTCGCGCGTGCGCACGACCTGGCGGGCCGTGGTATCCGGCCGGGACGGTTGCTGCGTTTGTTGCGCGGAGAGCGCGGGCGCGGCACACATCAACAGGGCCAGCAGGGTCAGACGGAATTGGGTCATTGGTCGAATCGGGTTGGGTTGAAGCGAAACTACCCGATGGACCAGCCCGGCGGATCCGTCATTCTACGTAGCCACACGGGCGGACATGCGCGCGCCCGCGGTTCAGCGTGGCGGGTGGTGGGAGTGCATGTCCATGCTGCCGTGCTCTTCGCCCCAGATGACTTTCGGATCGTCGCCGCCGAACAGATACACGTGCGCCATCCATCCGAAGAGGCGTGGCACGAACAGCCCGCCGGCCGCCGTGCACTGCTCGCGCGTCGTGATCCTGAGCCACTTCGCCGTGCTCGGGCCGTCGACCTTCTGCGCGCCGGCGCGCACGGAGTCCGGCCGCGGACCGCAGAAGTCGACGTGCTCGTGCCAGTGCGCGATGCTGGTGGGAAGCCGCGCGTCGAGATCCTCGGCCGTGGCGCTCGGTACGGCGGAGTACATCGCGCCGACGAGCTTCATCTGCCCCGCTGAGTCCTTCTTGTAGAGCAGCGACACGGGCTTCGTCGCGTCGAATGTGCCGAGCGTCGACAGCACGTTGCCGACGTTGTTGTAGTGATAGATCGCCTGGTCCTCGAGCCACGGCATGAACTTGACGTAGCCGTTCTGCTCGGCGAGCGCGACATCCGAGTATTTGCTCAACGCGGCCCGGGCGGACTTCACGATGTCCGCCGCTCGCGCCGAATCGCCGGGCGTGACGGGCCGGCGGGGCGCCATGTGCATGTGCGCGGCGTCGTCGCTGAGGAGCGCGTTGATGGCGGACGACAGCTCCGGGCTGCTCGCCATCTGAAATCCCTGAATGAGCTCGAGCGCGCGCAGACTGCCGCCGACCCGCTGAGAATCCCGCGGCGGCGGATTCTGCGCCGCGAGGACGAGCGGAAGGATGACGAGCGCCGTGGCGCCAAGACAAACGCGAAGTCGCATGGTTGGCGAACTGGCCAGACCTAATACCCGCTCGCTTGGGCAAGGTTCGAACTGCAGATCCCTCGTTGGTTTACTCGGGATGACGGAGGGTTAGGGGTGACACGGCTATAGTACGCGGCCCAGATACTTGTCGAGCCAGCCGAGCACCGCGGCCACGAGCTCGGATCGCCTCGCCCGAACGTCGTGGGGGGTCTCGAGCACGATGTGCTGTTTGTCGGCGGCCGGCGTGCCGAGCATCGTGAAAAGAGGATTCTGAGCCCGCTCGAGCGAGAAGGTGAAGTCGTATCGACCATTCACCATCAGCACCGGCTTCTTCAAACGCGGCGCAAAATCGACCTGATCTTCGCCGTCGCCCGGCTTGCCGAGAAAGAAACCGCCGTCCAGGAACACGACGGTCTTGAGCCGGTCCTCCGCCAGCGTCGTGTAGATCACGCCTTCTGCCGACCCCATGCTCACGCCGAGGTACGCGAGATTGTTTTGGTCGATGTCCGGGCGGCTCGCGAGGTAGTCCAGCGATCGGCCGACTTCCTTCGACCGATGCGTGATGATATCCATCTGCATTGCCGCACCAGGCATTCGTCGCGTGAACCGACGCTCGTAGGTGTCCTCGTAAATCGGATAGAGGACGGCGCGGCCGCTCTGCACGATGTAATCGAAGAAGCCGGTGTCACCAAGCTCGGCGCTACTGGGAAGATCCAGAACCCGCGCGCTCGGAAAGAACACCACGGCCTGATAGGGCGGTTTCACCCGCTTGGGGAGATAGAGAAACGCGGTGAGGCGGCCGTTTCCGTACGGCGCATCGAACGAGACCTTCTCCACCCGCCAGTCCTTCGTATCGGCCGTAACGCTTTCGGTCTTCGCGTTGAGCGGCGTCCTCGGATAGTCGTACAGGACGCGATAGGCGCGGAACACCTGGTCGGACGCCGGCTTGGCCTTGGTGAAATCGCGATCGAGCGGCTTGACCGGGCGCGTCACCTCCGCGGGAAGCGGCGTGACGTTGCGCACCGTGCGAACGCCATTCGTCGACGAACGATCGAACGGCGAGAGCGCCTCTGGATCGGCGTACAGATATGACAGCGAATTCCACGCACCGCCGAGAATGAAACGGCGATCTTCGTCGAGCGCGTTCGCGATCCACTCACGAACGTTGCCGGCCATGTCGTAGGTACCGTAGATCCCCACGCCCTTGAATGCCCCCACCGGCGCGACGCGAGCGCGTGAGATGTTGCTCTGCTGCACGACATGGTCGGCGACCCGGGCGGGCGCTGCCTCGTACCACTGCGCGAACGTCGGCAGGCTGTTGCCCGCGAACGCGGCATACGCAGAGGCCTCGAACCAACTGATGCCGGAGACCGGATAGTCCGCTTCTCCGTCGGGGTAGTGGCCGCCCTCCCAGGTCGCGGGTCCCGCGCGACCCGTGCGATCTCGAAATCGCGCCATCGCGTCGTTCCACGATAGCTCGCGACCGTGGTCGAGGAACCGCTGGGTCCAGTACTCTCGCTTAGCGTAGCCGCCCTTGTCGACGAACTCCTGATACTGGCGATTCGTGACCTCGAACCGATCCATGTAGAACGCGGGCAAATCGTACGGCCCAACCCACCCGACGAAGGCAATCATGTTGCCCCATCTGCCGGCCCCGATCCACACCATTCCGGGTGGCGCGCTGAGGGCGGTGTCGAGCGCGAAACGCATCTTGAGTCGGGTGAGCGGCGCCGTGACGTACTCGCCGACGCCGGGCTTGGAGACGCGCCAACGAAAGTATCCGTCTGCGATCGTGACCTTCGTGAGCGGCGTGGTGCCGAGCCGGTGCCACGCGCTGTCGTTCGACCCATAATCCTGGATCTCGACGGTCGCGCCCGGCGGGGTCGACGTGACCGCAATCGCGGCCGACACACTGTCGATGGCCGCGGTGATTGCCGGATCACCGGGCAGATATTCCGCCGCGCGCTGAAGGACGCCAAGTGCCGCTAGCTCGCGACCCGCGTCCTTGAGCCTGTTCGCTTCTGGAATCGCATCGGCGCTCGCCCATCGCCGGTGCTCGAGTCGCAGGTACAATCCGACGGCCGACGCCACGAGAATCACCAGCGCGGCGGCGCCGATCATCACATGCGCTCGCGTCAATCGCAAACCGGACGGTGTCGCCGGTCGAAGCGCGTCGTTCAGCGCGGCGACGAGCTCCGCCGCATTGATCGGACGCTGATTCGGATCTTTGGCGAGACACCGGTCGACGAGCGCCGAGAGCGCGGCAGGCAGTTCGGGCCGCCGTTCGACAAGCGGAATCGGCTTCTCGGCAATGTGCGCGGCCAGCACCGCCTGCGCCGTCGTGTGCGACGCGAACGGATGCGCGCCGCCGAGCATCTCGTACGCGATCACACCCCACGCATACAGATCGGCGCGAGGATCGACCGACTCACCCACCGCCTGCTCCGGTGCCATGTACGCCGGTGTGCCGACGATCGTACCGTAGCCGGTGAGCGTGCTCGCCGTACCCGCGTGGGCCGCGGCGGAAATCGCCTTTGCGATGCCGAAGTCGGTCACGACGGCCGTGCGACCCGAGAGGAGGATGTTCTCGGGCTTGATGTCGCGGTGCACGACGTTTCGCGCATGCGCGTACTCCAGCGCCAGCGCCAGGTCGCGCAGAATGCCGACCGCGTCGTCGAACGGAATCGGCGCCTGCGTGAGGCGAGCGCGGAGCGACTCTCCCTCGACGTACGGCATCGTGTAGAACGGGAGGTCGCCGAGCGTGCCCGCCCGGAGGAGCGGCACGATCCGCGGATCCTGAAGCTGCGCGGCCAATCGGATCTCGCGGTCGAATCGCTCCGCCGAGATCGACGCGGCGAGATCGGGGCTCAGGACCTTCACGACCACGCGACGCCCCAGCGAGCGCTCTTCGGCGAGGAACACCCGCGACATTCCACCAGCGCCGAGCTCGCGCTGTAGGAGGAAGTCCGGACCCAGAGAGTCCTGCAGCTGCTGCTGGAGGGAAGCGCTCATCGAGACCCGCCGTTGACGGCCCTAAGCTACTCCCGCATTCGCCCCGCTGATAGCCAGACCGGGAGCGGAAAAGGCGGCGATCCGCGATCGGTCGGTTTCGATGCTACGAGGGGAGCTGCTGGCCCGTCGTTTCGATGGCCAGCGGAATCACGAGGATCCCGAGCGCGAATGCGATCGCGGTGAGCGCGACCGGTGTGCCGAGGGAACCCATGCGCAGAACCATCGCGCCCAGCAGAAAGTTGACGCCCGCGCCGACGAACCGGCCGACGGACGTCGTGAATGCGAATGCCGTCGCGCGCACGCGCGTGTCGTATTGCTCAGGGAGCCATAGGCTGAAGGCCGCGAAGCTCCCGCCGGCGAAGCCCATGAAGAAGAGAATCGTGATGAATGGCCAGAGACCGTTCGGGAGATAGAACGCCCAGCCGAACGCCAGCGGGATCGTCACCATCATGCCCGCGAAGTACATCGCGACCGTGGACTTTCTTCCGTAGCGCTCGGCCAACATCGGAAGGGAGATGCAGCCGAGGATCGTACCGATCGAGAGAATGGCGGTGCCGACCGATACCATCTTTGCCGCGGCCGGCGCCGACATGCCGGCGCGCTTGGCGAGCGTCGTGATCGCGGCGGGCTCGTAGACGGCGCCGGCCCACAATCCGACGATGGCGACGGTGAGCAGCGTCGCGTTGACGATCGTGCGCTTGCGATAGCGGGCGCTGAAGATCTCGCCGAGCGGGTGACCGCGCTTCGCCTCGGCTTCGTGTGCCTTCCAGCGCTCGGGCTCCTTCACTCGCACGAGGGTGAGGATCGAGACGACGACCGGGATGAAACCACAGAGGAACATCGCGCGCCACCCGAATCGGGCGCCGATGGTGAAGTTGAGCGCCGCCGCGGCGAAGAAGCCGAAGTAGTAGCCGGTCTGGAGGTATCCCGCTCCCATTTTGCGACGATCTTCGGGCCATGCTTCGGCGACGTACGTCCCGGCCATCGCCCATTCGCCGCCGACGCCGATGCCGGCAAGCAGACGGAACGTTCCGAGCTGCCAGACGTTCTGCGCGAACGCGGCGGCGCCGGTGAACAGCGCGTAGACGAGAATGGTCGCCGCGAGCGCGCGCGTCCGTCCGAATCGATCGGCGATCGGACCCCACAGGAACGAGAGCCCCCATCCGACGAGAAATGCCCCGAACAACACCGAGCCGACGAACCCGACCCGCGCCGGTGTCGCTTCCATCCCGGAGCGCGGCAGCAACTCGGTGAGCGCCGGCGCGAGCACGAGCGCGTAGATCACCGAGTCCATTCCGTCGAGCAGCCATCCGGTCCAGGCGGCCCAGAAGCCGACGATCTGCTCGCGATTGAGCTTCGTACGCGTGGCCACCGTGCCGACAGGAATACTCTGAGAGGTCATGACGTCCGCTCGCCGTTCCATGGTGGCAGCAAGTGTCGCTGGATCTTGCCGAGGGCCGTACGCGGAAGCGCATCGACCCGGACGAACGCACGTGGAACCTTGAACGACGCGAGCTGCGCGCGGCAGGCCGACTCGAGCTCGCGCGCGTCGAGCGCTGCGTCGGCGACGATGTACGCGATCGGCACCTCGCCGCGCACGTCGTCGGACGCACCGACCACGGCAGCCTCTCGCACCCGGGCGTCTTCCAACAGCAGCTCCTCGATCTCGCGCGGATAGATGTTGAAGCCGCCGCTGATGATGAGATCACCGCGCCGGCCGCGGAGCGTATAGTAGCCGTCCGCCGACCGGGTGGCGACGTCGCCGGTGCGGAACCAGCCCTCACGAAACGCCGCCGCCGTGGCATCGGGCCGGCGCCAGTACGACGAGATCAGATGCGGCGACTTGATCTGGATCTCCCCCACCTGGTCGTCGCCGAGGATTTCGCCGTCTTCCGCAACGATTCGCGCGGACACGCCCGGCAGAGGCGGGCCCACCGATCCGGCGCGACGCTCGCCGTCGTACGGATTGCTCATGATCATGAGCGCCTCGCTCATGCCGTAACGCTCCAGGATGGTGTGGCCATAGCGCGCGCGAAAGGCGGCGTGCGTGTGCGCCGGGAGCGGTGCCGACCCGG